>Ga0308157_10004284_pt1 | contig 19137 bp, 19 predicted proteins | sample PhyBR1_FD_201035 | JGI IMG/M metagenome (GOLD analysis project Ga0308157, IMG submission 201035) | Phyllosphere microbial communities from UC Gill Tract Community Farm, Albany, California, United States - DLSLB.R1 | ecosystem: Host-associated > Plants > Phyllosphere > Unclassified | place: USA...
TGGTTATTGCGGCGGGGCTCACCTCTTCCCATCCCGAACAGAGTAGTTAAGCCCGCCTGCGCAGATGGTACTGCAGTTATGTGGGAGAGTATGTCGCTGCCTTTCTTTATCAAAAACCCTGTTTCGAGTAGAAACAGGGTTTTTTGTTTTAATTAATTTGTTATTTTGTCAATTGGAATTAAGAAGTGTAACATGAATAAAGAAAAACTAGTGGATATGACTCGTGGCCCCATTGTTCCACAAATTATCCATTTTACTCTGCCTTTAATTATAGGTAATTTTTTTGTACTGAGTTACAATGCTACTGATTCAATTATTGTGGGACGTTTTGTTGGAGCTAGCGCTTTGGCAGCTTTAGGTGCAGCTAGTCCGGTTATGAATGTGTTGCTTTTTTTGATAATTGGTATATGTTTAGGGATGTCTGTGCTAATGGGACAGTATTTCGGTAAGGGTGATATTGTTAAACTTAAGAGAGTCATTTCTACTTCTCTAATTTCGGGAGGTATTTTTACAATTATATTAGTAATTTTTGGTCTTTTATTTTCTAGAGCCATACTCTCATTATTGCATACTCCTATTGAAATTCTTGATGATGCGACTACTTATCTTCAAATAATTTTTATAGGTTTTATTTTTACTTTTATATACAATATATATGCTTCTACTTTGCGAAGTATGGGGAATTCAAAAGCTTCATTATATTTTTTGATAGCTTCGGCAGTATTGAATGTACTGATGGATATTCTTTTTGTAGTAGTTTGGAAGAAAGGAGTGGCAGGAGCTGCCTGGGCTACTGTTATTGCTGAAGCTTTTGCAGCACTTTTTTGTGTTTTATATGTAAGAATGTATATTCCTATTTTGAAATTTAGTAAAAAGGAATTTGTTTTGGATAGGAGTTTATTAAAAATAATCTCCAGTTATAGTTCTGTTGCAGCGATGCAGCAAATTACTTTACACTTGGGAAAATTTTTGATTCAAGGTGCTGTAAATCCATTAGGAGTAGTTTCGATAGCGGCTTTTAATGCCGTAACTCGTATTGATGATTTTGTAATGATTGTACAACAAAATATTGGCCATGGAACAACTGGATTTTTAGCACAAAATAAAGGTAAAGGAAATTTTGATCGTATTAGAAAAGGATTTTTGACTGGATTTAAAATAGAAGTTATTTACACTTTATTAATTTCGGTAGTTGTGTTCTTTTTCTCTCGTGAAATAGTGAGTTTGTTTGTAGGCAATGGAAATGTAAAGGTTGTTAACGAAGGTGAAAATTATCTTAGAGTGATGGTTTTGCTATATTTATTACCCGCAATCACAAATATTATTCAAGGATATTTTAGGGGATTAGGTAAGATGAGAATTACTTTAAATTCGACTTTTACGCAGATTGTAGGAAGAGTTATTGCGGCTTATTTATTAGCTCCTTATTTTGGTATAACAGGTATAGTTTTGGCTTGTTTAGTGGGATGGATTTGTATGTTGATCTATGAATGTCCATTGTTTTTTAAGAGCTGGAAACAAAACAAGGAGAGCATAGCTAATGCAAATATTTAAGAACTCGCTTAAAAATTTAGACGGAATAAATTCATTTTTGAAACTTAATGTGCATGAGGGATGGAAATGGCATCCTTTTATTTTGCTTCTTTAGCAAAATAAAAGATATAATGGACAGCCCGGCCCTTGGGACATGCTATAAAAAAAATATTGAAAAACTATTTTTGATTCATTCTATAATAATTACAAATTGAATTAATTGGACATTCTTCGCACTTAGGTTTGGGTCTGCAAATTTCTCTGCCCAGAAATGAAATAGCCATGCCAATTTCTCCCCAAATGGTTTTTGGGAGGACTTGCATCAATTGCTTTTCCACTTTGTTGCCGTCTTTAGATTCTTGAATTAATCCGATTCTGGGTGCTACTCGAATTACATGTAAATCGGCAATAATTCCTTCTGGGGAAACTTCCGCTTCATGCATGATAACATTGGCCGATTTTCGTCCGATACCTTTTAGAGCTGTTAAAGCTTCCATTGTTAGTGGAATATTTTTATCTTCTTTAATAGTTTGGGCAATTTCGATTAACCAATTGGCTTTAGTGCCAAAATTTCTAACTTTGGAAATATAAGGAATTAGTTCTTCTACACTTGATGAAGCTAAACTTTTCATATTTGGAAAAGTAGCAAACAGAGCTGGTGAAATTTTATTAATATTAGCATCTGAATCCTGAGCCGAAAGCACGACCATTATCAGCAATTGGTAAAGATTTTGATAATCTAATGGGTGTTTTCGATTTTTGTATTTGTCTAATATTGGGGCTAATTTAGTTTCCCAATTGTTGTTTTCTCCAAATAAATCCATTTTGAACAATTTTGAGTTAATTTACCTATTTCTCGATGTCTTTTATAAATTCGTCATATTCTAAATAAAACATTTCTAAAGCATTCATTTTCTCATAGAAAAAATCAAATATTTCATCCCAGTATTTACGGTTGCTTACGCTTACATTTAGTTTTTCTACCCAAATACGACTAATGGTTTTGCCATTTTCCAGAGTGAAATTTTTTTCAAAAACCAAATCTTTGATGAATTCTTCTTCGAGGATGCTTTTTAGAGCTACTAATTTATCAAAATACTGCATACGTAATTCTGTATTTCGCATTTCAATATCGATATGTACTTGTGCTTTAGTGTTTTCTACGTAAAATTTAAACGAGAAATCTTTTATTTTAGTGTCGTACAAAACCCATTTTCTTGGATATTTTTGAGCAAAATCGACCCAAAATTCGTGTTTTAGTTTTTGATTTTCTTCTTTACTGTACATAATATTGGGTTTTGAGTGTTTTAAATTTGTGAGTCACTTTTTTCTAAAGTATATTTAGGTATTATTTATTTGCAAAAATAACCTTTGATTATGGATTTTCAAGATTTTTTACAAATTGTTCCTTATTTGGATGCTGTAAATCTTCCTGGAGGAGTGGCTCACAACATGATGGCACCACAAGACCGTGTTAAAATCATGGAGAGTTTAAATTTTGAAGAAATCAAACCCAGAAATGCTGGTGTATTAATGATGTTTTATCCTAAAAATGGTAAAGCACATTTAGTTTTAATTGTTCGGAATTCTTATAAAGGAGTACATTCTTCTCAAATTGCTTTTCCTGGTGGAAAATACGAAGAAAAAGATGTGACTCTTGAACAAACGGCTTTGAGAGAAACATTTGAAGAAGTCGGAGTTGATTCGGATAAAATTCAAGTGCTGAAAGCTTTTACCCATTTATATATTCCGCCGAGTAATTTTATGGTTTACCCTTTTTTAGGTATTTGTAAAGATGAAATTATGTTTTATCCAGATCCTATTGAGGTTGCTGATATAATTGAATTACCGTTGTCTCTTTTTCTTAGCGATTCTATTGTAGTTGATGCAAAAATTAATACTTCTTATGCTAATTCAATAGAGGTTCCAGTATTCAAAATTGAGGAACATATTGTCTGGGGCGCGACCGCTATGATGTTAAGTGAATTGAAGATTGTTTTGAATTCTATTTTAGGGAAAATCAATTTTTGAATTAGACCCTTTTGTTAAAAGGATTTTCTTTTGATATTAAAAGAGGAAAAAAAACTGTAATTTTGCTGTCCCAAATCTAAAAACAAATAAAAAAATCTTATGGGATTATTTAAACGAAATCCTTTTGGACATATTCTATTTATAAAAAAATGGTTGATACGAATCTTTGGATTCATTAGCCACAGGCGTTATCGTGGTTTTAATGAATTGCAAATTGAAGGTTCTGAAATTATTAAAACTTTACCTGATACCAATGTTCTTTTTATATCGAATCATCAAACTTATTTTGCCGATGTTACGGCTATGTTTCATGTCTTTAATGCCAGTTTAAGCGGACGAGAAGATTCTATAAAAAATGTTTGGTACATGTGGAATCCAAAGTTAAACATGTATTATGTTGCGGCTAAAGAAACAATGAATGCCGGTTTATTACCAAAAATTATGGCTTATGCAGGAGCTGTTTCGGTAGAACGAACTTGGAGAGCTAAAGGAGAGGATGTAAAAGAGAAAAAAGATGTAAATCCAAATGATACTGAAAATATAAAAATCGCTTTGGATGATGGTTGGGTAATTACTTTTCCGCAGGGAACAACCAAGTCATTTAAACCAGTTCGAAAAGGAACTGCGCATATTATAAAGCAACACAGACCAATTGTCGTTCCTATTGTAATTGACGGATTTAGACGTTCTTTTTGTAAAAAAGGATTGCGTATGAAAAAGAAAGGGATTCTTCAATCCTTGATAATAAAGGAACCTTTGGCTATTGATTATGAAAATGATACAATTGAAGAAATTGTTGAAATGGTTGAATATGCAATAGAACAACATCCTTCTTTTCTAAAAGTGATTCCAGCAGAAGAATTAAAAGAACAAGAAGAATTGAATAAAACCAGACAATGGACTATTAAAAGATAAAAGAGGCGTTAGCCTCTTTTTTTTATAAATCGATTTTCTTTAATTCTTCAAAATTGTTTTGCAAACGTTTTAATAACATTCCATAGATTAATTTATAAATAAGCCAAAATGCAAAAGTAAATATCGCTGTAGCCAAAATCAATACGGCAAAAGATATCAAAGCAATGTTTAAAGGCATTTCAGGGTTAGCAACACCATTTTTTGCAATATTTTCTAAATAACCTTCATAAAATAAATACCCACCTAATACGATAATAAAGACTGCAAAAAAGGACAAGTTAAAGGCGATATATTGTTTGACAACTTTTCGCGTTTTTAATATGGTCGAAATCAATTTTTTAGTGTTATCATCAACAGCAATTTTACGATACATAGTGTAGAATTTAAAAATAAAATACAAAACAACTATGTAAAACAAAACTGTAGTTACAATGTAGTAACCATATATATTTAAATGCTTAATTAACTCAATACTTTTTTTGTCATATTTAGTAAACGACAACGCGATGCCAGACAGTAATCCCAGTCCAAGTTCAATGATGCTCACTAAAAAAATCCACTTCACAATCGAAGACGATCTTTTATGAATCATTTTGTAAATTTCACTTTCCGAAATCTGTGCAAAAGAATCTGCGTTCTTTTTCCAGTCTTTTTTTAATAAATCCAACTCTTTCATACGCCCAATGGATTTAATATTTTCTTTAATTTCCCTTTAATTCTATTCATTTTTACCCTTGCATTCACTTCACTAATTCCTAAAGTTTCCGATATTTCGGAGTAATCCTTGTCTTCCAAATACATAAATACCAATGCTTTTTCAATGTCATTCAGCTGATAAACCGCCTGATACATTAATTTCAACTGTTCTTCTTCTTCATAATTGTATTCAATGTCATGTGTAAAATGCTGCCTTCCCTCATACTCAACTGTTGCAATGCTGCGCTTGTTTTTGCGATATAAGGTAATGGCAGTATTCAAGGCGACTCGATAAGCCCAAGTAGAAAATTTGCTTTCGCCTCTAAATTTTGGAAAAGCCTTCCATAACTGAATAGTGATTTCTTGGAACAAATCCTTATGTGCATCCTCGCCAGCAGTATACAATCGACAAATTTTGTGGATTATATTCTGGTTTTCTTGCAGTTGCTTAACAAAAGAAGGTTCTAAATTTTCACTCATATTCCATTAGTACAACAGTTGTACATTTTGTTACAATGCGACAGTTTTTTTAAGATAATTAGGAGCAGAAATTTAAGTTTTCAAAACAGCATTAGCCCCGATAGCAGTGAAAATCCTTTTGTGCCGAACGCCGGCACAAAAGGATTTTCACTGCTATCGGGGCTATTTTAGAAATTTAGTTTTTCAAAACACCATTTCGCAGAGATTCTCGGAGAGAATCACAGAGAAACGCAAAGTTTAATTTTAAATTTGAGTACATATCTTTTTTCTAAGCATATCTTTGTGAAAATAATTGTTTTTAACAGAAAGAATTAGTGTTAATTAGTGAAATTCGTGTCTGTCCAAATTCTCTGTGTTTCTTTGCGTTTCCTTTGTGAATCTTTGCGAAACAAAAACAACTCAGAAATCCCTTTTCTGATAATAATTCACCATCAAGTTTACAAACTTACTGTAACTATCCATTCCGTCCTTTTGTTGATTGATTTTTAAAAATCGGTCATAAAATGCATGAAAACCTGTTTCAATTGGTGTTTGATAAGCTTTCCAAAAATCCTCACTTTCCTGATAGTTTTTTAAAATTCCAGGATGAACAGTTTTTAATAATTGCTTCAACACTTTTTCATCCCTTACCTGCCAATTCCCAAGACAATAACGCAAAGCCATGCTATATCCTGAATATTGAAAATATAAATTATCATTTTTGATGGAAGATAAAAAACCGATAAAATTACATTCACTTTCGCTGGCATATCCCATTTGATGTGCCATTTCGTGATTCGTAGTCATCGGGAAACTGTACATTGGTCCCAAATAATTTACTTGAGCTTCATTGGTAAACGGATTCAAATAACCTCCAAAACCCATATAAGTTAGTGGTAAACTAAACAGCGATTTCTTGATACTCAAATGTGAATAAGTGAAAAAATTATATTCTCTCGCGAGGTTTTTATATCCATTTTGATTCATTTCAAAAACCTGATTTTGAGAATAGGGGAAGGCAACTTTTAAACTGTCATTTTTTGTAATCTGACTTTGAACAGCATTTGTTTTTGCAATTAATTTTTTAGTAAAAACCAATAAATCGGCATCAGTATAATCTCTTTCAATAGCCATTTTTTCAAATAACGGTTCACGATAATAATTGAAAGCCCATAAAAAATGGAAAAAAAAATAGAATACCGATAAAACACTCAAACCTCTTAAAAGATGGTTTTTCCATTCAGTCTTCCATGATTTTCTTTTTTGCCAAAACCATTTTATAAGTAGAACAATCAAAATAAAATAAATACAATCTCCAATAGAAAAAGGAATATTGCCCAAAACAATTCTCAATGGGAAAGAGATATAGAGATACAATCTGTTACTGTAAAATTGCTCAACAAACTCAGGGAAAAACCGAATGATTTTAAGAAATAGAATCTGCAATAATAAAAATAGTGGGAGAATATATTTGCGTTTCACAAGTAAAATTTTTGAAATGTAAATATATGATTATTGTTTTTAAATCTAAAAGTGTCTGTTTAATCATAGAATGAGGTAATTTAAAACAAATTTCCTTTGTTAATTACTGTCGAAAACCATTTTAAACTTTGTAACTTTGAAGCTTATAAATGTTAAACTTCAAACAAAAAATAAATGAGTCAGGAGATAAGAAATCTAGAACCAAAAGCTATTTGGAACAAATTTGCCGATTTGAATGCAGTGCCTCGACCTTCTAAAAAAGAAGAGCGTGTAATAGAGTTTATGAAAAATTTCGGTGCTAGTTTAGGATTGGAAACTTTTGAAGATGAAATCCGAAACGTAATTATTCGTAAGCCAGCCACACCGGGCATGGAAAATAGAAAAACTCTGGTACTACAAGGGCATTTGGACATGGTTCATCAAAAAAATGCTGATACCGTTTTTGATTTTGATACTCAGGGAATCGATATGTATGTAGATGGCGACTGGGTTCGTGCCAGAGGAACCACGCTTGGTGCTGACAACGGCCTTGGAGTTGCAACAATAATGGCAATTTTGGAAAGCAAAGATATTCCGCATCCTGCTATCGAAGCGTTATTTACCATTGATGAAGAAACTGGTATGACAGGAGCTTTGAACTTGAAAGGTGGCATTCTTACAGGCGATATTTTATTGAATTTAGATACCGAAGAAGATAATGAAATTGGTATTGGATGCGCAGGAGGTATCGATGTGACAGCAACTGCCGAATATGATGAAGAAGCAACTCCCGAAGGTTCTGTTGGATATACAATAAAAGTAAAAGGTTTAAACGGCGGACATTCAGGAATGGATATTCATAAAGGTTTGGGGAATGCCAACAAAATCATGAACCGTTTGTTGTTTGATGGTTTTGATAATTTTGGATTGCAAATTTCTGAAATTAAAGGAGGTAGTCTTCGCAATGCGATTCCGCGTGAAAGTACTGCAAAAGTGATTATCGCTGCGGTTTATGATGAAGCTTTTGTATTTGACATGCAACAAATTGTTAACGAAATCAAGTCTGAATTTCAAACTACAGAGCCTAATCTTGAAGTGGTTTTTGAAAAATTAGATACGGTTCCTGCAAAAGTAATGCCACCGATAGCTCAGTTTTATTTTGTTCGTGCGATGTACACAGCGCATAATGGTGTGTATAGAATGAGTGCTGATTTTGATAATTTGGTAGAAACCTCTAATAATATTGCAAAAGTAGAAGTAGGCGAAGGGAAATTCTCTGTGCAATGTTTGACACGTTCTTCTGTGGAATCTTCTAAATTTGATTTGGCTAATGCATTGCGTTCTGCTTTTGAATTAATGGGTTGTGAAGTAGAATTCTCAGGAGCTTATCCTGGTTGGACTCCGAATCCTAAATCTGAAATATTAGATGTTTTGGTTTCTATTTATGAAAAACAAAATGGTAAAAAACCAAATGTTGCTGCTTGTCATGCAGGTTTGGAATGTGGAATTCTGGGAACAAATTATCCGGATATGGATATGATTTCTTTTGGACCAACTATACACGGAGCGCATTCTCCTGATGAAAGAGCAAGTATTTCTTCCACTCAAAAATATTGGAAATTTGTACTGGAAATTTTGAAAAATATTCCAGTGAAATAGTTATTAGTGTTTTTGTATTAAAAAAAAGTGTTCAGTTTGCTTTAACTGGACACTTTTTTTAATACTGAGTACTGAAAAACGGACTACTGCCAACTAAGCTCTAGTCTCTTTTCGGGTTCTTTTTCTTTTCTCTCTTCTCTTCCTTTTTTTCTTTGGCGGTTTTAAGAGGCTCTTTTTTGACTGTTTTCTTCGCGTCTTGACTTTTTGACATGATTATTTTTTTTAGGAGTTGTTTTGTAATGGATTGATTTTCTTTTTATTCAAAGTAAATTTAGGGAATTAAAATCCATTTTGATTGTTTTAATAAGTTGAGCATAAAAAAAATCCCCAACTACTTAAGTAATTGAGGATTAAATTCAGGTTTATTTTTTTTATTAAGAAACCAATACCCAAGCACCACTAGCGATTAAGCTTTCGGCTTTCTTGTATTTCATTTCCTGTGTTTGCCCGTTAGCAACATTTTGAATCGTTACTGTATCGTTACGGTTTATTTTTGGTTGATCACGAACGATAGTTTCAGTTATTTGACGTTGTTGAGTTTCCCCAGCTTCACGGTTTGCATTTTCACTATTTGGAATTTCGTCTTTGCTCAATTGATAATCTTCTACTTGACGTTCGATTCTTGCTTCTTCAATGACTGGAGCCTGTTGAGCTGGTAAATCACCTTTGAACAAGAATGAAATTACTTCTTTGTTTACATTATCAAGCATTCCACGGAATAAGTTGAATGCTTCTAATTTGTAAATAAGCAATGGATCTTTTTGTTCGTGAACCGCTAATTGAACAGATTGTTTCAATTCGTCCATTTTACGCAAGTGTTTTTTCCAAGCTTCATCAACAATAGATAATGTGATGTTCTTTTCGAAATCAGCAATCAATTGATTTCCTTCAGTTTCGTATGCTTTCTTTAAATCAGTTACAACATTGAACATTTTGATGCCATCTGTAAAAGGAACTACGATACGCTCAAAATGATTGTTTCTGTCTTCGTAAACATTCTTAATGATTGGGAATGCTTCTCTTGCACTTCTTTCCGTTTTTTGAGTGTAAAATTCAAGAGTAGCTTTATACAATTTTCCTGTAATTTCAATTTCAGTCAGTTTAGAGAAATTCTCTTGAGATACTGGCGAAGTGAATGAGAAATAACGAATAATTTCAAATTCAAAATCTTTAAAGCTGTTTTTAGCTTTACTTTCATCAACAATTAGTTCGCAAGTATCATAAAGCATATTCGCGATATCCAATTTCAGACGCTCACCAAACAATGCATGACGACGACGTTTGTAAACTACTTCACGTTGAGCATTCATAACGTCATCATATTCCAATAAACGTTTACGAGTACCAAAGTTATTTTCTTCTACTTTTTTCTGAGCACGCTCGATAGATTTAGTCATCATTGAATGTTGAATTACTTCACCTTCTTGTAATCCCATTCTATCCATTACTTTGGCAACTCTTTCAGAACCAAATAAACGCATCAAGTTATCTTCAAGAGAAACGTAGAATTGAGAACTTCCTGGATCCCCTTGACGTCCAGCACGACCACGTAACTGACGGTCAACACGACGTGAATCGTGACGTTCAGTACCAACGATTGCTAAACCACCCGCAGCTTTTACTTCTGGAGTTAACTTAATATCGGTACCACGACCAGCCATATTTGTTGCGATAGTTACTACCCCAGCTTTTCCAGCTTCTTCAACGATTTGTGCTTCTTGCTTGTGCATTTTTGCATTCAATACGTTGTGTGTAACTCCTCTCATTTTAAGCATACGGCTTAATAATTCAGAAATTTCAACAGAAGTAGTACCAATAAGTACTGGTCTTCCTGCGTTTGATAATTGAGTTACATCTTCGATTACCGCATTGAATTTTTCACGAGTTGTTTTGTAGATATAATCTTCTTTGTCAATACGAGCAATTCCTCTGTTAGTTGGGATTTCAACAACATCTAATTTGTAGATTTCCCAAAGCTCACCTGCTTCCGTTACAGCTGTTCCTGTCATACCACCCAGTTTGTTGTACATTCTGAAGTAGTTTTGTAATGTAATCGTAGCAAATGTTTGTGTAGCTGCTTCGATTTTTACATTTTCCTTAGCTTCTATAGCTTGGTGTAAACCATCAGAATAACGACGACCATCCATGATACGGCCTGTTTGCTCATCAACAATCATGATTTTGTTGTCCATGATTACATATTCTACATCTTTTTCAAAAAGAGTATATGCTTTTAAAAGTTGAGTCAAAGTGTGGATACGCTCGCTTTTTACTCCGAAATCTTGGAATAATCTTTCTTTTTCTTCTGCTTCCGCGTCTTTGTCTAATTTTTTCTTTTCGATAGTTGCGATTTCTGTTCCAATGTCTGGAAGTACAAAGAAATCTGCATCAGTATCACCTGATAAAGCTTTGATACCGTTATCGGTTAAGCTTACCTGATTATTTTTTTCTTCAATTACAAAATACAAGGCTTCATCCACTTTTGGCATTTCGCGGTTGTTGTCCTGCATGTATTGATTTTCGGTTTTTTGAAGCAATTGCTTAACTCCTTCTTCACTCAAAAATTTAATCAATGCTTTGTTTTTAGGTAAACTACGGTAAGCTCTCAATAACATAAAACCTCCGTCTTTCGTATTTCCTTCTTTGATTAATTTTTTTGCTTCAGCAAGAAAACCATTTGCCAATTGACGTTGTAAACCAACCAAATTTTCAATTTTTGGTCTTAATTCATTAAATTCATGACGATCTCCTTGAGGAACTGGTCCAGAAATAATAAGAGGAGTACGAGCATCATCAATTAAAACTGAATCGACCTCATCGACAATAGCATAGTTGTGTTTTCTTTGAACTAAATCTTCTGGCGAATGTGCCATGTTATCTCTTAGGTAGTCAAAACCAAATTCATTGTTGGTACCATAAGTAATGTCAGCATTATAAGCATTTTTTCTTGCTTCAGTACTTGGCTGGTGATTGTCAATACAATCAACAGTCAATCCGTGAAATTCGAATAAAGGTGCTTTCCAGGTACTATCACGTTTTGCCAAGTAGTCATTCACAGTTACTAAGTGAACTCCGTTTCCAGTCAAAGCATTCAAATATAATGGTAAAGTAGCTACTAATGTTTTTCCTTCTCCTGTTTGCATTTCGGCAACTTTACCTTCATGCAATACCATTCCACCAATTAATTGGACATCATAGTGAATCATGTCCCAGGTAATTTCTTTTCCGGCGGCATTCCATGAGTTTGCCCAAATAGCATTATCACCATCTAGAGTGATGTAACTTTTCGTAGCCGAAAGCTCTCTGTCTTTTGGAGTCGCAGTTACAGTAATTTGTGTGTTTTCTTTGAAACGTCTTGCAGTTTCTTTAACTACTGAAAAAGCTTCTGGAAGTATTTCCATTAAAGTCTTTTCAGAAATATCATAAGCTTCTTTTTCAAGAGCATCAATAGCGATATAAATATCTTCGCGTTTGTCAATATCTTCAATGCTTTCTACTTCTTGTTTAAGAGAAGCTATTTTAGCATCTTTTTCAGCACGAGCTTGTTTTATTTTTTCTTTAAAAAACGTAGTTCTAGCTCTTAATTCGTCATGTGACAAAGATTGTAAAGTGCTTTCAAAAGTCTTTATTTTATTTAAATATGGTTGTAAAGCTTTGACATCTTTCTCAGATTTATCTCCAACAAAGATTTTAATAATACTGTTTATGAAACTCATGATTTGTTTTTATTTCTATTTAATATAATCTGCGTAAATTTAAACAAAAAAAAAGCCTCTTTTGAGACTTTTTCTTGGTTTACTTTTTAATATTCATCCTCGTTCCAAAGATAGTCTTCGTCGGTTGGATAATCAGGCCAAATTTCTTCCATTGATTCATATATCTCGCCTTCATCTTCAATTGATTGAAGGTTTTCTACCACTTCTAATGGAGCACCAGCTCTAATAGCGTAGTCAATAAGTTCGTCTTTGTTAGCAGGCCACGGTGCATCACTTAAATAGGATGCTAATTCTAATGTCCAATACATATCTGTCGATTTAGTTTGTGCAAAAATAATTTTTTTACTGAAAAAGACAAGTAAAAAACGATTTATTTTTTTTAAAGTTAAGAACGTGCTTTCAGACAGCAGATTTAGGGTAACAGATTTCAGATTTTATACTGAAAATCTTTTCTAAAATACTGCAAACTGTTGTCTGGAAACTGGAATCTATTTCTTCGGTATCCATTTTACTTCATCAGCGTTTAAATCTACAGACAACTTTCGTGCCAATACAAAAAGGTAGTCAGAAAGTCGGTTTAAGTATTTAATTGCTATTTCGGCAACAGGTTCATTATGACTTAGATGGACTGCTAATCGTTCTGCTCGGCGACAAACACATCTAGTGATATGACAATATGACACAGTTTGATGCCCGCCAGGCAAAACAAAGTGGGTCATTGGCGGAAGCATTTCTTCCATCGTGTCAATTTCTTTTTCTAATAATTCAATATCGGATTCAGTTATTCCGAGTTTTTTTAATCTAAGTTCACCGTTTTTCATCACTTCTTTTTCAGGAGGCGTAGCAAGGATAGCTCCAATGGTAAACAGTCTATCTTGTACTTCAATTAATATTTCCTTGTAATGATGGTTTATTTCTTGGTCACGAATAAGTCCTATATAAGAATTTAGTTCATCTACAGTTCCATAACTTTCTATTCGTATGTGGTCTTTGGGTACGCGAGTTCCGCCAAAGAGAGCTGTAGTTCCTTTATCTCCGGTTTTAGTATATACTTTCATTTTTTGAGTTGCTAAGATTCTGAGATTCTAAGTTGTAAAGTTTTTACTTGATGTGTTTCTGTAAAAGTATAATCAATAGACGATTATACCTTAGTAGTGTCACTCTCAATTAATCCATCTCTCAAACGAATAATCCTGTGAGCATAAGAAGCGATTTCTTCTTCATGAGTTACCAAGATTACTGTGTTTCCCTGAGCATGAATATCTCCAAAAAGTTTCATGATTTCCAATGAGGTTTTACTATCCAAATTCCCAGTAGGTTCATCGGCAAGTATGATAGAGGGTTTATTAACCAATGCTCTTGCCACTGCCACACGCTGGCGTTGTCCTCCAGAAAGTTGGTTGGGTTGGTGATCCATTCTGTCTGCAAGATTTACTTGATTGAGTACTTCGGTAGCTCTTACTTTTCTTTCTGTTTTCGAATAACCTGCGTAAATCATTGGCAAAGCAACATTGTCTAAAGCGGTTGTTCTTGGCAAAAGATTGAAAGTTTGAAAAACAAAACCAATTTCTTTGTTTCTGATTTCGGCTAATTCATCGTCTTTCATGTGACTAACATCTTTTCCATTTAAAATATAAGTCCCAGAAGTTGGAGTGTCTAAACATCCTAATAAGTTCATTAATGTAGATTTTCCTGAACCCGAAGGTCCCATCAATGCTACATATTCCCCTTTATTAATTTCTAAATCAATGCCTTTAAGAACATATACGATTTCGTTTCCAAGCACAAAATCTCGTTTGATATTGGTAATTTTTATAAGTGGGTTTTTCATTAGAATTATAGATTGTTATTTTTTGTTTTAAAAGTACAAAAGAGTTTTAATATACGATTAGTAGTTGCAGATGACGTTTTGTTACATTTTTAAATTCTAATGTTATTTTAGTAAAGTATAGTAGCTATTAAATCAATACTAAGCAATAAATAGGTAATAGATAATATTAAAGTCTGTAAATGTAGTTTTGTAGTTTTTTAATGATTAAAACAAACAAAATATGTATTTTGACGATATTAATGTTATTTTAACGATTTTTTTTATTTATTTTTAGATCAAAAGCAGTATGTTTGCAATGTAAAAGTTCAAGATTTATTGGTTAGTTTAAAATGAATAAATAAGAATTTTTATGTATTAGCTTACAGCTTTTGGCTGTTTTGCTCAATTGAAATCTTTGAAAGATTAAATTGAATAAAATTAAAATTACAGTCATGGGGGTGACTGTTTTTTTGAAGGTTAAATTAGGTTGAAAAGAAAAGACAGTCATGGGGGTGACTGTCTTTTTTTTTTTGATTAGTATCAATGTTAATTTGATATTTTGTAAATTTTCGTAATGTCTTTTAATATTTTGGCAAAGTCGATATTCAAGTTAATTAATTCTCCGCTATGAATATCAAAAACCCAACCATGTACTTTTAAATTTCTCTCGTTGATTGCTTTTTGAACTTCGGCAGTTTTGATGACATTGATGCATTGTTCCTGCACGTTCAATTCAATAAGTTTTTTGTATTTTTCTTCTTCATTAGTAATGCCATCAAGCGTTTTTTGATGAATTCGGTAAACATCCCGAATATTTCTTAGCCAAGGATTTAATATTCCCAAATCCGATTGTTGCATCGCAGCATACACACCACCACAACCATAATGTCCGCAAACGACTATATGATTTACTTTTAAATGAACCACAGCATAATTAATGACCGACATAGAATTAAGGTCAGTATTAGGAACCATATTGGCAATGTTGCGATGTACAAAAACTTTTCCTGGTTCTAATCCCATGAGTTCCTCGGCAGAAACCCGACTATCGGAACAACCTATATAAAGAAAGTCAGGAGATTGTCCTGCTCCTAATTTTTCGAAATAATTAGAATCTATTTTAAGTTGTTTAGCAATCCAATCTTGATTGTTTTCAAAAATTTTTTTGATATCCATAAAGTGTTTTTTTGACTAGTAAAATTATAAATCTATGTTCGTATTATAAAATGTTGTTTAGGTTGTTCGTATCTAAAGAAGACGAATCCCCACTGAAAAGTATCAATGCTTACCGTTACTTTTGGATGATTTTTTATAATCTCCCACGCTTCAGCCATTGATGCAGACCAGTGAATATCATCAAAAATCCAGACTGTTTCATTAGTAATTGTTGACAGTAATAAATTAAAATAATCTAAGGTCGCTTCTTTAGAGTGGTTTCCGTCGAAATAGATGAGTTGATAGTTGGTAGTTTTTAGTTGATTGTTTTCTAGAAAACTACTAAATTCTGTTGTAATGCAACTAACATTCTTGATATTAAATTTTTGCAATTGCAATTGACATTGATTCATTGTTTCTGGACAGCCTTCCAAAGTTGTAATAGATGCTTTTGGATTTCCTAATGCTAGGGCAGAAGTGGCCAATCCAAGTGATGTTCCAATTTCAAGGATATTTTCAGGCTGAAAGTATCGAACTATTCTAAACAATAACTGCGCATGTTTTGGAGAAATTCCAGCTGTTTTAGCGATTTGAGCAATTGGTCTGCTGTTGGATTTAAAAACTCGGGAACCTGCACCAAAATCGGTAATTTCGATAGTGTTTTTGTTTTGTAAAAGATTGTTTCGATACGCTTTTAAAATAGAATAATCGGATTTGATTTTTTTATCATAGAAGCATTTGGTCAATAAATTAAAGACAAAAGGCGAATGAACAGCATGTTCATTTTTGGAATACCAAAGAAATTGTAAGTAGGATTTAATTTGAAAAAGCATAGAGTCTATTTCGCAGAGATTCACAAAGTAAAAAGTACAAAGGTACACAGAGATTTTTTAAAAACTAAAACAAAACTTTGTGAGACTTTTGGAAAAGTTTTGTGAAACAATACTAAAGGAAACAAAGGCAGGTTGATAATTTTTAAAATTAACTTTTATGAATCTATGTGTTTCCTTTGTGAATCTCTGCGAAATAGCTTTTTAATAAACTATATTTGCGCCCTTGGAATTGACGCCAAGGATAGCAATGAATTTTATCATGATGAAGGAAGTAATTGAACCTAAAAGTGCAATAACATTGGAAGAAATAAACCAATGCATTGCTATTTTGACCGAATTGAATACCGATACCAATCAGATTTTTGAGATACCAAAAGAACAAAGAACAGCTTTAATTAAAGCTGCTGGTCAATTTGCACGTCCAGATCGAGACGAATTAGTTAAAAGGAAGAAAGATGCAAAAGCTATAGCCAAACGCAAGCAGGAGAAGAAAGACAGAACTGCCCGCAAGGAAACTGGAATCCGTTCGGCTAGAGAAGCAGTTGTGTTTGTAGCACCAAAACTTTTAGCGATGAATGATTTGGCGAGTAAAGAGCAATTAGAACTGGAAACACCAAGAAAATGTTATGTATGTAAAACGGAATTTACCAAAATGCATCATTTCTACGATTCGATGTGTTCTGATTGTGGGGATTTTAATTATGCCAAACGTTTTCAGACTGCCGATGTAAAAGGACAAGTTGCAGTAATTACAGGATCTCGTTTAAAAATTGGTTATCATATTACATTAATGCTTTTGCGAGGAGGAGCTACGGTTATTGCAACCACTCGTTTTCCCGTGGACTCTGCTTTGCGTTTTTCTAAGGAAAAAGATTTTATGGAGTGGGGGCATCGTTTGAAAATTCATGGATTAGATTTAAGACATATTCCGAGTGTGGAGATTTTTTGCAATTTCATTGAACAAAAATATGGCAGATTGGATATTCTAATTAATAATGCGGCACAAACGGTGAGACGTCCTGCGGGATTTTATACGCACCTGATGGAAAATGAAGAGCGGCCGATTGCTGATTTGCCAAAATTAGCTCAGGATTTATTATTGGATCATACCAATTGTCTTGACGAATTAAAAGTCTTGACAACAGGTGCATCTTCCAATCAAAATATGCCGGTAACTTGGCACGGACCTGAACCAGGAATTGGGTTAAGAGCTTCTGCTAAATTATCGCAAATTCCTTATTCTTTCGATAATACTTTGGTGGCTCAGGAAGTTTTTCCAGAGGGCGAACTCGATGCAGATTTGCAACAAGTCGATTTACGCAAAGTAAACAGTTGGCGATTAAAATTAGGTCAGATAGAAACAACCGAAATGATTGAAGTGCAATTGGTAAATTCGGTAGCTCCTTTTGTGTTGTGTAACCGTCTTTCGGAAGTGATGAAGAAAGATAATACTGGAAAAAAACACATCATCAACGTATCGGCGATGGAAGGGAAGTTTTACCGTGATTTCAAGGAAGACCGCCATCCACATACCAATATGGCGAAAGCTGCATTGAACATGCTTACGCATACTGCTGCAGGAACTTTAGCTAAAGACGGAATTTTTATGAATGCCGTTGATACAGGCTGGGTAACCGATGAAGATCCAGCTGAATTAGCAAAACGGAAACAAGAAGAACAAGATTTTCAGCCACCATTGGATATTGTGGACGGAGCCGCTCGTGTTATGGATCCTTTATTTGACGGTATAAACACTGGAAAGCACTGGTGTGGAAAGTTTTTGAAAGATTACAGACCTATAGCTTGGTAATAGCGTTTACTTATAAATTGAAAGACCATAACCGAAATTAATTTTAGTTGTGGTCTTTTTGTATTCGGGACTAGCGTATTGTTATTAAACTACTCTCTCTTGAATTGGTTTTAACTGATAGGCTTTGTAAAAAAATCTATCGGCTTCATGTTGGTCGGCAGCAAAGTTTACGACTTCAGTAATTTTTCCGTTTTCAATTTTCCAAAGTAAGCACCAAAGTATATCAATATTATTTCCGTCCTCTCTGTTGCTCCAACCACGATGGCAGTCCACAACGTAGTTGTCATTAACGCCTAATACAATTGGATCAGCTTTAAAACTTGATTTTCCTAAATGTGAGAAGAATGCGAGTACTTCTTCAACACCAACTTTTGTTCCACTCAAAGGATGATGTCCCGGAATGGTCCATTTTATATTTTCATCAATAACTTGTCGTATGCCGTCCAAGTCGTTTTTGCCATAAGCATCAAAGAACTGTGCAATGATGGCAAGGTTTGGATGTTGTTCTGTCATAAGTTTTATTGTTTAATGATTGTTTTGAAAAAAGTGTAAAATCAATTTTATTTATAAACAGCTTTCATAGGATAGAATTCATAGGTATTCAGCCCGTTTGCAGGATCGTTAGCTATGATTTTTTTTAAATGTTCTTCATTATCCACCGATACAACTCCTGTGCCATAACCACCTTTTGGATCAAATACAGGACCAAAAACAATTGCAATTCCTCCCTCTAGTAACGATGTCCAGTAAACTACGTGTTTTTGCATGATTTCTTTTTCTTCTTCAGACATGTCCATAATGAAAGTGGCTCGTGGTGGATTTAGTTTTAAAAAAAAGTTTTGTTTGTCCATAATATTAAAGTTTTATATAAAAATATTACTTTTTATTATATGGTTCATTAAACTTTTGACATCTTATGTTTTGCTTTTTAAAATAAACTACCTCGGGGCAGAGCCCCAGAGGTATTAGAACATTGATAATTGTTGCGAATGTATCTTTTTATATTCTTTTTCTTTTCCTTGGGATTTAACATAATTTTCAATTGTGGCTTCATCACCA
>Ga0308157_10004286_pt1 | contig 19134 bp, 17 predicted proteins | sample PhyBR1_FD_201035 | JGI IMG/M metagenome (GOLD analysis project Ga0308157, IMG submission 201035) | Phyllosphere microbial communities from UC Gill Tract Community Farm, Albany, California, United States - DLSLB.R1 | ecosystem: Host-associated > Plants > Phyllosphere > Unclassified | place: USA...
GCATCGGATCCGACGGCCGCGCGAGCCTCGTCTCGACGACCGGCAACCCCGACACCTCGATCATCCTGCGCGGCGGCGCCGACGGACCGAACTTCGACGCCGAGCACGTGCGTCGCGCCTCCGAGCGTCTGGCCGCCGCGGGCCTCGGCACGCGGCTCGTCGTCGACGCCAGCCACGGCAACAGCGGCAAGGATCACCTCCGTCAGGCCGAGGTCGCGGGCGAGCTCGCCGCGCAGATCGCCTCCGGCGAGCGCGCGCTGGCGGGCGTGATGCTCGAGAGCAACCTCGTCGGCGGCGCACAGAAGCTCGATGTGTCGGTCGGATCCGCCGGCCTCACGCGCGGGCAGAGCGTGACCGACGCCTGCATGGGCTGGGATGCGTCCGCCGTGGCGCTGGGGCAGCTCGCCGCCGCCGTGCGCGCACGGCGAGCCGCCTGACGCGGCCGGTCACCCGGGCTACAGAGGATAGAGCTGTGATCAGGTACATGCGATTTCGATGCCCCCGGCCGGGACATGGCCGCGGGGCACTCGACGCGCGCTCCTAGCGCACTCGGTCTCCGCAGGCGCGGCCGGGGGAATCCCCCACCGACCCACCTTCTTTTCTCACGGAGACCATCCCATGTCGCACGCCGACTATCTGACCCCCGACCTCATCTTGCGCGCCCTGACGCTGCGCGACCTCACCGATCCGGCGCAAGGATCCCACGCCATCCAGGTGCTGCTGGAGGACATCGTCGGCGCCCTCAGCGCCGAGTGGCGGAGCACCGTCCGCTACGTGCGCGATTCGCCGATCGTGCCGGTGCGCGAGAACTACGATCGGCTCGGCTACGACCCGGGCGACGTCACGCGCGCCCGGCGATACACGCGCTACATCAGCTCGACCGTGATGCTGCGTAGCCACACGAGCGCACAGCTGCCGACGGCGCTCGAGCACTACGGCGAGCGCACCGACGTCGACGAGCTGATCGTCGCCCCGGGTCTCGTCTATCGGCGCGACGCCGTCGACCGCAGCCACGTCGGTGAGCCGCACCAGGTCGATCTCTGGCGGATCCGCAGCGCACCCGACACCGACGACCGCGACATGCTCGACATGATCGCCCGGCTCGTCGAGACCGTGCTGCCCGGCGCGGAGTGGAAGGTCACCGACGTCGAGCACCCGTACACGGTCGGCGGACGGCAGATCGACGTGCTCCACGGCGGCGAGTGGCTGGAGCTCGCCGAGTGCGGGCGGATCCATCCGGACGTGCTCCGCGGATCCGGGCTCGATCCCGAACGATGGTCGGGGCTCGCGCTCGGCATGGGGCTCGAGCGCGCGCTCATGCTGCGCAAGGGCATATCCGACATCCGATACCTGCGTGCCGCGGATCCGCGCATCGCGTCGCAAATGCTGACGCTGGATCCCTGGCAGCACGTGTCGCCGCTGCCTATCGCACGGCGCGACATCTCGATCGTCGTCGGCGAGGAGGAGGACGAGGAGACGCTCGGCGACCGGGTGCGTGTCGCGCTCGGCGACGACGCCGACGTCGTCGAATCGCTCGACGTGCTGAGCCGCACGGCGCACGACGAGCTGCCCGCGGCCGCGCGGATCCGCCTCGGCATCGAACCGGGGCAGGTGAACCTGCTCGTGCGGATCCTGTTGCGCCCGATCGATCGCACGCTCACGTCGGAGGAGGCGAACGCGCTCCGCAACCGGATCTATGCGGCGGTGCATGAGGGGCCGGTGATGGAGCTGATCTGAGTGGAGGAGGCGCCTCCGGGGCCCGTGACCGATATGGCCGCGGGCCCGGGGGTCCTCAGGCGTTAGCGGCGAGCCGCCGACGTTCCGGGAAACCGATCCGCCACGACAGCGCTACGAGAACATCTGGCGGAGCGCGTCGGGATCGGCGTCGTCGAGCACCCTCTGGATCGCGTCGACCTGCTCCGGAATCGTGAACATGCTCGACAGCTCGTTCGCCCAGACGGCGCGCAGGGCCTCCACATCGCCCGCGTCCACGGCGATCCGTGCGGAGTCCATGGAGCGCTGATACGCGATCTGATCGAAGCCCTCCGGTGCCCCCATCGGGCTGAAATAGTTCAGCCACGGCGTCTCGGGGTCGGGGTTGAGCCAGAGCACCTGCCCGGGCTCAAGCTCGCGTACGTGGTTCATCGACGCAAGAGACGTGTATGCGCAGAGCCGCTCTCCGATCACAGCCTCGACGTCTCCCGGGGCGACCGTGTAGGTCACCACGTTGCCCTCCTCGTCGAGCGTCACCTCGCCCGCGGCGAACTCGCGCGCACCGAGATCCTTCAGTGAGCCTTCGAGCTCGACATACCAGTCATCGGTGTAGCTGACGAGACCGGCGGGGTCCGCACAGGCCTCCGGCTCATCGGCTTCGGGTGATGGCGTCACTGCCGTGCTCGGCGCCGTCGTGGGTGACGTCGGCGGCGTGGCGGAAGGTCGGGCCGCAGGTGCGGCGGTCTCCGCGCTCGACTGCGTCCCAGGAGAAGAATCGCACCCGGCGAGCGCTAACGCCACGAGAGCCAGCGTGAGGCCGGCCGAGATCTTTCGCATGATGAGACGCTATCGATCAACGTCGCAACTCGCCGCCCGGAACTCAGGATCGGAACCAAGGCGTGATGATCGCGCGGTGGGGGAACTCGGAAGCTGATGTCCCCAGGGAGGTCCGAAGCGGCAGTGTTACATAGTGATCCCTCGGGTGGCGGCGGCGTGCAGTCGCGCATACGCCCCGCCGCTCCGGTCGACCAGTTCGGCGTGCGTGCCGCACTCGAGAATCCGGCCGCGCTCCAGCACGACGATACGGTCGGCCGCCTCGGCCTGCGCGAAACGATGGGCGACGATGACCGCGGTGCGCCCCCGGATCACCGCGCCGACGCCCGCGTCCAGCGCGCCGTCGGTGCCTCCGTGCGCAGTCGCCTCGTCGAGCACGACGACCGCCGGATCCGCCAGCAGAACCCGCGCGAGCGCGAGCTGCTGGATCCGGCCGTGATCGAGGTCATGACCGAGGACGGCCTCCAGGCCGCCCGGCAGCTCCCGGGTCCACCCGGCTCCGACGGCGTCGAGCGCGCGCCAGAGATCGGAATCCGCGGCACCGGCGTCAGCCAGCCGGAGGTTGTCGGCGAGCGTCCCCGCGAAGAGGTGGGTGTCCTGCGTGACGAGCAGCACGGCCCGCCTTCCACCGCTCCAGGCCTCCGCGGCGGGCACGCCGCCGATGAGGATCTCGCCGGACCACGGCGCGAGAACACCGGCGATCAGTTGCGCGAGGGTCGACTTGCCTGAGCCCGAGGCACCGACCAGCACCGTCGTTTCCCCGGAGGGGATGTCGAGCGAGACGCCGTGCAGCACGTCCTCGGCGTCCGGGCGGTAGCGGTAGGTGAGCGAGCGGACGCGAATCCCGCCGTCCACGATCTCGCCGCGAACCGAGCTGTCGGGGCGCGCGCGGAGCACGCCCACCAGCCGTCCGAGGCCCGCCGCCGCGCGTTGCAGGTCGTCGATGCTCGACAGCAGGGCGCCGATCGGCGCGAAGAGGCGATGGAAGAACAGCGCCGCGGCCGTCACCGCACCGACCGTCAGGCCCGCGTCGCCGGCGCGCCAGAAGCCCACAGCAAGGACCGCGGCAAGGCCCAGGAACTCGCCCAGGTTGAGGCCACCGTTGAAGAGGTTGCGGGCCCGGGTCGTCTCGCGCTGGGTTTCGACAGCCGTAAGGCTACGGTGCGAGATCCTCTCCAGGTGCGTCGCGCGGGCGCGCCCGGCGATCACGGTGTCGGCCCCGCGCACGCTCTCGATGATCGCCTGTCCACGATCCGACTCCTCGCGGCGCAGCCGCCGGTACAGCGGACGCGATCGCCGCAGGAACCGGACGGTTGCATAGATCTCGACCGGCACCGCGGCGAGCGCCGCGAGCGCCAGCCACGGATCGAGAGCCGTGAGACCGACCAGCGTCAGGATGATCACGAACGCGGCCTGCACGAATCGGGGCAGCACGCCCGACACCGACTGCGTGATCGCCTCGACGTCGCCCGTCACGCGCGAGACGACGTCGCTCGTGCCCGCGTCCTCGATCGTGCCCTGGTCGAGGCGCAGCGCCGCGGCGAACACCTCCTCGCGCAGCTCGGCGAGCGCCCGCTGCAGGCAGGCGACCAGCAGGCGTCCGCCCACCAGCAGCAACAGCGCCGACACGGTGCCCGCCGCGGCCACGAGGCCGGCGAGGATCGCGATCTCGCGCAGTTCGGATCCGGCGACGACCGCGTCGACGATCCGGCCGAGAAGGATCGGGGTCAGCAACCCGGCCGCCGACCCGAGCAGCAGCAGGACGGTCATCGCGGCGAGCGCACCCCACTGCCGCCGCAGCAGCGCGATCATATGCCGCCAGCTCTCGCGCCCGCCCGCGATCGGAAGGGCCATGGGCACGGTCATCGTGCGACCTCCGCCAGGGGCTCGGATCCCGTGAGATCGAACACGCGATCACAGGCGTTCAGGACGATGCGGCTGGAGCTCACGATCACGATCGTTCGCCCGAGCCGGCGCAGCCCCTCGGTGACGTGCAGTTCGGTCAGCGGATCCAGCGCGGACGTCGGCTCGTCGAGGATCACGACCTCCGCCGGGTCGTGCAGGGCGCGCGCCAGCAGCACCCGCTGGCGCTGCCCGCCGGAGAGCCGTCGGCCGCCCTCGCCCACCTGGGCGTCGGGAGAGCCGACGTGCTCCAGCACGTCGTCGAGCGCGACCGCTCGGATCACATCCTCGTCCCACTCCGCGGATCCGCCGTCGGCCGCGATGCCGGTCACGTTCTCGCGCAGCGTGCCGGTGAACAGCGCCGCGGCGTGCGGCGGCGCGGCGATGACTTGCCGGTAGTGCTCGGGTCCGATCGCCAGGGCGTCCACGCCGTACAGGCTGATCTCGCCGGCGTCCGGTAGCGCGCGCAGCCCCAGCCGGGCCGAGACGGCGCGCGCCATCGCGGCGCTGCCGACCCGTACTCCGACGAGCCGGCCGGGCACCGTCGCCACGACGCCGGCATCGGTCGTCCAGGCCAGGGCGGCATCGCCCGCGGGAACCGGTGAGGAATCCCCCGCCGGAAGCATGAACGGTTCCGCCAGCAGCCCGTGCACGCGGCGCGAGGACGCGCGCTTGTGCGCCCAGTTGGCGCCGAAGGTGCCGATGTGCTCGAGAGCGCCCTGCAGGAACTGCGCGAGGGCGACGACGGTCACGAGCTGCCCCGGTGTGATGTCGCCCCGTAGCGCCATCCAGGCCGCCGCGAAGGTGAGCGCGCTCAGATACACGACCGATACCGCGGTGCTCACCGCCTGGTAGGTCAGGAGGCGGCGCGCGGCCGCGACCGCGCCGCGCAGCGATCCGCCCGACGCCGCCCGGTATCGCCGGGTGACCTCGTCCTCGGCGCCGAGACCGCGCACGATCCGCAGCCCCGACATCACATCGGTCGCGACCTCGCTCGCGGCCGCGACGGACGACTGCTCGACCATGCCCACGCGCTCGAGCGGTCGGGCGAGGGCCTGCATGCCGAGCAGCACGGCGACGGCACCGGCGAACACCCCGATCCCGAGCGGGACCGAGATCACGAGCAGCGCGATACCGGCCGTCACGAGCGCCGCGACCGTCGCCCCCTGCATGGCGATGCTCCACGCCACCCCCGCAACGCGGAAGGTGTCCGAGCTCGCCACCGACAACACCTCTCCGGTCCCGCGGTGCGCGGCCCGGCCGCGCGGATGCAGGACCCTGCCGATCGCGAGCTGGCGCAGATCGTGCTCGCCGTGACCGTAGACGCGGACCATCGCCAGCGCCGCCGACTGGTAGCTCAGCGACAGCACGACGAAGACGGCCCCCAGGATCCCGAGCCAGAGGACCAGCGCCCCGGCGTCGTGGCGCACGATGGCGAGATCGACGATCACGCCGATGAGGATCGGGATCGCCGTCTCGCAGGCCTGGTGCACGACGTAGCCGACGGTCGCGAAGCCAAGACGTCGCCCGCGCCCTCCTCCGGCCAGCGCGAGGCTCAGCATCGACCCGACGGAGGACGGCGGCGGCGGCTCATGCGTGATCTGCATGAAGAGCAACTGTAGGCGGCGCGATCCACGCCGGGCAGACCGATTGTGTCGCGCACCGGACAGCGCGATGTCGCCGCCGATCGAGAAATAGTAAGGTTAGCCTAACCAGACCCAGGGAGCGCGAATGACGACGGTAGCCGAACGGCGGATCGAGGACGAGAATCCGATCCTCTGCGCACCCGCCGTACCCGAGGGTTACCTGCTCACGACCACGAGCGAGAGCGTGTGGTGGCACCGCACTCTCGAGCACCGTTGCTTGACCACGCCCCATCGCCACAGCGAGCACGTCGTCATCTGGCCCGAGTCCCGCTCCGCGACGATCACCGTCGGGGGCGAGCTGTGGCCCATCTCGCTCGGCGAGGGCGTCTGGCTGCCCGCGGGCACCCCGCATGCCGTGACCGACGGCAGCTCGGCACTCGTCTGTTGCACGCACATTCATCCCCTCGCGGCCGAGCTGGAGGCGGGTGAGCCGCACATCGTCACCGTGAACACGGCGCTGCGCGAGATGCTCCTGCACCTCGCCCATACGGGCATGCCGCGCGAGCGCCGGCTCCGCGCGCAGCGCGTGTGCCTGGAGATGATCACGGACGAGGCGCAGCCGCCGGCGACGGTACCCGCACCCGTGGATCCGCGGATCCGGGGGCTCGCGGCGGCGATCATGGCGGATCCGTCCGACGACAGCTCCCTCGAGGACTGGGCCTGGCGCACCTCGATGAGCGCGCGAACGATCGCCCGCGCCTTCCGCGCCGAGACGGGGATGACCTTCACCCAGTGGCGCACCCGCGTCCGCATGGTCGCGGCGGTCGAGCTCCTGGGCGCGGGCGAACCCGTGGGGCTCGTGGCCAGGCGGGTCGGCTACGCGACGATCAGCGCCTTCAGCGCGGCCTTCAGCCGGACGATGGGGCGACCTCCCCGCGACTATCAGCAGCCGCGCGCCTGAGCCGGATCGGTCGGGTGTCTGATCGACGACAGCATGTGTCGGCCAGCCGCAAGCCCTCATCCCTAGGCTTTTTAGGTACCCCTAACTTCACGTCTTTTCGGCGTGCCCGAAGAAAGAACAGCCATGCGTCGTAGCGGTCCCCTGAGTTTCGCAGCCCTCCTCGTCGGAGCCACCATGGTGCTCGGAGCGTGCAGCTCCGCCGAACCGGCCGAGACGGCGTCCGAGGCCCCCGCCGCGGCGACCGACGCCGCCTTCCCCGTCACCATCGAGCACGCGCACGGCGAGACCACGATCGAGTCCAAGCCCGAGCGCATCGTGACGCTCGGCTGGATGACCGAGGACGTCGTGGCCGCGCTCGGAGTCGTCCCGGTCGGCGTGCCGACGAACTACGCGGGCGAGGACGGGTACTCGGAATGGTTCAGCGACTACGTCACGGACGAGCTCGGCTCCGAGCTGCCGGAGATCATCGGCGTCGACGGCGAGGGCGAGTTCGATCTCGAGCAGATCCTCGCGCTGGATCCGGACCTCATCCTCGCGCCGCACTCCGGCATCACCGAGGTGCAGTACGAGCGCATGAGCGAGATCGCCCCGACGATCCCCTATGCCGAGACCCCGTGGCTCTCCGCCCCGTGGCAGGACTTCACGCGCGAGATCGGACTCGCGATGGGCGAGAGCGAGCGAGCCGAGGAACTCGTTGACGACACGGAGGAACTCATCGCCGACGCCACCGCCGAGCACCCCGACCTGCAGGGCACCAACTTCATCTTCGGCGTGACGCTGTGGGAGGGCGAGACCGAGCTCGGCATCTACGTCGCCGACGACCCGCGCGTGCAGTTCATGCACGGCTTCGGCCTCGTCGACAGCCCGAGCGTCGCGGAGGCGACGGCCAACATGGCCGATTTCGCCGGCGGCGTCAGCCTCGAAGAGCTCGACACGCTCGAGACCGACCTGTTCGTGGCGTGGGAGGGCGGCTCCGGCCGCACGGACGCGACTCTTGCGGATCCGCTCGTGTCGCGCTGGGAGCCGATCGCCGAGGGCCACTACTACTTCATGAACGACAAGGGCTTCGCCATGTCGACCAGCGCTCCGACGGTTCTGAGCATTCCGTGGCTGCTCGAGGAGGGCTTCCTCGACGACCTGTCGAGCGCCGTCGCCGGCGGGGCCGTCATCCGCTGATCGCGGACCCTGCACCTTCGAAAGGAAACAGCCACATGAACTCGCTGCCCGAGAGCTACGAACCCCGCATCCACCGAGCGGAGGTGATCGCCGCGCAGAGCGTGAGCCCCGGCATGATCCGCGTGGTGTTCGGCGGCGACGACCTGCGCGACTTCCCGACGACGGGCGTGGGCGACGAGTACGTCAGGCTGTTCTTCCCCGAGAATCCCGATGAGATCCCGGGCCTGCCGATCGTCTCGGGGCGAGGCTGGGAGTTCGAGGACGGCGTAACGCCGTCCGAGCCCCGCGTGTACACGATCCGCAGGCATGCGCCCGGCGAGATCACGGTCGACTTCGTCGTCCACGCGGGCGGGATCGCCGCCCAGTGGGCCTCGCAGGCGCGCCCCGGTCAGGTCGTCGGCATCAACCCGCCGTACGGGCTGTACGAGCGCCCCGAGTCCGCTCGGCGGCAGATCCTGGTCGCGGACGAGCCCGGGCTGCCGGCGGCCCTGCGCATCGCCGAGCAGACGGCGGGCGTCGTGCCCACCACCCTCGTCCTCGAGGTGCGCGGCGAGGAGCACCGGCTGTTCGCCGACATCGACGGCGCGGAGTACCAGTGGCTGTCGGGCACCGGCAACGGGCGCAAGCCGAGCCAGCTCGAGGAGGCTCTGCGCCGTCTCGCGATCGACGACGACACCTACGTCTGGGTCGCGACCGAGGGGCGCCTGAACCGGTCGATCCGCAAGTTCCTCCGCCACGGCCTGGGAATGGCGGCGAACCACTACAAGTGCATCGCCTACTGGCAGGACGACGCCGAGGCGTGGCGGGCCCGCTACGACGAGCTCGGCCCGGAGTTCCGCGAGCAGATCCGCGCGCTCTGGGCGAATGAGGAGCGCGACTCGGAGGAGATCTTCGACGACGTGCAGCGGATGTACGAGGTCGCCGGGCTGTGACGACTCCGGCGACCGCGGAGCGGCCCGCCGGCGTCGCGGCGACGGGCCGGCTGCGCCTCGTGGGCCTCGTGCTCGCCATCGCGATCCTCGCCGTCATCGTCGTCGTCAGCATCGGGGTCGGAGCACGCGACATCGCGCCCGCCACGATCTGGTCCGCGATCACCGCCTTCGACATCGCGAACGATGAGCACGTCATGATCCAAGAGCTGCGCGTGCCCCGGACGGTCGTCGGCCTCATCGTCGGGCCGGCGCTCGGCGTGTGCGGGGCGCTGATCCAGGCCTATACCCGCAACCCGCTCGCCGACCCCGGCATCCTGGGCGTCAACGCCGGCGCCACCTTCGGCGTCGCGGCGGCGACCGGACTGCTCGGTCTCACCGCTCCCCTGGCCTATGTCTGGTTCGCCCTCGCCGGGGCCGCGGCGATCACGATCGTCGTCTACGTCCTCGGATCCCTGGGTGGCAGCGGCGCGACGCCCGTCAAAATCACGATGGCGGGCGTCGCGCTCAGCGCCGTGCTCGGCGGCCTGACGAGCGCGATCATCCTCTCGAACCGCGCGACGTTCGACGACATGCGGTTCTGGGGCGTCGGCGCCATCGGCGGACGCTCGCTCGACGTCGTGCTGTCCTTTGCGCCGCTGATCCTCGTGGGACTCGCGCTGGCCGTCTACGTCGCCCGCCCGCTGAACGCACTCGCGCTGGGCGACGACCTCGGCATCTCGCTGGGGGTGAAGACCCGCTGCACCCGCGTCATCGTCGTGGTCGCGGTGACGCTCCTGGCCGGCACCGCGACGGCGCTCGCCGGACCGATCGGCTTCATCGGCCTCATGGTCCCGCATGCCGTGAGGTGGTTCGTCGGCCCGGACCAGCGATGGATCATCGCCTTCACGATCGTCCTGTCCCCGATCCTGCTGCTCGTCGCCGACATCGTCGGCCGGATCATCCTCCCGAGCGGTGAGCTGCGCGTCGGTCTCGTGACCGGGATCATCGGCGCCCCGGTGCTCATCCTGCTCGCCCGTCGCCGGTCGGTGAGCGCCCTGTGAGCGCCGTCGATCACGGCTACACGACCGTCATCCTGCGGCGCGGCCGGCTCTCGGGTCTCATCGGTGTTCGCAGCCTCGTCGTCTGCGCCGTCCTCGTCGTCGTCATCCTCGCCCTCGGCATCGTTGCGCTCGGGCTCGGCACCTACGCGCTGTCACCCGCGCAGGTCGTCGGCGCGCTCCTGGGCACGGCCGACGACGAGAGAGCACGACTGCTCGTGGTGACGTGGCGCCTGCCCCGCGTGCTCTTCGCGATCGCCTGCGGGATCTCGCTCGCGGTCTCGGGGGCGATCTTCCAGTCGCTCACCCGCAACCCGCTGGGCTCGCCCGACATCATCGGCTTCTCGACGGGCTCCTACACCGGCGTGGTCGTCATGACGCTGGTGATCGGATCCACCGGGTACCTCGATCGGGCCGCGGCGGCGATCGTCGGCGGCTGCATCACGGCCGCCGTCGTGTATCTGCTGTCGGTGAGCCGCGGCAGCGTCCGCCCGTTCCGCCTGATCATCATGGGCATCGGCGTAGGCGCCCTTCTCGGATCCCTCAACTCGGCCCTCATGATCTCCTCGGACGTCGACGCGGCCATGCTCACGGCGGTGTGGGCCGCCGGATCCCTCTACGGCCTCGGACACGCCCAGCTCTGGCCGATGGTCGCCCTGCTCGTCGTGATGCTGCCGCTGGTCGCCTCCATCGCGCCCGGCATGCGGCAGCTGGAGCTCGGCGACGACGCGGCGCGCGGTCTCGGCGTCCGGTCGAACCGGGTGCAGGCCGGCGCCGTGATCCTCGGCGTCGCCCTGACGGCCCTCGTCACCGCGGCCGCCGGACCGATCTCGTTCATCGCCCTCGCGGCGCCGCAGATCGCGCGCCGCCTCACCCGCGGCAGCGGTCTCGGCCTCGTCCCCGCGGCGCTCGTGGGCGCCCTCCTGCTACTCGCCTCCGACGTCCTGGCGCAGCAGCTCGGCTTCCCCGTGGGCATCGTGACCGTGAGCGTCGGAGGCGCCTACCTGGTCTGGCTCCTCGCTGCTGAATACCGAAAGCGGAAATGACTGACACAACTCACGCGCGACCCGCCATCCGGCTCGACCGGGTCCAGGTCGGCTACGACCGGCGGGTCGTCTGCGACGACCTGAGCCTTGACGTGCCCACGGGCGGCTACACCGCGATCATCGGACCGAACGCGTGCGGGAAGTCGACGATGCTGCGCTCGATCGCGCGGATCCTCCCCTACCGGTCCGGAAGCATCCTCCTCGACGGCGACGAGATCTCGCAGATCCCGACCCGGTCGCTCGCGACCCGGCTCGGCCTGCTGCCGCAGACCTCGCTCGCCCCCGAAGGGATCCGGGTCGCCGACCTCGTCGCGCGCGGCCGTCACCCTCATCAGAGGGCGTTCGACCGCTGGTCGCGCGCCGACGAGACCATCGTCGCCGAGGCGATGCGGGCCACGGGCGTCTCCGACCTCTCCGGTCGCCTCGTCGACGAGCTCTCCGGAGGGCAGCGGCAACGGGTCTGGGTGGCGATGGTGCTCGCGCAGCAGACCCCCGTGCTCCTCCTCGACGAGCCGACGACCTTCCTCGACATCACCCACCAGTACGGCCTGCTCGAGCTCTTCGAGGTGCTGCGCCGCGACCTCGACCGGACCATCGTCATCGTGCTGCACGATCTGAACCAGGCCGCGCGCTACGCGTCGCACCTCATCGTCATGAAGGACGGCGACGTCGTCACCGCAGGTCCCCCGTCGGAGATCATCACGGAGGAGCTGATCGAGGACGTCTACAGCCTCCGGTGCCGCATCGTCCCGGATCCGGAGACCGGGGCGCCGATGGTGATCCCGCGTGCTGTGGGGTGAGGGATCGACGCGCCAGCTCGAGCTGAGAAGGGCAAGATTCACAACCATTAACGAACGCGCACCGCTCGAACGACATCCTCTGCACGAAGCACACGCATCGTTGCCTGACGATCGCCATACCTCGGCCACGTCTCGGGGTCGAAGATCGCTTCCCACGAGGTCTCGAGCTCTGCACGCAGCTCAATTGGCCATGTAGCGAGGGGCTGGTCGTCATAGGGCTCGGCGCGCGCTCGGAAGGCATTGTCACATTCTTCCCATCGGGCATCCCACGCTTCCGCGTTTTCGCCGCGCTCCCTTGGCACGTGGAGCACCCGGTTGAGCACATCGTGCCACGCGTTGAAATCGCTGAAAAGCACACGATCGCGTGCTACCTGGACGCTCAGGAGAACCTCCCCCGAGCAGTCTCGTGCAGCGCGTCGGAGGTGTCGACGGGTCATGTTCGCCCACAGCCAGACGATCTCGCCAGCGCCGTCGCCGAGCCGATGACGACCCATCTGCGTCGACATCCAGGCGTATGCCTCTCGGAACTCCGGAATCGCTCGGGTCGAATCGCCAGCGAGGACTCCTTCCCTCCGGAGGGATTCATATGCGCCCCGCGTCTGAAAAGTATGAAGCACCACAGATAAACTGTCTCGGCCTATCGAGCGCCAGGGTGGCGGTGCACGCAATAGCCGCGGGGCAACGAGCTTGTCCCACGTTGGGAGTCGGGCCGTGCCGCGAGGCGCTGCTGCGTGAATCATGAATCTAGCCTGCTCGCGACCTCTGACATCAGAGAACTGAGGCAGGCCGCAGACAAAAGAAACCCCGGAACTTCGCGGTTCCGGGGTGCCAAGTAACTGTGGAAGCAATGGAGCGTTGCGGGAACAGGCGACCACGGGTCGAGAAGCTAGTTTCCGCATGGAATCAAGGCACTCGCGACGATGCCGAGGTCACGGGAACCGACGATGATCCTCTGATCGGCGCGGCGGCGGAACCAAATAAACGACCTCGAACACGCCTCACGGACAAGGAAGTGGACGCTATGCGAACAGCCCGCGAGCAGGGCATGAGCGTCAACGGGATCGCTCGAAGATTCGGCATCCATCGAGGCACGGTGCGGGCGAAAACCCGATGATCACCTGGACCCGCGTTACCACCGTGAGAGGGTAACGAGGAGCCATTCGACAGTGGCTCGGCTAAGCGAGCATGGCACCGACACGAGCACTGGCTGTCTTGTGTGGGGCACGCGGCGTAGTAGGTGAGTTTCAGCCTCGGCGACTGACGGTAGCACTTCTGCGCAATCCGAGCCGCGCTTGGGTACGGGAGGCAATACACAAAAGAGTGATGCCAGGCGGCCTGGATCAGGATGCGGTTCTACGCTCGTTCGATAACGAGCAAATGGACAGCTTTCTCGAGCGCAGGTGGCGCTGGTCCTCGATACAGCGGGGACGGGCGATGTCAAGAAGGTAGCCATGTAGTGTCTACATTCTTGTCCTGTTCCCGAAGCGCGAGCGCTTGTCCACCGCGCCGGAGGATGTAGTCCCAGTACACCGGTGGTATCGGCAGGATGCTCTTCGGCTCTGCTTTCCTGTTCAACGCCATAAGCACTGGAGCATGGTCACAATTCGGAAAGTGCTCTCTGGTGATGCTCCAGAGGAAGACCGTCGCATCCTCGACGTCTGGGTGCACGACCGGTTCCAGTTCAACGTTTAGGCTCTCGACCTCCATCAAAGCATCGCGACTCAGTTGGAGCAGATCAGGGTCAGAACTCAGTTCCGAGACCTCGCGTCGCGTTGCGGCACGGACATCGGTGGCGGCGAACTTCTCTCGCGATACTCCGACGACGACCTCTGATGTCACCCCTGAGTCAGGATCGCTCGGGTTCGTCAGACGCACGGTGTAGTTCGCGGTCACAACATCGACGACACTATGCACCAGAGCATTGCGAAGCGCGTACACGACTCGGTACGCGAGCGATCGGTCGAACACGGCTGAGAACGCTCTCTTACAGGCTTCAATTTCTTCGGCCCCCTTGCCCCAGCGCCGCGTGACCACACTCGTGATGTGCTCCTCGTACATTTTCAGCGCAACGCTGAAAACCAGCGCCTTGTTCACCAGACGTGTCTTCGAGGTCTCGTCCGGCGTCGGAGCCTCCAGCAACATCTGCTTGAACGAGGAAATTTCCTCCTCGAAGTCATCTAATGCGATGCGGAGGTGGATGTTGAACCCTCGATAAGACTCGCCCAGGATGTCCATCGCGCGCTCAGCTTCCTCCCACTGCTCAGCCGTCAGTGGTGGCTGGAGAACGATGACGTCGCTCGTGTCACTCTTCTCGGGGTTCTGCGTAATGCGAGTGAGGAAGTAGCGCACTTCATCGTCGCTCGAATCGGTCATACGAAGAGTATGGCGGCACCCTGTCATGAACGGCCGAGCACGCGCAACGCTGGTGGGGTGCCCAGCGCAGCGTCCTACCGTAACGTTGCTCCATGCGCTTCGACCGCAACGATCTGACGCTTCGTTGCGCCCAGTTCCTTCGCCTTCGCACGAGCTTTATCTCGCACCTCATAGTGCTTTCGCACTGCTGCGATCGCGTTCTCGTATTCTCGCTCACCCTCCACACCGACGCTTGCTCGCATGGTCGGATGGAACTGTGCGCGGCGGACTCGCCGAATCACTTCTGCCTCATGCTCAGCGAGAACTTCGAGCAGGATAAGTAACTGGGTCAACGCGGGGTCATCGTCCGGCAGCACGATCGGCGTCATTGGCATCGTCCGCTCGTCTTGCTGAAGTGTTGCCTCCGCCGACCGGCGGAGGCACTCTGCGTCTGCCCAGTCGATGCGGCAAACATCACGCGGTCCCCGAGGAACTTTGCGGCTCACCCTCGGACCGCAAGACCTGACGAACGTGCGCGAGTGGTGCAGTGACGAGTTCACCTTCGTTCGCCAGGTTCACGTTGCGCATTGGGGTCTCGGAAATGATCGACGAGAAGTGCTCTGCGAGGAGCGACCGTCCGAAAACGACGAAGGGTTCTTCTGTCCACTCGGGGAACTGGTCAGCCGTCGCGTCGATCGCGTAGATCACGCTGCCATCACTGTCTCGAAGCTCCAGCCAGACATGGCTGACATCGTAGGTGGAGTTTTGCTCGCGATCGGCAAGCCGGGACACAAGGAACCAGCGCCCGTACGGTTCGTAGTCGAGTTCGAGGAGGAGTGAGCCGAGCACGAGCGAGGTGACGCGGCACGATCCACGCGGGAAATCCCGCAACCAACAGTTCTGCGTCCCGTCATACGAGCGAAGAGCATCGACGGTTGCATTCATGACCTTGGTGATCTGCTGTTCGAAATCACCCCGCGAGTCGCGACGAAAACTCATGGTTTCCAGTCTTCCGTAAATCCACCCTGCTCTGCGAGAACGGAGACAACTCCGCCGCAGGGTGCCTGTCAACGAAAACAACCCCGATCCCAGTGTTTCCATATGAACAGATTCGTGGCAGCTGGTGATTTCATCGGCAGTTCGGTTTCTTCCTCCGATGTAGCGCTCAGCGTTTGGCAGTCGATGGTAGCGAACTAGCAACGCCTCCGGAATTTGCCGCACCCGTTCCGGGGCAAGTTTACGGCGACTCATCGCCCGGTAGGTGCGTGGCGTGTAGCCGAGGCTGCGGCGAAACTGACGCGAAGCGTAGTCCGCGTCCGTCCACCCCACCTGCGTCTCGTGGGTCAGGTCCGACCAGGTGAGGGTGATGCGGTAGACGGGATCTCTGTGGTCGCCGCGCAGCGTCGCCACTAGTTCCTCACGGTCGTGGCAACCGGCCAGGCGGGCTGCATGATCGTCAATTTCAGCCAGCGGCACCATCTCGATCGCTTCGATCCTCACGACGCCGGCCATGGTCCGTAACGTGGCTCCGGGCCTCAGGCGCAAGGTCGTCCAGTGGCGGAAGGCGAGCGTAACCTCTCCTGCGGCGCCAGCATGAGCGACGCGTTCGGTGAGGATCGTGGCTGAGGTCGAAGAACGAAAGCCAGTTGAGCCAGCACCACGTCGCGGTAGTCCATGTCGGCCCGAACTGCTGTGCCCAAGAACCACCGGGAAGACGAGGCCGTCCATCGTCACCACCACGACATCGACAAGCGCTGCGACGTCGAAGGTGGGCAAGAACACGCCCGAGATCACGCCCCGCTTCACGGCAGCCGGGAAGGGCTCGCGGTACTGCTCGGCCAACAAGCGCAACGCTGGCCAGGATCAAGAGGTCGCGGACCTGGCCGCGAACCGGGCACCCCTCGAAGCAGAGTCCGACAAGCTCCTCGCGGCGCACTTCGCCGACGCCGTCGACCTGGCCACGTTGAAGCGGCATCAAGACCGCATCCGCGCGGTCCTGGCCTATGTGAACCGCCGCCTTGCGGAGCACAGTGAGCACCACACGGGAGGGCGGGCTTCCCCCACGACTCACTGAGGCTGCTGACTGACGTGCACCACGCCTATGCACACTCCGGTGACGCCGACCGCAGACTCGCGAATCAAGCGTTCTACACGCGCCCCGACATCACCGACGACGAACAGTTGCAGCCATGCCTTGCCGAACTGTCGCGACCATCTTCGGCGACGCACACGACAGCGGTGACGAAGGCAAGGAAGCCAAACGGGAACACCCAACATCTTTCGATGTCGCGTGTTCCCGTAAGACACTTTGGGTGGAGCCTAGGAGATTCGAACTCCTGACATCCTGCTTGCAAAGCAGGCGCTCTACCAACTGAGCTAAGGCCCCGCTAGGCACGGGTGCCCAACTCGATCAATCGTACCGGCTCCGCTGAGCCGCCGCAAAATCGGCGCGTCGCGTCTCAGCGGGCGACGACCGAGGCGAAAGCTGCCGCGAGGGTGATCGCGAGCGATTCCGCGTCACCGAGGTATCCGTTCACCATCGCGCCGTCCCGCAGCATCATGAGCTGCCGGCCCGCCGCCGCCGGATCCGCGACCCCCGACCGCGAGGCGAGCTCCGCGAAGAACCCCTGCATCCACTCGCGGTGCTCGTCGACGACCCTGCGCACGGGATCCTCGGCGTCGGGGAACTCCGCCGCCGCGTTGATGAACGCGCAGCCCCGGAAACCCGGACGACAGCTCGCCTCCCCGATTCCCGCGGCGATCGCCGCGAACGGATCCGGCTCGCCCGCGAGCCCTTCGATCCACGCGCGCTCGGCGGCCGCCTGGCGCTCGAGGTAGGCGACGACGAGGTCGCTCTTGTTGCGGAAGTGGCGGTAGAAGGTGACCTTCGTGATGCCGACCTGCTCGATGATGCGGTCGGCGCTCGTCGCGCGGATGCCGGCGGCGTAGAACTGCTCGTCGGCGGCGGCGAGGATGCGCGAGCGCGTCGCCGAGGCCGAGCGCTGTGTCGAGGCCATTCGCCCTCCCGGAATCTCGTGGCACCACTTGCGGCGGTGCGGGAATAAGTCTACGGTTCTCGATGTAGACGTACTAGTAACTCTACATACGCATCCACCTCAACGAAAGAGACCTCATGACCTATGCAGCCGCGCTGCGCCGCCTGTACTTCGTCCGCTTCGCCTTCGCCATCGTCTGGGTCGTGATCGTGTTCGCGATCGGCGGCACGGCCGGCCCGCTCCTCACGACCCTGCTCGTGATCTATCCCCTCTTCGACGCCGCCGCGGTGCTCTGGCAGCTGCGCGCGGATCCCGACACGACCCGCGCGAAGACGGCCGAGTGGGTGAACGTCGTCGTGAGCGTCGCGGTCGCCATCGCGCTCGGCATCTCGTCGTCGATGTCGATCTCCGCCGCCGTCGCTGTCTGGGGCGTCTGGGCGATCGTCGCCGGCGTGCCGCAGCTCGTCGCCGCGATCCGCAATCGCCGCAACGGCGGGCAGGTGCCGCAGATGCTCTCCGGCGGCATCTCGGTCTTCGCCGGTCTCGGCTTCTTATACCAGGGCGTGCAGGGGAGCGCAATGATCACGGGTGCCGCGGGCTATGCGGCGCTTGGGGCTGTATTCTTCCTGGTCTCGGCCATCCGACTGAGCGTGACGCTGAAGAAGGAGAACGCATGAGCACCGCACACGACTACGACCTCATCGTCATCGGGGGCGGCCCCGTGGGCGAGAACGTCGCCGACTACGCCACCAAGCGCGGCGTGCGCGCGGCGATTGTCGAGGAGGAGCTGGTGGGCGGTGAGTGCTCCTATTGGGCGTGCATGCCGTCGAAGGCGCTGCTCCGCAGCGGCCATGCCCTGCGCGCCGCCCAGCGCGTCCCCGGCGCACGCGAGGCCGTGACCGGCACCCTCGACGCGGAGGCCGTGCTCGCGCGCCGCACGAGCTTCACGAGCGAGTGGAACGACGAGGGCCAGGCCGAGTGGGTCGCGTCCGCCGGCATCGACCTGATCCGCGGTCGCGGGCGACTCGAGGGATCCGGCCGGGTGCGGATCGGAGACCGCACCTACACGGCGCGCGCCGTCGCGCTCGCGACCGGATCCGTGCCCTCCCTGCCGGACATCGCGGGCCTCGCGGAGGCCGCGCCGTGGGGCACCCGGGAGGCGACATCCGCGGACCACGTGCCCCCGCGGCTCATCGTCTGGGGCGGCGGTGTGGCCGGGTCCGAACTCGCGTTCGCCTTCTCCTCGCTCGGGTCGCGCGTCACGCTGCTCTCGCGCGGACCCCTGCTGTCGAAGGAGGAACCCTTCGCGGGTGAGCTCGTCGCCGACGCCTTCGAGAACGAGGGCATCGACGTCCGGATCGGTGCCTCTCCGGTGCGCGTCGATCGCGACGACGACGGCATCGTCACCGTCCGGCTCGACGACGGCACCGAGTTGCGCGCGGAGGAGCTGCTCGTCGCCACGGGGCGCCACCCGCACACGAGCGACCTCGGGCTCGACACCGTAGACCTCGGCGAGAAGCTGACGGTCGACGACACGATGCTCGTCGACGGCACCGACTGGCTCTACGCGGTCGGTGACGTGAACGGGCGCGCCCTGCTCACGCACCAGGGCAAGTACCAGGCGCGCGCCGCGGGCGAGGCGATCGCCGCGCGGTTGAACGGCGAGGCGATTGACGACGGCGCGTGGGGCCGGCACGTCGCGACCGCCGACCACGCGGCCGTCCCGCGGGTCGTGTTCACGGATCCGGAGGTCGCCGCCGTGGGTCTCACGGAGAAGCAGGCGCGCGACGCGGGTCTCT
>Ga0308157_10004290_pt1 | contig 19123 bp, 22 predicted proteins | sample PhyBR1_FD_201035 | JGI IMG/M metagenome (GOLD analysis project Ga0308157, IMG submission 201035) | Phyllosphere microbial communities from UC Gill Tract Community Farm, Albany, California, United States - DLSLB.R1 | ecosystem: Host-associated > Plants > Phyllosphere > Unclassified | place: USA...
TACATCGAGATGTTTTACAACCCGACACGGCGACACGGTTCCAATGGCGGCCTGTCCCCGATAGAGTTTGAACGGCAGTACGCACTAAACGGCTGAAGAGTGTCTACAAAAGCCTGGGCGATTCAGACCCGTGCTGAGGCAATCACAAATCCGCTACGAAGCACGCTGAGGAAGCAGACTGAAACAGGGCGCGTTCTGCCAGACTTTGCGCTCAGCGAGCTGGTGCCGACCACGCAAATCTACCCTCGCCTTTCCGGAAACGCCTTCTGGCTAGACCTGGCCGAGGACAAGAAGCAGTATTGGACGCAGAAGTGCCGTCAGAGCTATTCCGCTGATTGCTTCGACGAGCTCCAGAAAGTTCAAGAGAGCTTGAATGCTAGTCTTCAAGGTGAAATGAGTGCGACCGCTCGCATGTACTTTCGCCGAATGGCGGAATTCGAGGGCAAGGATGGTGGCGCATTGGTGCTGAGAGACGTTGAAGGCAAGGCAATTTCACCCAATGGAAGGCGTGACATGAGCCAGGTCTACGTCAAGATCGGGGATCTTGAAAATTACCTTCGTTTCGCGGCTAGATCAAAGTTGCCGGACACCGACCTTTTCAGTCTGACCGATCGCAGCTTTGCTTCCTGGGAATTTCTTTTCCTGCATCCGAAACGATCCCTTGCTGAGGAGCGAAACAATGGGGTCTGCGATGTCACCCGATACGTCTCCGTTGGTCGGCCCGATACAAGCCTGGTGAACCTTTCCCTGGGTGAACAGAAGTCCCGCGACACGCTGTTCAAACGGTACGGGCAATCTGACGAGGACAAAGACTTGGTACTCACCTCCCACACCCTGCGTCACCTACAGAACACCGAGCTTTTCCGTCTCGGCGTGGCCGACACCATCATCTCCAAACGCTTCAATCGCCGTAGCGTGGCCCAAAGCTACGAGTACGATCATCGCAGCCTGGCGGAAGAGTTGGATCAACTTGAACTGCCTGCAGATGTGGAAATGGCGCTCGGCGAGAAGGCCAGCACTGTCGCGAAGATGATCCAATCCGGAAAAGCCAGCGGTCCAATCGTGGATGCGTTCAAGAAGATCCAGAGCACCGAGGGTGACACCGCCGCGTTCGAGTTCCTGAAGGTCGAAGCCGATGGCTTTCACGCGACTCCCTACGGGCATTGCTTGAACAGCTTCACTGTCGATCCGTGCCCGAAACATCTTGAGTGCTTTTCCGGCTGTCGCCATCTTTCGGCGACAAACTTGCCAGAGAACCGTCGCCATCTGCGCACCCTAGAACTCAAGTTGGCCGCGGCTGTCGAGGCCGCAGAGACCAAGCCTTCAAAGAGCATCGGCCGCACAAACCAGATTCAACATGCAAAGGTCCGACTTGACGGCGTGCGCACACTCTTGGCAACCAAGCAAGGCGAGAAGCCTTTCCCCGATGGTCCCGACCTCTCTCTTCCTCGCCGTACGGGAGTTATGGATGGATAGCTACACCTTGGAAAAACAGACATCTGAGCCTGACCCTGAAATGCGTCAGGTGTTGGACGACCTCCTCGCCCGCGATGAGGACATCACCGCGCGGGCAGTTGCACGTTTGCATCCGCGAATCAATGCAGCGTCGTCGATCACCCGGAGCGTAGAACGTAGCCGCATGCTTGCGCAGTATCAGGAGCGGCAAGCCGAATTCCGTCGTTGGCGAGGCAGGCCGGGAAAGCTCTCTGGTGATGCAGCGGCCAGCGCCTTGGCAGATCGCGATGTGCGCATCGCCGAGCTCGAATCGCAGGTCGCTCTGCTAACGGCATCCCACGTCGCGATGATCCGCGCAGTTGGCGAACTGGGCGGCTTCAGCAAGTGGGCACAGTTCTATGAATCGTACAGCGGCTCAAGGGACCAGCTGGCGCAGCTGGGCGCGCTGCCAGAAGCAAGGGTGGAGTTACTTCCGCAGCGCAGGCCAAAGTAATCGGCGATGAGGGTCGGCAGGGAATCATTATGAACCGCCCCGACTTTCTTGGAGGCCATTTGGTTTGAGTCAGGCCGCTTTGGCCTGACCTGCTTGCTGCCGATAGTAAGCCGCTTCGGCCTCCGCTGGCGGGATGTATCCGATCGGCCCCAGCAGTCGTTGGTGGTTGTACCAGTGCACCCAGTCCAGCGTGGCCAGTTCCACCTGCTGGCGGCTGCGCCACGTCTGCCGATGGATCACCTCGGCCTTGTACAGCCCGTTGATCGTCTCGGCCAGCGCGTTGTCATAGCTGTCGCCCACGCTTCCCACCGACGGTTCAACCCCAGCTTCGGCCAGTCGCTCGCTGTAGCGGATCGACACGTATTGCGACCCGCGGTCGGAGTGATGGATCAATTCGCCCTCCCTTTGCCGGGCCTGCAGTGCTTGCTCCAGTGCGTCCAGAACGAAGTCGGTCGTCATCGAACTGGACACCTTCCAGCCCACGATCCGACGTGCGTACACGTCGATCACGAACGCCACGTACACCATGCCCAGCCACGTCGAGACGTAGGTGAAGTCGCTCACCCATAGCGCGTTGGGTCGATCGGCATGGAACTGCCGGTTCACCCGGTCCAGCGGGCACGGCTGCGCCTTGTCGCTGACCGTGGTCTTCACCACCTTGCCGCGGATCACACCACGCAGGCCCAGCCGACGCATCAGCCGTTCCACCGTGCACCGGGCCACCTGCCAGCCTTCTCGCAGCAACTGCCGCCACACCTTGCGCACCCCGTAGACCTGACGGTTCTCGTCCCAGACCCGGCGGACCTCCACCGCCAGTCCCTGGTCCTGCCACCAGCGGTTCGGATTGCGCTCCGGATCGGCCTGACGGACCGCATGGTTGTAGTACGTCGACGGAGCGATCTGAAGTACACGGCAGATCGGCTCGACTCCGTAGGCGTGGCGGTGTTCGGTCACGAACCTCGTCATGGCTTGAAGTGGCGGTCGAGCTCCGCCTGGGCAAAATATGCTGACGCCTTGCGCAGGATCTCGTTGGCCTGTCGCAGCTGGCGGTTCTCCCGCTCCAGCGCCTTCATCCGCGCCCGCTCATCCGCGCCCGCTCATCCGTCGTCAGGCCCGGCCGCTTGCCCTGATCACGCTCGGCCCGCCGCACCCATAACCGCAGCGTCTCGGCGGTGCACCCGATCTTCCCGGCAATCGATGCGATAGCCGCCCACTGCGAACCGCGACCGTCCTGGTGCTCCAGCACCATCCGCACCGCCCGATCCCGTACTTCCGCGGAATATTTCACTGGCTTGTTCATGACTCCATCCTCTCAAGAGTTGGAGCCTCCAGGAATCCCGGGGCGGTTCACTTCCAGCCGCAGCAGTTCATCGCCGCGAAAGCCACGCCAGAATCCGAGCAGCACCAGCGCTCGGTCCCGTTGGTGGCGAAGCGCTGCCGCTCCATCGCCCCGGGAATGCGCCGCAGCGATCGCTGCAGCCAACCAGTCATCGAGCTCGACCAGCCGCCGAATCTGGAGCGGCGCGGCTTGCTTGACCTGGCCCGGGTGCAGGGTCTGGATGCCTTTGAGCACCTTGCGCACCAGCGGCGACCGGGTCGGGTCGACAAAGCCGTGGTCGCGGTGCCAAGAGGCAATGGCGGCCAGCCGGTGGCGAAGGGTGCTGGTGGCCAGGGTCTGCGCATACGCGGCCAGGTAGCGGGCCACGCTGTCCGGTGTCGCTGGGAGGTGTCCTTGCCACTCGACTTCAAAGTGCCGCAGCGCCGACGCATAGCTGCGCACCGTGTTCTGGCGCGTGGCCGCATCGAGGTAGCGGTCCAGTTCGGTCACTGGCGCGTGGCCTCCACCGAGGCCGGCTGCCGCAGCGTTGACAGGATGGTGCATTCAGCCCGCTGCCCGCCGTGGCAACTGGCAATCACCCGTTCCAGCTCGCTTGCCATGCGCTGCAGGTCGGCCATGCGCGCCCGCACGTCGGTCAGATGGCTGCGGGCCAGCCGATCCACGTCCCCGCATGAAAGCTCTTCATCGCCCGCCAACTGCAGCAGGCTGCGGACCTCCTCCAGGCTGAAGCCCAGGTCCCGGCCGCGCGCAATGAAGCGCAGTCGCTCGATGTCGGCCGGGCCATAGACCCGGTAGCCATTGCCCGAGCGCCCCGGGCGCGGCAGCAGGCCGATCCGCTCGTAATAGCGGATGGTCTCCAGATGGCACCCACTGGCGTCGGCAGCCTCACTGATTTTCATTCGTAGTACGCTTGACTCCGTAGTAGCTACGGACTTTACCCTCACCGGCTGTGCCATGCCAGCGGTCCGCCTGGGCCTGGCTTCCCTGCGACTGGAGATGTTCCGATGAGTGATTGCGGCTGCCACCACGAGGCCAAGAACGCGCAGGAGCGGCGCGTGCTCTGGATCGCCCTTGCCCTGAATGCGGCGATGGCCGTGATCGGCGGCATCGCCGGCTGGGTCGCCCATTCCACAGGCCTATTGGCCGACGCGCTGGACATGCTGTCTGACGCCACCGCCTACGCCATTGGCCTGGTCGCCATCGGGCGCACGGCCCGCTTCAAGGCGAACGCAGCCTGGGTCAGCGGCAGTGTATTGCTGGTGCTGGGCGTGGGTGTGCTGGTGGAGGTCGGCCGTCGCGTGATGTACGGCGCCGAGCCGGTCAGTGGCTGGATGATCGGCACGGCGCTGCTGTCGCTGGTGGTCAATATGACCGTGCTGCGCATGCTGGCGCCGCTGAAGTCCGGCGAGGTGCACCTGCGGGCGACCTGGTTGTTCACCCGCGCCGATGTGGTAGCCAACGTCGGGGTGATCCTGGCCGGCCTGTTGGTGTGGTGGCTGGCCAGCCCGTACCCGGATTTCGTGATCGGCGCCCTGATCGGCCTGTATGTGATCAAGGAGGCCTTCGAGATTCTTGGTGATGCTCGCCGGGCACGTGCCGACGCGCGCAAGACCCCTGCATGACCGCCCGTGGCCGGCTGCGGACGGGCCTACGCTGGCTGCTGCTGGCGCAGCTGGCGGTGGGTTTGCTGGTCCAGCCGGTCTTGGGTCTGGCGAGCGAACTGCACGTTCACATCCATCCGACCATTGCCGCCCATGCGCCGGCAGTGGCCGCACCGGCACCTGAGGGTGGCATCGGCGCCGCCTTGCACCGCCTTCAGCAGCTGGCGCTGTGCTGCAGCCAGGCCGCACAGCCCCCTGAGATCCTGCTGACCGTTGCGGACATCGGCCGGCATTTGCCGGTGATGCACGTCAACACGGTCCCGTATCCGCACGAGCAGCCGGTCGCGCCGTTCCGGCCTCCGATCGCAGGGTGATCTCCGCCGGAAGCGCCGGCCTAGCGACCTGCTGCTGTGCGCGGTGGTGATCGTTTGTTGATGTCGAAACCCTTCGGAGTACTTCCATGCATGTGCGATTGGCGGCCTTGGCCGCATGGCTGCTGCTGACTGCGGCGACAACGCCGGCGGCAGCGGCCGAACTGATGACCTTGGACGACGCGTTCGCGCGCGTGGCCCAAACCCACCCCGAGCTGCGCTTGGTCGATGCGCGGGCCACCGTGCTCGCTGCCGAGCGCGACCAGGCGGTGCAGCGCCCACCGTGGACGCTCGGTGCCGAGGTCGAAAATGCGTTGGGCACTGGCGCGGCCCGCGGTCTGGACAGCGCCGAGTTGACCTTGAGCCTGAGCTCGGTGCTGGAGCGCGGCGGCAAGCTCGACGCCCGGCGCACCTTGGCCCAAAGCCGGATTGATGCACTGGCCGTGCAGCGCGAGACCGGGCGGCTGGACTTGCTCGCCGAGACGGCGCAGCGCTATTTGGCCGTTGTCGGTGCCGACCGGCAACACAGCCTGGCGGACATGGATGTTGGCCAGCGCCAGCGAACCGTGGCCGCTGCCCGGCAACGCCTGCAGGCCGGCGCTTCACCCGAATCGGTGCTGCTCACCGCGCAGGCAGCGCTGGCGCGGGCCGAGCTGACGCGTGATCGGGTCGAGCAACAGCGATTGGCCGCCCGTCAGCATCTGGCCGCGCTGTGGGGCGAACGTACTCCCACCTTCGAGGTGGCTCCGGCCGATCCGATGGCCCTGCCGGCGATCGCCTCCATGCAGACGCTGGCCGATGAGCTGGAGCGGACTCCGGAACTGGCGCAGTTTGCCGACGCCCGACGGATCGCGCAGGCACGACTGCAGCTGGCACGTTCAGCGGCCTCACCGGACCTGTCCTGGCAGCTCGGCGTGCGCCGCCTGCAGGAGACCGACGACACTGCACTGGTCGCTAGCATGTCCATACCGCTGGGCAGCCGCAGCCGCGCACAGCCAGAGATCCGCGCCGGCGAAGCCGAACTGGAGGTCCTGACGATCGAGCGCGAGGCCAAGGGCTTGTCGCTGTATTCCACGCTGGTCGAGGCCCATGGCCGCTACACCGTCGCACAAGCCGAGGTGGCGCGCCTGCACAGCGACGTGTTGCCGAAGCTGGCCCGAGCCGAGCGGGCCGCTGAGCGTGCCTACCGCGCTGGGGCGATCAGTTACCTGGAATGGGCCCAGTTGCAGTCCGAACGCACGGCCATGGCCCAGCAGCAGCTGGACGTGGCCTTGGATGCGCAACGCGCCCTGATCGAAATTCAACGACTGACCGGCCAGGCGCTTGTAACGCCGCCGGCGGCCGCTTCCATTGGAGAAACCCCATGAATCGCTTTTCCTGGACCGCACTGGGCATGGCTCTGTTGCTGACGGCCTGCAATGCTTCCGCTCCCAACGAAGCCTCTGAGGGCGCCGCCGCCGCTGAGGGCGAAGAGCACGGCGAGCACGAGGAAGCGCCGCTGGAAACCAAGATTGCCGCCAAGGCTGCGCAGGCGGCGGGTATCCAGGTCGCGCCGGCAGGGCCCGGTGAGATTGCTGACGAGCATGAGGTGCAAGGGCTGCTCACCCCCATCGATGGGCGCATCGCGCAGGTCACTGCACGCTTCCCCGGACCGGTCCGCTCCGTGCGAGCGGGCGTGGGCGATCAGGTACGGGCCGGCCAGGCACTGGCCACGGTAGAGAGCAATCTGAGCCTGACCACCTATACCGTCACCGCGCCGATCAGTGGCGTGGTCATGGCGCGTACGGCCGCTGTGGGCATGGCGGCTGCTGAGGGCGCGCCACTGTTCGAGGTCGCCGACCTGTCCACCCTGTGGGTGGACCTGCACATCTTTGGGGCCGACGTCCAGCACATCGGTGCCGGCGTACCGATGACGGTCACCCGCTTGAGCGATGGCGTCACCGCGCAGACCACCTTGGAGCGCGTCCTGCCCGGCACCGCCACGGCCAGCCAAAGCACCATTGCGCGCGCCACCGTGGCCAACACCGATGGCCTGTGGCGGCCGGGTTCGGCGGTCAAGGCGCGGGTCACCGTGGATCGCCAGTCGGCGGCGCTGGTGGTGCCGATCACCGCGCTGCAGACCGCAGAAGACCAGGACGTGGTCTACGTGCAGCAGGGAGAGACCTACCACACCCGGCCGGTCAAGCTGGGGCGCCGCGACGCTGAGCGCGCCGAAGTGCTGGAAGGGCTCAAGGCCGGTGAACAGGTGGTCGTGGCTCAGAGCTTCCTGATCAAGGCCGACATCGAAAAGTCCACCGTGGAAGAGGAATGAGGCCCGCCATGCTCGAACGCCTCATTGGGCTGTCCATCCGCCACCGCTGGCTGACGCTGGTACTCACCGCTGCGCTGGTTGCGCTGGGCGTGTGGAGCTACCGTCACCTCTCCATCGACGCCACACCGGACATCACCAACGTCCAGGTCCAGATCAACACCCAGGCCCCGGGCTACTCGCCGCTGGAGGCCGAGCAACGGGTCACCTTTGCTATCGAAACGGCCATGGCCGGCCTGCCCAAGCTGGACTACAGCCGCTCGCTGTCGCGTTATGGGCTTTCGCAGGTCACCGTCGCCTTCAAGGACGGCACCGACCTGTACTTTGCCCGCCAGCAGGTCGCCGAGCGCCTGCAGCAGATCGCCTCCCAGCTGCCCGAAGGTTTGGATCCGGAGATGGGGCCCATCTCTACCGGCCTGGGCGAGATCTTCATGTACACCGTGGAGGCCGAGCCCAACGCTCGCAAGCCCGACGGCACTGCGTACACGGCCACGGACCTGCGCACCCTGCAGGACTGGGTGATCCGGCCGCGGCTGCGCACTACCCCTGGCGTCACCGAGGTCAATACCATCGGCGGCTTTGAGCGGCAGATCCACATCACTCCCGACCCGGCCCAGCTGGTGGCGCTGGGGTTCACGTTGAACGACGTGGTCGCCGCGGTCATGCGCAATAACCAGAACATCGGCGCCGGCTACATCGAACGAAACGGCCAGCAGTTCCTGGTGCGCGTGCCCGGCCAGCTGGCCAATCTGGAGGCGATCGGCAACATCGTGCTGGACCGGCGCGATGGCGTGCCCATCCGGGTGCGCGATGTCGCCAGCGTCGGCGAAGGCAAGGAGCTGCGCACGGGCGCGGCCACCCAGAACGGCCATGAGGTCGTGGTCGGTACCGCTTTCATGCTGTTCGGCGCCAACAGCCGGGAGGTCTCCCAAGCGGCTGCGGCCAAGCTGGACGCCGCCAACGCCAGCTTGCCCCCGGGCGTGCATGCCAAGGCCGTGTATGACCGCACCGCGCTGGTGGACCGCACCATCAATACCGTGTCCAAGAACCTGATCGAGGGCGCGCTGCTGGTCGTGGTGGTGCTTTTCCTGCTGCTGGGCAATGTGCGCGCTTCGCTGATCACCGCCGCAGTGATTCCGCTGGCGATGCTGTTCACCATCATCGGCATGGTCCGTGGCGGCGTGTCGGGCAACCTGATGAGTCTGGGCGCGCTGGACTTCGGCCTGATCGTGGACGGGGCGGTGATCATCATCGAGAACTGTCTGCGCCGCTTCGGAGAGGCGCAGCACGCGTTGGGCCGCCAGCTCAACGATGAAGAGCGCTATGACCTGACTGCCTCGGCCACCGCTGAGGTGATCCGTCCCAGCCTGTTCGGTCTGGGCATCATCGCGGCGGTCTACCTGCCGATCTTTGCGCTGTCGGGCGTGGAAGGGAAAATGTTCCACCCGATGGCCATCACCGTGGTGCTGGCCCTGACCGGTGCCATGGTGCTGTCGCTGACCTTCGTGCCGGCGGCGATCGCTGCCTTCCTGCGCGGCCGCGTGGCCGAGCACGACAACCGCCTGATGCGCTGGTCACGCGCTCGCTACACGCCGCTGCTGGATTGGGCGCTGCGCCGGCGGGTCGTGGTGCTGACAGGCGCGGCCGTGCTGGTGGTGGGGTGTGGCGTGCTGGCTACCCGCCTGGGCTCGGAGTTCGTACCGAGCCTGGATGAAGGCGACATCACTTTGCAGCCAATGCGTATTCCCGGCACCAGTCTGGAGCAGTCGGTGGCCATGCAGGAAACGCTGGAGAAGCGCCTGGCCCAGTTCCCGGAGGTGGCCAACATCTTCTCCAAGATCGGCACCGCCGAGGTGGCCACCGACCCGATGCCGCCGTCGATGGCCGACACCTTCCTGATGCTCAAGCCCCGCGACCAGTGGCCCGACCCGCGCAAGCCCAAGGCCGAGCTGGTGGAAGAGCTGGAGGCGGCAGCCAAGGAAATCCCCGGCAGCAACTACGAGTTCACCCAGCCCATCCAGATGCGCACCAACGAGTTGATCTCCGGCGTCCGTTCGGACGTGGCAGTCAAGGTCTACGGCGACAACCTGGACCAACTGACGCGCCTGGCCAGCCGGGTCGAGCGGGTCATGCGCAGCGTCCCCGGCGCCGAAGACGTCAAGGCCGAGCAGGTCTCAGGCCTGCCGCTATTGACCATCACGCCAGATCCGGCGGCATTGGCACGGTATGGCCTGAACCCGGGCGACGTGCAGGAAACGGTGGCCACCGCCATTGGGGGCAGTGTCGCCGGCCAGCTGATCGAGGGCGACCGCCGCTTCGACTTGGTCGTGCGCCTGCCCGAATCGCAGCGCCAAGACCCGGCTGTGCTGGCAGATCTGCCCATTCCACTGCCGGAAAGCGCCAGCGTGGACGAGTCCAGCCGCCTGGCCACCGGCGCCAATGGTGGCCCTCGTACGGTGCCGCTACGGGAAGTGGCGAAGATCCAGGTGGAACGCGGGCCCAATCAGATCAATCGCGAAAACGGTAAGCGGCGCGTGGTGATCACCGCCAACGTACGCGAGCGCGATCTGGGTGGGTTCGTCGGCGAGCTGCGCACGCGCATCGGCCAGGATGTGAAGCTCCCGGAGGGCTACTGGATCGACTACGGTGGCACCTTCGAGCAGCTGATCTCGGCCACCCAACGCCTCGGCGTGGTCGTTCCAGTGACACTGGCGTTGATCTTCGCCCTGCTGTTCATGGCCTTCGGCTCGGCCAAGGATGCGGCCATCGTGTTCAGTGGCGTTCCACTGGCGCTGACCGGTGGTGTGCTGGCGCTGGCCCTACGCGGGATTCCGCTGTCGATCTCCGCCGGCGTCGGCTTCATCGCGCTGTCGGGCGTGGCTGTGCTCAACGGGCTGGTCATGATCGCCTTCATCCGCCGCCTGCGCGAACAGGGCGATCCGCTGGACGACGCTGTCCGTGACGGCGCCCTTGGCCGCCTGCGCCCGGTGTTGATGACCGCCCTGGTGGCCTCGCTGGGCTTCCTGCCCATGGCCTTGAATGTCGGCGCCGGCTCGGAGGTGCAGCGCCCGCTGGCCACTGTCGTCATCGGGGGGATTGTGTCATCCACCGCATTGACCTTGTTGGTGCTGCCGGTGCTCTATCGTTGGCTGCATCGCGACCGAGCTCCCCGCGCCGGTGGCAGTGCCTTGGAGTCTTCGACACCATGAACGAGATCAACTTGGAACAGGTGCGTGCGGCGATGTTTACCGACCCCGGCGTGAAAGCGGTGGATGACCTGCGCCTGATCCCCACCAAAGAGCGCGGTCGTGCGATCGCGGCCACCATCACTGTGGCTGCGCCGTCGGTCGACCTGGACTTGGTGCACGCGGTGACCGCCCGCGTGCTCGCCGACCAATTCGGCATCGATCAGGTCATGCTGTGCTTCAACGACCCGGGACCGGTGCCGCCGCCCCCCACCGCGGCACCCTTGAAGAAGATGTGATCGCCTGCGGCCCTGTGCGCCGACAGGGTCATTGAGCGAGCGGCAGCCAAATCCAGAGGGCGACGAGCGTGGCCAACAGGACCGGGGGCGTGAGGATTAGCCCTACCTTCATGTACTGTCCCCACGTGATCCGTTGGCCCTTGCCGGCGAGGACGTGCAGCCACAGCAGGGTCGCGAGCGACCCAATCGGAGTGAGCTTGGGGCCAAGGTCGTTGCCCACGACGTTGGCATAGATCATCAATTCGCGGGTGGCGGCCGGAAGATTGGCCCCGTCGATGGCCAGTGCGCCCACCAGCGTCGCCGGCATGTTGTTCATGATCGAAGCGAGGCCCGCCACTGCGAAGCCGGTGCCGATCGTGGCCACAAAGGTTCCCTGCGCCGCCAGCCACTCAAGTACCGCACTTGCAGCCTTTGTCAGCCAGGCGTTGCCAAGCCCATAAACCACCAGATACATGCCAACCGAGAACAGCACGATCTGCCAGGGCGCGCCACGCAGAATCTTGGTCACGGCCATGGTGGCGCCTCGGCCGCCTGTCGCCCAGCGACCCGCAATTGCCATCAGCACCAGCGCAGCCACACCCGTCACCAAGGCGATCGGGACGCCCAGCGGCCCGGTCACGAAGTAGGCAAGGAGCAGTGATGCGAGCAGGGGCAAGGCGGCGCGGAAGACCGCCTTGTCGCGGATCGCCTCATGCGGCGCTTCAAGATCGTGGACCGGGTAGGTGCGGGGAATGTCGCGGCGGAACCAGAGCCACAGGACGATCAGCGTGGCGCCGACCGACACCAGATTCACCGGCACCATGACCGCTGCGTAGCGCCCGAACGAGACGTCAAAAAAGTTCGCGGTGACGATGTTGACCAAGTTCGAGACAACCAGCGGCAGGCTGGCCGTATCAGCGATGAAACCGCAGGCCACAGTAAACGCGAGCGCACTCGCGGGTGGAAAGTTCAAGCGCAACAGAATGGCAAGAACAATCGGCGTCAACAGGAGAGCCGCGCCATCGTTGGCGAACACTGCCGCGATCGCAGCGCCAAGCAAGACGATCAGCGGAAAGAGTTTCCGACCACTGCCGCCGCCCCAGCGCGCCACGTGCAGCGCCGCCCATGCGAAGAAGCCGGCCGCGTCTAGGATGAGCGAGATGATGATGAGTGCGACGAAAGTAAACGTCGCATCCCAGACAATCCCCCACACCGTGGCGACGTCACCCCACCCGACGACGCCGGTGGCCAACGCTACTGCGGCGCCGGCCAGTGCCGACCAACCAATACCGAACCCTCGCGGCTGCCAAATGACGAATACAAGAGTGACGATGAAAATCGCAAGGGCAAGCATGCACCGCTCCGACAAGGGTTAGATGGAGCGCTGATTCACGCGCTTGGACAGTTCTTCGGCGCTCTCAACACGTTCGGAATAGCGATCGGTCAGGTACGCTGAGCGACCACGCACCAGCCAGGTGAACTTCACCAACTCCTCGCATACGTCAGCAACACGCTGATAGTACGCAGACGGCTTCATGCGCCCAGCCTCATCAAATTCCTGGAAGGCCTTGGCCACCGAGGATTGGTTCGGGATGGTGACCATGCGCATCCAACGGCCGAGTACGCGCAGCTGGTTTACTGCGTTGAAGCTCTGCGAGCCGCCAGACACCTGCATCACCGCCAAGGTTTTGCCTTGTGTCGGGCGCTTGGCCCCGTCGGCCAGCGGAATCCAGTCGATCTGCGTCTTCATGATTCCGGTCATGGCGCCGTGGCGTTCCGGGCTGACCCAAACCATGCCTTCGGACCAGTACGCGAGCTCGCGCAGCTCACCCACCTTCGGATGATCCGGGGTGGCTCCGTCAGGCAGTGGCAAGTCATGCGGATCGAAGATTCGCACGTCGCAGCCGTACCAGCGCAAGAGTCGGCCGGCTTCCTCTGCCAGCAGCCGGGAATAAGAGCGTTCCCGCAGCGAGCCATAGAGGATGAGGATCCGGGGCGGGTGCCTGGGGTCGCCGGGCCCAGCTAGTGCGTCAACGTCGATCGGTGCAAGTTGCGTTGCGTCGATGCTCGGCAGATCTGCGGCAATGCGATCGATCACGTAGACGCTCCGGCAACCGTCACGGTTTCGCCGTCTTCCTTGGTGAAGGAGGACACCGGCTTGTCCAGCAGCGCGAGCACCTTTTCGGACGGTCGGCACAGGGCCGCGCCCCGGCCGGAAACGACGATGGGACGGTTGATCAGGATCGGATGCGCCATCATCGCGTCCACCAGTTGCTCGTTGGTGAGCGCGGGATTGTCCAAGCCCAGCTCCGCGTAAGGTGTTCCCTTCTGGCGCAGGAGCTCACGAGGGGACATGCCCATCGCGGCGAGCAGCTCGACCAGCTTCTCGCGCGTGGGCGGCGCCTGCAGGTACTCGATGACCACCGGGTCTTCACCTGACTGGCGCATCATTTCCAGGGTATTCCGAGACGTGCCGCAGGCAGGGTTATGGTAGATCGTCAGCGTCATGATGATCCCTCAAGCCACGTCGGGTCGGGGCGACGTGGTGCCCTCGAACTTCCCGATTTCGCCCACCTGCGCGGCCAAGCTCGTCCGGGTTAGCGTGTGGATCGGAAGTGCGACGAACGCCTTGATGCGGTTCTCCATGAACACCAGCGCCTGCCGAAAGGCGGCGCGCTGCCACATGTCCCCGCGCGCTTCTCGGCTCGGGTCTTCGATGCCCCAATGCGCAGTGATCGGTTGTCCTGGCCACAGTGGGCAGGCCTCGCCGGCTGCCTGGTCACAGACGGTAAAAACGAAATCCATGGCAGGGGCGTCTGGCACGGCGAACTCGTCCCACGCCTTGGAGCGCAGCCCCTCGACTGGGTAGTCGGCCTGACGCAGCGTCTCGATTGCCAGCGGGTGGACCTCACCCTTGGGGTGGCTGCCGGCGGAGAACGCATTGAAACGGCCATCGCCGATCTTGCGAAGGACGCTCTCGGCCAGGATCGAGCGGGCTGAATTGCCGGTGCATAGGAACAGGACGTTAAACGGCTGAGGGAAGCTCATGCGCAGGTCTCCGCGGGACAAGGAGTGGCGAGGTTATTGAGGGCGCCGCAGATGTCCGGATTCCCGGAGCAGCAGTCCTCGGTGAGGAATTCAAGAAGCTGGCGCATGTCCTCGTAGCTGGCGGCGTACAGGACACGCCGCCCGTCGCGCCAAGAGCGCAGTAGGCTCGCCCGCTCCAAGGTCGCAAGGTGGAAGCTCATGCGCGGTGGCGGAATCGCGAGCGCTTCGGCAATTTCACCTGAGGGCATGCCATTGGGACCAGCGCGCACCAGCATCCTGAATGCGGCCAGGCGGTCGGAGTGCGCAAGAGCAGAGAGCGCTGAGACGGCAGAGTCATCGTTCATTCGTCAATTCTACAACGATCCTTGTAGGATGCAATCATTGCGGGTGCCGGCACCTTTCAAGCCACGTATTGCTTAGGCTCCGGGAACCGCGAATGCCACAAGATCCAACGCTTCTCTATGTGCTTGCGCTGGCAGGGATGTAGAGCTGATGACCCGGCAAGGCGCACGCGCCGGCATACACAAAGGCCACGCTTTGCCGTGCCCGGGTGAAGGCCACGTAGTACTTCGGTGGCGCGGTGATGCGCGCCGCATCGGCCGTGCGCAGGTACTGCGTCAACGGCCCGTTCGGAAAGATAAGGACCCGACTGTAGGTGCGGCCCTTGCACTGCCCAAAGTTCACCGCTGGTAGTCCGTCGCAGACTTGCCGCCGATCATGCCGAAGCACGGTGGGGGCAAACTCCTGCACGTACGCCGCAACATCCCCTGGAGCGACGAGGTAGATGCCATCGTGCCCGGTGACCTCGCCATTGCCTGATTGGGTCGGCGGCATCTGCGGATAGAGCGTGTCAGCCATATCGCACAGGGCCTGAACGCAGCGCAGACTGATGAGGCGGTGATCCAGCTGGCATAAGCCGTCCGACTCCCATATCTGAAACAGCGCTGCCAGATTGGGCCCACGATACTGGCTGTGCCTTTGCGCATAGTTGGTGGCATACGTCGCCTGGCGCGTATCACCCACCAACGTGATGGCGATATCGCTCTTCAACAGCCGCTCGACCAGATCCAGATCAAAGCCGGCCAGGTCCTGAACTTCGTCGATGTAGAGCTCGTCGTACATGGCCGCCAGGCGCGCCATGACCTGACCTTGGGTCAGCTCATCGCAGCGCACAGCAAAGTCGGCCGCCCGGTCCGAATACATCCGGTTGCCTGCCAGGTAGTGGCGCGCTACCTGTGTGCGTGGGGCCCGGTTGTTGGTGACGCCTTCTACGAACAGGATGGTCTCGATGCGAGGCTCAGGGCACAGTGCCGCCTGGTACGGGCGGATGCACTGGCGCAGCAGGAAGCCATACCAGCTGTGCAAGGTGACATGCGCGGGGACCGCGCCGGCGTGGACCTCAAACGAGCGCCGGATCTCTTCAAGGTTTTCCAGCGTGTAGGTGACAATGGCGATGCGGCGCCCAGGTCGCTCCAAGGCCTGCCGGACCAGCAGCGTGGTCTTGCCAGAGCCGGCCGCTGAGAGCAGTACCCGGTTAGGCGATGGCACGCTGGACATAGTCCGGGAACCTGATCGAGTGCGGGCTGTTGAAGATCGCCAGGGCCGTATCGGTCTTATGGCCCTTCATGTACTTGAGCAGCGCCACCTCATCGGCAAACGTCTTGCCCAGCACGATATTGAGTTCGGCCAGCGAGTTGGCTTTGATCAGCTGCTCTTCCAGCGATGGGGCGCTTTCGTCGGAATCGTAGTAAATCGCGGTGAGGTGCTCGGCATAGCGTTCCTGCACAACGGCGATGTCGCCATCGTTGTCGGTGATCACCTTGGCCTGAATTTTCAGTCTATCTGCAATCTGCAAGAAGCGTTTAAACGCCAACGACTTGACCGAAATGATGTCTACGCCGCGAGCCATCGGCGCCACGCCGTGGTGGTCGCTGTAGGCGCGCTGCACGATGAGCTCGTCGGACGGGCCCTCCACCAGGATCGCCCGTTTGGCCAGGATCAACCGCAGCGTGTCGTGGCCCGGCAGCTTCATGAAATAATCGTGGGTATCGGATGGCAGCTGGTCCAGCTTCATCTGGCCCTGCGCGCTGAACAGGATCACGTTGTCCACGCCCAGCTTGTTCAACACGAAGCTGCTGTGGGTGGCGATAATCACCTGCTGGGCGGTGGAGAGGGCCGCAATCTTGTCGATCAGCTGGGTCATGCTGGAGAAGGACAGATGGTTCTCTGGTTCCTCGATCAGCAGCACGTGGGCCGCGCCGGCCGCGTGCATCGCCAGCTTCATCTTCACCGCGCTTTGCTCGCCCTTGCCGGCCTGGGTGAACGGGAGCTCATCCAGGTAAGGTGACAAACTGGTTTCCCACGTTGAGCGCGGCGATGTGTCCACACCCACCGTCAGCGCCCGGTGGCTAATGTCCCCGGTGTGCTCGGTCAAGTAGGCATTGATCGCCGCCACATCCGCTTCTTCGGAAAAACTCTGCCGCATGCGGCGGAAGCTCAGCGACAGCGAGACGCGCTGCGCAGGCGTCAGTGCTTGTTCGATGATGCTGGCAATATAGCGATCGGCACCGGACAGGGTTTTGATGCCGTGCGTGTCGATGATGGTCGAGTCGAACGGAATGCTGCGGGCGGTGACGCCATTGTTGGCGAAAGAGTACCAGCGCACGGTGTAGTACTCTACCGGCAAGCTGACCGGACCCAGGTGCTGCTGCAGGTAGGCGTTGAACTCCTCGCGATAGTCGTCGTTAAGTTCGACTAGTAGTCGGATGCCGGCGGTATCCAGGCGCAGCGAGTTGTTGATGCCGCGTAGCGACGCCAGTGCGGCGTCTCCGCCTAGATAAGCTTCGATGGAGATCCGCGGCGGCGAGGCTGGCGTGCCTGCCGAAAGGGATGCTAAATATTCTTGCACCGTTGGCTGGTGGAACAAGTAGGGCGTGAGCTCGTAGGCGAGATTGCGCCCATGCAGCTGTCCGGTGACCACCGCGTGGATGGCCTCCAGCAGGGTGGACTTGCCGACCTCGTTGTCCCCCACCACCAAGTTCATGTGGGGATTAAGCGGCAAGTCCAGATGGCGAAACGACTTGAAGTTGTCAATGACGACACGTTCGATCGGCATGCACAGTCCCTTGTGGCCAGTTGGTCCGGTGATGAAACCTGCGCGCCGAAGCAGGCGGCCTCGTTATTCGGAGCGATACTATCTGATCTGGAGCCGGCGAAGCGCCGCCGCTTCTAAAGATTTCTTAGCTCAAAGTTGGCGCAACACCTAAGCTCTGTGTTGCGATTGACTGTTGCGTCCCGACCGCTCTCCCATGCAACGCTACGGCACCCAATGCCCACGCAACGGAAATACATTGGGATTTCGCCAAGAAATGAATGAATACGGGGCTTGACGGATGCAACACTTGGCAACTTGTACCAAGATTACGAAGACGAAACAAGTAAATCTGTTATCCAGCGCCAAGTAAAAGTGTTATCTGTTCTGTCGCCGAGATCCTTCATGGCCGCGGCATTGATTTCTTGGGCGATCGAGATCCCGTCAGCACGACTTTGCTGGTGCTTTTTTGTCGTTGTACCTCAATAAGTCTAGCCCTCAACGCAGACAACTGAACCGCCTCTCGGTCTAGCTCGTGCTCCCAGGCGAGCATCTTGTCTAGGAGATTTCCGATTCTTCCAAAAACGTCTACAAAGACTTCCTCGACGCCGCGGTTCGGATCAGCATTCCGTTTAGACGTCAACTTCTGTAGCGCAATGACAACGTCGTCGGCGGTATGGATAACCAAGCCGCGCGGAGAGCCTTGAGCAATTTCAGCACGCTTAGAGGCAATTCGATCAATCACGCTTGGTCCGAATTCCCGGTACCAAGCGCTGATTTTTTTGGATAGGTCCGCTCCGGATCCACGCCCACCGAGTGCCTTGCGAACGTTGATGCAATTTGGAGGCACGCCCTCTTCCAAAAGCGACGCGATTGCCAAATAGACCTCCTCGTTTGTGACACGTTTCGCCACGATCGCACCGCGCGGTTGTCCCAGGCTTCTGATTCTCCTCTTTACTTCTCATCCGCAAGTGCGTACGAGCATTTATTTTCGTGACTGGTGCTGACGACCAACAACTTCCAGCAACCGAAGCCTTAATTCCCAGCAAAGCCCACCCATAAGTTCCAGCAGCGCTGAAATCTGGACCTTAAGTTACTGCAGCGCTGTTCCATTAGACGATACATTCCTGCAGCTCTGCATCTGGTTCATCGAATCGCCGTTGTGCTCAGCGCACCCTAGCAGGTACTCAATCTGCACATCTGGGGTACAAAGCTCGCTCACCAATGGGTGCACAGGAGATGCTCCGCACTTTGAGAGGTACTGCAAATGTGACAATGCCCTCATGAGCTCTTAGTTCAATGCCGCTGCTGAAGTTCGTCAGATGCCTGGTCGATCAATGCGTCGATCTGGTTGCTAAGCTCGTCAGTGACGTCGGCTTGTAACGACCAGTAGAGGCGAAGTACGCCCCACTTCTCTTTGATGTCGGTGATCTGGAATGAACTTCGCTGGTCGGGGGCGAGTAAGTGCCAGATATCCGAAAGAAGTTGATCAATCCGAGGGATCCAATCCGCAGGGGCGCAGATCGGAGGCACATTTTGAAAGTGGCGCATAACCTAAGCCTCTTTTAACCGAACGGCTGCCGGTCTCGGCAAAAACCCCCTTATGTCGCCATTGACGGCTGCCATGAGGCGATCAGGACGAACTATTTTGCCGTCTTCTTCCTAAGGGTTGGAAGCTTACTTTTACCACGTAAAGCCGCCTCGATAGCCGCAGGAATCTTGCTCAATTGTTCCTCTAGGATCTCGGATCTCGTTCGTTGTCGGTCCATCTCTTTCGCCGCTTCAGTAGCTGCCTTCTGGGCTGCTTTCAAAGCACTGGCAAGCGATTGCTCTGAATCGCCCAGGATTTCGTAGACACCTCGCAGCCATAAACTATGGCTTAGGCGGAGGTGGTTATGAGCACGAAGCGTTACACGGATGAGTTCAAGATCGAGGCGGTTCGACAGATTGTCGA
>Ga0308157_10004292_pt1 | contig 19116 bp, 18 predicted proteins | sample PhyBR1_FD_201035 | JGI IMG/M metagenome (GOLD analysis project Ga0308157, IMG submission 201035) | Phyllosphere microbial communities from UC Gill Tract Community Farm, Albany, California, United States - DLSLB.R1 | ecosystem: Host-associated > Plants > Phyllosphere > Unclassified | place: USA...
GGCACGTTGTTGCCGTGCCAGGCGACCACATTGAGCGGTGAATGGTCCAGCTCGCAGGCCCACAGTTCACCGAGGAACTTCTGTACCAGCGTGGTCGGTTGCTTGAGGTCTTCGTAGCGGGCCACCGGCGTAAGGAAGTCACGCGGGTTAGCCAGGCCATTACTGCCGATGGGGCCCAGGTCGGGCAGGCGCAGCGGGGCGCCGTGGTTCTCGGCAACGTAACCGCGTGCGTGTGCATCCAGCAGCTCGATACGGAATTTGAGGCCACGGGGCAGCACGACAATTTCCAGCGGCTCGACGTCCAGCACGCCCAGTTCGGTGGCGATGCGCAGGCGGCCCTGCTCCGGCACGATCAGCAGTTCACCGTCGGCATTGAAGAACACGCGCTCCATGGAACGATTGGCGCGGTAGGTATAGATGCTGATGCCCGAAGGTTTTTCCGACCCAGAGTTGGCAACCATGCCGACCAGTCCATCGAGAAAGTCGGTCGGCTCACTCGGAATATCCAGCGGGTTCCAGCGCAGGCGATTGGGCGTCACTGCGCCCAGGGGGCCACCGGCCAATTGCTGCGCAAGCTTGACGAACGCCGGGTGGTTGGCCGACGGCTGGATGCGGTACAGCCAGGTGCGCCGGGCTTCGCTGCGCGCCATGGTGAAGGCCGTGCCGGAAAACAGTTCGGTATACAGCCCGTAGGGGGCCTTCTGCGGCGAGTTCTGGCCGACGGGCAATGCGCCAGGCAAGGCTTCGCTGGCGAATTCGTTGCCGAAACCCGAAAGGTATTCGAGGGTCATGGATCATCCTCTGTGGGTCAGTTGTATTTATCGTAATCCAGTTACGCATAACGTAATTTGATCACTGTTGACCGTCAAGCTATAAAGACGCCCATTCATCTTTCGGATTCTCGCCCTTCCATGGAAAAGCCCCGCGACACCGGTAAACAGAAAGTCCGTTCGGCGGAAGTCGGCACTGATATTCTCAAGGCTCTGGCCGAATTGTCCCCGGCCACCTCGCTGTCGCGCCTGGCCGACCATGTGCAGATGCCGGCGAGCAAGGTCCACCGTTATTTGCAGGCGCTGATTGCCTCCGGCTTTGCCGAGCAGAACACCGCCACCAACCATTACGGCCTGGGCCGGGAGGCTTTGCGCGTGGGGCTGGCGGCGCTGGGCAGCATGGATGTGTTGAAAGTCGGCGCCATGCCCCTGGCCGAGCTGCGCGATGAATTGAATGAGACCTGCTTTCTGGCGGTGTGGGGCAACCAGGGCGCGACCGTGGTACAGATCGAGCCGGCAGTGCGCGCCGTTACCGTGGTGACGCAGTTGGGTTCAGTACTGCCGCTGCTCAGTTCGTCCACCGGGCTGGTGTTCAGCGCCTACCTGCCGTCGCGGGAAACCGTGGAATTGCGCGAACGCGAGATTCAAGCCGGCACCGCCCACTCGCTGGCGGACGATCAGGCCTACGCCACGGTGTGCGAGCAGATCCGCAGCCGTGGCCTGCACTTTGTGCATGGCCTGCTGATGCCCGGCGTGGATGCGTTGTCGGCGCCGGTGTTCAATGCGGTCGGGCAAGTGGCGGCAGTGATGACCGTGGTCGGCCCGACCTCACTGTTCCATGCCGATGAAGATGGCCCGGCGGCGCGGCACCTGCTGGCGGCGACCCGGGCAGTGAGTTGGCGCATGGGCTATCAGCCCTGAATCAATCGTCGTTGCGTGACAGCGCCACTGCCACGCGATCCTCCAGCGCCTTGACCTGCGCGCCGGCCACTACGTAGTTGTTGGTCAGCATCGCGAACACCAGCTTGCGCCCGCCGGCGTCGGTGATGTAACCACTCAATGACGACACGCCGCCCATGGAGCAGGTTGTTTTGCGCCTGCGTGTCGCGCAGACGGTAGCGCAGGCTGCCGCCGGTCATGCGGTCGGTGTTGCCGGCGATCGGCAGCGCGTTGTACCAGGCGTCGAACCATGGCTGTTTACCCGCGGCCAGCAGCAGGTCGGTGAGGGTTTGCGACGACACCAGATTGCGCCGCGAGAGGCCGGAGCCGTCGACCTGACTGAACGTGGTGGTGTCCAGCCCCTGGCGCTTGAGAAACCCGGCCACGGCCACGGCGCCCGCCGCTGCCGTTCCGCTATTGGCGGTCTGGCGGCCCATGGCCTTGAGCAAGGCTTCGGACATGTTGTTGTTCGAAAGCTTGAGCAGCGGCACGATCAGCTCCTGCAACGGTGCCGATTGGTGCTCGGCCAGCACCGTCACTGCAGCCGGGCTTGCCCCGCCCATCACTCGACGCCCCAGTACGGTGATGCCCTGTTGCGCCAAGGCTTGTTCGAATAGATTCGCGACCAGTTGCGTTGGCTCCCAGACGCTGACCAATTGCTGGCTCTGGCGCCCCGGCGCCACTGCGCCGCTGAGCTGCAACAGGTTGGTGCCATGGCGACGGTTGATCCCATAGCTGTTGCCCGGCCCACTGATGGCGCGGTTGCTCAGTTGCAGGTAATTGGTGGGCGGGAAGATCTCGACACTTACCGGCGAGCCGGCCCGCAGCGCAGCCTTCGCGGTGACCAGTACGCTGCCTGCATCGAAATCCGAATTGGGCGACACGGTCAGCGCTGAAATCTGCGCGCCGTAGTAGGTGGTTTCGTCATCGTGGGACCAGTCGACACCCAACCGCTCAGCGTCGAACCAGGTGTCATCAAACACCAGATCGCCCTGCACCTGGCGCACGCCCTGGCTGGCCAATTGCGCGGCCAGGGCCTGGTAATCGGCAAACTGAATGGTTGGGTCGCCGAGGCCACGCAGGTACAGGTTGCCGGTCAAACGGTCGCCCTGGCGTATGCCGTTGCCCAGCAGTTGGGTAGCGAAGCGGTATTGCGGCCCCAACACATCCATCGCCGCGGCGGTGGTCAGCAACTTGAGGTTGGACGCCGGCACCAGCCGGGTGCGGGGGTTGTGCTGATAGAGCGTGGCGCCACTGCGAGCATCACGCACCATCAGCGACACCGTAGCGCCGTGCAGCGCCGGGTCGCTCAACAACTTTTCCAGGGTGCCAGGCGTGGAAGTCTGCGAAACACTGGCGCAGCCGCCCAGCAAAAAGCTCAAGCCAACCAGCAGGGTGCTGGTGTGTAACCATTTTCCAAAGTGCATCAGTGTGCCGTTCCTGCAAAATCAACAATAACGGCAACGCTAACACTGTAGGAGCGAGCTTGCTCGCGAAGAACGCACAGGCAACGCGTTAAACCAGGCAGCCCGCGTGAGCATTGACGTTTTTCGCGAGCAAGCTCGCTCCTACAAAGGGATGGCGTTAGAAGGTAAGTGTGCTGGACACCGACACCTGCCGCGCATCGCCCATGGACACAAACTGCGTATTCACCGATGAGGTGTAGTAAGTACGGTCGAACAGGTTCTTCACGTTGAGCTGGAACTTGACCTTCTGCCCTTCAAGCCGGGTGTCGTAAGTGGCAAACGCATCCGCCACGGTATAACCCGGCAAGGTGAAATCATTGGCGGCATCGCCCGCACGCTCGCCGACGTAACGCGCACCGGTCCCCACCCGCAACTGATCGCCACCGAAGATATTGCCAAAGTCATAGGCCACCGACAGCGAGCCGGTGTGCTTGGCGACGTTCTGCAATCGGTTGCCTTCCAGGGTCGGATCCTTGTCCTTGATGTCTTCGGCATCGGTGTAGGCATAGCTGCCGATCAGGCTCCACTTATCCGTCAGCTGGCCGCTGGCATCCAGCTCCAGACCACGGGAGCGCACTTTGCCGGCCACGCTGTACTCAGAGGTCAGGCCCTCGCCTACCTGCACCAACACGTTGCGTTTATCGATCGTGAACAGCGCCGCACTGGCGGTGATGCGCCCCGGCAGGTCGAACTTGGTACCCAGCTCCCAGGCTTTGGATTCTTCCGGCTGCAAACTGCCATTCAACACGGTTTTATTGGCCAGGGGCGCGATGGTGGAGTTGGGTTTGAACGACTCGGTATAACTGCCGTAGAACGACAATTGATCAGTGTAGCGATACACCAGCCCGGCCCGTGGTACCCACTTCTGGCCATTGCCGTCGGTGTTGGCGGTGAACGGCACGCCTTTGCCGGCGTATTGATCGTACATCTGGTAGCGCGCACCGCCGACCAGAATCCATTGATCGTTGAGGTGGATGGCATCCTGGAAGAACAGCGAATCGCTGCGCAGCAGGTCGGTCTGGTTGCTGTCCGGCGCGCTGACTTTGGAACCGGCGACTTCATTGCCGTATACCGGGTTGTTGTAATCGAAGGTGCCCCGCGGCGCCTGGCGGATCAGGTCGGCACGGTAGATCTTGCGGTACTCATCGTCCAGGCCGAACACCAGATCGTGCTGCATACCTGCAACATCGACCTTGCCTTCGAGGCTGGCGGTGGCGAAGCGGTCAGTGGTCAACGCGCCCTGGGTACCATCCATGCTGCGAGTCAGGGTGCCGTTGGTGTTGACCTTGACCACGCGCACCTGGCTGGCGTCATAGGTTTCGCGATTCCAGCTGTAGCCGAAGTGAGCTTTCCAGTCGTCGTTCAGATCGTGGTCGACGCTCAGGCGGTACAGATCGGAGCGGCCTTCCATGTTGTTGAACGGTTCATCCAGACGGCGGGTGGCGGGGATGTTCAGCGGGTGGTTGGTCTTGGGATCGATGGCGGTGCCACGGTCGAACGGCGCGAGAAATTCGCGGTGTTCATAGGCCAGCACCACTTGGGTGGTATCGCCGTACCAGGCCAGGGACGGCGCCACCAGGGTCTCGCGATGGATGCCGTAGTTACGCCAGTAGTCTTCGTCTTCATGATCGACGATCAGGCGATAAGCCAGGCCGCTGTCGCCGAGGGGGCCGGTGGTGTCGAGGTTGCCGCCACTGCCGTTCTTGCCGCTGCCGAAGGTCGAGCCGCGCGCGGTCAGGGAGGTGGACTGCACCAGCTCAGGCTTTTTGCTGACGATATTGACCACGCCGCCCGGGTCCTGGATGCCATACAACAGCGAGGACGGGCCCTTGAGCACTTCAATACGCTCGGCGGTAGCGTTCATGGCACGGCCCTGCACCACCGGCATACCGTCCTTCATGATCGAGCCGTTACGGTTGTCGCCAAAACCACGCAGCATCACCGCGTCCTGAGTACTGCCGAGGGTGTTGGACTGGGTGATGCCGCTGATATTGCCCAGGGCGTCATCCAGGTTGCGCGGTTGCTGGTCGCGCAGCACCTGGGCCGGCACCACGTTGACGGTTTGCGGGGTTTCCAGCAGCAACCCATGGGAGCGCATCACCGAACTGGTGGGCGGCGGCTGATAGCTGGTGCTGTCCTGCGTCGGGTTGGCCGCGCTGATGGTGGTGGCGCCGAGATTGACGGCGCCGTCGCTGGGCAGCGGCTCCAGGGCCAGGGTACGGGCGTCGATCTGGCGGAAGGTGAAACCTGTATGGCTCAGCAGACGTTGCAGGGCCTGGGTCGCGCTCATCTGCCCACTGACCGCCGGGGCATTGAGGCCGAAGGGCGCTTCATCGGTGTAGATCACACTGATGCCTGTGACCCGGCTGAACTCGCTCAGTGCCTGGGGCAGTGGTTTGGCTGCCAGGGCAAAATTGAACTGGGCGCTTTGCTGCTCCTGCGCACGCGCAACGCTCAACGGCAGCAACGCCAGCCCTGACACCGCCAGGACCGAGGCTCCCAGCCACTGTTTTACCCAACCACCCGCCGCTGACTTCATGCTGTGAGAACCCGTGTAGAAAACGCTGTTAATGCGAATTGATCGCAGTTTCATGCACTACACGGATGGGCCGGGGATTTACCTCACCTGAATCAGCAAATAATTTCGATCATTGCTTGCCACTCGTCGCGAGACACTCCTTGGCGCTCTTCTTCAGCTTCTTGATCAGCCGCTCCTGGCGCAACGCCTCGCCCTTGCTCGCGCATTGTTCGGTGTACACCAACGCCACCGCCGGGCTGGACAGGAAGAACCGCGCGCCCTTGCCGCTTTGGTGGCAGGCAAAGCGGCGCACCGGATCATTGCTGATGCCGCAATACAACGAGCCATTGGCGGCACGCACCAGGTAGACGAACCAGGGTTTGGGTTCTGCAGGATCAGTCACAGGGCAATTTCGGCAAACCAGAGGAGCGCCAATCTTATCAACGACCGGCCTGGAATGCCTTCAAGCCTTTAAGCGCCTGGGCCCGCACCGCGTTTTTCAGCGCCGGCGACCAGCCCAACAGCAGCCCTTTCAAGCCCAGCGCCTGGCGCGACCATCGCCACAGGTCGAAGTGATCGTGGTGCTCGCAGATCTTGCCGTCGCGAAACACAAAGCGCGCACCGATGTCGTTGACCACCGTATTGCCCGTGGCGCTGAACAGGTAAGTCGCCACCCAGTGCGCGCTGCCTGTGCTGTCATCACTGCGCACGTGGTCGAAGGTCAGGGAGAAATCCTTGGCCCGCGTGGTGAGCATGCGCCACATATCCCCGGCGTCGCGCCCGCGCAACTCGCCGAAGGCCGGGTCGCTGAACACCACGTCTTCGGTGTAGCAGGCGGCCATGGCTTCGGCATCCAGGCGCTGGAAGGCACTGTAGAACTCGGTGATCAGGGCGTTATGGGCATCACTCATGGGCAGGCTCCGCAGGTGTCGAAAGAATAAGCGCACGATAGGCTGCCCAGACCGCGCTGGCTACTGACATTCGCCAGGCAAATGCATGAGCCTACGGCACCATCCCAGTGCTGCGAGCGTAGGCGAACAGGTCTACATCGGTGGAGATACTCAGCCGCTGCATAGCCGTGCTTTTCTGCTTACTGATGGTTGAGACACTGCGGTTGACCTGTGCCGCAATCTGGCTGACGGTCATGCCGCTGGCCAACATGCGCACCACCTCACGCTCCTTGCAGGATAACTGCGGCACCTGGGACTGATCGCCCGTGCCCGCCTCCACCATTTGCATCCGCAGGGATTCACTGGCGAACGTCTGGCCGGCACACACAGCCTTGATCGCCTGGGGCAGCTCTTTGGCGGAAGCACTTTTGGCCACCACGCCCTTGGCACCATGGGCGAAGGAGGCACGCAGGGTGGCGACGCTGGCGAACATGGTCACCAGAATCACCGGCAACTGCGGATACTGGCGGTGCAACAGGCTCAACAGCCCGTAGCCGTCGGCCTGCTGGCCGCCGGGCATGGCAAAGTCTGTGACGAGCACGTCACACGGGGTTGTACTCAACACTTCGAGCAACTGATCGGGGCCATCGGCCTCCGCGACCACTTTGCACCGGCCATGCGCCTCAATCACGACTTTCTGCCCGATACGCACAATAGGGTGATCGTCAGCAATAATTACTCGAAGCATAGATTCCCACGAATGATGGCAAACTGAATCCGCGCAAAATACCCCCGCTTGCGCTCATCAACAACCGCTAACAAAGTGCTGCTGGCAGCCGCGCTCAATGTTCAGTAGCTCACACTTTTTTGCCTACAAAACAATAAGAAAATACCTACAGCAAAGACAAGATCAACGGATTGCAAACGCTCTGCGCCAACCCTGCCTCTCAGACTTCAGAGAGGTACTCTAGATAGACGAACAAGCGCGCCAGGAACAACTCCAATTGCACCTTGTGCACAGCAACACCCTGGGACTGGACCTGTTCGATCAGCCTCACGGCGCTGGATTCAAGGCCAGTACCGCCCAAAAACACCAGGCTGCCCACCAATCGATGGAGGCGCTCAGCCGTCAGGGATGAGTTCAACGTCAAGCAGGCATGGCGCAATACACGGTGGTCTTCCCAGGCCTCGAACAACAGGGTTTCCAACAATTGATCGACGATACGCTCGCTGCCAAACATCGCGACCAACGTGGCACGGGTTGGCCAGCCGGTGAGCGGCGCAACAGCCTTGCGGGCGACATACGCGTCATCCACGCCGGGCAGCCAGCGTGCCAACACGGCGTGCAGCTGTTCAAGGGTCAATGGCTTGAGCAGCCAGGCATCCATGCCGGCGTCGCGGCAACGCTGGGGGCTGTCGTTTTGCAGGTTGGCCGTCAAGGCAATGATCGGCACTCGCCTCTGCCCGTTGTCGTACTCATGCTGGCGAATAGCGCGAGCCATGCTGTAGCCGTCCATAAACGGCATCTGGCAATCACTGATCACCACGTCGAAGGGCCGGCTGGCAAAGGCCGCCAGCCCGACGCCCCCATCGGCGGCCAATTCGTATCCCAACCCCAGTTTCTGCAGCAAACAACCCAGCAACAGGCGGTAGGCTGAATGGTCTTCCACCACCAGCACGCTCAACTGCTGCCAATGAAGCGGGGGGGCACCTTGCGGCTTCAATTTGCGGTTCGCTCCTGCTGTTGAGCCTACCAGCGAACCCATCAGTACCTCTATCGTGACTATTGATCCGGCAGTAATCTCCGGCACTGGTGTAATAGCCCTCGAGACCTCTCATGTAGCAAATACCCTTTCAGGGGTTATCGATATAATCTTTTGAGTCACCCCAAGTCGATACAACAACTACGAAAAGCACCACCACCCCCACTCTCCCGGCACGCCCTTCGTCTCCCCCGGCCAATGTCGTATTAGTTGTATTTCCCCCGTGCATCCCCCTCGCTAGATTGTGCCCACCCCAAAGAGGGACGGTTTGCCACTCCCCGGCAAGCGCTAAAAAACATCGAGATCACCGCCAGGCAACCACCCGTCCACACACGATCGGGCGTTGCCCTGCCGCATCTCAATCTGCCAGCTTGTAATGGAACAATTGAAATGAAGACCTCTGTATCCCTACTGAGCAGTGCCCTGCTGCTCGCGATAACGTCATCCGGTTTCGCCGCCAGCAGCGTCGACCTGACTGTCAAAGGGTTGATCACGCCCAGCGCGTGCACACCCAACCTGCCGGGTGATGTCGATTTTGGAAAAATCGCCGCAAAAGATCTGAATCAAGACAGCTATACGCCGCTTGAGAAAAAGACCCTGCAACTGAGCGTCAATTGCGACGCGGCGACGCTGTTCGCAATCCATCCCGTCGACAATCGAGCCGGTTCCTCCCCGTCCAGCGCCGGCTTTGGCCTGGGCTTGATCAACGAAACCCAGAAGCTCGGCCTGTATCAGTTGTCGTTCAGCAACCCCGTCGCTGAAACGCCATCCACCCTGATTGCAATGTACAACTCCGAGGGCCGATGGACAGACCTCCTGGCGGATGATGGCATTGCCCCCAACGATCTGGTGGCGCTGGGCAGCCGGAGCGAGAGCGGTTGGGCCCCCCACCCGATCAAGGACGCACTCATGGACATGACGCTGCACACCTTGATTGCACCTGCAAGAAACCTGACCTTGACCAGCGAAGTGGCCATCGACGGCTCCGCGACCTTTGAAGTGAAGTACCTGTAAATGGACTTTTCCCAGATGAAGACCCGCCTGCCCCTGTTGAGCGGCGCCCTGCTGCTCACCCTGGCGTCATCCGCTTTCGCTGCCAGTTCCGTGGATCTGACCGTCAAGGGCTTGATCACACCGAGTGCCTGCACCCCGAACCTGCCAGGGGCTGTGGACTATGGAAAAGTCGCAGCAAAAGACCTGAACCCCGACAGCCATACCTGGCTTGAGGACCAGACATTACAACTGAGCGTGAATTGCGAGGCGGCGACGCTGTTTGCCATCAAGCCTGTCGACAACCGAGCCGGCTCCTCAACGTTTGGCGCCTACGGCCTGGGTGTGGCCAACGGCACAGAAAAGCTCGGCGGGTATCAACTGATGTTCAGTAACCCCGTCGCTGAAACGCCTTCGACCTTGCTCTACCAGTACGAACAGCGCCCCTGGGCGCCGCTCTATCCGGAGGACCCGGTGCAAGACGATATGTTGGTGGCCCTGGGCAGCCGTGCCGATTCCGGCTGGGCCCCGCACCCCGTGCAGAACGCGCTCATGGACATCACCGTGCACACCGCCATTGCACCCGCCAACGGTTTGAGCCTGGCCAACGAAGTGGCGCTGGACGGCTCCGCAACTTTTGAAGTTCTGTACCTGTAACGCCTCATCTTCGTACTAAGGAAGGTTCAAACGATGACTTACTTAAGAGCGACGCCTCTGGCCGTCCTGTTGTTGACCACCTCGCCTCTCACACTGGCCGCCAGCAGCCTGGACCTTACCGTCAAAGGCATCATCACGCCAAGCGCCTGCGCGCCAGAGGTCTCCGGCGGCGGCAATGTCGACTTCGGCAAGGTGTCGGTCAAGGATCTCAATAGCGACACCTACACCGACCTGCCCCGAGAAACCATGCTCTTAAGCGTGCGTTGCGAAGGGCCGACGTTTTTTACCCTGAACACCATCGACAACCGTGCCGGCACCACCGCCAGCCACTTCAGTTGGCACGGCCTGGGCATGACCCCCAACGATGAAAAAGTCGGCGATGCCGGGCTTGGCCTCTACCAGCCGGTCGCCGACGACATGCCGGTACGCACCATTATCTCCAGGGATGGCGGCACAACCTGGATGCCCTCCGTGATGCTCAGCCACACCGTGCTGACGGCGGTTGCCAACAACGACGGCCTGGTGCCGATTGCGATCCAGAAGCTGGACGCCGAGATCCGCCTGATCACTCACATCGCGCCCGCCAGCAACCTGACACTGACCGACGATGTGCCTATCGACGGTCACGCCACCGTGCAAGTCAATTACCTCTAAGGATAAGGAGACCCCGATGAACACTCGATTGACCACCCTGGCCGCCAGCGTACTTCTGCTCAGCTCAACCACTGCCTTCGCTGCCTCCAGCGTCGACCTGACCGTCAAGGGGCTGATCGTGCCCAGCGCCTGTATACCCACCTTTCACGGTAGCAATGTGATCGACCACGGCAAGATCTCTGCTAAAGATCTGAAACCTGACAACCCGACAGTCATTGGCAACCATACCCTGGTCCTGGCCGTCAATTGCGATGCGCCGATCCAATTCGCCCTGCACTCGATCGATAACCGTGCATCCTCAGGTATCTCTTCGAGTTACGGCCTGGGCTTTATCAATGACACCCAGAAGCTGGGGGGATACAGCCTCACGCTTGCCAATCCACTGGCCGATGATGGTGTAGTGGTGCAACCCATTGCATCGTCCGACCAAGGTAATACCTGGTTCAAAGAAAAGTTCTGGGATCCGGGCCTGTACATGTCGATCGCCGCAATGGATGACGACAGCCAGCCGCTGCCTGTCAAAGACCTGCTGGTCGATCTGCAAGTGCAGACCTTCATCATGAGCACTGCCGGCATGGACCTCAGCAATGAGGTAACCATCGACGGCTCCGCCACCCTTGAAGTGAAGTACCTGTAACCCATGGCCGCCCACCCCTCGAACGCCGGCAGGCATGGGCTGCGTCTGGCGTTGCCCGTGCTCGCGGCATGGGGGCAAAACGTGGCCATCGTGCTTGGCCTGGCCGCGATGACCGATGCCCACGCAGCCTCGACCGTCGACCTCACGGTGACCGGCCGGGTGACACCGGATGCCTGCCATATCGAGCTGACGAATGACGGCATCATCGAGCACAACAAGATCCCCGCACATAGCCTCAACGCAGACGAGTTCACCGTACTGCCCAGCCAGCTGCTCGAACTGCATGTGCTCTGCGCCAGGCCCATGCTGTTTGCCTTGGTAGGCATCGACAATCGCACCGACTCCTCGCTGGCCCCCGACTTTTTCTACGGACTGGGCAGAAACATCCACGCCCCCGAGGAGCGTCTCGGCTCCGTGGCGTTGTCCTATCGCAACGCGGTGGGCGATGCGCAGCCCATGCAGGTATTGGCCTCCACCAACAACGGGGAAACCTGGTCGCCTGACCCCAACGCCTATCCAAGATCCTATATGGCCTTTGCACCGCTGGGCGACCGTCAACCCGACTTCATCAGCCAACTGACCGCCGAGCTTCAGGTGGTCACCGCCATCAACTTTTCGCAGTACCTGACGCTGGACCAGGAAGTCCCCCTCGACGGCTCCATCGTCCTGGATTTGCGCTACCTCTGACCGATGCCTTTTGGCCTAATGGAAAACCCGTCATGACGACGACATTCTCAAACACCGCTGTCGGCCTTATCGCCCTGCTGCTGATACTCGGCGATCAAGTCAAAGCCGACGGAATGGTACCGGACACCTCCGTGGTGATCGTGTTCGAAGCCGAAGGCGAAGCGGCAGTGTCAGTGACCAACACCGACAGCCAACTCGCGCTGCTGCATGTGACCTTGCAGGATATTCCGGAGGACACCGAGCCGCTGCTGGTGGTGACGCCGCCGCTGTCACGGGTCGAGGCGTCCAAATCCCAGTTGGTGCGCTTCATCCTGCAAAACCGGAAGCCGTTGCTCACCCAACGGCTTAAACGCGCGGTGTTCGAAGGCATGCCCCAAGGCCGTGCCGCGACCGCCGCCGGGCATGCCCGCGTGGGCGTAACCGTGCGCCAGAACTTGCCGGTGATCGTGCATCCCAAAGGCCTTGCGCCCAACCGCACGCCTTGGACGGACCTCACCTGGACCTTGCGCGACGGCCAGTTGCAGGTGCGTAACGACACGCCCTATGTAGTACGCCTGGCGCAGGAACTGCTGTTGTTGCCCGGCAACGGCAGGGCGATGCTGCCGCGCACTTACGTGCTGCCCGGCGAAGCCTTGAGCGTGCCGGCCAGCGGCGGCAAGGCCAACAGGGTCAGGTTGCAGCCGGCCACTGTGTACGGCTTTGCGGTGAAAGCCTACGACGCACCGCTCACCCCCTGACTGAAAACCGCAGGCGTCGCCCCCCTGACCGCCGCCTGAATAACGAAGTGACGGCTCATCGACCGTCACCAGAACGCCTGAGCACACCGGGCCCGCGCGTTCACTACTCGAGTACCTTGCGTGAAAACAGTATTGAGTTACCGTGACGGCGAAGCCGTGCCCGACATCCCTGCCAGCTCGACCTTGCCGCTGGTATTGCTGCTGTGCGCGCTGATGCCGGCCAAGGCATGGGCCGAAAATTCCAGCGCCTCCAGCTTCGACGCCCAGACCTTGCATCAACGCGGCATTGATCCACAACTGGCCAGCCTGCTGCTGTCAGCACCGCGCTTCGCCAGCGGGCAACACACGGTCAATCTGCGGGTCAATGGTCAGCGACGCGGCCGGCTGGATGTGACCTTCGATCAGCAAGGCAACCCGTGCTTGGATCGCGCATTGCTGGACGCCGCCAACCTGCTGATCCCGAGTGAAACGGCAGGTTGTCAGGATTTTCTTGCGCAATATCCGCAAACCCTGGTTGAACCGGACCCGGCGACGTTGACGCTGTCACTGGTGGTACCCACCGAGGCGCTGCGCCCCATACAACAGGACATCTCGGGGTACGAAACCGGCGGGTTTGCCGGGCTGCTCAACTACGACCTCAGTGGTTTCTACAACCGCTTCGGCGATGATGCCAGCCGCTTTGGTTCCGCCAACACCGAGGTGGGGTTCAATGCCGGCGACTGGATTGTGCGCAGCCGCCAAGTACAGACCTGGCAGGACGGCCTGTCACGCAGCACCCACTTGCAAGCCTATGCCCAGCGCACCTTCGCCAGCCACCAGGCGGTGCTGCAGGCTGGGCAAATCAATCTGTATAACCCGGTGCTGTCCGGTGCGCAGATCACCGGGGTGCAGGTGCTTACCGAGCACGCCCTTCAAGAACAGGGCCAGGGTGCTCTGATCCAGGGCATTGCCAACAGCCCTGCCCAGGTGGAGGTACGACAGAACGGTGCGTTGATTCACTCCACCGTCGTGCCCGCCGGCCCCTTTACCCTGACGGATGTACGTCGCTTGAATACGCGCTCGGACGTCGAGGTCACGGTCAGGGAAAGCGTCGGTGGTGAGCGGCGCTTCACCGTACCGGCGGCCATGCTCGGCCTTGGGTTGCCAGCACCGGGTTACTCCGTGGCCGCGGGCCGGGTGCGTAATGTGGGCGACGCCAAAGGCAATGATCCGTGGGTGGTCAGTGGCGGCTGGACCGGTGCGCTGCACCCGCAGTTGACCTTGGGCACCGGTGTACTGGCAGCCAGCGAATACCGCTCGGTGGGCGCCAGCCTGGGCTGGTTGCCGTGGGTGGACAGCCAGATCCAACTGTCCACGCAGCTGTCCAACACCCAGTCGTGGGAAAAGGTTTCGGGCGTACAGACCGACCTTTCCTGGTCCCAGCGCCTGGGCGAGCAGTGGTCGATCAGCGCCGCCAATTCCTGGCGCAGCATCGGCTATCGCGAACTCGAAGAAAGCACGTATGAGCGTGATGACAGCAACCGCGACTCCCGTTATCGCGACCAACAAAGCCTTAACCTGGGCTGGTCGCATCCGCTGCTGGGTGCGTTCAGCGCCGGGGTTGCGCGCTCGGCCAACTTCGCTGGCGACAGCAGCAGCCGTGCGCTGGTCTCATGGGGCACAAGCATCGGCGCGGTGTCACTGTCGGCCAGTGCCGAGTGGCAAATGGGCGGTAGCCAGCAACAGGACAACGCGGTGTACCTCAACATCAGCGTACCGTTGGGCGAAAGTCGCCGGCTACGTAGCTGGGTGCGCAATTCCGGCGGCGAGAACCGCACCGGCCTGGGCCTCACCGAACAGATCGACGACCAACTCAGCTATCGCGTCAGCGCCGAACACGACAGCAGCGACCATCAAGTGGAAACCACCCTGGGCGTCTCGGTACTGCCGCGTTACAGCCAACTCGATTTCAGCTACAGCCGCTCCGATGTCGAACGCTCCAGTTATCAAGGCGGCGCTCGCGGCGGTGTGGTGATACATGGCGACGGCGTGACTTTTTCACCCTACCCGGTGCGCGACACCTTTGCCCTGGTGTCGGTCGGCGATATGAGTGGCATCAAACTCAGTACCCCCAGCGGCGCGGTGTGGACCGACTGGCAAGGCCAGGCCGTGGTGCCGCAAGTCGCCGCCTACGGGCGCAGCCCAGTGGAAGTGCAGACACGTTCACTGCCACGCAATGCCGACATCCACAATGGCCTGGCGATGATCTCGGCCGGACGCGGCGCCGTTGACCGAGTGGAATTTGGCATCGGCTTGACCCGTCGCATATTGCTCACCGTCAGCACCGACCAGGGTACACCTCTGCCTGCCGGAGCCTCAGTCAGCAGCGCCAGCGGCGAGTTCGTCACCTTGGTGCAGGACGCCAGCCAGGTGTTTCTACCCAACGTGCTGGACCAATCGACGCTGTGGATAACCACGCCCGATGGCGGTCGATGCGAATTGCGTTACTCACTGCCGGAAAAAGCCGACCCCACGGTGTACTTCGAAACTGCTCCCGCGCGTTGCCACGCGCCTTGAGGATTCCCGCCATGCCCTTCGCAACGTGTATGCGCCAACTGTGCCTGTGGTTATTGATCGGCGGTGCCGGCACCGCCCACGCCCTGGAAGAGTGCCAACTGAATGTCAGCGAACCCCTGATCGATTTCGGCTTGATGAGCCGCCTGGCACAAAGCGACAGTGCGCTGGAGCGCTTGCTTGGCGAGCGGCGCCTGAGCGTGACCATCAACTGTCCGCAAGCGCAAGATTTGAGCCTGTTCTACCGCGCACTGGCCGCTAGCCCGCAGCGCCTGCAATTTACCCCGCATGGCAGCTATGCCATCGAAGCCGGCAATGCCGTGCTCGATGGTCGCGCCGTAGAGTTGGGGCTGCTACCTGCTGCGGGCCAGGCGCCCGTGGCCAATGGCGCGGTGCTGGAATGGCGTTCCGGCCATGGCATCGCGCCGGTCGAACACGGTGCGGTGCTCCGGGGCAACACCCTGTCGTTGCAACTGACGCTGCGCGCCTGGGCCGACCCCGCTGCCACTCAAGTGCGCGACAACACCACTTGGGAGGTTTCCGGGATGTTGTACAGCGCACAAAACGGACGTTACCGGGAACTGACCGTGCGCGCGCACTTTGCGCCCATCGCCTGCCTGCCGACGTTATCCGACCAGGGCGTAGTGGACTACGGCACCCTGTATGCCAAAGACCTTAACGCCACCACTGAAACACCGCTGCCCATTCGCACACTGCGCCTGAGCGTGACCTGCGATGCGCCGATCCGCTTTGCTCTGCGCATGAAAGACAACCGCGACGGTTCGGCCACGGGCGGTACCGATGAAACCGCTTATGGATTGGACCTGGATGCCAGTCGCAACAAAATCGGGCGATTTTACCTGACTATCGACCCGGCCGAATTCAGCGCCGACACCTTGCCCGCGCTGTACCGCACCGACTCCACCAGCAACGGCGTGGCGTGGAGCAGTTCCACCGCGCGGCAAATCCCCATGGCCGCCAACAGCCTGCTGGGGTTTACCGACACGACGGGGGTCACCACCGGCCCGGTGGCCATCCAGACCCTGACCGGCACGATGCGCCTCAAGTCTTACCTTGCCCCCATGCAAAGCCTGGATCTTCGCGAGGTGGTGCATATCAATGGTTCCGGCACTATCGAAATCGTCTACCCCTGACCCGTCACTGTGAGGAACTCGTCCCGTGAAAACCCGCCTCTTTACCAGTCTGTTGCTGTTGACCAGCACGTCCTCTGTGCTAGCCGCCTCGGCGGTAGACCTGAGTGTCAAAGGCCTGATCACGCCTTCCGCCTGCATGCCGCAGTTCCCCGGCGGTGCCCTGATTGACTACGGCAAGATTGCCCGGCAGGACTTGAACCTGGAGACCGCCACGCGCCTGCCCGTCAAGACCCTGACCGTCGGCATCGCCTGCACGGGCACGGTTCGCTTTGCCCTGCGCATGCGCGACAACCGCGACGGCTCGGCCATGGTCAACAGCGAGATTTACTACGGCCTGGGGTTCGATATCAGCGGCAATCGCCTGGGGGTCTACTCCATGACCTTCGACCCACGACAGACCCAGGCCGGCAACATTGCGCAGATCTACGGCACCGAGTCCACTACCGGCGGCCTGGCGTGGCGCACGTCCAACCTCAACCCCATCGACATCGGCTCCAGGAGCTACCTGGGTTTTACCGATGTAGAGGGCAGTGTCAGCGGCCCCGCGGCCATCGGTGTACTGCTGAGCACCGTCACCGTGCAGACAGTAATCAATGCTCGACAAAACCTGGACCTGAGCGTGGACACCCCGCTCGACGGTTCGGCCACTCTGGAAGTGGTTTACCTCTAGAGCTTCTCGCTGGTGACCTGTACGTAGCGCGCGCGACCGGCGCCCAGGCCCGCGACAATCGCGCCCAGGCCGATCACCGCGAAGATCCAGCCGATAGCCGCCCAGCTGCCGGTCCAGTCATGCACCAGGCCAACCGCAAACGGGCCCATTGACGCCAGGGTGTAACCGATCCCCTGGGCCATGCTCGACAGGTTGGCGGCGACGTGAGCGTCACGCGAGCGCAGCACGATCAACGTCAGCGCCAGGCTGAAGGTGCCGCCCTGCCCCAGGCCGAGCAGAATCGCCCAGCCCCATAAACCGTCCAGCGGCGCATACAGGCAACCGAACAGGCCGCCGAGGGTCAGCAGCATCACCACCACAATCGCCAGGCGCTGGTCCTTGCCTCGGGTGGCCAACCACGGTGCGGCCAGGGAACTGAGCAGTTGCACAATGATGGAGCCTGAGAGCGCCAACCCGGCTTCGGTAGCACTCAGGCCACGTCCGATCAGGATTGAGGGCAACCAGCCAAACACAATGTAGGCCAGGGACGATTGCAGGCCCATGTACAAAGTCACCTGCCAGGCGAGCGGGTCACGCAGCAAGCCTCTGACCCGGTAAGCCACCTGATGGGCACCGTGCTTTTGCCCCACTTGCGGCAACCAGAACAAGGCCGCCAGCAACGCCGGAATAACCCAAAACCCCAGACCGATGGCCCAGCTGTCTGCGAAATATTGGCTCAGGGGCACCGTGGCTCCCGCAGCCAACGCAGCGCCCAAACACAACGCCATGGTGTAGACACCGGTCATGACGCCCGCCTGCCTGGCAAAATCGCGCTTGACGATGCCCGGCAGCAACACGCCAATGATGCCAATACTCGCACCGGCAATCAGGCTGCCGGCGAACAGCCCCACTTCACCGAACGAACTGCGCAGGATAATCCCCGCGGCCAGGGTCAGCAGAATGCCCAGCACCACGCGCTCGGCGCCAAAACGTCTGGCCAGGATCGGCGCAGTGGGCGCGAACAGACCCAGGCACAAGACCGGCAAAGTAGTCAGCAACCCGGCCTTGGCCGCAGATAACCCAAGGCTGCTGGAGACTTCAGCCAGCAGTGGCGACATGCTCGACAGCGCCGGCCGCAGGTTCAACGCCACCAGTACCAGGCCCAGTAGCAGGAGCCACGGGCGAACCACCCGCGGATGGGCCTGCTGGACGGCGTCGTCATCGGCTTCGGCGTCGATCAACAGTTCTTCGAGTTCAGTCGTACGTTTGGCTTCAAGGTTCATTGATCAACTGCCGGCAGAGGGATTTGGCACGTTCGCGGTCTTGGTTTCTACCGCGTCGAGCAAGGCGATATGCAGGTCGAATACAGCCTGGCGACGCGGTGAGAGGTTCAGGGCCTGACGTAACTGGGCGCCGACGAGGCTATTCGCAGTTGCCTGCAAAGGCAACGCACCAGAGTGCCTGGGTAGCAAAAGAAGCAGTAGAGTGGCTATGCCAGGGTATTTGCGCGGGTTCACTCATATCCTCAACACGGAGGCGCTCAAGGCTTGCTGGCCGACAAACAATAAACCCGGCACCAGGCCGGGTTTATGTGTTCAACCATCGATCAATGCAGTATCTGGCTCAAGAACAACTTGGTCCGGTCATTCTGCGGGTTGTCGAAGAAGTCATTCGGCGCCGCCTGCTCCACGATCTCACCCTTGTCCATGAAGATCACGCGGTTGGCCACGGTGCGCGCAAAGCCCATTTCATGGGTCACGCACAACATGGTCATGCCGTCTTCGGCCAGGCCAATCATGGTGTCCAGAACCTCTTTCACCATTTCCGGGTCGAGTGCCGAGGTCGGCTCGTCGAACAGCATGATTTTCGGTTTCATGCACAAGGCACGGGCGATGGCCACACGCTGTTGCTGGCCGCCGGACAGTTGCCCCGGAAACTTGTGGGCCTGCTCTGGAATGCGCACACGCTCAAGGTAGTGCATGGCAATTTCCTCGGCCTTGCGCTTGGGCATCTTGCGCACCCACATCGGCGCCAGCGTGCAGTTTTGCAGGA
>Ga0308157_10004293_pt1 | contig 19115 bp, 13 predicted proteins | sample PhyBR1_FD_201035 | JGI IMG/M metagenome (GOLD analysis project Ga0308157, IMG submission 201035) | Phyllosphere microbial communities from UC Gill Tract Community Farm, Albany, California, United States - DLSLB.R1 | ecosystem: Host-associated > Plants > Phyllosphere > Unclassified | place: USA...
CGGCGCCAACTGACCATGAACCGGCCAGCCGCCGGGGCCGGGCGGCCCCGCAGCAGCGGCGTCAGCCCGGCCTAGCGGCCGCCCCTGCCGGGGCAGCACCGGTCCATGAAGGATTTTTTGGCCTGGCTCTTCAGGCCATGGGCCTGGGCCAGGTCGTGGCACTGCTTGCGCCACGACTGCCCCGGCCCTTGGGCCGGCGCGTCGGGCACGGCCAGGCGCTGCGTGTACACCTCGGCCGCGGTGGCCGGGTCCTGCGGATCCGAAGCGTAGCCGGCCAGCAGGGCGTCGCCGTCCGCCAGCGCCAGCAGCCCGCGGGGAAACACGCCCAGGCCGGTCACGGCGTCCCCGAGCGGGTCGCCCTGGGCGCTGTAGCGCTGGGCGTTGAGGCCGGTGGCAAACCTGTAGTCGGCATCCCAGACGAGCAGGTAGCTGCCATCGGCCAGCACCTGCTGCGCCTCAAAGAGGGCCGTTGATCCAAACGGCTCCGTTCTGGCGGCCAGGGCCTTTTGGGGACCGATCAGGGCGCCGTTGGCATCGACCAACTGGCTGGTGGGGGTGGCGGCTTTCCCCACCTGGACCACCATGTAGTTGCCGTCCTTGAGCGCCAGCACCCTGGCGCAGCCCGTGGGCGCCAGGACCTGCCGGGGCACCAGGTTCTGGTCGTAGTGAACGGCCGAGGTCGCAATGGGCGCGCTCCTTGGCCCGCATGGCGAGCCGTTCACCGTGTCGGTGACCGACCTCACCAGCAAGAAGCCGCCATCGGGCGCGTCTTGAACCGTGTAGCCGGCCACCCATCTGCCGCCGGCATCCAGTCGCGAGAGCACGACCGGGCTGCCGCTGCGGCGGCCATCGCTGTCGTAACGCTGGGCGGAAAAATTCGGCCGCTGCGCGCTGGCAGGCGGCGAATTGGACGTCCAGCCGACCACGAAATCCCCGTCGGCCAGCGCCACGACCGATGCCGATTCGTAGACGGTGGACGCCCCGCGTGTCTTGGTCACCGCGGTTTCGCGCAGCACCTGCGCGCCGCTGGCGTCGAACTTCTGGATGAACACGCCGCTTTCCGTGCCGGGCGGCTCGACCGGTCGGCCCTGGGCGTTTCGGCTGCCCAGGTACGCCGCGACGATGCTGCCGTCGGTCAGCACGGCCAGCGACAGCGAGCTGCCCACGACGGTCAGTGCCAGCCGGGTTTCGGCGCCCACCTTCTTGCCCGCGCTGTCAAAGCGCTGCAGGTGTAAACCGTTGGCGTCCGATGCAGTGCCCGTGTTGGAGCCCCACACCACCAGGTAGCCCCCGTCGTCCAGGGCGCCGGAGGCGCGCCACTCCTGGTCGCCGGCGGTCGTGGTGTTGACCTGCGTGACGGGCCCGGCCACCGGCGTCGCGCTGGCGCCCGGGGCGGCGGGCACCCCATGGCCCCACGGGGACTTCGGGGACGGGGCGTTGCCCGCATGGGCCGCGCCGCAAAAGGCAAGGGCCACGGCCAGCGAAGCGGCTAAAACTGTCTTGTTCATCTTGTTCCCGGCAGGTTGGGTGGGTGAGGCGGTTGGTGCGTGAAAGAGCGGCGCAGCGTGACGCGCTTGCGCCTGGTGCCGCCGCGCTTTCAGCATGCCTGAGATTTCGGACGCGCCAAGGCGCTTTGCCGCCCGGCGGGCATTTCGTTTCATTTGTTAAATATAGAAACTTACCGGCGCCCTCCCCACAGGCGGCCGGGCGCGCTGGCGCGGCGGCACCCGGCCCGGCGGGAAGCCGGGCGGCCAAGGCCCGGCCTTCAGGCTATGGTTTGAACGTTTGAAGGTGCACGCCCAGGCAGGGCAAGGGCCGGCAGCTATTTATTTGATAGCACCGGGCCGGCGCGGCGTGGCACCGTCATGCCGGGGGCCGGGCCAGGTAGCGCGCCAGGTTGGCCGCCGCCTGGGCACGCACCATGCGCCGGAAAAACGGTGTCCAGCCCAGCACCGCGCCCGGCACGCCCAGCGCCTGGCGCGACCAGGCCCAGAAGTCGAAGCGGTCGCGCTGGCGCGTGATCAGGCCGGCCGCGTCGAACTCGAACACGCTGTCCACGGCGTTGCGCACCTGGCGCCGGGAATGGCTGAAGCGGTAGTCGGCCTCCCAGTGGGCCCGGCCCTGGGTGGCGTCGGCCTCGATGCTGCCGGCGCGCAGCGCCCAGTCGGCGCGGTTGCGCGCCTGCGTGGCCTCGCACAGCATGCGCCACATGCCGCCGATGTGCGCCTGGCCGCGCAGCGAGAACACCTCGTCGTCGAACTGCGCCTCGGGCGCGTAGCAGGCGGCCATCGCCGGGGCGTCCAGGCGGGCAAAGGCGTCGTAGAAATCGGCAAGCCGGGTCTGGTTGGGGTGCATTCGGGCGGGGCTCCTTGGGGCGCTTCGGGTCGGGGCGGGTGGGGGGCGCGTGCAAGGCCGGCGCGCCTGCTGCCCACTCTATACCACCCTATACCAGCGCCCGCGCCGGCCGGGCGGTCCCGCCGGTTTTTGACATGGCGCAACCCCGGGCGCCCGGCGACAGGCATGCTGCAGGCCATGGACACCCCCACCCCTTCCCTGCTCCCGGGCTTTGCCCGCCCGGCCACGCGCTTTGTGTTTTTCACCGGCAAGGGCGGCGTGGGCAAGACCTCGCTCTCGGCCGCCACCGCCCTCGCCCTGGCCGACGCCGGCCGGCGCGTGCTGCTGGTGAGCACCGACGCGGCCTCCAACCTGGACGAGATGCTGGGCGTGCCGCTGCGCAACCAGCCGGTGCCCGTGCCCGGCGCGCCGGGGCTGGAAGTGCTCAACATCGACCCGGACGCCGCCGCCGAGGCCTACCGGCTGCGCGTGCTGGCGCAGCTGGGGCCCCAGGCGCCCGACGATGAGCGCCAGACGGTGCGCGAGCAGCTCTCGGGCGCCTGCACCACCGAGATCGCCGCCTTCGACGAGTTCGCCGCGCTGCTGGCCGGCCCGGGCGATGGCGGCCACGACCACGTGGTCTTCGACACCGCGCCCACCGGCCACACGCTGCGCCTCTTGAGCCTGCCCAAGGCCTGGAGCGGCTTTCTGGCCGGCAACGACCGGGGCGCCTCGTGCCTGGGGCCGCATTCGGGGCTGAAGATGCAGGAGGCGCGCTTCAACGCCGCGCTGGCCGCGCTCGGCGACGCGGCGCGCACCACCGTCGTGCTCGTCACCCGGCCCGACCCGCGCCCGATGCAGGAGGCCGCGCGCACCGCCCAGGAGCTGCGCCTGCTCGGCCTGGCCAACCAGCGCCTGGCCATCAACGGCGTCTTTCACGCCAGCCGCCCGGACGACGCCACCGCCCGCGCCCTCGAGGCGCTGGGCCGCCAGGCGATGGCCGCGATGCCCGAGGCGCTGGCCGGCCTGCCGCGCGACGAGGTGCCGCTGCGCGCCTTCGACACCGTGGGCCTGCCCGCCCTGCGCGCGCTGCTGGGCGGCGGCGCGGTGGCGCCGGCGGCGGCCCCCGCCCTGCCGGCCCCGTCCCCGGCCGCCGCCCTGCCCGCCGAGCCGCTCGCCCGGCTGGCCGACGAGCTGGCGGCGCTGGGCCACGGCCTCGTCATGGTCATGGGCAAGGGCGGCGTGGGCAAGACGACGGTTGCCAGCGCGCTGGCCGTCGGGCTGGTGCAGCGCGGCCACGGCGTGCACCTGACCACCACCGACCCGGCCGCGCACGTGGCGCAGACGCTGGCGGGCAGCCTGCCGGGCCTGAAGGTCGGGCGCATCGACCCCAAGGCCGAGACCGAGGCCTACATCGCCCGGGCCATGGCCACGCGCGGCAAGGACCTGGACGCGGCCGGCCGGGCGCTGCTGCTCGAAGACCTGCAGTCGCCCTGCACCGAGGAAGTGGCCGTGTTCCACGCCTTCAGCCGCGTGGTCAACGCGGCGCGCAGCGCCTTCGTCGTGCTCGACACCGCGCCCACCGGCCACAGCCTGCTGCTGATGGACGCCACCGGCGCCTACCACCGGCAGATGCTGCGCCAGTACGCGGGCGGCGCCAACGCGCTGCATGTCATCACGCCACTGATGCGGCTGCAGGATGCCTCGATGACGCGCGTCATCCTGGTCACGCTGCCCGAGGCCACGCCGGTCAGCCAGGCCGCCGCGCTGCAGGACGACCTGCGCCGCGCCAGGATCGAGCCGTGGGCCTGGGTCATCAACAAGAGCCTCGCTGCCACCGGCACCGCAGAGCCGCTGCTGCAGGCCCGGCTGGCCGGCGAGCAGCGCCAGGCCGCGCGCATCGCCGGCGGCCTGGCGCGGCGCACCTTCGTGCTGCCCTGGCTGGCCGAGGCGCCGGTGGGCGTGGCGGCGCTGGGCGCGCTGGTGGCGCCCGAGTCGCTCCCAAAACCATAGCAGCCGGCCCAGGCGGGGCCTGGGCGAGGCGGTTGTTTTACCTTGAAAACTGCCCGCGCGCAGCGCGCCGCGGCCAGACGCGGAATAATGCACAGCCTGCCCGGCCTTCGCAGGCCTTGTCCGCGCCGGGCCGCCCGCTTTCCCTTTTTGCCCCCCAAGGAACCCATGCCCACCTACCATGTCGAAATGCTCGAAGGCCGCACGCTGGAACAAAAGAAACAGCTCGCCGAGGCCATTACCCGCGCCAGCGTGGAAATCCTGGGCGGGCGGCCCGAGGCGGTGAACATCGTCTTTGCCGACGTCAAGCGCGAGAACTGGGCCACCGGCGGCAAGCTCTGGTCCGAGCCGCGCGACTGAGGCCGCGCGCCGCCCCGCCGATGAGCGCCCCGCCCGACACCCCACCCGCCGGCCCGGCCGCCGGCGCGTCGATTGCCGCGCTGCAGGCGCGCTTTGGCCCGCGCTACCGCTGGCTGCTGCTGGTGGCGGTCATGGTCGGCACCATGGCCTCGATCATGTCCTCCACCATCATCAACGTGGCCATTCCGGGCATGAGCGCGCATTTCGCGCTCGGCCAGGGCCGGGCGCAGTGGGCGACCTCGGGCTTCATGGTGGCGATGACGGTGGCCATGCTGACCACGCCCTGGCTCTTGGCGCGCTACGGCTACCGGCGCACCTACGCCGGCTGCATGCTGGTGCTGCTGGCCGGCGGCATCGTCGGCGGGCTGGCGACGAGCTTCGGCCTGGTGCTGGCCGCGCGCGTGGCCGAGGGGCTGGCCGCCGGCGCGGTGCAGCCGATCGCCGCCATCGTCATCATGCGCGCCTTTGCGCCGCACGAGCAGGGCCGCGCCAGCGGGCTGTTTGGCATGGGCGTGGTGCTGGCGCCGGCGGTGGGGCCGAGCATCGGCGGGCTGCTGGTCGACCTGTTCGGCTGGCGCTCGATCTTTTTCATGGTGGTGCCGCTGTGCCTGCTGTCGCTGTGGATGGCCTACCGCTACGTGCCCGACGCGGCCCCCGGCGGCGCGCCCGCCGACCGCCACGGCCCGATGATCGACTGGCGCGGCCTGGGCCTGGCCACGGTGGGCACGCTGTGCCTGCTCAACGGCATGGTCGCGCTGCACGGGCGCGGCAGCGACCTGCTGCAGGCCGGCGTGCTGCTGGCGGCGGCGCTGGCGGCGCTGGCGCTCTTTCTGCTCTGGCAGCGGCGCATGGCCGCCACCGGGCGCGAGCCGCTCATCCGCCTGGCGCTCTTTGCCCACCGGCCCTTTGCCATGGGCAGCGTGGTGTCCTTCATCTACGGCACGGCGCTCTTTGGCTCGACCTATTTGCTGCCGGTGTACATGCAGCTCGGGCTGAACCTGTCGGCCTCGCACGCCGGCACGGTGCTGCTGCCCGCCGGGCTGGTGCTGGCCGCAACGATTGCCGGCGTCGGCCGGCTGGCCGACCGCCAGCCCACCTGGCTCTTGGTGAGCACCGGCCTGGGCCTCTTGGCCGCCTCGTTCGCGCTGATGCTGACCGTCGGGCTGGCCTCCAGCCTGTGGCTGCTGGCGCTGTGGGCCGCGCTCGGGCGCATCGGGCTGGGCTTCATCCTGCCGTCGCTCAACCTGGGCTCGCTGCGCCCGCTGCCCAAGGCGCTGGTCTCGCAGGGCGCCAGCGTCATCAGCTTCGTGCGCATGCTGGGCGGGGCCATCGGCGTGAGCCTGTGCGGCATCGTGCTCGAATGGCGCCTGGCCGCGCACGGCGACTCGCTGGCCGTTGCCGCCAGCAGCCCGGCGCGCCTTGGCGCCTTCAACGAATCGTTCCTGATGCTGGCCGCGCTGTGCCTGCTCGCCATGGCGGCGGCCTCGCAGCTGCGCGCACCGCCGCCGCCCCCTTCGACCACGGACTGACCTTCATGTGCCAACTTCTCGGGATGAACTGCAACACGGCCACCGACGTGACCTTCAGCTTTCGCGGCTTTTCCCAGCGCGGGGGCCGCACCGACGAGCACAGCGACGGCTGGGGCATCGCGTTTTTCGAGGGCGACGGCGCCGGCGGCTGCGACAAGGGGCTGCGCCACTTCGTGGACCACCTGCCGGCCTGCGACTCGCCGGTGGCCGAGCTGATCGGGCGCTACCCGATCAAGAGCCGCAACGTCATCGCCCACATCCGCAAGGCCACGCAGGGCCGCGTCGCCCTGGAGAACTGCCACCCGTTCGTGCGCGAGCTGTGGGGCCGCTACTGGGTGTTCGCGCACAACGGCAACCTGCTCGATTTTGCGCCGCGCCTGCACGCGGGCTTTCGCCCGGTCGGCTCGACCGACAGCGAGCGCGCCTTTTGCTGGATCATGCAGGAGCTGGCCAAGTCGCACGCCGGCGTGCCCAGCGTCGAGGAGCTGAGCATCACGCTGCGCGAGCTGGCCGCGCAGATCGCCCGGCACGGCACCTTCAACTTTTTGCTCAGCAACGGCCAGGCGCTCTGGGCGCACGCCTCGTCCAAGCCCGGCTCGCCCATCCTCTACAGCGTCGAGCGCAAGCACCCGTTCGCCCACGCCACGCTCAGCGACGAGGACGTGAGCGTGAACTTTGCCGAGCAGACCCAGCCCACCGACCGGGTCGCGGTGGTGGTGACGGCGCCGCTGACCACCGACGAGGCCTGGACGGCGTTTGCCCCCGGCGCGCTCAAGGTGTTCGTGGACGGGGCGCTGCAGCCGTTCTGAGCGGCCGCGCCTTGCGGGCTTGCAGCCGATCCGGGCGCTTCAGGCCGCCAGCGCCGCCTCCAGCGCGTCGATGAACATCGCCGCCACGTCAAAGCCCATCTGGTCGTGGATTTCCTGAAAGCAGGTCGGGCTGGTGACGTTGATCTCGGTCACGCAGTCGCCGATCACGTCGATGCCGGCCAGCAGCAGGCCGCGCGCGGCCAGCACCGGCCCGAGCGCCTCGGCGATCTCGCGGTCGCGCTCAGACAGCGGCTGCGCCACGCCCAGGCCGCCGGCGGCCAGGTTGCCGCGCACCTCGCTGCCCTGCGGGATGCGCGCCAGGGAAAACGGCACCGGCTTGCCGCCGATCACCAGCACGCGCTTGTCGCCCTGGGCGATCTCGGGCAGGAACTTTTGCACCATCACGCTTTGCGCGCCGTGGCGGTTGAGCGTCTCGGTGATCGAGCCCAGGTTCAGCCCGTCCGGGCCGACGCGAAAGATGCCCATGCCGCCCATGCCGTCCAGCGGCTTCAGGATGATGTCCTGGTGCTCGGCGTGAAAGCGCTGGATGTCCTGGGCGTTGCGCGTGACCAGCGTCGGGCCGGTGAACTGCGGGAACTCCAGGATGGCGAGCTTTTCGGGGTGGTCGCGCAGCGCGCGCGGCTTGTTGAACACCTTCGCGCCCTCGCGCTCGGCCTGCTCCAAGAGGTGCGTGGCGTAGAAATACTCGCTGTCGAACGGCGGGTCCTTGCGCATCAGCACCGCGTCAAAGGTGTGCAGCGCCGCCGCGCGCGCGCCGGTTTCCTCGTACCAGCGCTCGGCCTGGCCGGTGAGCGCGATGTCGCGCACATGGGCCATCACCGGCGCGCCGCGCTGCCACATCAGGCCCTGCTGCTCGCAGGCGCTGACGCGGTGGCCGCGCTTTTGCGCCTCGCGCATCATGGCAAAGGTGGTGTCCTTGTAGGTCTTGAAGGAATCCAGCGGGTCGGCGACGAAAAGAAGGTTCATGGGTGGTTTCGGTGACTTGGCGGTCGTGTGGAAGAGGAAAGCCGCCCCGGCCCGGGGCGGCTGAAAACGCGCTGCGCGTATTGTTGTCCAAACCGCGCCGGCGCGCCGGCGGGCCGCCATCGCCCTGCGGCCGCCAGCCCGCGCCGTTTGCTATGAAAACAATAGCTGCCGGCCCAGGCGCGCATTGGGCCCAGGGTTGTTTTTGCCAAAAACTGCTGCCGCGTCCGCCGTGCCGGCCGGCCGGCGGACAGCGCCGGCGCCGCGTGGCCCCGCCCGCGCGCCAAGGCGCGTTCGGGCAGCGTCACATCAGTTACCATTCTTGACAGATTTTGGAAACACTTGAGTTACACCGGCCGCCGCCGGCCACGCCTTGACACCGCCCCGCAGCCGCCTGGCCGGGCGGCTTCGCTTTTTTCAACCTCTTTCGTTTTTGCACGCACCGACATGGACCTGAGCGCCGAATCCGTCCTTGCCCTGGCGCCCGACGCCGCCTCGGCCAAAGCCGCCACCGGGCTGCTCAAGCCGGGCAAGTGGCCCGCGCTGGGCGCCAACGACGACGCCGTCTGGGGCGAATGCCAGGGCAGCGGCAGCCGGCCCTACCAGACGCAGGTCGCGCGGTCGGGGCCGACCTTCAAATGCTCCTGCCCGAGCCAGAAGTTTCCCTGCAAGCACGCCCTGGCCCTGCTGCTGCTGCGCGCCAAGGACGCCAGCCTCTTCACCGCCGACACGCCGCCGGCCTGGGTGGCCGAGTGGCTGGGCGCGCGCGCCGAGCGAGCGCAGAAAAAAGAGGACAAGCAGCGCGAGAAGATCGCCGCCGCCAGCGCCGAGCCGACGGCCGCCGCGCTCAAAAGCATGGCGCAGCGCTGGAAGCAGATCGACGCGGGCGTGGCCGAGCTGCAGCAGTGGCTGCTCGACCAGCTCGCGCGCGGGCTGGGCAGCCTGGGCGCCCAAAGCCGTCGGGACTGGCAGGCCATGGCCGCGCGCCTGGTGGACGCCAAGGCGCCCGGCCTGGGCCAGCGCCTGAACCATGCGGCCGAAGGCTTGATGCAGGGCGCCGACTGGCCGGAGAAAACCCTGCGCCGGCTCGGCCTGCTGCAGCTGGCCTGCGAGGCCATCGGCCGGCGCAGCGCCCTGAGCGAGGCGGCCCGGAGCGACCTGCGCATCATGCTGGGCTGGCCGCTGGAGAAGGAAGCCGTGCTGGCGCAGTCGCCCGGCGTGGCCGACCGCTGGCAGGTGGTCGGCCTCGTGCAGGAGGAGCGCGACAACAACATGCACGAGCGCCGCGTCTGGCTGCGCGGGCAGCAAAGCGGCCGGCATGCGCTGCTGCTGGAGCACGCCTTTGCCGGCCGCGGCTTCGAGCAGAGCTGGCTGTGCCACGGCGTGTACCAGGCGACGCTGGCCTTCTACCCCGGCGCCGCGCCGCTGCGCGCCCTGGTGGCCAGCAGCACGGCCGACACCCCGCCGGCGGCCGGGCCGGACGCGGCGCCCGCCGGGCCGGTGGACCTCAGCCCCGAGCAGGCCTGGGCCGACCTGGCCCGGCGCATCGCCGCCAACCCCTGGATTCCCCTGCACCCGCTGCACTGTCACGGCGCGACACCCTGCCGCCACGGCGAGGGCTTCGGCCTGGACTGGGCCGGCAGGCACCTGCCGCTGACCCTGAACGAGACGCAGGGCTGGGCGCTGCTGGCCCTGAGCGGCGGGCAGCCCCTGTCGGTGATGGGCGAGTGGAACGGCGAGGCGCTGCGCCCTCTGGCGGCCAGCAGCCCTGAAGGCGTCTGGAACTGGAGCCCACTGTGAACGAACCCCACACCACCCCCTGGCACAGCCTGCTGCCCGCCGCCATGGTCGGCACCGACAAGATGGCGTTTTCAGCCCCCGCCCTCGCCGGCCCGGTGGGCGCGCTGCTGGCGCAGCTGCAAGCCCAGGCCGACACGCCGGCCCGGGCGCTGCTGCAGACCGCCGGCGTGCTGGCCGTGTGCGAGCGCGCCGCCGCGCAGGGCCAGCGCCGCCCCACGTCCGCCGCGCCGCAAGCCGCCGGGCCGGAAACCACGCCGGCGCTGAAAGCCAACCACCTGCAGATCAGCCTGCGCTGGGCGCTGGCCGAGGCGCCGGCGCGGCTGCAGACCGAGCTGCTGCAGCGCCTGGCGGCCGCCGGCCTGCGCCTGCCCGCCGCGCTGCTGCCGGCCGCGCTTGAAGCCGGCCAGCGCAGCGTCGCCCTGCGCCCGGCGCTCCTGGCCGTGCTGGGCGAGCGCGGCCGCTGGCTGGCGCGCCATTCGAGCCACTGGCGCTACGCCACCGGCACGGCGGGTGACGCGCCGCTGGAAACCCGCTGGTCCGAGGGCAGCCTGGCCCAACGCGTCGAATTGCTGCGGGAAGAGCGCCAGCGCGACCCCGCCAGCGCCCGCGAGCGATTGAAAACCGCCCTGCCCGACCTGCCCGCCAAGGAGCGCGCCGAACTGGCCGCCGTGCTGGCCGAAAGCCTGTCGATGCAGGACGAAGCCCTGCTCACCGCCCTGTGCCAGGACCGGGGCCGCGAGGTGCGCCAGACCGCCCGCGCCCTCTTGGTGCAACTGCCGGGCAGCGCGGCAACGCAGCGCGCCATCGCCCGGCTGCAGGCTTGCCTGGAAAAGCAGTCCACCCTGAAAAGCCTGCTGGGCGCCAAGTGGAAGATCGACGCGCCGCCGGCCGCCGCCGCCGACTGGAAAGCCGACGGCCTGGAAGCCGAGCGCCCCAAGCACGAAACCCTGGGCGAGCGCGCCTGGTGGCTGTACCAGCTGGCGCGGCAGGTGCCGCTGGCCTGGTGGGAAGCGCACACCGGCATGGCGCCCGAGGCGCTGCTGGCGTGGGCGCGCAAGACCGACTGGACCGAAGCATTGGCCCGCGCCTGGGTGGAGGTGCTGCAGAGCGCACCCGACGCCGCCTGGTGTCGCGCCTTCCTGGACCAATGGCCGGCCAAGGCCCTGCGCGAGACGCCCGCCACCGTGCTGGCCCTGCTGCCGCCCAGCGGGCGCGAGCCCTACTGGACGCAGACGCTGCAGCACGTCAGCGCCGGCAAGCTCACCGGCTTTGGCGAGGTGGCCGAGCAGATGGTGCAGGCGTGCCCGCCGGGCGAGCATGTGTCCGAAGCCCTGTCGCGGCTGCTGCTGCAAAAGCTGCCGCTCTACCTGCGCAAAACCTACCTGCGCGTGCCGCTGGACGAGCTGTGCTGCGTGCTGCACCCGGCCCTGCTGCCCGTGCTGCTCGATCCCGCTGCCCTGGCCCGCTTGGCGCCGCCGCCCGCGGACGACCCGGCCCAGTCGCTCGAGCAGGTGCTGCGCAGCAGCCTGCAGGTCCTTGCCGCCCGGCACGCCTTTGCCGGCCTGGCCCCCGCCAGCGCCGCCCCCCTCCCTTCCCTTGCTTCTTGAGGACATCCATGACCCAGACCCACGCCCTGCGCCAGCACGCCGAACAGGAATTTGCCCACGAGCTCGACGAGCTGCAAAAGCACGACCGCCACCCGCGTCCGGCCAACTGGCAGCTCTCGCCCTGGGCCGTCGTCGCCTACCTGATGGGCGACAAGCTGGACAACGGCTTTCAGGTCAGCGCCAAGTACATCGGCAGCCGCCGGCTGATGGAAATCGCCGTCGCCACGCTGGCCACCGACCGCGCGCTGCTGCTCTACGGCGTGCCCGGCACGGCCAAGTCCTGGGTCTCCGAACACCTGGCCGCCGCCGTCAGCGGCGACTCCACGCGGCTCATCCAGGGCACGGCCGGCACCAGCGAAGAGCAATTGCGCTACGGCTGGAACTACGCCCAGCTGCTCGCCAACGGCCCGTCCGACAAGGCGCTGGTGCCCAGCCCGCTGATGAACGCGATGCAGGCCGGCAAGATCGCCCGCGTCGAGGAACTGACCCGCATCCCGGCGGACGTGCAGGACTCGCTCATCACCATCCTGTCGGAAAAGACCCTGCCGATTCCCGAGCTGGGCTCGGAAGTGCAGGCGGTGCGGGGTTTTAGCGTGATCGCCACGGCCAACAACCGCGACAAGGGCGTGAACGAGCTGTCGGCCGCCTTGAAGCGCCGTTTCAACACTGTCGTGCTGCCGGTGCCCTCCACCGAGGAAGAAGAGGTTTCCATCGTCGTCAAGCGGGTGGGCGAGATGGGCCGGGCGCTGCAGCTGCCGGCCGAGCCGCCGGCGCTCAAGGAAGTGCGCCGCATCGTGCAGATCTTTCGCGAGCTGCGCAGCGGCCGCACCGCGGACGGCAAGACGCAGATCAAGTCGCCCAGCTCGTCGCTGTCCTCGGCCGAGGCGATCTCGGTGATCAACAACGGCATGGCGCTGGCCGGGCACTTCGGCGACGGCGTGTTGCACCCGCGCGACGTGGCCGCCGGGCTGATCGGCGCGGTCATCAAGGACCCGGTGCAGGACGCCGTGGTCTGGAAGGAGTACCTGGAAATCGTCGTGAAGGAGCGCGAGGACTGGAAGCCGCTCTACCGCGCCTGCAAGGAACTGGAATAAGGCGCGGTCGCCGCGCCGCAGCCGGTGCGCGGCCACGGGCGGATGCACAAGGATTGACACAGGGGAATTCGACGTGAGCAAGGTTCATTACTTCGGCATCCGCCACCACGGCCCGGGCTGTGCGCGCAGCCTGCTGCGCGCCTTTGACGCGCTGCAACCGGACTGCGTGCTGGTGGAAGGTCCGCCCGACGCCCAGGACGCGCTGGCTTTCCTGGTGTCCGAACAGATGGTGCCGCCCGTGGCGCTCTTGAGCTATTGCCCGGACGAGCCGCAGCGCGCGGTGTACCACCCGTTTGCCGTGTTCTCGCCCGAGTGGCAGGCGCTGCGCTGGGCGCTGCTCAAACAGGTGCCGGCCAGCTTCATCGACCTGCCGGTGACGCACCAGATGGCGATGGACAAGGCCCGGGAAGAAGCCGAAGCCGCGGCGGCCGAGGAAGCCGCCCGGCAGGAAGCCGAGGCCGAACAGAGAGCCGAGGCCCAGCAAGCCCTGCCGGCCCAAGCCGCGCCCGGCGCTGCACACGGCGCGCCGGCCGCCACCGTCGGCGGCGATGCCCTCGATGCCGTAGAGGCCGTCGAGGCCGTCGAAGGCATCGAGGCCAGCCGCGCCACCGGCCACGCGGCCGAGGCCGCCGAAGCCGCCGCGGCCCTGCCGCCAGACGCCCCGGGCGCCGAAGGCCCGCCCGCCTACCGCACCGACCCGCTGAACTGGCTGGCCCAGGCGGCGGGCCACGCCGACGGCGAAAGCTGGTGGAACCACACCGTCGAGGAGCGCGGGGACGGCGAGGAACTCTTTGCCGCCATCGCCGAGGCCATGACCACCCTGCGCGCCGACCTGGGCGAGCAGGCGCAGGAGCGCGACCCGCAGGAAGCGCGGCGCGAGTTGCTGCGCGAAGCCCACATGCGCCAGCGCATCCGTGACGCGGTCAAGAAAGGCCACGAGCGCATCGCCGTGGTCTGCGGCGCCTGGCACCTGGGCGGGCTGCAGGCGGCCACCAAGGCCAGCGCGGACGCCGCCCTGCTCAAGGGCCTGCCCAAGCTGAAGGTGCAATCGACCTGGGTGCCCTGGACCTACCGCCACCTCACCCGCGCCAGCGGCTACGGCGCCGGCATCCACGCGCCGGGCTGGTACCAGCACCTGTGGCACTGCGGCGCAGACAGCAGCGCCAGCGGCGCCACGCCGCCGCGCGCCATCGGCTGGCTGGCGCGGGTGGCGCGGCTGATGCGCGAGCGCGACCTGGACTGCTCCTCGGCCCACCTGATCGAGGCCACCCGCCTGGCCGACAGCCTGGCGGCGCTGCGCCAGCGCCCCCAACCCGGCCTGGAGGAGTTGCACGAAGCCACCCGCACCGTGCTGCTGATGGGCGACGACGCAGCCTTGCAGTTCATCGCCGACGCGCTGCTCGTCGGCCAGAAGATGGGCCAGGTGCCGCCCAACGTGCCCACCGTGCCGCTGCAAAAGGACGTGGAGCAGCAGCAGAAATCCCTGCGCCTCAAGGCCGAGGCGCTGGAGCGCACGCTGGACCTGGACCTGCGCCAGCCCAACGACCTGGCGCGCAGCCACCTGCTGCACCGCCTGGCCCTGATCGACCTGCCCTGGGGGCACCTCAGCCGCACCGGCGGCTCGGCGCGCGGCACCTTCCACGAAATCTGGTCGCTGCAGTGGCAGCCCGAGTTCGTGATGAAGCTGATCGAGGCCAGCCCCTGGGGCCACACCCTGGAGGCCGCCGCCACCGCGCGCAGCCTGGAGCGGGCCCACAGCGCCACCAACCTGGGTGCGCTCTCGGCGCTGGTCAACCAGGCGCTGCTGGCCGACCTGGGCGGCGCGGTGCAGGCCATCAGCCGCATCCTGGAAAACCGCGCCGCCGTCAGCGGCGACACGCTGCAGCTGCTGCAGGCGCTGCCGCCGATGGCCAACGTGTTTCGCTACGGCAATGTGCGCCAGACCGACACCGCGCTGGTCGCGCACATGCTCGACAGCCTGATCCTGCGCGTGGCCATCGCCCTGCCGCTGGCCTGCTGCGCGCTGAACGACGACGCGGCCGGCACCCTGCGCCAGGCCCTCATCGCCGCCCATGGGGCGATTGCCCTGCGCGGCGCCGACGCCCAGACCCAGGCCTGGCAGCGCGCCCTGCAGCAGGTCGCCGCCAGCACGCAGGCGCACGAGCTGCTCCAGGGCCTGGCCAGCCGCCTGCTGCTCGACGAGCACATCTGGCAGGCGGGCGACGCCGCGCAGGCCCTGTCGCTGCACCTGTCCAGCGGCGCCGAGCCACTCAAGGCCGCCGCCTGGCTGGAGGGTTTTCTCAACCGCAACGCGCTGGTGCTGCTGCACGACGCCGTCCTGTGGCAGCTGGTCAACGACTGGCTGTGCGGGCTGGGCGAAGAGCATTTCACCCACATCCTGCCGCTGGTGCGGCGCACGTTTTCGGCCTTCAGCGCGAGCGAGCGGCGCGACCTGGGACAGCGGGCCCGGCAGGGCGTGCAGCCCGTGCAGGCGGCGGCCAGCACGCCCGGCTGGGATGAAACGCTGGCAGCCTTGCCGCTGCCCTTGCTGAGGACTATTTTGGGAGTTGCCGCATGAGCGAACCGACCGTCAATCCACCCGCCCCCCTCACCGACGAAGCCCGCCTGCGCCGCTGGCGCCTGGTCCTGGGCGGCGAGGCCGAGGGCAGCTGCGGCAAGCTCTCGGGCGTGCCGGCCGAGATGGACCAGGCGCTGGCCGCGCTCTACGACGCCGACGGCAAGGGTGGGCTGAACGACCGCCGGGGCGGGCGCGGCGGCTCGGCGCCCAGCGTGGCGCGCTGGCTGGGCGACATCCGCAAGTACTTTCCCGGCAGCGTGGTGCAGGTGATGCAGCACGACGCGCTGGAGCGGCTGAACCTGCGCGAGATGCTGCTGCAGCCCGAGATGCTGGAGACGGTGCAGCCCGACGTGCACCTGGTGGCCAGCCTGGTCTCGCTCTCGGGCGTGATTCCGGCCTCCACCAAGGACACTGCCCGCCTGGTGGTGCGCAAGGTGGTGGACGCCTTGATGAAAAAGCTCGACGAGCCCATCCGCTCGGCCGTGACCGGCGCGCTCGACCGCAGCCGGCGCAACCGCCGCCCGCGCCACAGCGAGATCGACTGGAACCGCACCATCCGCGCCAACCTCAAGCACTGGCAGCCCGACTACCACACCGTCGTGCCCGAGCGGCTCGTCGGTTACGGGCGCAAGGCACGCACGCCGCAGCGCGAGGTGGTGCTGTGCATCGACCAGAGCGGCTCCATGGCCGCCTCGGTGGTGTATTCGAGCATTTTTGGCGCGGTGCTGGCGTCGCTGCCGGCGGTAGCGACGAAATTGGTGGTGTTCGACACGGCCATCGTGGACCTGACCGAGCAGTTGGACGACCCGGTGGAGCTGCTCTTTGGCGTGCAGTTGGGCGGGGGCACGGACATCAACGGCGCGGTCGGCTACTGCCAGTCGATCATCCGCGAGCCGCGCAACACCATCATGGTGCTGATCTCGGACCTGTACGAGGGCGGGGTCGAGGCCAATTTGCTGCGCCGCGCCGCCGCGCTGGTTGAGGCCGGCGTGCAGCTCATCACGCTGCTGGCGCTGAGCGACGAGGGCGCGCCCAGCTACGACCGGGCGCTGGCGGCCAAGCTGGCCGCGCTGGGCGTGCCGTCGTTCGCCTGCACGCCGGACGCCTTTCCGGCGCTGATGGCCGCGGCCATCCGCAAGGACGACATCAATGCCTGGGCCGCGGGCCAGGGGCTGGTGGCGACCGCGGCGGGCTGAAACCGCGGCGTTTTTGCGTCAAAACGGGCCGCAGCCCAGGCTGCGCCTGGCCCGGGTGCTATGGATTCAGGAGCAACGCGGCACCCCCGCTGCAACCTGACCGGCCGTCAGATCGGGTCAATTCAGGTCAGTTCAGGTCCAGCTTCTTCAGCTGGTCGGTGTACATCGAAAACGCCTGCCGCTCCCATTTGCAGGCGCCGCCCTGCTTGAGGGCGTGGACGAAATGCTTGGCGTTGGCCCATTTCATCCACGGCTTTTTCGGGCCGACGAAATGGACGACGCGCACCGGCTTGGCGTCCTTGGGGTGGTCGGCCCCGAGCCGGTAGCCGTGCCGGGCGATGTAGACGTCCAGGTCGGTGTAGAACAGGTTGTAGCCTTCGTCCAGGTGCAGCTCCGGCCGCTCGGGCCAGTCCGGGTAATAGGTGTTGACCAGGTCCTGGTCGCCGATCTTGTCGTTGCCCAGGGCCGCGACCTGCTGCACCGCCAGGTCGACCAGGGCGGTCATTTTCTCGGGCAGGCCCTTTTGCGGCTCGATGACCATCAGGCCCGAGTTCAGGCGCGTCCAGCTCGGGTTTTCCAGGCGCCCGGCGGCCACGGCGGACATGTGCGGCTTGTCGAACAGCGCGTCGAGGTTTTCCAGGACCAGCATGTCGCTGTCCAGGTAGACCAGCTTGGAAAAATCCGTCAGTCCGAACAGGTGGATCTTGTCGAAGGTGTTGCCCCAGTGGCCGGAGTTCTCGCGAAAGGCCGACGGGATCTTGACCGGGCCGGCCAGGCGCAGGACATGCATGCCCTTTTTTTCCAGCTGCTCGTCGACCTCGCGGGGAATGCTGGAGGACACGGCCACCCAGAACGAATGGGAGGCATTGACGCGCTTGAGCGAGTCGTAGAGCACGACCACCCCGGGCAGGTAGCTCAGGGTGCTCAGCAGTGTGATGTAGGCGTTCATGGTGGGCAGTCCGTGAAGGGGTTGGGTGGAAAGAAAAAAAGAAACGAAAGGGCGATGCGCCGGGCCCTGGCTGCGGCTCAGCGGTCGGGCCGCAGCTGCAGGTGGCCGTGCGCCTCGTCGGCGCTGGCGTAGAGCTTGGCCTCCAGCGTGCGCCGCTCGAAGGCTTCCTGCAGCTGGGCGCGCAGGAAGGTGCTGCTGGTGTAGCGCGTCACGTCCAGGTAGAAGCGGTCCACCAGCGCCTGGATCATGCGGCTGTAGTCGTCCACCAGCTCGGGGGCGATGGTGAAGCGGTCGTAGTTGACGATGGCCGCCACCCGGTGCCCGAGCGGCGCCAGGCGCGCCTCGACCGCCAGCCGGATGCGCTCCAGGTCGGCCGGGGTGCGCACGCCCATCCCCTCGAAGTTGACGTAGAACAGGTTTTGCGCCGCGTCGTAGCGCAGCCGCTGCTCCAGCGGCAGCTCCAGCAGCTCGGCGCGCAGGCCCATGGGCTCGGGCGCGAACAGGCGCGGGTCCATCAGCGGCAACGGGCTGCGCACCTGCGGGACAAACGCCATGCGCGCCAGGATGTCGCGCGCCAGGTCCACGCCCGGGGCGATCTCGACCAGCTCCAAGCCGGCCGCGCCCAGCTGGAACACGCAGCGCTCGGTGACGTAGAGGACGGTGCGGCCCGAGGCCTGGGCCACCGGGCCGCTGAAGGTGCGGTGCTCGACCTGGGCGACGAACTTTTGCGTGCTGCCATCGACGCAGATGCGCAGCGCCCGGGCGGCGGCATCGACCTCGATGTCGAGCTTGCCGGCGGTGAAGGTGCCCACGAACACCACCTTGCGGGCGTTTTGCGAGATGTTGATGAAGCCGCCCGCGCCGGCCAGCTTGGGGCCGAACTTGCTCACGTTCAGGTTGCCCTGCGCGTCGGCCTGCGCCAGCCCGAGCACGGCGATGTCCAGCCCGCCGCCGTCGTAGAAGTCGAACTGGCTGGGCTGGTCGATGATGGCCTGGGCGTTGGTGGCGGCGCCAAAATTGAGCCCGCCGGCCGGGATGCCGCCGATCACGCCGGGCTCGGCGGTGAGCGTGAGCAAATCAAAAATCTTTTCCTCGGCCGCCACCAGCGCCACGCCCTCGGGCGCGCCGATGCCCAGGTTGACCACGTCGTTGGCGCGCAGCTCCATGGCCGCGCGCCGGGCGATCACCTTGCGCACGTCCAGCGCCATGGCCGCCAGGCCGGAGACCGGCACGCGCAGCTCGCCGGCAAAGGCGGCGCTGTAGGGCTCCAGGAAGGTCTGCATGTGGTACTCGGGCTTCTCGGCCACCACCACGCAGTCCACCAGCACGCCCGGAATCTTCACCTGGCGCGCGCCCAGCGTGCCGCGCTCGGCGATGCGCTCGACCTGGGCGATGACGATGCCGCCGCAGTTGTGCGCGGCCATGGCAATGGCCTGCGCTTCAAGCGTGAGGGCCTCCTTTTCCATGGTGACGTTGCCCTCGGCGTCGGCGGTGGTGCCGCGGATGATGCCCACGTGGATCGGAAAGGCCTTGTAGAACAGGTATTCCTGGCCGTCGATCTCCATGACGCGCACGATGTCCTCCTGCGTCATCGCGTTGAGCTTGCCGCCGCCAAAGCGCGGGTCGACGAAGGTGCCCAGCCCGACGCGGGTCAGCGTGCCGGGCTTGCCGGCGGCGATGTCGCGAAACAGGTGGCAGATCACGCCCTGCGGCAGGTTCCAGGCCTCGATCTGGTTGTTGCTGGCCAGCTCGCCCAGCCGCGGCACCAGCCCCCAATGGCCGCCGATGACGCGCTTGACCAGCCCCGGGTGGCCCAGGTGGTTCAGGCCGCGGTGCCAGCCGTCGCCCTGCCCGGCGGCGTAGAC
>Ga0308157_10004295_pt1 | contig 19110 bp, 8 predicted proteins | sample PhyBR1_FD_201035 | JGI IMG/M metagenome (GOLD analysis project Ga0308157, IMG submission 201035) | Phyllosphere microbial communities from UC Gill Tract Community Farm, Albany, California, United States - DLSLB.R1 | ecosystem: Host-associated > Plants > Phyllosphere > Unclassified | place: USA...
GCTTCCCACAAATCATTTCCAGAGAAGTAAACTCTCAATCTATCAAGATACATTTTGTTTGTTAACGATTTTGGAAGTGTATATCCAAATATTAATGTTTTCAAACGGATGTATGCATTGTTTTGCAACATAAAATCATTGTTAACATAATTCCAGTTTGATCTATTGTTATTTACCGTCATACGAGGAAACTCCGCGTCAGGATTATCAACTGTCCATGTTTTTCCTAAAAAACTGCTTGGTTGATTTGCTGATAAAGAGGTAAATGGATATGCCATAAATCCAGTTCTTATAATTTTTTGATCACCAACTCCTTGAAAAAAAGTATTGAAATCAAACCCTTTATATGAAGCACCTAAATTTAAACCAAACACTAAATGCGGATCGGAATTACCCATATATTTAAGGTCACTAGTTCTGCTACCATTTCCAGTAATTATTCCATCACCATTTAAATCTATTCGCTTGGTATCTCCCGGTCTTATTTCAGAAGCGCTACCAACAACAACCCTTGTCATTTCGTTTGCCCCTTTTGTATAGGCTGCATAATACGCATCAACAGCTGCTTGATCTTTAAAATAACCATCTGTTTGGAACAAAAAATAGGAATTTAACGGATATCCGTTTACAACAGAATTTTTACCAGCCAAATAATCATTTGCTCCCTCCTTATTTTTTAACATTGTCTTGCTATCCCCTATGTTAAAAGAAGCATTATAAGCAAAATCTCCTTTAACATCCTTCCATCCAACTACTAATTCCCAACCCTGCACATTTAATTCTCCACTATTCGTTTTTGGGGCTTTGCCTCCCAAAAGATCCGGTAATATAACATCGGCCAACATCCCTTTGTTCTCTTTTATGAAAAAATCATAATTAACTGTAAGGCGATTTTCTAAAAACCCTAAATCAATACCAATATTCTTTTGATACACTCTTTCCCATTCTCTATCAACACTTATTATACCATTATTTGCAATAGATGCAGATGTCTGATTAGCAGGTGGATTTCCAAGAACAGTATTACCAAAATCAACCTTCGAGATATAATCATAACTTCCTATACCCACATAATTACCAGATACACCCGTACTTACTCTAATTTTACCAAAATTTAAAACGGATTTAATACTTTGGGCAAATTTTTCATTGGTAAAAGCCCAACCCAATGCAACCCCTCCAAAATCTTTAAATTTATAACCCGGAGCAAAATTAGACGCACCATCATGACGGTATAAAACTTCCAAAAGGTATTTTTCACTGTAATCGTAATTAAACCTTCCGATATAAGAAAAATTTCCGTATTGTTCTTTACCTCCTGAATTTGTTGATCCCAAAGGATCAGCCGCCTCTAAATCATAAACACCTCTATCAATAAAAGTTATACGATTTCCCGTTAATTTTTTAATTTGTGTTTTCTCACTATTTATACCAGCTACCGCTGCTACATTGTGATGTCCGCCAAAGGTGTTTTTATATTTGAATAAAGCGGAATAATATTGGTAGAATGAATTGTAGTCATACGTTTTGTAACCAGGATTACTGGCACTTTGTATTGTATTTGATAAATTTTCAACTGATTTGTTTCCGTACCAATCATATAATTGAACTGGGATTACATAACGTTCTTGGTTGAAATTTTCTCCTTGATAAGAAGCTAATCCTTCAAAATCAAAACCTTTTAAAATATTAATAGTCCCTTTTAAATCAATTCTGGAGGTTATGGAATATTTATTATCACGACCTCCGTCAGATGTTGCTGCAGCAGCATTTCTATTTCCTATATTTCCAAAATTTGCATTCCATTGACCATAAGGATTTTTAGCAGGAAAGAAAGGCATGTCCTGACCATACAAAGCCGCATCCAAACCTACAGAAGGCCCTTTTGTAATTGCATCAATAAAACTCACTCCTGTTTCTAAGTTTATCCTATTATTTAATTTATATTGATGATTGAAACGGATATTATATTGTTTCTGACCATCATAGGCAGTTGCCAAATTTCCCTGATTATCAGCAATACCAATAGAAAGTCTATACCCCATTTTATCTGTCTTTTGAGAAATACTCAAATTATGTTGATACGAGAATCGAGTTTCAAACATTTCATCAATACGATTTCCTTTTCCAATAAAAACATCTCCCCAAAATTGCGTCGGGTAAATTCCTTCGACACCATTTGCCATTTTTTCGACATTTTCCTGTGAAATCCATGCCCACCAGTTTGGAGTTTTTTCTTCCTTATTAGCAGCCAACCACATTTTAGCATAATTAGTTGGTGAAGTCGAATAGGTTGTAATACCTTGTTTAGTCCAACGAATATTATTACTATAGTCAACTTTTAATTGTCCTTTACCTTTCTTCGTTGTAACAAGAATAACTCCATTAGCAGCTCTTGAACCATAAATAGCTCCCGATGCATCTTTCAAAACACTAATACTTTCAATATCATCTCCATTCATATTCTGAAAAGAAAAATCATTAACTGCAGGAACTCCATCAATAACTACTAAAGGGGATCCTCCATTAATTGATGAAGCTCCACGAATTTGCATTTTCAAACCTTCATTACCTGGTCTTGGAGAAGTTCTAGTTACCACTAAACCTGGCGTTTGCCCTTGTAAAGCTAGTCCTATATTTGTAACGGCTCTGTCTTCAAAAACTTTACTGTTTATTTTTTCAACCGCTCCGGTTAATACAGCTTTTTTCTGGGTTGCATATCCTATAACCACAACATCATTCAAAGTCGAAACATCCGATTGCAGTTTGACATTAATTGTTCGAATAGCACCTACTTGAATTTCCTTGGTTCTTCTACCTATAAAAGTAAAAACGAGTACCGCATCCTGAGAGTCTACATTAATACTATAACTCCCGTCAAAATCTGTACTAACTTCCCCTCCTTTTACTCCTTTTATCGAAACATTTACTCCAGGAATTCCTAGATTATCTTCTGCAGAAACTACTTTTCCTTTTATTGTTATTTGTTGGGTTGCTTCATTTAGCGTATAACTTTCTGAAACGTTTGACGTCTCATGATTTAAGGCAAATGATTGTGAGGAAAAACAAATAAGAAAAGATAAAACCAACGATGGTTTTACTCCTGTCAATAAATCCGTTTTTTTCAAAACATTTATTCTCATAATGAATTGTTTTTTTTTGTTGTTAATTAAATTAGTTTTGGTTTGGTTTTGGTTCTATAATAAAATAGAAACTAATAATCATGTTTGTGTAATTTACAATTTCACATTTAATGGTTTTTTAAGTTAATAATTCTTGTCATCGCAATTTTTAATTGGTTTAATTATTATATCACCAATTATTACGATTACAATATTAAATATTAAAGAAAATCATCACTATAATACATCGTTCAAAGACTATAACTTATCATCCATTTTAGTATTTACAACTGTATTATCAAAAAATACAATACATAAGCCACTGTAAAACAACAAACAATAAAAAACCCCACTATACTTATTTATTATTTTAATAATTTACAAACCACACTATTTTTATTGATTTTTAAATTGAATACGGGTATAAAAAACAGAAATTACACCCTTTCCCTTAGAACTAAATAGTACCACAAATTGGTTTTACTATATAAAAAATGGCTTAATTTTAATTAAAAAATTAAGCCTGTCTATTCAATATTCCTTGCTTATAACACTAAACTATTTCTCCATTTTTTTCTTTTTGATCTTGAATATATTGAGAAGGCGTAACTTTAAAAACCTCCTTAAACGTTTTGGTAAAGTAAGCCGTCGAGTTAAAGCCACAATTATGCGCTACTTCCTTTATTGAAAAATTATTGGTTAATAATAATTCTGACGCATACTTTAGTCGGATCGTTCTAATAAAATTACTCGGATTTTGACCCGTTAATGAACTAATTTTTCTGTAAAACTGAGATCTTCCCATACCGATAGTACCAATTAAATCATCCAGGGTAAAATCGATATTACTCACATTTTCTATAACAACCTTAGTTGCTTTTTCCAAAAACTGTTCGTCTAACGAATTAATAGTTATATCTGATGAAGGAACAATTCCGCCGATTGATGAAAAACGATCCCTTGATCTTTTCCTTGCTTCTAAAAGATTGGCAACTCTTGCTTTTAAGATATTCATATTAAATGGTTTTGAAAGATAACCATCAGCACCCGTTTTATATCCTTGCAAAATATCTTCATCAAGATTTCTGGCAGTCAATAACAAAATTGGAATATGACTGATTTCGAAATCATTTTTTAGCGTATGACACAATTCAAATCCATCCATTTTTGGCATCATGACATCACAAACTATTACGTCAGGGAAATATTTACGAATTTTTTCTAAGCCTTCAATACCATTAGCCGCTTCCTTGACCTTAAACTGTTCGCTTAATTCACTTTTGATATGGCTACGGAGAACCTTGTTGTCTTCAATTAATAATACAACCGGCTTACTTCCTTTTTCTTCATCCTTACCTATATCTTGCAACCCTTTATCATCATCAGAAATGGCAATTTCATATGCCACTGATTGAATCGCATTCATACCATTATTAGGCAAGATAATTTCGGAATTGCCATCTCTTACCTGCTTGCCATCTACTTTTAAATCTGATGGAATTTGAACCGTAAAAGAGGAACCAATCTTATATTTACTTTCCACCGAAATTTGACCTTGATGCAATTCGACTAAATTTTTTGTATAATTCAAGCCGATTCCGGTACCTGTTTTTGAAGAATCTGCATGGAAAAATCGTTGAAACACCTCTTTTAATTGTTTCTTTTTGAATCCAATTCCAGTATCCGTAATTTTAATTTGAATCATTTTTTGAGGAACCACTGGACTAAAAAACAATTTGTTATACCGTTTTTTAAAACCTTCAATTTCTGAAATAGAAATGGTTATTACACCATTGTTATCCGTAAACTTGATAGCATTGGACAATAAATTAGCCAATATTTTTTCAATTTTATCCGAATCAAAATTTCCATAATATTCCTTAAGTGAAGACTCAAAAACAATTTTAATGTTTTTGGTTTTTGCCAAATCTTCAAACAAAAAGTACATCTCCTTGGAAAATTTCACAATATCAAGATTGGCAACTTCCAAATAAGACTTACCTGATTCAATTTTTCTAAGATCCAAAAGTTGATCTACCAAATACAAAAGTCGTTTACTGCTTTTTTGAATCAAGTTGGCTGATTTTTTTACTTCCTCTACATCATTTAAGTGAGATAATATTTTCTCGACTGGATTTAATATCAAGGTAAGCGGTGTTCTAAATTCGTGGGAAACATTTATAAAAAAGCCAAGCTTCATCTGGTCTAATTCGTATTCCTTCTTAATGTTAATTCTTTTGGCATACATATCCAATCCAAACCAGGTTCCCCCTATTATCACTATAAAATAGAACAAATAAGCCCACCATGTTTTCCAAAAAGGAGGCTGGACATTGATTAAAACACTTGTTTTTTCACCATTTTTCCATTGTCCGTCTATTGATGCCAATACTTCAAATTTATAAAGCCCTGGAGTTAAATTGGAGTAATTGGCAATTCTATTATTATCCACATTAATAAAATCGTTATCTAAGCCACTCATTTTGTAGGCATATTTGACACGTTCCGGATTTTGAAAATTTAAGGCAACAAAACTAAACGAGATATATCCTTCATTGTACTTTAACTCTATTTCTTTTACATCAGACACAGCATTGTCAAAAAGTATCCTCCCATTTACGGTATCTCCTGCGTTTACTCTTTTATTAAAAACCTTGATATCTGTAATTATTGGCTTAACTCTATTTGAATTACGCGAAATCGCATTAGGGTAAAAAATATTAAATCCATTTATTCCACCGACAATTATTCTTCCATCAAAAGTTTTAGTTATAGACTTACTTTGAAATTCAACACCTTGCAAACCATCATGAACATTGAAATTTTTTACACTTTGAGTTCTCGGATTTAGAACAGACAAGCCACTTTTTGTACTAATCCATATATTTTTATCATTATCTTCCTGGAGTCCTACCACTAAATTATTGGGAAGCCCATTGTTTGAAGAATAGGAATGTTTTAATTTTAAATTTTGATCAAGTTGATACAGTCCCATATCACTCCCTACCCAAATATTCCCCTTGAAATCCTCAATTATATGATTGATACGGTTCCCTTGAATGTTCTTAATCTTTATTTCTTCAAAATTAATGGCACTTGGAATTCTATTTTTTAAATCACTTAACTTTACATAACAAAGTCCCAACGAAGTACCTACCCATAATCGGTTTTTTGAATCCACAAATAGCGAAAACACAAAATTACTGAGTAAACTTTTCGGATTATTTAATACTTTTTTGAACTGAAAAAACTTCTCGGTTTGTGCATCAAATAAATTCAAACCAGCTGTTGAAGTACCGAGCCACAGACGTTTTTGATTGTCTTTTGCTGCACACCAAACCGTATTTTGCCCAATTGTAAATGAATTTGCCGGATCATTCTCATATCTTTTTACCAATCCGGTATTAGTATCAAATTTATTGAGTCCCTTATCCCATGTACATACCCATAATGAGTTATTTTCACCTTCTAATAAATACAAAACCTTATTAGAACTCAAAGAATTTGAATTACCCGGAATTGACTTAAAATGCTTAAAAAATCCACTTTTGTCATCAAAGAGATCTAGTCCACCACCATCGGTACCAATCCAAATTCGACCTTTGCTGTCCTGTATTACAGATTGAGCAATTTTTGTACTTAATCCATTATCACTGTTGGGTTTGTAAAAATGATGACCAAATGAAGATTTGAACAACGCCAATTTATTGATTCCTTTATTGTAAGTAGCGATCCAATAAATTCCATCCTTGTCCTCCAAGACTTTTGAAGGCTGATTGTTTGGCAATGAAAATGGATCATCCTGACTTTGCAGTAAATGCTGAATTAATCCTTTGGTTTTGTCAAATAAATAAACCCCACTTCCATCTGTCGAAACCCAAACTAATCCTTTTTTATCTTGATATAAATGAAATATAGGTATAGTTTTGTTTACAGGTGCCACTTTTTTGACAACTCTTTTCCTTACATCGTATATATATAGGTGTGCTAAATCATTACCAATCCAAAAATCACCATTTTTATCAATAATAATTTGTTTTGGCAAATGATCTAGATATTGGTCTTTTTCAAAAGAAATACTAATTCTATCAAAGCTATTTGTTTTTGAATTGTACTTGTTTAAAAAAACACCACCCGTTCCAACCCAAACATTTCCAAGTTTATCCTGAACTATATTCGTAACATTATTATTGTCAATTGATTTTTTATCCTTTGGATTATTTACATAACGAGTAAAATTTAAATCATCAAAAGAAGCAATAGAAGAAGTTAAATCTATTTTTAACAATCCATTTTTAGTACCAACCCAGAGTTTATTGGCTTTTTTATCAAATAGCAAACTATTTATTTCTTCTCTTGCATTTGATTTTTGAGCCTTTTTATTATAAAGATTTAATCTGTAAAATTTTTGTGATTTTTTATCAAAAATATTCAAACCGTTACTAGTACCTACCCATAGTAATCCTTTGCTATCTTCGGTAATTGCATTAATTCTATTATTGCTAATGGAATGCAAATCATTGATTATTGGGCGATAAATTTCAAATTCATAACCATTGTATTTATCCAAACCATCTATTGTCCCAAACCATAAAAATCCTTCACTATCTTGAAAAATTTCAACACTGGTACTACTTGAAAGGCCATTATTTGTATCAAAATTTTCAAATTTTAAATTTGAGTATTGAGCAATACTAAATTGATTGACAAAAACTAAAGCCAACCAAATAATTATTGATTTTTTCATTAAACAGGATTAATTTGTATTAAAGTACTACACCCTTGATAATTATATTTCGGTATTGCGCCAAAAGTAAAAAAATAAAACAGAATCAAAAATAAAGCAACCAATTAAAAACAATATTTTTCATAAACACCTACGTAATTGATAAAAAAACATTCAATTAAATAACAAATATGGAATATATTTCTGTAAAAAAACAATATCATTGATTTTGCAAATAATTATTCTCGCTTAAGGATGTTCGTTTCCAATTAATCCTATTTTATTGATTTACATGAAACAAATCAAAAAATTATCAAGACCAAACAATCAATTTTTCCACCCCAATAATCCCAATACTATCTTGGTTCGATGATCCTAAAAAATCTCATCTTTTATAATAAATTAGTTTATATTTGCGCCGTCCTAAAACTATGTTAATACGATCTTAAAATAGTTACAATTCATAATTGAAACCAATGTAAAAATTGGCTTTTATTTTAACAGCACTTAATACCCAAAATGAAACCATTTAAAAACGTTTTATACGCTATTCTACTCTTACTTTCTCAAGGCGCAATTCTTGCCCAAAATGGAGAAGAACAAACTATCAACAAAAATCAACTTCCGCAATTTATTACACAAAATTCAATTGCCTATTCCGATGCCAAGACAGATAAGACATATGATTTCAATACGCTTATTATAAATGACACCGTAATAACGCTAAAAAGTGGAGCTGCCTACCCTCCTACCACAAGAGATTACCGCAGACTTGGATACGATACCGGAATGTATTTTGGAACTACCATAATTGCTTTTGGAATATTATGGTCTATGCCGGAAAGTGTTAGTAATTGGGACAAGGAAGAAATTAAGGAAAAAGGAATTTTATGGAAATGGAAGGAAAACGTTAAGGCAGGTCCTGTTTGGGATGATGATGATTGGGTTCTAAACTGGATTACACATCCCTATTCTGGAGGAGTCTACTATATGACTGCAAGAAGTAGTGGTTTCAATATTTTTGAATCCTTCCTTTATTCGGCTTTCATGTCTACTTGTTTTTGGGAATACGGAATCGAAGCTTTTGCCGAAATACCCTCCAAACAAGACCTTATTATTACCCCCGTATTGGGATCAGTAGTTGGAGAAGGTTTCTTTTATGCGAAAAAAAGTATTTTGAAGAACGATCATCGGGTTTTGAAATCCAGATTTCTAGGATATACTTCGTTAGTAATTATGGATCCATTTAATACCATATTGGATGGTTTTGGCTATAAGGAAAAAGTAAAAACACAAATGAATGTAGCTCCTGTAGGTTTTGACCAAGGTTCCAATAAAACCATTTGGGGGGTTAACTTCAACATGCAATTTTAATTTTAAATCTTTTTAATACACTCTAAATCATTTTATTAAATCATTTCTTTCATTAGAATTTAAAATTGAATCTCAGCATAAAATTTTAAAAATAAATTAAATTTTAACATTGGCGATAACAAAAAATCATTACTTTTATCTACTGCTAATCAATACTTTACAGTAAAAACTACCGTTAGTTATTAATTCGGATTAGCACAGATTGTTCACTAATTTATTAACCCTAAAAAATGATTTTTTGAGTGAATTTAAAATTATTGTCGCTTTTATTTTTGTGGTTTTAAATTATATAATTTTTTCAAAAACCATTTTAAAATACAAGCCGATAAATGAAGTGTTAGTTAAAATTATAATTGATAAAAAGTAACACCAAGAGGTTCAGTAAAAGATTTACAATCCAATAATTTTGTAGCATTACAAAAAATTGTATAAAGAATGTAAACTTTCAATGTATAGATAAACCAATGGTCGTAATGTGAAATTTAGCTCTTGCCGATTATAACGATACTTTGATTTATAGACAATTCATTTAACAAAGTGATTTACAACTGTAAATACTGGTAGACATCTACCTATAGTATTAAATGTAGCTAAACATACTTTTGAAAATGTACAAAAAGAGTTTTATTTTTAATTAAACCTATATGGTATAAATAAAAGTAAAAAGAGAAAGACTAGCTATAAATATAACTAGTCTTTCTTTTTTTTATTCCTTTACCAAGTAAATTCCATCTTCCTTTATCTCTATCAATTTTTCCTTATACAAGGCTCCAATTGCTTTCTTAAAGGTTTTTTTACTCATCTTAAGCACTGTTTTTATGTCTTCGGGATGCGAATTATCTGTTAGACGCAAAAAGCCTCTACTTGCTCTGAGTTCATCCAGAATTTTTTCGGCATTGGGTTCTATACTCTGATAGCCTTGAATTTGCAATGCCACATCAATTTTATTATCAGGTCTGATATTTTTTATATACCCACGCAAACGATCACCCGTACGTATGGCATCATCATAGACTTCATCCTTGTATAACAATCCTTTGTGTTTTTCATTGATAATGACATTGATACCCAATTCTGTAATATGCGATACAATTAAATCAACCTCTTCCCCTTTTTCAACAGTTAGGTGATCGTTTTTTAAAAATTGGTTTAATTTGCTTGATGCTACCAAACGATTGGTTTTTGTATCCAAAAACAAATAAACCAAATATCGTTTCCCTTTTTCCATCGGGCGAGCCTGCTCTTTGAACGGAACCAAAATATCTTTCTCCATTCCCCAATCCATAAAAGCACCTATCTGGTTTATATAATTTACTCGCAATAGAGCAAACTCATTTAGAAAAATATAAGGTTCCAAAGTGGTTGCAACCGGGCGTTGTTCATGATCCAAATAGGCAAAAACAATAAGCTCTTCGCCTATTTCAAATTCATTGGGTACATATTTATTGGGTAAAAGTATGTCGTGTATTCCTTCGGGATCTTTTTCTGGATTTCCCAAAAACAAGCCCACTTTGGTATCACGTAATATGGTAAGTGTATTGTATTTTCCTATTTCAATCATTTCTTGAGATTCTTTGTCGTTTTTTGACGAACTATTTTATAAAGCGCAAAGATACGAAGTTTAAACCAAGAAATATAAGGAGATTTCAAAGCACTCTCTTTTAACCAGATTACTAATTAGAAACCTAATACATTCGTGAATCTTTAAATATAGAATCTCTCTGCTCCCAAAATTAATAATCGAACTCACATTTTGAATTATAATTTAAATATTTGCTCCATTTCCATCCATTTTTCGCCTGCATTTGCCTTAGGCAGTGCTTGCTGATAATCCCACATCAATTTTTCCCATTGCTGCACTTTCGGATTTGCATCATCTATTTCTTTTTTCCTTTCGGAAGAATAACTTTCATCCACTTCCATAATCATAAACAATCGATTATCATACAAATAAATCTCCATTTGCAAAATACCTGCCTCCAAAATACTGGCTTGAATTTCAGGCCAAATCTTTTTATGGTATTTTTTATATTCTGCAATAAGAACGGGGTCATCTTTTAAATCGCAGGCATAGCATAATCTTCTTGACTTCATAAATTGAAATTTAACTGATTATATAATTTCCAAAGCATTCGCAAAAGAAGCTTCTGGTTTTTGATTAGGAAAACGAACTTCCAATCCATTGTCGTGTTGCATAAATTCAAGCTTTTGTCCCGTACTTACCAACTTAACCTGTTTTATGTCCTTAGCATAATGACCAGCTTCTTTTCCTAAACTTTTAATCAAAACCGACCCATTTTCCGGCCATGCCATTACCGTAGCAAAAAGCTGTTTCCCTTTTTGCACAAATCGAATGTCTTCGGCAGTATAAGGTTTTCCTTTTCCTTCGTTAAATCCTTGGGCAGTCAAAGCTCCAGCACTTGCCTGCTGTGGGCCTTCGCCAAATATTTTCCAAGGACGCGTGCCATAAATACTTTCGCTGTTTGCTTTCATCCAAACACCAATTTCTACTACAATAGCACGTTCCAATTCATCAATACTTCCATCTCCACGAACCGGAATATTAAGCATTAAATTTCCATTTTTACTCACTACATCAATCAGCGTATGAATAACAGTTTTTGCTGATTTGTATCGTTTTTTGTCATAAACACCACGGTCATAATGCCAATTACCAATGCAGGTATCTGTTTGCCAAGGCAACGGCTCAATTGAATTACTTTGTCCTTTTTCGATATCCCAAACCATTGTTTTTCGTTGCTGCTCGGTTAGTATTTTACCCGTAACAACTGTCTGTACCGTTTTATGTTTCTTAAAACTTTTATTGTACAAATGTGCCGCTATCCGCAAACCTGCATCACTGACAGGCCATAATGGTAAGGCTGTATCGTCAAAATAAATCAAATCTGGATTGTATTTATCAATTAAATCAATGGTTCTGTCATGAAATTTTTCAATATAAGCAGGACTAGGTATTGAAGCGCCATCACCCCAATCCCATTGTGTATGTACCGATGACTTATCCGAAGGCTTTGCGCTTAATGGATGATTTTGGGCATATAAATCCTGAGGATCCAGTCCTTCCCACCAAGTTCCTTTTCCGTCAGCTTTAGTCAAGGTTCCGTCATAGGCAACTCCTGCAAATGCGCCCTCTTTATCAGCACCTTTTGAAGTATCAAACCAATTCCATGCGTGCGCCGCATGAACACTTACCGCAAAAGGCAAATTTGCTTTACGAGCTGCTTTTTCCCATCCGGCAATAATGTCTTTTTTAGGTCCCATTTTGGTTGAATTCCAATTGGGCTGAAATTTACTGTCATACAAATCCAAATTATCATGATGGTTTGCCATTGCCATGAAATATTTCGCTCCCGCATCCTTGTATAAATTAACCAATTCTTCTGGATTCCAGTTATCGGCTTTCCAAGTATTGATGACATCCTTAAAACCAAATTTGGACGGATGTCCATACTTTTCGACATGCAATTTATATTGTCTTGATCCTTCCTGATACATTCCTCGTCCGTACCAGTCTCCAGCTTCAGGTTGACACTGAGGCCCCCAATGTGCCCACATTCCAAACTTGGCATCACGAAACCAGTCGGGTACTTGGTATTTTGCAAGAGAATCCCAAGTGGGTAAAAATGGCCCTTCTGTTTCAACAGAACCAAAAACGGAATTACGCCCTAGCAGAGGCGATATATATAGTCCCGCAAGTGCGGTAATCCCTAGTTTTAAAACTTTTCTTCTTTCCATTTTTTATTTTAGAATTTACAAACAAGTTAATTTTTAAATTATATATTTCCGACTAATATCGAACTTTCAATACAACATTTAGAATTACTTCACGATTAAACATTAGATTCATCACTATTAATTCCGACAAATAAACATAGATAATGCAACAATTTATTATATAAATTTGTCTATCACTATTTTTTAAAAACAATTTCATTATAATTAATAACAAATATACTAGTAACAGAATATTCAATTTTTACCTAAAAACGATTTTTTATTATTCAAAACCGATATTTCACCATAAAAAACCATTTATGTCTAAAAGTATTTTTAAATATTCCTTTTCCTTATTGCATATTGATTATGTGAAACTGAATCACAATTGGAATTATAATAATGTGATTAGTCCTTATTACCGCTTGTATTATATTGACGAGGGACTCGGTTCTGTATCTGATAATTCAGGCAACTTAATCTTGGAGCCCGGATACATTTATCTTATTCCCAGTTTTACATTATGCAACTTAAATTGTGATATGTATTTGAGTCAATATTTTATACAGTTTTTTGAAGAATCTCCAGACGGAATCAACTTATTTAATACCAATCGGAAGATAATGAAGCTTGAAGCTACCGAAATCGATATTCTATTGATTAAAAAGATGCTCCAAATCAATCCCGGAAGAGGAATTAACCGATCAGACAACCCAACCGTATATGAAAAAGAAACCTATTACAAGGAATATCGTTCGCTAAATAACAACATGAAAACCCATTTGAAATTTGAAAACCAAGGCATTTTTCTACAATTAATTTCAAGGTTTCTGGAAGCCAATTATTTAAAATCAGACAACAATAATAGCATTCCTTCCAAGATTCTTGACAGCATGAGTTACATACAACTGAACTTGAACACCAATCTTACCGTAGATGAATTAGCCGCGAGAGCCAACCAGAACAAAGATTATTTTTCCAAACAATTTCTTGCCCATACAGGATTGCGACCTTTAAATTATATTCACGAAAAAAAAATCGAAAGAGCCCAATACCTGATAGGAACAACGGACAAAACATTTTTAGAAATTGCCATCGATACCGGTTTTTCCAATTTACCTCACTTTTCAAAAATTTTCAAGCAAAAAGTAAGCATAACTCCAGGTGAATATCGTCGTCAAAATACACAATTAAAATAGTTTGAAAATTTGCTGTATAAAACCATTCGCACAAACAGGATTACTTCTTCAATAACTTTACAGCTTAAATCCATTAAACAAAAAAAGCGTCCTCTTGTGAAGACGCTTTTTACGTAATATTCTAAAAAATCTAATTGTAAGCACTCTCTCTTCCAAAATGAAGAGTTAACAAATAGTAAACAACTGCACGATATTTATTTTTATTGGATTTTCCATATTGATCCAATACAGTATCAATTCCGGTTTTTAAAGCCGGACCATCAGGCAGACCTAATTTTTTAATTAGAAAATTTTTCTTTACAGTAACTATTTCCGATTGTTGTGTACCTGCTATAATGGATGAATCTGGATTGTATATTGATGGACCGCAGCCTATGGTTACCTTGGTCAACAACTCCATATCAGGATTAATTCCGCATTTTTCTTTTAAGTCGGCAGCATATTTTACAATTAATACATCTTTTGCACTCATAATAATAAAATTAAGTTAGTTTAACTTTTATAACTCACTCAAATTTAATGATTTATTATTTATGTGTACGACTTTTATTCATTATTTTTTTATAAAATTAGTATTATTAAATTTTAAGCAAAAGCAATACCAAAAAATGTTCCTACAGAATATTTAAGCTTAATTACTACAATTACTCGTATATAGTGATAAATAAGACGAAATATTGAATCAGATTTTTAAATTCGTCTCTTATTTTTTTACCGTGTAATAGATTTTTTTAACAACCGGGATACCGCTTGCCGTAATACCCTCCATGGCTACTTTTACCTTGGTTTCAACACTTGAATTTAAATAATTCACAGTCGCATTTCCCGTTTTATCCGGATTTAAATAAGGATTCCAATAAATTGTGTTTCTCACAGCCGCTTTGTCATCTAGTTCCGGATTGGGTTTACTTGGATCAGGAACATAAAAAACACGAGCCGTATAAAACCCTTCTATATCCTTTTTTATACTATTAAAAGATTTTATTTTTTGTTTTTTTCCATTGGTAGTAATCGCAATAACACCTGTTTCCGAATTATAATAACCTCCAAATGATGATTTAATAGCTTCTATTCTCAAAACATCAGCGGGTTGAATAAATTCTACTTGAAAATTATCTATCGCATTATAGCCATCTATGACAAAAAGTGGTGGTGCATCGTAGCGCGTGAATCTAACCGTGTTATTTCCTCCAATATTTTCTGCAATAGTGCCTGGAATTTTTTGTTGAATAAGTTGATAGATGTCTGTAAAATTAGCCGCATCTGCATCTGCTATATATTTAAATTCGGGTATTCCAACAATAGATGTCCTACTGATTTTCTTTTGACCGGTAATTTTAACTTCATTTAAAATATTTTCAGGCTTTACACCAAAAGAAACAAATTTTTTGAACACATTATCAATTGATTTAATTGTCGTTTCAGAAAAAACATTTGTTTCATTTTTGAAAGTAACCGGGACAGGAGGTTGCTCAATGGGATCCTGCAATATTTCACCTTTAAACTTTCCTTTTTCATTTCTGGAATTTAAATACATCGTAGTTTTTCCAGAAAACATAAGGTTTTCAAATTTATACCTTCCATCGGAATCGGTAATAGCATTAAAAATATTAAAACTCTTTTTGTTCATTAACCCCAAAGTCATATTCTCACCTACCAATGGTTTTGCTCCTAGAAGCTGTTTTACTTTTCCGGTTATTGTAATTCCTTTTTCTGCTATATAATCAACACTTTCATTAACCATTGGAGGCGTTTTCCACAAAAAATCTCTCCATCCTTGGGTCAATAGCAAATTATCCAAATCTTCCAGACGTTTTGTATTATTGGAATCAAAATAATATGCCGGATTATTTACCTTTCCTCTGATGTCTGCTTCCATTAAAAAATAAGAACTAATGTTGGAACCTAAATCTTTATCTTCTTCCTCTCCATTCATGTCGGTCACGCTCAAAGAAAAACTTGCCGATTTTGCTACTCCTGTCTTGGTTTTTGAAGAAACACTTATGGAAACCTTTTCCTGTGGTTTATAACTAGCTTTATCAGTAGCTAGCATTACGTCTAAATCATGTTCTTTTTCTATATACACCAAGCGCTCGCTTTGCGGTTTAAAACTGCTATCAAACAATGTTATTTGACTGATGCCTTCGGGAGTTTTATCTTTTGGCAATTCAAAAGACAAGGTGGTTTCTGTAAGCGTTTGATTGCTTTCCAAATAGGAAATTCCCTTTCCCTTACAAGACACCAATAGTACAGCATTCGGATTTTGAGCCAAGGTCGCCTGATTTGTATTTATGGTTATGATATTTTTTCCCCTGAATAATCTATAGTTCAGCAAATACCCCTGCTTTGTAGCTTTTGGAAGATCGTTACGGAGTTCCGTTCCTGTCTTGGTTTTTATTTTGGCATAATACTGCTTGCCTTCAATGGGAATCATTTGAAATTTGCCCATGCCATCATGGGTACTTGCAAAAGAAGTAATCAATTCATTATTGGAATCAAAAACTTCTCCCGTGACCTCTATGGGTTTTCCATTGCCATCCACGGCCTTAAAACCAACAATACTAGCTACATTTTCCAAAAGTGAACCGCCTTCCGGGAAAAAATCAACCTTGGACGTACTTTTTGTACCACTTGTAATTGCATTGATAACTGCAGCATTATCATTCTTTTGAGTAGCACCAGATGACGAATTTTGTTCGAAAGCATTAATGATTTCAATATCTTTTTTAAACACAAAATCATCCCCGAAATTTCTATTCCAATTCGTGTATGCTCGTAGTTGGTAACGCCCCGGTTTTACAATGGAATCCAACAATTTAAAATCACCATATCCCAAACCTAATTCCAAATTGGTCTTGTTTCTGGCAACTATCTTGGAATCGGGTGCAATTAATTCTACATACAATATATTACTGTTATCAAAAAGAAAGTTGTTATATGCACGAACATCATAAGCCTTGTACCATATATCTTCACCAGTAAAATAACTTGACCTATCGGTGTGAAGGTATATTTTTTCTATGGCTGCAATCGTTTTCTTTTCCTGTGCCTGCAAAAAACCAATTGATAAGACAAACCCAATAAAACCAAGCAAAATGCATTTTTTATTCCTGCTGAAAGATTCAAACATTTAAATTCAAATTTTATATTAAACAATATTATTAGAAAGCACTAAAGATATATAAAAACCTTATAAATCCACTTAATAATAAACACCAACAACAAAAAACAAATTCTCTTATTTTTTAATTGTGTAATAAGTCTTTTTTACAACAGGTATACCACTAGCCGTAATGCCTTCCAAGGCTACTTTTACTTTGGTTTCCACTTTAGAATTAAAATAACTTACTCTGGCATTTCCTGTTTTATCTGGATTTAAATAAGGGTTCCAATAAATTGTGTTTCTTACTGCCGCATTATCATCTAACTCTGGATTAGGCTTACTTGGATCAGGAACATAAAAAACCCGAGCCGTATAAAAACCTTCTAACTCCTTATTTATAGTATGAAAAAGTTTTTTTTTGGGTTTACCACCATTTGTAGTAATGGCAATAACACCAGTATTCGAGTTGTAATAGCCTCCAAATGATGATTTAATAGCTTCTATTTTCACAACCTCTTCGGGTTGGACAAAGTCTAATTCGTCAAAATCTCTAATCTCAAAACCATTTATAACAAAAACTGGTGGAGATTTATAACGAAAAAATCGAACCCTCATACGTGGAAAATCTCCTCCTACAAGTTCTGCAGTGGTTCCAGGAATTACGTTTTCAATAAGTTGATAAATATCGACGAAATGAGCTGTATTTGTATCTGCAACATAAGTAAAATCAGGTATTCCAACAATTGAAGTTCTACTATATTTTTTTTTGGTAGTAACCATAACTTCTTTTAAAAGATTTGCAGGATTTACACCAAAAGCTAAAAATTTCTTGAAAACATTTTCATTTGATTGGCTTGAATTTTTAGATAAATCAATTGGTTCACTTTTAAAAGTAACGGGAAGCGCAGGGTTTTCAATAGCTTTTAGTACTATTTCACCGCTAAACTTCCCTTTTGCATTTCTGGTACTTAAAAACATTTTAGTTTTCCCAGAAAACATAAGGTTTTCAAATTTAAAAGCTCCTGCAGAATCTGTAACAGCATTAAAAATATTAAAATTCTTCTTATTCATTAAACCCAAAGTCAAATTAGTATCCACTAATGGCTTTGATCCTAGAAGTTGTTTTACTTTTCCTCTTATTGTAATTCCTTTTTCTGCTACATAATTAACACTTTCGCTAACCATTGGAGGTATTTTCCATAAAAATTCTCTCCATCCTTGGGTTAACAGCAAATTATCCAAATCTTCCAGACGTTTTGTATTATTGGAATCAAAATAATAAGCCGGATTGTTTACCTTACCTTGTATATCAGATTCCATAAAAAAATAAGAACTAATATTGGAACCTAAATCTTTATCTTCTTCCTCACCATTCATATCGGTCACGCTCAAAGAAAAACTTGCCGATTTTGGTATTCCTGCCTTGGTTTTTGAAGAAACACTTATGGAAACCTGTTCCAGTGGCTTATAACTTGTTTTATCAGTAGCGAGTACTACGTCTAAATCATGCTCTTTTTCAATATACACCAAGCGCTCACTTTGAGGTTTGGAATTGCTATCAAATAATGTAATTTGACTGATGCCTTCGGGAGTTTTGTCTTTTGGCAATTCAAAAGACAAGGTGGTTTCTGTAAGCGTTTGATTGCTTTCCAAATAGGAAATTCCCTTTCCCTTACAAGACACCAATAGTACAGCATTCGGATTTTGAGCCAAGGTTACTGGATTTGTATTTATGGATATAACATTTCTTCCTTTGAGAGTCTTAAAACTTAACAAATACCCCGTTTTAGTAGTTTTTGGAAGATCGTTACGAAATTCCGCCCCTGTTTTGGTTATTATTTTTGCGTAATA
>Ga0308157_10004296_pt1 | contig 19098 bp, 14 predicted proteins | sample PhyBR1_FD_201035 | JGI IMG/M metagenome (GOLD analysis project Ga0308157, IMG submission 201035) | Phyllosphere microbial communities from UC Gill Tract Community Farm, Albany, California, United States - DLSLB.R1 | ecosystem: Host-associated > Plants > Phyllosphere > Unclassified | place: USA...
CCGCCCTCGGGCGGCCGCTGTTTTTTCGGTACGTTCATTGCTAGGCTCTCCGGTTCCTGACTGAACCCTTTTTCCCTGGAGGCTTGGCCGATGAAGCAGCGTTTGAAATTTTCCCTGGGCGTGGTGGCTGTCGCCGCGTTCATGGCCACCGGGTCCGCCAGCGCGGCCACCCTGCGCTGGGCCGGCGCGAACGACATCCTGACGGTGGACCCGCACGCGCAGAACCACCAGACCACGCACGCGTTCCTGCAGCAGGTGTACGAGAGCCTGGTGCGCTACGACAAGAACTACCAGATCCAGCCGGCGCTGGCCACCAAGTGGACGCAGATCTCGCCCACGCAGGTGCGCTTCGAACTGCGCAAAGGCGTCAAATTCCACGACGGCGCGCCGTTCACCGCCGATGACGTGGTCTTCTCCATCACCCGCGTGATGACGCCGCCGTCGAACATGATCTCGTCCGTGCAGAGCGTGAAGGAGGTCAAGAAGGTGGACGACTTCACCGTGGACCTGATCCTCAAGGGCCCCAACCCGGTGCTGCTGCGCGAGCTGACCGAGGCGCGCATCATGAACAAGGCCTGGGCCGAGAAGAACAACTCGACCAAGGCGCAGGACTACGCCGGCAAGGAAGAGAACTTCGCCTCGCGCAACGCCAACGGCACCGGCCCCTTCAGCCTGGTCAGCTGGCAGCCCGACGTGAAGATCACGCTCAAGAAGAACGACGCCTGGTGGGACAAGCCCACCGGCAACATCGACGAAGTGGTGTTCACGCCCATCAAGTCGGCGGCCACGCGCTCGGCCGCGCTGATCTCCGGCCAGGTCGATTTCGTCGTCGATCCGCCACCGCAGGACCTGGCCCGCATGAAGGCCAGCCCCGACCTGAAGCTCATCGAAGGCGCCGAGAACCGCACCATCTATCTGGGTCTGGACCAGTTCCGCGACGAGCTGCCCGGCGCCGGCACGCCCGGCAAGAACCCGCTCAAGGACAAGCGCGTGCGCCAGGCGCTCTACCAGGCCATCGACTCGGCCGGCATCCACAGCCGCACCATGCGCAACCTGTCGGTGCCCGCCGGCACCATGGTCGCGCCGATGGTCAACGGCTGGAGCAAGAGCCTGGACGAACGCGCCGCCAAGTACGACGTGGAAGCCGCCAAGAAGCTGCTGGCCGACGCCGGCTACCCGAACGGCTTCGCGCTCAAGCTCGACTGCCCGAACGACCGCTACGTCAACGACGAAGCCATCTGCCAGGCCGTCACGGCGATGTGGACGCGCATCGGGGTGAAGACCACGCTGCAGGCCGCGCCCATGGCGCAGTTCGTCAGCCGCGTGATGAACAACGACGTCAGCGCCTACCTGTTCGGCTGGGGCGTGGCCACGTTCGACGCGCTCTATTCGCTCGACTCGCTGATGTCCACCAAGCAGGGCAAGACGGCGGCGGGCGTCTACAACGGCGGCCGCTTCAGCGACCCCAAGCTCGACGAGATGATCAACCAGATCAAGGTGGAGATGGATGCGCCCAAGCGCGACGCCCTGATCGGCAGCGCGCTGAAGCTGGTCAAGGACGAGTACTACTACCTGCCGCTGCACCACCAGATCCGCCCCTGGGCGATGCGCAAGGGCGTCGAGACGCAGCACCGCGCGGATGATCGCCCCATGCCCGTCTGGACGACCATCAAGTAAGCCGGCCCCCCGCGCCCGGCCCGCCGCCCCGTACCCCGGGGCGCGCCCGTGTGCTATTCAAACCATAGCTGCCTGCGCTGATTGCACGGGCCCTGGAATGGCAAAACCATTGCAGATGCCCAAGAATCCAGCGCAGGCAGCTATTTTTTTGATACCGAGGGCGCGGGCCCCTCCGGCGCCGGCCCGTGGGGAACGCCGTGGCGACGGCAGGGCTATCATCGCGCTCCCCTTGTTGCCCGTCCCGCCGGAGCCATCGCCGCCATCGCCACCGCCCCCGGGCGCGGCGCGGTCGGCATCGTGCGCGTGTCGGGCAGGGGCCTGGGCGGGCTGGTGCAGGCGCTCTGCGGCCGGGCGCTGAAACCCCGCGAAGCGACCTACCTGCCATTCCGCGATGCGGCCGGCCAGCCCATCGACCAGGGGCTGGCGCTCTACTTTCCCGCACCGCACAGCTACACCGGCGAAGACGTGCTGGAGCTGCAGGCCCACGGCGGGCCGGTGGTGCTGCAGTTGCTGCTGGCGCGCTGCCTGGAGGCGGCGGCGGCGGCAGCAGCAGCGCCGGCGGGCGAGGGCGGCGCTCCCTTGCTGGCCGGCCTGCGGCTGGCCCAGCCGGGCGAATTCACCGAGCGCGCCTTCCTCAACGACAAGATCGACCTGGCCCAGGCCGAAGCCATCGCCGACCTGATCGACGCCAGCACCGAGGCCGCAGCCCGCAGCGCCAGCCGGTCGCTGGCGGGCGCCTTCTCGCAGGAGATCCACGCCCTGCGCGACGCGCTGGTGCACCTGCGCATGCTGGTGGAGGCCACGCTCGACTTTCCGGAAGAGGAAATCGACTTCCTGCGCAAGGCGGACGCGGCAGGGCAGCTATCGAAACTGCAGCACTCCCTGGCGGAGGTGATGCGCCGCGCCAGCCAGGGCGCGCTGCTGCGCGAGGGCATCAAGGTCGTCATCGCCGGCCAGCCGAATGCGGGCAAGAGCTCGCTGCTGAACGCGCTGGCCGGGGCGGAACTGGCCATCGTGACCCCCATCGCGGGCACCACGCGCGACAAGGTGCAGCAGACCATCCAGATCGAAGGCGTGCCGCTGCACGTGATCGACACCGCCGGCCTGCGCGAGAGCGACGACGAGGTCGAGAAGATCGGTATCGCCCGCGCCTGGGACGAGATCGCCGCGGCCGACGCCGTGCTGTTCCTGCACGACCTGAGTCGCGCGAACGCTGCCGAGTACATGGCCGCAGAGGCCGATATCGCGGGCGCCATCGCCCGGAAGGTGCCGGGCAACGTGCCCGTCATCGACGTCTGGAACAAGCTCGACCGCGTGGACGGCGACGTGGTGGCGCTGCCGGACATGGCGGAGCCGGCCGGCGCGGAGCCAGGGCAGGGCGGGGCGCCCCGGCCCTCGGTGCGGCTCTCGGCGCGCACCGGCGCCGGGCTCGACGCGCTGCGGCGCCTGCTGCTGGAAGTGGCCGGCTGGCAGGCCGCGCCCGAAGGGCTCTACATCGCCCGCGCCCGCCACATCGCCGCGCTGCAGGCGGTCGATGGCCACCTGATGGAGGCGGCGGCCCAGTTGCACGCCGCCGGGCCGGCGCTCGACCTGCTGGCCGAGGAACTGCGGCTGGCGCAGCAGGCGCTCAACGCCATCACCGGCGAATTCACGTCCGACGACCTGCTGGGCGTGATCTTCTCCAGCTTCTGCATCGGCAAGTAGCCGCCGTCGCACGCCCCCCTTGTGCCGGCGCCCGATCGCGGTTACGGTCGCCGCCGATGAGCGCTGCCCTGCATTCCACCCCCTCCCGCCCCGACCTGCGCGGCCTGCTGCAGGCCGTGCAATCGGCCACCGCTTCCGACGAAGGCCTGGACAACGTGCTGAGTCCCGAGCAGTGGGAGGCGCTCGCGCCCTACCTGCTGCCGGTGTCGCTGCCGGCCGGGCAGGTGCTGTTCCGCCAGGGCGAGCCGGACCGCACGCTCTACCTGATCGAAAGCGGCACCCTCAGCGTGCACTCCGAGGACGAGAAGGCCCGGCTGCGCCTGGCCATCGTCGGGCCGGGCTCCATCGTCGGGGAGGGCGGTTTCTTTTCCCACCGCCCGCGCAGCGCCACGGTGCAGGCCGGCGCCCCCTGCGTGCTGTGGAGCCTGACGGCGATGCGCTTTGCCGAGCTTTCCAACCGCCAGCCCGCCGCCGCCTTGCAGCTGGCGATGGCGGCCGGCGCCGTGCTGGCCCGGCGCCTGGCCAACCGCCGCCGCCGCATCGCCGCGACCTGAGCGCGCACGCCGCGGCCGCCGTGCCCGCTTTGCCCGGTGCGTGCCGGCACAGATGCCGCCGACCAGCCCCGGGCGCCGCCGCGTCCGGCGCTGCCGTGGAATCGGGCAGTCTGCGTACAAAGGCCGCCCGGGACGCCGGCTAAACTGATTCGCATCTTTTCCTGCGCTCTTGCGAAAGTACGGCATGTCTCTGCTCAGTTGGTTGTTCCGCGAACCCAGGCCGTCCCGTTCCGGGGCGTCTGCGCCGGCCCAGCGGAACGGCCGCATGGCGCGGCCCGCCGTGCCCGGAGCGGGGCTGGTGGAGCCCCACCTGCAGCCGCCCGCCGATGCCGCCGGGCGCCGCACCGAGCGTATGGAGCGGCGTGAGCTGCTCTACGCCGTGGTGCGCGACGCCATGGTCCGCGCGGGGGTGCTCTCCGCCGGCTACAAGTTCAAGGTGCTGTCGCTCGACCAGCGCGGCCAGCGGTTTCTGGCGATGGTCGATCTGGCGCGCGAATACGGCGGCGAAACCGTGCGGCTGAGCGAGATCGAAGCGCTGATCGTGCAGACCGCGAAGACCCGTTTCGACATCGAGGTGACGGCGGTGTACTGGCGCATCAGCGACCAGGTGCCGGCCCATGCCGGCGTACCCGCCCATGCCGCCTCCGCGGTCGCGCCGGCCTACGCCTGCGCGCCGTCCATGGCGCCGGTCACGCCGCCGCTGGTGGTGGTGGCGCCGGTGGTGCGCCCGCCCCGGGCCGCCGCTGCGTCCCCTCAGGAGGCCGAGGCGCCGGCGCACAGCCGCCCGGCACCCGTCGGCAGCGTCGGCAGCGTCAGGGGCCCGGCGGTGGCAGTCGCCGCAGGAGGAACTGCGATGGGGACGGGGTCGCACATCGCCGGCCGCACCGATCCGATCCAGGACGACGAGGTGGCCGCATTCAAGCGCGCCCTGCTGGACGCCGCCGCCAGCCGCCAGGGTGCGCTGATCGCATCGGCACCGGTTCCGGCATCGGCAGCGGCGGGCATGTCGCCCGCGCCGGCCATGCTGCCGGGCGAATCGGTGCGCACCGGCCCGGTGGGGCCGGCCCTGTCGGGCCGCACGGGTTTCGAAGACACCGAGCTGCCCGCGCCGGACACCCGTCCGCACGAACTCAGCAACACCCAGTTCGGCCAGCTGTAGCGGGGGCCGGGCGGGCCAGCCCCGCCCGCCGCCCGGCGCGCGGCCAGGGGTTCAGTGGCCGCTGAAATCCACCAGCGTGAACAGCGGCAGCCCGGCCTGCGTCAGGCGGCGTGAACCGCCCAGCTCCGGCAGGTCGACGATGGCAGCGCCCTCGGTCACGGTGGCGCCGAGCTTTTCCAGCAGGTTCTTGCCGGCCATCATGGTGCCGCCGGTGGCGATCAGGTCGTCGATCAGCAGCACGCGGTCGCCCGGCTTCACGGCGTCGGCATGCAGCTCGACGGTGGCGCTGCCGTATTCGAGTTCGTAGGTTTCCTCGACCGTCGTGAAAGGCAGCTTGCCCTTCTTGCGGATCGGCACGAACCCCACGTTCAGTTCGTAGGCCACCACGGCGCCCAGGATGAAGCCGCGCGCGTCCAGGCCGGCCACCACGTCGGGGCGCAGCGCCCGGTCCATGTAGCGGTGCACGAAGGCATCGATCATCACGCGGAACACCTTCGGGTCCTGCAGCAGCGGCGTGATGTCGCGGAACTGCACGCCCGGCGCCGGCCAGTCGGGCACGGTGCGGATGTGCTGGCGCAGGTAGTCGTTGACGCTGAAATGCTGCATGGGGCGGACTGTCGGGGTTGGGGTGGGGAAAGCGGCCGGGAGGCCCGCTGCGGGTGCCGGCGCGGCAGGCCGGCGCCGGGGGCGCCAGCGGCCGGTGCGCCAGTGTAAACAGCGTCCGGGCGCCGTCGCATAATGGCCGCGTCGGCTCCGACACGCCCCGCCTCCGCGGCCTGCCAGGCCTTTCTCGATGAAGCCCGACGTCCATGTCTCTTTCCATACTGCTCGTCGACGGTGATGCGGCCCATGCGCAGGCCCTGGTGCGCGCGCTGGCCGACGCCTGGCTGGGCTGGCGGGTCGATGTGGCGCCCACGGTGGCCGATGCCTGGGGCTATCTCGCTGCCGTGCGCTGCGACGTGATCGTGGCGGCCGAACACCTGCCCGACGGCGGCGCCTACGACGTGCTGGAAATGGCCCGCGGCGTGCCCGTGGTGATCGCGCTGCCCGAAGACGGCGTGGGCCGGGCCGGGCCCGCCCTGCGGCACGGTTTCAGCGACTTCGTCGTGCGCGACGCCGCGCACGCCTACCTGCTCACGGTGCCGGCGCAGATCGAATCGGTGCACGAGCAGTGCAGCGCAGCCCGCGTGCGAGAGGCGGCGCAGACCCTGCAGGCGCGCCAGCACCGGCTGCTCAATGCCATTTCCCGGGCGCAGTCCTTCTTCATCGGCGGCGATGCCACGGCCGCCTTCACCTTGCTGCTGCAGGAGCTGCTGGTGCACACCCAGAGCACCTGCGGCTTCCTCGCGCATGTCGAGCCGGCCGCAACGGCGCACGAGGCCGCCGTCGCGGACGGCGCAGCCGACGCGGCCCGCACGCCTGCGGCCGCACGAACGATGCGGCTGGTCTGCGTGACCGGGCCCTGGCCAGCGGGCCAGACCGCTCCCGCCGAAGGCAGCGCCTGGCCGGTGCCGGACACCGCCGGACCCGGGCCGGGGCTGCTGGCCCGGGCGCTGGCGGGCACGGCGATGGCCGCTGCCCACGCCCCCGTCGCGGGCCTCGCCGGCCAGGGGCTGGAGGCCGCCTTGCCGGCCCAGCCGTGCGCAGCGCAGGCCCTCTCCGCATCGGGCGAGCCGGTCCTGCTGCTGCTGCTGTCGGGCCGCCCCGGCGGCTATTCGCAGGACGCGCTCCGCGGCCTGCAGCCGCTCTTGGGCACGCTGGTGCAGATGGAAATACCGCTGCGCGCGGAAGCCGCCCGCCGTGCCGTGGAAGCGCAGCTGGCGCGCGCCACCGAGCAGCTGCGCGAGCAGACCCAGGCGCTGGAAGGCACGCTGGCGGCGGTGGCGCAGGGCATCACCAACGTCGATGGACAAGGCCGCATCCGGGTGCACAACCAGCGCTACCTCGAGTTGCTGGATCTGCCCGAATCGCTGCTCCAGGGCGCCCCCCGGGTGGAAGACGTGGTGCGCTTCCAGGCCGAGCGCGGGGACTTCGGCGACGCCTTCCGCTACATCGAGCCCGGCGCGCGCAGCTACGTGCGCGATGAGTACGCAGCGCATGGCGGCCGCCTGCAGATGCCGGAGGTCTACCTGCGCAAGACGCGTGCGGGCCGCCACCTGGAGATCCGCACCCGGCCCCTGCCCGGCGGCGGCCGGGTGCGCACGTTCACCGACGTGACCGACTACGTGGCCACGCAGGAAGCGCTGCGGGTCAGCGAGTCGCGCTGGCGCAGCCTCACGCAGCTGTCGTCCGACTGGTACTGGGAGCAGAACGCCGAATTCCGCTTCACCCGCGTGGAGGGCGCGCACCGGCTCGACATCGCGACCCGGCCCGAGGAGCTGCTGGGCAAGACCCGCTGGGAGCTGCCCAGCCAAGGGCTGACGCCTTCGCAGTGGCAGGACCACCAGGCCAGGCTGCAGGCGCGCGAGGTGTTCCTCGACCTGCAGCTGCAGTACGGCAGCATCGATGGCGGCTTCGCCTGGGTGTCGATCAGCGGCGAGCCGTTCTATGACGCCGAGGGGGAGTTCCTGGGCTATCGCGGCGTGGGCCGGGACATCACCGAGCGCAAGCAGGCCGAGGCCGAGATCCACCGGCTGGCGTTCTTCGACGAACTCACGGGCCTGCCCAGCCGCCGCATGCTGCTGGACCGGCTGGAGCAGGCCTGCGCCCTCGGCGAGGCGTCGGGCCGCTTCGGCGCGCTGCTGTTCCTCGACCTGGACAACTTCAAGCACGTCAACGACACGCTCGGCCATGAGTGGGGCGATGCGCTGCTGGTGCAGGTGGCGCATCGGCTGTCCGCCGGCCTGCGCGCCAGCGACACGGTGGCGCGGCTGGGTGGCGACGAATTCCTGGTCGTGCTGCCCGAGCTGCACGCGCAGGAGGCGAGCGCCGCCCGCGAAGCCCGCAAGGTCGGGCAGTTCCTGCTCACCCTGCTGAACCAGCCCTACCGGCTGGGCAGCCGGGAAGTGCACAACAGCCCGAGCATCGGCGCGGCCCTGTTCCTCGGGCGCGGACAGAACCTGAACGAGCTGCTGCAGCGGGCCGATCTGGCCATGTACCAGGCCAAGGCACAGGGGCGCAACATGCTGTGCTTCTTCGATCCGGCCATGCAGGCGGCGGCCACCGCCCGCTCGGTGCTGGAAGCCGACTTGCGCGTGGGCCTGCAGCGGGCCGAATTCTTCCCGCACTACCAGCCGGTGGTCGATGCCGACGGCCGCGTGCTGGGCGCCGAGGCGCTGGTGCGCTGGCGGCATCCGCAGCGCGGCATGGTGCCGCCGGGCGAATTTATCGCCGTGGCGGAGGACACCGGGCTCATCATGCCCCTGGGCCGGCTGATGCTGCGCGCCGCCTGCGACCAGCTGGCGCAGTGGGCCGGGCAGCCCGTCACGGCCCAGTGGACGGTGTCGGTCAACGTCAGCGCGCATGAATTCCGCCATGTCGACTTCGTGCAGCAGGTGGTGGCGGCGCTGCAGGCCAGCGGTGCCAGCCCGCGCCGCCTGAAGATCGAGCTGACCGAAAGCCTGTTGCTGCACGACGTGGAGGACACCATCGCCAAGATGCAGGTGCTGCGCCGGCAGGGCGTGGGCTTTTCGCTGGACGACTTCGGCACCGGGTATTCGTCGCTGGGTTATCTCAAGCGCCTGCCGCTCGACCAGCTGAAGATCGACCAGAGCTTCGTGCGCGACGTGCTCACCGACCCGAACGACGCGGCCATTGCCTGCACCATCGTCGCCCTGGCGCAGAGCCTGGGGCTGGACGTGGTGGCCGAGGGCGTGGAAACCGAGGGCCAGCGCGAATTCCTGCTGCGCAACGGCTGCAGCCGGTTCCAGGGCTACCTGTTCGGCCGGCCCGCGCCCGCCGAGCAGCTGGTGGCCGCGCTCGCGCCGGGCGGCTGAAGGGCGCGGCGTCAGCCGCGCAGCAGGCGGTCTTCGGCCAGCGCCAGGGCCGTCGGGTGGCCGGACACCACCAGCGTGTCGCCCTCGGCCAGCGGCGTGCCCGGGTCGGCGGCCGACATGCGGCCGCTGCCGCGGCGCAGGCTGACCACCTGGGCGCCCACCTCCTGCAAGGCCAGCTGGCCCAGCGGGCGTCCCAGCGCCGCGCTGCCGGGCGGCAGGGTGATGGAGGCGAGCCGCGCCTGGTCGCGTTCCGAGCCGGTGTCGTCGTCAGCGCCGTGGAAGTAGCCGCGCAGCAGGTTGTAGCGGGCGTCGCGCTGCTCCTGCACCCGCCGCAGCACGCGCCGCATCGGCACGCCCACCAGCGCCATGGCGTGGCTGGCCAGCATCAGCGAGCCCTCGATGGCCTCGGGCACCACTTCGGTCGCGCCGGCGGCCTGCAGCCGGTCCAGGTACTGGTCGTCCTGCGTGCGCACCACCACCGGCACGTGGGCGGCGTGGCTGCTGGTGTGCGCCAGCACCTTGAGCGTGGCGGGAATGTCCAGGTAGGTCACGGCCACGGCGCTGGCCCGCGCCAGGCCCGCCGCCACCAGGGCCTGCAGCCGGGTGGCGTCGCCGTACACCACCGAGTCGCCCGCGGCGGCGGCCTGGCGCACGCGGTCCGGGTCCAGGTCCAGCGCCAGGTAGGGAATGTTCTCGCGCTCGAGCATGCGGGCCAGGTTCTGGCCGCAGCGGCCGTAGCCGCAGATCAGCACGTGGCGGTCGGTGTTGATGGACGTGCGGGCGATGGTGGTCATCTGCAGCGACTGCTGCAGCCAGTCGCTGGCCACCAGCTTCATCACGATGCGGTTGCTGTGCAGGATGAGGAAGGGCGTGGCCAGCATCGACAGCACCATCGCCGCGAGGATGGGGTTCATCAGCGCGGCCGGCACCAGGCCGTGTTCCTGCGTGAGCGACAGCAGCACGAAGCCGAACTCGCCCGCCTGGGCGAGATAGAGCCCGGTGCGCAGCGACACGCCCGTGGTCGCGCCCATGCCGCGCGCCAGCACCAGGATCACGCCCATCTTCAGCAGCAGCGGCACCGCCAGCAGCGCCAGCACCAGGGCCCAGCGCTCCAGCAGGATGTGCCAGTCCAGCATCATCCCCACGGTCACGAAGAAAAGGCCCAGCAGCACGTCGTGGAACGGGCGGATGTCGGTGCCCACCTGGTGGCGGTATTCGGTCTCGGACACCAGCACCCCGGCGATGAACGCGCCCAGCGCCAGGGACAGCCCGGCCAGCTCGGTCAGCCAGGCCAGGCCCAGCGTGATGAGCAGCAGGTTGAGCATGAACAGCTCTTCGCTCTTGCGCCGGGCCACCAGGGTCAGCCACCAGCGCATCACATGCTGGCCGCCGGCCAGCAGCACGCCCACCAGCACCGTGGCCTTGAGCAGCGCCAGGCCCATCTCCACCATCAGCCGCTCGGGCGACGAGCCCAGCGCCGGAATCAGCACCAGCAGCGGCACCACCGCCAGGTCCTGGAACAGCAGAATGCCCAGCACCCGGCGCCCGTGCTCGCTCTCCAGCTCGGCGCGCTCGGCCATCAGCTTGACCACGATGGCCGTGCTGCTCATCACCAGCGTGCCGCCCAGCGCCAGCGCGGTCTGCCAGCCGATGTTCCACACGCCGCCCACCCAGCGGGCCAAAAGCAGCATGCCGGCCATGCCCAGCGCCATGGTGAGGGCCACCTGCATCAGCCCCAGGCCGAACACGTAGCGCCGCATGGCGCGCAGCTTGGAGAGGCTGAATTCCAGCCCGATGGCGAACATCAGGAACACCACGCCGAATTCGCCCAGGTGCCGCACTCCCTCCGAATCCTGCGCCAGGGCCAGCGCATGCGGCCCGATCAGGATGCCCGCCGCCAGGTAGCCCAGCATGGGCGGCAGCTTCAGGCTGCGGCACACCACCACCCCCAGCACGGCAGCCAGAAGGTAGAGCAGGGTGAGCGCGAGCGAGGACATGCCCGATGCTAGCCCAGCGCCAGCGCCGGTCGGGGGCCGGTCGATAGAATCGGCCACATGTCATCCGCCCCCGCCGCCGTGCCGCCGTTCGACCCCGCCGAGACCCTCCGCCTGGCCCGTGAAACCTTCGCCATCGAAGCCGCCGCGCTGGGCAGCATGGCGGCCCGCCTGGGCGAGCCCTTCGTCGACGCGGTGCGCCGCATCCTGGGCACGCCGGGCCGCGTGGTCGTGATGGGCATGGGCAAGAGCGGCCACGTGGGCCGCAAGATCGCCGCCACGCTGGCCTCCACCGGCACGCCGGCCTTCTTCGTGCACCCGGCCGAGGCCAGCCACGGCGACCTGGGCATGGTCACGCAGGGCGACCTGGTGCTGGCCATCTCCAACAGCGGCGAAAGCAACGAACTCACCGTGCTGCTGCCGGTGCTCAGGCGCCTGGGCGCCGCGCTGATCGCCATGACCGGCGGCCTGCAGTCGACCCTGGCGCGCCATGCCGATACGGTGCTGGACTGCAGCGTGGAGCGCGAGGCCTGCCCGCTCAACCTGGCGCCCACCACCAGCACCACGGCCCAGCTGGCCATGGGCGACGCGCTGGCCGTCGCGCTGCTGGACGCCCGGGGCTTCCGGCCCGAGGACTTCGCCCGGTCGCACCCCGGCGGCGCCCTGGGCCGCAAGCTGCTCACGCATGTGGCCGACGTCATGCGCGCGGGCGACGAGGTGCCGCGCGTAGGGCCGCAGGCCTCGTTCAGCGAACTCATGCGCGAGATGAGCGCCAAGCGGCTGGGCACGTCCGCCGTGGTCAGCCCCGAAGGCCGGCTGCTGGGCGTGTTCACCGATGGCGACTTGCGCCGCCGCATCGAGGCCGGCGCCGACCTGCGCGGCGCGACCGCCGGCGAGGTCATGCATGCCGGCCCGCGCACCATCGCGGCCGACGCCCTGGCGGTGGACGCCGCTGCCGCCATGGAGCGCCACGGCATCACCAGCGTGCTGGTGACCGACACCGCCGGCCTGCTGGTGGGCGTGGTCCACATCGGCGACCTGATGCGCGCGAAGGTGATCTGATGGCCGCTGCCGCACCCGCGCTCCCCACCCCCGATCTGCCCCCGCTGCGCCCGGCCCTGCAGCACGACCCCGAGCTGCTGCTGAAGGCGCAGGGCGTGCGCGTGGCGTTCTTCGACGTCGACGGCGTGCTGACAGACGGCAGCCTCTACTTCTCGGAAGCAGGCGAGACGCTCAAGCGCTTTCACACGCTGGACGGCCACGGCATCAAGCTGCTGCAGCGCGCCGGCATCGTGCCGGCCGTGATCACCGGGCGCGACGCCCCCGCGCTGCGCCTGCGCCTGCAGGCGCTGGGCGTGGTGCATGCCCGCTTCGGCACCGAAGACAAGCGCCCCGCGGCCGAGGCCATCCTGGCCGAGCTGGGGCTGGACTGGGGCCAGGCCGCCGCCATGGGCGACGACTGGCCCGACCTGCCGGTCATGCGCCGCGCCGCCATCGCCTGCGCCCCGGCGCACGGCCACATCGAAGCCCGCGCCGTGGCGCACTACGTCACCGAAGCGCCGGGCGGCGCCGGTGCGGCGCGCGAATTCTGCGACCTGCTGCTGGTGGCCAGCGGCCGCTATGCCGCGCTGCTGGCGGACTACGCATGACCGTCGCACGCCGCATGCGCCTGAGCTGGGACCGGGTGTCCCTCTACCTGCCCGCGCTGCTGATGGGGCTGCTGGCGCTGGGCACCTGGTGGCTGGTGCGCAACGCCCCCAAGCCGCCCCAGATCCAGCAGGCCCGCGTGCCCACGCACGAACCCGACTATTTCATGCGCGGCTTCTCGGTCAAGACCTTCGACGCCACCGGCCGGCTGGAGAGCGACATGCGCGGCGACGTGGCGCGCCACTACGAAGACACCGACACGCTGGAGGTGGACAAGGTGCACATGCGCTCGGTCACCCCGGAAGGTCGCGTCACCGTGGCCACCGCCAACCGGGCCCTGTCCAACGCCGACGGCTCGGAGGTGCAGCTCTTCGGCAATGCCATCGTCACGCGCGAGTCGCGGCCCCGCAAGGGCGTGGCGCCGCAGCCGAAACTGGAGTTCCGGGGCGAATTCCTGCATATCTGGGTCAATTCCGAGAAGGTGCAGTCGGACCAGCCGGTCACCCTCACGCGCGGCAGCGACCAGTTCACCGCCGACCGGATGGACTACGACAACCTCGACCAGATCGTCCAGCTGCAGGGCCGCGTGCGCGGCACCCTGCAGCCGGCGCCGGGCGCGGCCAACCGGCGCTGATGCGCCCACCCAGGGTCCCGCCCCGCCGCCGCCATCGCCATCGCCGCCTTTGTCCTGCCTGGAGCGCACCGCATGAACCCGTCGTCCCCGCTGGTCTTCATCACCGGTGCTTCCAGCGGGATCGGCCAGGCGCTGGCCTGGCGCTTCCACCAGGCCGGCTGGCGCCTGGCGCTGGTGGCACGGCGTACGGATGAAGTCAGATCATGGGCGGGCGCCCGTGGAATTAAAGCGGGTAGCTATCAAATCTATAGCGCAGACGTGTCGCTGCCCGACAGCATCGTCGCCGCCGGCCAGGCCTGCCTGCAGGCCCAGGGCCTGCCGGACGTGGTCATCGCCAATGCCGGCATCAGCGTGGGCATGGACACGGCCGTGCGCGAGGACCTGGAGGTCATGGCGCGCACCTTCGCCACCAACAACCTCGGCATGGCCGCCACCTTCCAGCCCTTCGTGGCGGGCATGGTGCAGCGCGGCAGCGGGGCGCTGGTCGGCATCGGCAGCGTGGCCGGCATCCGCGGTCTGCCGGGCCACGGGGCGTATTGCTCCAGCAAGGCGGCGGTGATCAGCTACTGCGAGAGCCTGCGGGGCGAGCTGCGCCCGGCCGGCGTGCGGGTGGTGACGCTCTGCCCCGGCTACATCGACACGCCCCTCACGCGGCAGAACCGCTACAGCATGCCGTTCCTCATGCAGCCGGAGGACTTCGCCGACCGCGCCTACCGCGCCATCCGTGCCGGGGCGAGCTACCGCGTCATCCCCTGGCAGATGGGCGTGGTCGCCAAGTTGCTGCGCCTGCTGCCCAATGGCTGGTTCGACCGGCTGCTGGCCGGCCGGCCGCGCAAGCACCGGCAGGGCGGGGGCGCCGGTTCGGCGAGCTGAGCGGCCCGGCTGGGGATCTCCCGCCCCTGCGGAACCTCTCGGTAGTCCGACCGGGGCTACCAAAGCAAAAGGCCGACAAACGTCGGCCTTTTGCTTTCGTCTGCGTCGATCGCAGCTCCGTGCCGGCCGGTGGCCGCCTGGCTTCTTCAGTGCGACCGCATCTTGGCCCGCAACCGCGCGATGGACTGGCTGTGCAGCTGGCACACCCGCGATTCGGTCACGCCCAGCACGGCGGCGATCTCCTTGAGGTTCATGTCGTGCTCGTAGTACATGCCCATGATGTACTGCTCACGCTCCGGCAGTGTCTTGATGGCGGCGACCAGGGACGCCTTGAGCCGCTGGTCGCGCAGCACGGCCATCGGGTCGGCCTCGCTGTCGGCCACATGGCGGTCCAGGAAGCTGTCGTCGTCGTCATCGCCCCGGCTCATGTCCTCCAGGTAGACCAGCTGCGTGCCGCGCACCTTGCCCAGCAGCGACTGGTAGTCGTCCAGCGACATGCCCAGCTCCTGGGCGATTTCCGATTCGAGCGGGCTGCGGCCCAGCTTCTGCTCGATGCGCTGCACGGCATGCTCGATGTCCTTCTGGCTCTTGCGCGAGCTGCGCGACATCCAGTCGCCCTCGCGCAGCTCGTCCAGCATCGCGCCGCGGATGCGCTGGCTGGCGAAGGTCTCGAACTGCACGCCCTGGGCGGCTTCGTAGCGCGTGAGGGCCTCGGACAGGCCCATCATGCCGACCTGGATCAGGTCGTCCAGCTCCACGTTGGGCGGGAGCTTGGCGATCATGTGGTGCGCGATCCGCCGCACCAGGGGCACGTGCTGGCGGATCTGGGCATCGCGATCAAGCTGGCCTTTGGCGGTGTACATGGGAATCAATGGCTCCGAACGAAGTGCGCAGGGGGCTCGGCGGTCAGTCGGTTCGTGGGCAGGCCGGGCATGCCGTTGTCCATGGTGCACGCGTTTTCGAGCAGCTGCAAGGCCAGGCGCTGCACATCCTGCGGGCTGCCGGCGCGCACGACGGTGGTGCTCGGCGTGTGGCCCAGGTGTTCGGCGGCGCAGCGTTGCAGCGTTTCCAGCGCGCCGCGGGCCGCCTGGGTGCGCCGGGGCTCTGCCGGGCCGGGGGCCACGACCGACGCCACGGTGCACTGCACGCCGGCATGCACGGCCATGTGCTTGAGCTGGCGGTAGCTCTGCTCCACCCCGGGGGCGTCCGGCGAGGTCATCACCAGCGGCAGGGCCGGGGTGCCGCGCAGCAGCGGTGCCATCAACGGGTGCTGGGCATAGACCACCACCAGCGAATAGGCGCGGAAGATCGGATGCAGGCGCTGCATCACGGCCGCCTCGCCGCGGCTGGCGCGCTCGGCCAGGCACAGCAGGCCATAGGCCGCGGGCACCACCGCCAGCGAGGTGGAAGTGGACGCGCCGCGCGAGAGGCTGCCGCCCTGCCAGTCGGGCGAGGCCAGGAGCTGCTCCAGCCCGGGGGCGTCGCCGGTTTCCCGCGCGGTGCCGTCCAGCACCACCACCGGGTAGCCCAGCCGCTGCAGGCTGGAGCAGACCTGCCAGAGCGTCTCCAGGCCCATGGTGGCGTCGGGCTGGCTCAGCACGGCCAGCCAGCGCAGTTCGGCCTGCGGCGTGACGCTCGACAGGCTGAAACCCTGATGCAGTCCGGTATCAAGCAACATCGGCCAGCCCCCGTTCGGCGGACATGTCCGGCGACTGCGAGAAGAAGAAATTCAGATCGGACGCCTTCGGATCGAAAGCCGACTTGACCGGCGAACGCATGGAGGCGCTCACCAGCTTGTGCGCGTCGGCCGCTTCCCAGTCCTCGGGCACCCGCTGGCCGTTGGTCACGCCGCGCAGCACCATCTGGTGGCGGATCAGCGCATCGATGGAAGGGCCGAGCTTCACGGCCTCGTCCACCTTGGAGAGGATGGCCTGCTGCGAGCCTGCCGTCTTGAACGCGCCCAGCACGTCGTCGAGCGTGTCGCCGTGGCAGCCGGCGTTCAGCACCAGCAGGCGGTTCACGTGGGGCAGGTCCAGCACGTCCAGCATGTCGCGCTTGCGCGGATCGCGCGGCGCCACGCCGGTGGTGTCGATCAGCACCATCTTCTTGCCGCTCAGCAGGCCCAGCAGGTCCTGCAGGGCGGCGCGGTCGTGCGCCAGGTGGGCGACGATGCCGAGCATGCGGCCATAGGTGCGCAGCTGTTCGTGGGCGCCCACGCGGTAGGTGTCGAGCGTGATCAGGCCTACGCTGCCGGGGCCGTGGATGCGTGCGCAGAGCGCGGCCAGCTTGGCGGTGGTGGTGGTCTTGCCGACGCCGGTGGAGCCCACCATGGCGAAGATGCCGCCTTCTTCATACAGCGGGCGGGCATGCGAATCGGTGCGCAGGTTGCGCTCCAGCACTTCCATCAGCCAGCGCACGGCATTGCCGGCCGATAGGTCTTCGGGCATGCGTTCGAGAATGCCGCGTGCCAGGGCCGGCGAATAGCCTGCGCGGATCAGCTTGAGCATCAGGTTGGACTGGATCGGGTCCTGCTTGGCCTGGCCCAGCCAGGCGAGCGTGTTGAAACGGTCCTCGATCAGCTCGCGCATCGACTGCAGCTCGTTCATCAGGCCCTGAGGCGCCGCGGCCTGGGCCAGCGAAGGCGCGGCGGCCACGCTGCGGCGGGCAGGCGGCGGCTCGGGCAGATCCATCGGGATGGCGCGCACCGGGTTGTGGCGCGCCACCGGCACGGGCTGGGCGGCGGGCATGCGGTGCTCACGGGGCGCGGTGAGTTCGGCCGCGTGCAATGCATGGGCCGAGTGGGCGGGTGCGCGTTCCGGCAGGGCGGGCGCGCCGCCGTCGTTCAGCGCCTCGTGGCGGCGGCGCAGCATGCGCTCGCGCACATAGTCCTGGAACGACAGCGTGCTCATCGCCAGCTGTTCGGTGTCCTGCTCGACCACTTCGCGGCCGCTGCCCTGCTGGGGGCGGGACGGCATGCGGGCACGGGTTTCGGCGGCCATGTCCGATGCCCGGTCCTGCAGCCGGCCGCCAGGCGCGGCGGCCGGGGCACGGGACGCGGGCTGGGCGGGCGCCAGCGGCGCGGGCATCGAGGCGGGGGCCGCGTCCAGGCTGCTGGAGAGTGTGTCTTCCGCCGTCGCCACCACTTCCACGCCGTTGGCCGTGGGGCGGTTCGACAGGATGAGCGTGCCTTCACCAAAAGCCATGCGCGCCTTGGCCAGGGCCTCCCGCGAGGTGGGAGCGTTGAAGCGTTTGATGTTCATGCGGATGCACCTCTGAGGATCGGGCCGATGCGGATGGTGTGGGTTTCAGGGATCTCGCTGTGGGCGAGCACCTGCAGGCGGGGGGCCACGCGGCGCACCAGGCGGGCGATGGCGTTGCGGATCGGGTCGGGCACCAGCAGGCAGGCCGGCAGGCCCATCTCTTCCTGCTTCATGGCCACTTCCGCCGCCTTCTGCGTCAGGATGTCGGCCACGCCCGGGTCCAGCGACGGGCCGCCGGCGTTGCCCAGGGCCTGCACCAGCAGGCGTTCCAGGCCGGGTTCGATGGCGATGACGTTGAGTTCGCGCGTCGGGCCGTAGATCTGCTGCACGATGGCCGGCGAGAGGGCGATGCGCACGCGGCGCGCCAGTTCCACCGGGTCGCTGATGCTGCCGGCGTGCTCGGCCAGCGTTTCGACGATGGTGCGGATATCGCGGATGTGCACAGACTCCTCCAGCAGCAGCTGGAGAACTTTCTGGAACGTGGCGATGGAAACCATTTTCGGAACGACTTCTTCGATGAGCTTGGGGGCCAGGCGGGTGACGTGTTCCACCAGTTGCTGCGTCTCGGTACGGCTGAGCAGCTTGGCGGCTTGCACTTGCATCAAGTGTGACAAATGGGTCGCCATCACGGTTTCCGAATCAACGACCGTAAAACCGGCCATTTGTGCCGCTTCCTTCTGGTGTTCGTCGATCCAGTGCGCCGGCAGGCCGAAGGCCGGGTCGGTGGTGGCCGTGCCGATCAGCGGGGTGGTGATGCCGCCGGGGTTGATCGCCAGGAACATGCCGGGGAAGGCCTCGCCGTCGCCCACCATCACGCCGCGCAGGGTGATGCGGTAGGCGCTGGGCTTGAGTTCCAGGTTGTCGCGCACGTGCACGGCGGGCGGCAGGAAGCCCACTTCCTGGGCGAACTTGCGGCGCACGCCCTTGATGCGGGTCAGCAGATCGCCCTGGCGCGTCTTGTCCACCAGCGCGATCAGGCGGTAGCCCAGCTCCAGGCCCAGCAGGTCCACGGGCTGCAGGTCGTCCCACGAGGCCTCGCCGTCGCTCACCGGCGCAGGGGCTTCTTCCACGGGGGCGGGGCGCTTGGCGCGCTGCATCAGCACCCAGGCGCCGTAGCCGAAGCCCGCGCCCATGATGAGGAAGACGGCATGCGGCATGCCGGGAATGACGCCCAGCAGGATCAGGATGCCGGCGGTGATGCCCAGCACGCGCGGCGACATGAAGAGCTGCTGCACGATCTGGCGGCCCATGTCCTCTTCCTTGCCCACGCGCGAGATCACCATGGCGGCGGCCACGGAAATCAGCAGCCCGGGGATCTGCGCCACCAGCGCATCGCCCACCGCCAGCAGGATGTAGCTGTTGGCGGCCTGGCCGGCCGACAGGTCGTGCTGCAGCATGCCGATGGCGAAGCCGCCGACGATGTTGATCACCAGGATCAGGATGCCGGCGACCGCGTCGCCGCGCACGAACTTCGAGGCGCCGTCCATCGAGCCGAAGAAGTTGGCCTCTTCCGCCACTTCCGCGCGGCGGCGGCGGGCTTCCTTCTCGTCGATCAGGCCGGCGTTCAGGTCGGCGTCCACCGCCATCTGCTTGCCGGGCATGGCGTCCAGCGTGAAGCGGGCCGAGACTTCGGCGATCCGCTCGGCGCCCTTGGTCACCAC
>Ga0308157_10004297_pt1 | contig 19096 bp, 17 predicted proteins | sample PhyBR1_FD_201035 | JGI IMG/M metagenome (GOLD analysis project Ga0308157, IMG submission 201035) | Phyllosphere microbial communities from UC Gill Tract Community Farm, Albany, California, United States - DLSLB.R1 | ecosystem: Host-associated > Plants > Phyllosphere > Unclassified | place: USA...
ACTATTTGGGATAAGGTTTTTGGAACTACTTTCGATTTTAGGAAAGATAAAATAGACAAACGAAAATCAAGAGAATTAATGTTTGATAAAGAAACAAAAAGCGAAACTGTTTAGGTTTCGCTTTTTATAAACTTAAAGAGAACTAAAAAACGCCATTCAATTTTGAATGGCGTTTTTTTAGTTTATTAATTAACCTTTTTACGGTTATCGTTAGAATCTCTGTCGATTAACTTGTTGTATGGATCAACACCTACTTCAACCGGTTTTTTATCAACAATAATACTTACTTTATTGTTTACCTTATTAATTAGGTATTTTTTGTTGTATAGTTCGTTTTCGTATTCATGGTTTCCTTTCATGGTTTTTTCGCCAAAGACACCAACTTCTACATAATCAGTTAAAGGATACGATTTTACTTCTTTTTTATCGTATGTTCCTACCAAAGTATTTCCTTTTGCATCTTTATAGGTCTGTGTTCCTTTAGGAGAAGTTCGGTATTTAGAAACAACAAACGAAATATCAACCTGATATTTACCATCTTTCAAAGGTTTTACTTCCACTTTATCCACCTTATTGTCATACAACGTTATGGTTTCAAACATATCGGTAATCAAATACTGTAAATTTGCCGGAGTATTCGCTTTTAAATGATTTACGAATTCAATTGAATTGGTGTACGGAGCTTCCTGAAACTTAACTTTCGCAACATATTCTTTCAGTAAATTATTAAATTGTTTTTCTCCCAAATAATCGCTCATTGCATACAATACCAACGATCCTTTGTTGTAATGGATATACTGTTGGTTTTCATTATACATTAACGGATTTTCTTCTTTCCACTCGCTTCTTCTTCCTCTTAAATAACCGTCTAACGCATCTTTTAAGAATTTACGCATTTGGAATTTTCCATATTCTTTCTCCAGAACTTTTAGTGAGCTGTATTCAGATAATGATTCAGATAATAAAGTTGCACCTTTAACATTGGCTCCAATTACCTGATGAGCCCACCACTGATGCGCCATTTCATGCGATACAACCGAGAACGGATAATCAACTCCTTCTGGATCGTCTTCATCTACATGGGCAATAAAACCAATTGCTTCAGAGAACGGCATGGTGTTGGCAAAAGCCTGCGCAAAAGTTCCCATAGTTTTAGGAAATTCAATGATACGCGCTTGTTTATGCTGATATTCACCGAAATTCTCGCTGTAATAAGCCAACGATTTTTTCAAGGCATCCATCATTCGATCCAAATTATATTCGTGGCCTTTATGATAATAGATTTCCAGATTCAGGTTGTTCCATTTCTCTTTTTTAACTTCATATCTAGCCGAATTAAAGGCGTAGAAATTCAGCATTTTCTGATCCATTTTATAATGGAAATAGTTTCTGTCGTCTTTCTGCCATTGTTTTTGAAGATATCCTGGAGCAATTGCCGTTTGATCGCCTGCTGTACTTACCGTGGTTTCAAAAGTAATCCAATCGGCTTGGTTAGAAATATACGTGTTTTTACGTGCTTCAGTATCATCTGTTGCAGCCATACGTTCGCGTGGTGCCAGGTTGTATTTCTTACGAATATCGTTATCCTGAATTTCAGCATCTTCGTTATATCCGAAGGAAGGAAACATACTGTTGTTTATAAACGTTCCGTTTTCAATGATTGGCGATCGATCTTTTAACCAAGTGTTCGGCAGATTTTGAACAACCATTTCAACCTGTAGCGAATCGCCCGGATTTAAAGGCTGGTTTAATCGATAAATATCAAATTCCATTACGGTATCTTTGCTTACCAACTGATAATCTTTGTTGAATTTAATACTTTGGAAGTTTTTACCGTAATTAATGAACAGGGAATCAATCGCTTTTTCAGATTTATTTACCATAACATAATTTACAACCGCTTTATAATTGCGTTCGTTCGGGAAAATATCCATAGCAACCTTTACATCAACGATACGCGGTTGTGCATATTTTTCGAATTTCTTGTATTTCTTTTCAAAATCAACACGTTGTTTCTCATATTCTTGCGCTGTGTAGTAAGGTTCTAATTTTACAGCCTGATAATACAAAGCATAACCTAAACCAACAAATGCCAACGCAATAATTACAAGCGGAATAGCAATTGGCATTTTAAAACGTTTTACAAACAATTGCAAGCGTTCTTTTGCGTTTGATAATATACCACGACGCCAGAAAAGTAAGGTTAATCCGTATAAAACAAATCCGAAAAGTAACCAATACAGCTTGTAATAGAAATAACCACGAACAATTCCAAATCCATCCATATCAGAATAACTATAACCCGATCCCGAATTAAAATGGAAGACAGCTTGTTCTATTCCTAATTTGTTTAATGCAACTGGAAGTAATTGTATAACAAGTGCGGTGATGAAAAATCCGATAAAATAATTTTTGAAAAACGCTTGTATAAATAACGATAATAGAATGATGATTACATAATCGATCAATTGGAAACCGAAGAAATCTGCAAAGTACTGACCGAATTCAAAATTATAATATCCTAAATAGGTTTGAATTAAAACTCCTGATAAAATTGCAACCAAAAATACCACACAAACCATTTCTACCAAAGCAATGAATTTTGATAACAACAAACTCCAATTTGGAACTGCAGTAGCATCAATTAGTAAATTCATTCGAGATGATGTAGCGTTGTTTAGTAAGATCCCCGCAAAAAGATAAATTAATATCGATAAGAACAAAGAGATACTTCCGCTTGTTACTTCAATAATTTTCCATGTAACAGGGTAGGTGTTGGTACCGTACATTTCGCCCAAACTAACACTTGATATCAAAATAAAAATGACAAGAATGATCATTAAGATGATGAAAATCCAGTTTTTTACAATGCTTGCAAATTCGAATTTAGATAAACGGATTGACGTTTTTAGATTCGAAATAAATGAATAACTGTATGATACTTTTGGAAGATTGATCTTAATAATGCTTCCGAAATTGTTTTTAGTAACACGTTCTGCTTTTCTTTTTCTGCCTATTGTTACAGGTGATTGAGAAAAAGAGAATGAAAAATAGGTAGCAATTAATGCCAAAACACCAACACCAATCCAGATTAAGCGGTTGTAAATAATTACATCGTCTAACGGAATTAATAGTGTGTTTTGTTCGTCAATTGTCCAATATTTTGTAACATAACTTAACGCTTGGTTTCCAAAAGGTTCAAATAAAGAGGCTACAAATTTATCATCTACTTTTGCTGTTAAACTGTTGATTATACCTGGTATAAACAATAATATAATGACAAATATAAAACCTATGTATTGGTTACGAGTTAAGGTTACCAGCATAAAAATCATGGCTCCCATAAAGAAAATATTAGGCAGTACAAATACCAGATAACTTTGAAAGTAAGCCGCAAGACTAATAGGACCTAATAAATCGGGATTTGCAAACGGAAGTGCTGTAGCAAGTAAAAAGCCCAACCCAATAGAAAAAGTAATTACAAAAGTAATTAGAAAGCCACTTAAAAATTTACCGATAAGATATTGAAATTTGTTAAATGGATACGCGAACAACAAAGTGTGCGTGTTGTATTTAAAATCGCGATAAACCGTTGTTCCAATAACTACAGGAATGATAAAGTTTAAAAAGGTGGTAATTCCGCCCATTAAACTGTTTATCGCAATCGGAGAGTTCATTACGGTGTTAGATGATGTTGTTACAGTTAGCGCATCAAAATAACCTGTTGCGCCTGCCATTAAACCAAACGAAAGTGCAAAAAAGAGTGTGAAATACAGATAAAACTGCCAGTTTTTAAACCAGCGTTTTGTTTCAAATTTAAAAATAGTTCCCAGCATTAGTTATCTTTTTTTAATGAAACAAAATAAACGTCTTCTAAAATTGGTTTTGCCTGAATAAAGGTTTCGTTTGGCTGTGCATCGCTATACACACGAATGTTTAAGGTATTATCCGGATTAAAGTTCGAAGAAAGAATGTTGTGTTTTTGGTTGTATTCGTCAAATTCAGCACGCTCAATAGTTCTTCTCCATATTTTACCTTCCAATAATTCTTCGCCACTTGTTGGTGTACCTTCAAACAAAATTTTACCTCCGTTTAAAATGGCAATTTCGTTACATAATTCACGAACATCATCAACAATATGTGTTGAGAAAATTACGGTATGGTTTGCACCAATTTCCCGTAAAACATTCAAGAAACGGTGACGTTCCGCAGGATCTAGTCCGGCAGTTGGTTCATCAACTATAATTAATTGCGGATTATTTAAAAGCAACTGTGCAATTCCGAAACGCTGTTTCATACCGCCCGAATAACCGCTTACGCTTTTAGATCGAACATCGTATAAATTGGTAAGAGTAAGTACTTCTGTAATAATTTTTTTGCGTTCGTCTTTTTTGGTGATACCTTTTAATTGCGCAAAATAATCTAACAATGTTTCTGCAGACATGTTGGGATAAACTCCAAATTCCTGTGGTAAATAACCTAAAACTCTGCGCAAGGCATTTTTATCTTCTAAAACATTGATGTCGTTAAAAGTTACAGAACCCGATGACGGCGTTTGCAACGTAGCAATGGTACGCATTAGTGATGATTTTCCTGCGCCGTTTGGGCCCAATAAGCCAAACATACCTTTGCCTATTTCTAAATTTACATTATCTAACGCTTTAACGCCGTTTTTGTAGGTTTTTGTTAACCCCGAAATTTTTAGACTCATAACCTATTTTTTTTATGTTTTTACTGTGTGAACTTTTTAAGAATGAATTTTAAATGTAAGTATAGCTATTTAATTAAATGTTACAAAAGATATAAAGTTTTTTGGTAAGAAGTTTTAAGTTGAAGCAATAAAAAAAGGAAAACTTTCGTTTTCCTTTTAATCTGTTTTCTAATATCTATGTTCTAAAAAAACTATTTGATGTATTCAATATCGTTTTGTTCCACTTTTTGATTGTCGAAAAAACCTTGTTCGCGCATCCAGTCATCACTGTAAATTTTACTCATATAGCGCGATCCATGATCAGGAAAAATAACAACCACATTACTGTTTGCGTTAAATTCTCTTTCAGCGTCGAACTGACGAACAGCCTGAAATGCCGCTCCTGATGTATATCCAACAAAAATACCTTCGGTTTTAGATATTTCGCGTGCTGTGTGTGCTGCATCTTCATCGGTAACTTTCATAAACTGATCGATTACAGAAAAATCGGTTGCAGTCGGAATCAGATTTTTTCCCATTCCTTCAATTCGATACGGATAAATCTCATTCGGATCAAATTCATGCGTTTCGTGAAATTTCTTTAAAACCGATCCAAAAGCATCAACACCTAAAATACGTATGTTCGGATTTTGTTCCTTTAAAAATTTTGCAGTTCCCGAAATAGTTCCGCCTGTACCAGAACAAGCCACTAAATGCGTTATTTTACCGTTAGTTTGTTTCCAAATTTCAGGACCTGTAGTCTTATAATGTGCATCGATATTCAGTTCGTTAAAATACTGGTTGATGTAAACCGAACCTGCAGTTTCCTGATGAATACGCTTTGCAACGCTGTAATAAGAACGGGGATCGTCTGCCGATACATTTGCCGGACAAACGTACACTTTTGCACCCATTGCCTTCAGCATATCGATTTTATCTTTTGATGATTTAGACGATACCGCCAAAATACATTCGTAGCCTTTAATAATGCTGACCATTGCAATGCTGAAGCCGGTGTTGCCGGATGTTGTTTCAACAATAATACTGCCCGGTTTTAAAATGCCTTTGCGTTCTGCTTCTTCAACAATATGTAAAGCAATACGGTCTTTTGATGAGTGCCCCGGATTAAAAGCTTCTACTTTAGCAAAAAAGTTACCTTTTAAACCTTGAGATATTTTTTTTAACTTAATAAGCGGTGTATTGCCTACAAAATCTAAAATATTCTCATGTGCCTGGATCTCTTCTTTCATTTTTCTTGTTTTTAGCGATTTTTTTAACCTCGCTAGTTAACGTGGCAAAAGTACTATTTTTTTATTTAATGTTGAAAATCAAATGGCATAATGTCAAAAGTTTCGTTAGTTCAATGTTTTGCTTGCAGTTTTCTAATCTATAAAAAAGATGATTAAAAGTTCTTTATTTGGGAACTTTTTGTATATTTGTACAAAGATTATAATTAATGGAAAGGATTTTTGCGAAAAGTACACTGCGTCAATTTTGGGAAAAACATTCAGATTCAGAACAATATCTGAAGACATGGTATGACACCGTACAAAATTCTATCTGGAAAAATCCAAATGAAGTAAAGCAAACCTATGTGAGTGCAAGTATTCTTAAAAGTAACCGAATTGTATTCAACATTAAAGGGAATAGTTACAGATTGGTTGCTAAATTTAATTTTGAAAAACAATGGGTTTTCATTCGCTTTATTGGAACACATGCAGAGTATGATAGAATTGATGCGAACACCATTTAAAAGAAATAACTATGAATATAAAACCTATAAAAACAGAAGCAGACTATATAGAAGCATTATCAAAATTAGAAGTTCTTTTTGATGCAAAAGCGGGTACACCCGAAAGTGACGAGGCAGATATTCTTGCAATATTGATAGATGAATATGAAAAGAGAAACTATCCGATAACAGCTCCCGATCCAATTGAGGCTATCAAGATAAGAATGGAAGAAATGCAATTGAAACAAACGGATTTGATAGATGTTATAGGCGGAAAAAGCAAAGTATCTGAAATATTGAACAGAAAAAGAAAACTTACCGTTAAAATGATTCGTAATTTAACCGTAAAGTTAAATCTTTCACCTTCTTTATTGATCGAAGAATATTAATTTCTACACCTTGAAATAAATAAAAACCCTTTCAAAATTTTAAGATTTGAAAGGGTTTTTTCTATAAATTGAAATGAATGTTACTTCTTAATTCCTTCCAAATCTAACAGAAAGGCAAATTCTTTGGCTACTTCTTTCAGTGCTTCAAAACGACCTGATGCACCGCCGTGACCGGCATCCATATTGGTGTCTAGAAGTAATAAATTTTTATTTGTACGCATTGCACGCAACTTAGCAATCCATTTTGCAGGCTCCCAATATTGTACTTGCGAATCGTGAAAACCTGTCGAAATATAAAGGTTTGGATAATCTTGTGCTTTTACGTTGTCGTAAGGTGAATACGATTTCATATAATCGTAATACTCTTTTTCGTTCGGATTTCCCCATTCATCGTATTCCCCGGTAGTCAACGGAATAGAATCATCTAACATCGTGGTAACAACATCTACAAACGGAACCTGTGCAATAACGCCGTTGTACAATTCAGGCGCATCATTTAAAACAACACCCATTAACAAACCACCAGCAGATCCGCCTTCGGCATACAAATGTTGAGGTGATGTGTATTTTTGATCGATCAAAAACTTCGAACAATCAATATAATCGGTAAAGGTGTTTTTCTTTTTAAGCAGTTTTCCGTTTTCATACCATTCTCTGCCTAAATCTTCGCCACCGCGAATATGTGCAATGGCGTAGATAAATCCACGATCTAACAAACTTAAACGAACCGTAGAAAAATAAGGTTCCATTGTTGAACCGTACGATCCATAAGCGTATTGAAGTAGCGGATTTGTTCCGTCTTTCTTCAAATCTTTTTTATAAACCAACGAAATTGGAATTTTAGTTCCATCGGTCGCCGTTGCCCAAACACGTTCTTCGGTATAATTTTCTTTATTGAATTTTCCGCCTATAACTTCCTGTTCTTTTTTAACCGTTTTTTCTTTGGTACGCATGTTAAAATCAATCACCGATGAAGGAGTTGCCATTGATTGATAACCGTATCGAAGAATTTCTGTATCGAAATCTATATTGGTTGTGGTGTAAGCCGTAAACGTTTCACTTTCGAAAGGAAGATAATACGATTGATCTGGATTTTGCCAAGGCTGAATTTTAATGTGCGATAAGCCGTTGAATCGTTCAGAAACCACTAAATAATCTTTAAAAATATCGATTCCTTCCAACAAAACATCTTCTCGGTGCGGAATTAAATCTGTCCAATTTTCTTTAGTTGTAGCCGTTTCGGGCGTAATCATCAACTTAAAATTGGTGGCTTTATCTTTATTGGTAACAATGTAAAAATGGTCGTTGTAATGCGAAACCGAATATTCTAATCCGCGCGTACGTTTCTGGAAAATATTGAATTTTCCGTCGGGATTCGATGCTTCTAAAATCTGATATTCCGATGTCATGGTGCTTTCAGAACCAATAATCAAATACTTGCGCGATTTAGATCGATAGATATAAGTAGAAAAAGTTTCGTCTTTCTCGTTAAAAATCAATTCGTCTTGCGCAACATCGTTTCCTAAAGTATGTTTAAAAATACGATCGGCACGTAGCGTTTGTTCGTCTTTACGAGAATAAAACAACGATTTGTTATCGGCAGCCCAAGTACTTCCGCCCGTAGTTTTTTCAATTTTTGTAGGTAAGATTTCGCCTGTTTGCAAATTTTTAATCTGTATGGTGTATTCTCTGCGCGAAACGGTATCAACACCAAAAGCCGCATACTTATTATCGTCGCTAATGTTTAAACCACCCAACTGAAAATAAGCGTGATCTTTTGCCAGTTCATTACAATCAAATAGTACTTCTTCGTCGGCATCTAAAGTTCCTTTTTTGCGGGAATAAATAGGGTAGTCTTTACCTTTTTCAAATCGGGTAATGTACCAATATCCGTTGTTAAAATAAGGCACCGATGTATCGTCTTCCTTAATACGACTTTTCATTTCCTCGAATAAATCTTTCTGAAAATCTTTCGTATGTGCCGTAACATCGCTGTAATACTTGTTTTCTTCTTCAATATACGCAATAACCTCTTGGTCTTCGCGCTGGTTTAACCAATAGTAATTATCGGTACGAACATCGCCATGTTTCTCTAAATTGGTAGGGTTTATCTTGGCAATTGGTTCTTTTATAGTGTTATTCATTTTATTTTTTGTTGTTGAACATGCAGCTGCAAAAATACTACAAAAAGCCAGCATAAAAGTATTTGTAGGTTTCATAATTATTAGTTAGTGATTTTGGTTGAATTTAATACTTTTGTAAGAAATATTAAAATTAAAGATATGTTTGGAGATTTAATGGGTATGATGGGGAAATTACAGGAAGCCCAAAAAAAGGTAGAAGAAACAAAGCAACGTTTGAATAATGTGTTGATTGACGAACAGTCTGCCGACGGATTATTAAAGGTTACTGTTACCGCAAACCGACAAATTAGAACGATTGATATTAACGATGAGTTATTAAGCGATAAAGAACAGTTAGAAGATTATTTGATTTTAACGTTGAATAAGGCATTAGATAAAGCAGGAGCAATTAACGAAGCAGAGTTGGCTGCTGCTGCAAAAGACGGTATGCCGAATATTCCGGGAATGGATCTATTTAAATAGTATGAAAAAGTTATTTATACTATTTATGGGTGTCGTTGCAATGGTTTCGTGTAGCGACAAAAAATCGGGAAACACACAAATTACCGGCGAAATTAAAGGATTAAAACAAGGTACGTTATACATTCAGCAGTTGAAAGACAGCACGCTGATAACTTTAGACAGTATTGTTTTAAAAGGAAAATCGACTTTTGAAACTGGTTTTGATTTGAAGGAGCCTGAAGTTTTGTATTTAGGATTGAACCGTGGAACGTCACAGTCTATGGACAATTTGATTTTGTTTTTTGCCGAACCAGGAAATTTAAAGATCAACAGTTCATTGGATAATTTTTCGGGTGGAGCAGTAATCGAAGGTTCTAAAAATCAGGATCTGTATGCAAAATACCTAAAAACCAAAACTGTTTTCACCAACAAACAAACCGATTTGGTACGATCTATCATTTTGGCGCAACAAAGCCAGCAAACCGCTAAAGCCGATAGTCTAGAAAATGTGTTGAACCGAAGCGCGAGAATGGGTTACTTAAACGCAGTTAATTTTTCTTTGAAAAATGGTAAAAACGAGGTTGCGCCTTATATCACATTAACCGATGTTGCACCAACAAACGGCAAACATTTAGATACAATTTATAAAAACCTATCACCCGAAGTTGCAAAAAGTAAATACGGCGTTATTCTTAAAAATTATTTGGAACTGATTAAAAAGCAGTAAATTGATTGCACAATGTATGTTGTATAATTGTAGAATGTATAATGTAAAAAGCATCTGTGTAAATCAGTGAAATCTGTGTTTAATTATCCAAAAAAGTATTTCAAAATAATCATAAAAACAAAAAACACCATTCAAACGAATGGTGTTTTTTATGTTCTTAATTAAAAGATTACTTACGACGCAATTCTTTAATTTTAGCTTTTTTGCCTGTAAGTTCTCTAAAGTAGAAAATACGTGCTCTACGAACTTTACCTCTTTGGTTCAATTCAACTTTTTGTAAAGCTGGCATGTTCATTGGGAAAATACGCTCAACACCAACGTTACCAGACATTTTACGAATTGTAAAAGTTTCAGTAGCGCCAGATCCTCTTCTTTGAATGACTACACCTTTAAAGAACTGAGTTCTTGTTTTTTCACCCTCTTTAATTTCGTAGTAAACTGTAATAGTATCACCCGCTTTAAAATCTGGGAAATCTTTTTTTGTAACAAACTCGTCTTGTACGAACTTTACTAAATCTAAAGACATTTTATAAATTTTTTAAGTTAATTCAAACCAACATTCACGGTTTTCGCCAGAGGTTGATCCAAAAGTGGGGCAAATATAAATAATTATAAGCATATAATACAAACAAAATAAATAAAAATTATGTCCGATTTGCTTTTGTAAGTTGTTGTGAATGAGTTTTTTATTGAATGTTTATCGGTTTTATTGAGTATCCAGCTTCTTTCAATAGTTTTAAAACGCCATCGTTACCACTTAAGTGTGCTGCACCAACTGCAAAAAATGTCGATTGTTTGTTCATAATTTCGGGCATGTTTTTAACCCAATTATGATTTCGTTTGGTAAGCATTTCGTTATAAACATCATCGGTCATATAACTGCTTTTCTTCATGTAGCTATACAAACCTTGAATATCTTGTGCTTTGTATAAAGTAATCATTTCTTTAGTGGTTTTAAAACCATCTTTTTTAAGATCGTTAAGCATTTCAATTGCAGCATTACTTCCTAACGATTTGCTTAAAATTTCCATTTGCTCTTCAATAGTTTCTAAACCACCCAACTTTTTTTGTTGCGTCATTGCAGCTTGTAAAAACTCCATTTCGTACATTTTAAAATCGGTACAAGGGAATGATTTAAAAGTAATCATACTAACAATGGCAGCATCGCTTAAGTTTTCAAATTGTGCAATGTCTAAATCAACCTGTTCTTTTAACAATTGTTTCAAAAGGGTATATTTATCAGCATCTAATCGACTAGAAAGCGGCGTTTCGCTTATCATTGATTGCTGTAAAAGTGCAGTGCTATTAGGATCACCAAAGTTAATTTCGGCATAATAAGCATCTACATTTTTTAAGGTGTTTTGAATGGTTTCAGTCATGATATAATCTTCCTGACAAATCATATGAATGGTTCCAAAAACATACGAAGGCTTTTCTAAACCTTTACCCGAAATTTCCCATAATAAACTTCTTTCGGTTTGAGCTGTTGATAAGAACGAACTTAAAGTTAACGTACAAAGTGCAATACTTTTTATAAAATTTTTCATAATGATACTTTTAAAAGTAAGTAAACATTTAAGGCGAATGTTACAAAAAAAATCAACTTTAGCAAGTAAATTATTCTCTATCTAATAAATCGGGTCTGCGGTTTTGTGTGTGTTCGTAGGCTTTGTCTTCGCGCCATTTTTCAATTTCAGGGAAATTTCCACTCAATAAAATATCAGGCACTTTCCAACCATTGTATTCAGCCGGGCGTGTATAAATTGGCGGAGCCAGTAAATTATCCTGAAAGCTGTCGGTTAGGGCAGAGGTTTCGTTAGAAAGTACTCCGGGAATCAACCTGATAATAGCATCGCATAAAACAGCAGCGCCCAATTCACCGCCCGAAAGCACATAATCCCCAATAGAAATCTCTCTGGTAATAAAATGATCGCGCACACGCTGGTCAACACCTTTATAATGTCCACAAAGAATAATAATATTTTCAACCATAGACATGCTGTTGGCAATTTGCTGATTCAGCGTTTCGCCATCGGGTGTCATGTAGATAATTTCGTCGTAAGTACGTTCGGCTTTCAGTTTGGTAATGCATTTATCAATCGGTTCAATACTCATAACCATTCCCGCACCGCCGCCAAATTGGTAATCATCAACATTTTTATGTTTATTGGTACTGTAATCTCTTAAATTGTGAAAATGAACTTCCACCAAACCTTTCGCAATGGCTCTTTTTAAAATCGATGCTTCAAACGGACTTTTAATCAATTCGGGTAAAACAGTTATAATATCAATACGCATAAAAAAATATTTGCTGCAAAATTACACTTTCTTTTTAGCAAAACAGCTTTATAGTTATTTTAAGATCCATAAAAAGAAATAACCTTATATTTGTAACTTATTTTTTAAGATTATTATGGAAAACGGTATTTACGCAAAATTTACAACACCAAAAGGTGATATAGTAATAAAATTAACACACGATAAAACTCCGGGTACAGTAGGAAACTTTGTTGCTTTAGCCGAAGGTACTTTAGAAAACACCGCACGTACGCAGGGAAAACCTTATTACGACGGTTTAACTTTTCACAGAGTTATAAACGATTTTATGATTCAAGGTGGTGATCCAACAGGAACGGGTTCTGGTGGTCCGGGTTATAAATTTGATGATGAGTTTCATCCGGAATTAAAGCACGATACTCCTGGAATTCTTTCTATGGCAAACGCAGGCCCTGGTACAAACGGTTCGCAATTTTTCATTACGCACATTGCAACGCCTTGGTTAGATAACAACCATACGGTTTTTGGACATGTAGTTGAAGGACAAGATGTTGTTGATGCAGTAGAACCGGGTGATAAAATGGATAAAGTTGAAATTATCCGTGTAGGCGATGAAGCGGAAAAGTGGAATGCAGTTGAAGCTTTTAGAACTTTTGAAGGATCTCGCACTAAAAGATTATCAGACGAAAAAGCTAAAGTTGATGCTGAATTAGATAAAATTGCAGCAGGTTTTCAAAAAACAGATAGCGGTTTGCGTTACCAGTACATTCAAAAAGGATCGGGTAAGCAAGCTACAAAAGGCAGTAAAGTGGCGGTTCATTATAAAGGACAGTTAACTAACGGACAAGTTTTTGATGATTCTTACAAACGCAAGCAACCAATTGAATTTAATGTAGGTGTTGGTCAGGTTATCGAAGGATGGGACGAAGGTATCATGCTTTTAAACGTTGGCGATAAAGCTCGTTTTGTAATTCCATCGCACTTGGGTTACGGATCGCGCGGAGCAGGCGGTGCAATTCCACCAAACGCAACATTAATTTTTGATGTAGAACTTGTAGACGTTAAATAATATTGAAAATGCCTCTTATTTTAAGAGGTATTTTTATTTTTGTGCTATGAAGAAATTGTACACCTTAATTTCGTTACTAACCATAACAGCGGCAAGCGCACAAATTGGCGATGCCATTCACTGTGGTTACGATTTTACAAGTTATATTGTTGTAAAACCTCACGAAGACGGTAAAACCCAAACCATAAACGGTTTAAAAATGACGGTTTGCGATGAGAATGGAAACGAAGTAATAAATAAAGATTTTAAGTTAAGTTGGAAAAACAACAACCAGCCATTGAATTTTGTTCGAAACTATAAAATTGATTCAAAAAATAAGAAAATTGAAGGATTCGATGAAGGAAAATGGTTTTACTATTTTGCAGATGATCATTATTTGGTAACCGTTGCGAATACCTTTAATGCCGACGATTTTTATTTAAAGATCGAAGATATTGATGGCGAAGAAAACGGCGGGCATTTTAAAACTTTTATGATGCAGTTAGCACCATATAATATGTATATTCTTTGTATATCTGAAGAAAAACAAAAAGCCATGCAGTTTGGTCGCCGCATGAATAAACCTATCGATATTGTTTTAGAAAAGAAATAATCTTAAACAGAAATTTCTTCTTTTTTATGATCTAAATTTACTTGTTGCAGATAAAATGAAGGTGACATACCGGTGCTTTTCATAAATGCACTTGAAAAAGTACGTGCACTTGAAAAACCTAATTGTTCTGCAATAGCCTGTATTTTGTATTTTGTCCATTTTTTATCAGTATCAACCTTATCTAAAAAGTAGGCAATACGTAAACTGTTTAAATAATCTATAAAAGATTTTTCTTTATACGAATTTATAAATTGCGATAAATAAGTACGATTGGTATTCCATTGATTTGCCAGATCATTCAGATTGATATCTTTATTTAAGAACAAATGATTCTTTTCAAAAGCATTTAAATGTGCTATTAATTCCTTTAAAACTTTATCATCTACAATTGGTGTATCTTTTACATTGTTTATAACAGGTAAAATGTATTTTCCCCATTCGTTAACATTAATTTCCAACGGATTTGTAGAATTCGAAACAATGGGGTAGCTTTCATCGGTACTTTCTTGAATAGGCAAGGGCTCACGTTGTTTTAAAAGATCATTATAATTTTTTAAGAATTCTTTTCTTTTTCTATAATTGTAGATTGTAATTATAATTAGGCAAATTGCAATAGCAATTCCTGTTATTGTGAAATAGCGGTTATAAAGACTTTTGTTGTTTAGATCATTCTCCAGTCTTTCTTTATCACTTATTAAAGTCTTTACATCAATAGTGTTATGCAGAGTTCCGGCAAGTTGTTTGTATTCTACCTGTAAATACTTCATCACATCTAATAGTTGATTTGTGTAAAGAAGTTCTTCTTTTACATTGCCCTGCTGTTTGTAATGATTAATTAAATAAGTGTAAGCATCTTTAATTTCAGGATTACTATAATTATGATTCTTAAAAATAGTATCAATTTTTTTAAAGAAAACAACAGCTTGTTCTTTATCTTCTAAATGCCAATAATTTAACCCTATGTAATAATATATTGTAGCTTCGTTAGCAAAATCGTCATTTGCGGCAATAATTGTAACGCTGGATTTAAGCAAATTAATACTTTTTTGAAATTGTTTTTCCTGAAAAAGATTTAATCCCAATACATAATTAAAATACGGAGTTTTAAATTCCAGATCATCGGCTTTTAGTAAATTCATTTTGCTTAACCCAATATTTATAAGTGCCGTGCTTTCTTTGTTTTTTTGCAAATAGTATAAAGTGAACGCTTCGCGATATAACGAGTTAAAATATCCTTGAAGATGGTTGTAAGAGTCCTCACCTTCAAAATAGGTACGTGCTTCTTTAAAATGGCTGTATGCTTTATCGTACTCCTGAATATGAAAATATACCAAACCTATGTTGTACATGCTTTTATAATATTCATAAGCATTGTGAGTTTTATCAATTTCGTTTAATATCTTTAACTCATAACTCAATGAATTGATGTAGTCTTTTTCAAAATAAAAAGCAGTAGCTTTTGACTGTAAAGCTCGTATATAAAAATTTATGGGTAATTTTTTAGCAACTGTTAACAAAGTATCTGAATAAGCATGTATGTTATTTGATGAATGTGCGATACTATAAAATTTATCATACGCTTCAAATAAATGTTGGTCATTGTTTAATCGCTTTGCCTTTTGAAGATAAAGTTTCAGAAAAAAATGATACTTGTTATTATCGCTATTCATATTTTCTAATGAATCGTTTAACTGGTTTAATGTAAAACCACCCTCATTAAATTTTAAAGAGGATTGACTATTTGCAACAAAAAACATCAAAAAGATACTAAAAAAAATATAAATCCTTGCCATTTATACATATCATTATAGTGCAATTTACGATTTTAAACACAGACTGCCTAAAAAAAATAATCACTGATTATTAGGTGTTTACGTTGATTTTAGGTACGAATTGATCAATCTGCATAACAACATTTTGCATATTTCCATACTTACCTGTAGCTTTGAAGTAACATAAATGTGTTATTATCTATTAAAATTTATTTTGATCATTATGAAAAAATGTTACTTACTTTTATCGATTCCTATGCTGATGCTTTCATGTACAAATGATTTTGATGAGTCCTTTCCAAAACAAGAAGACCAAGCAAACGTAATTTCTGACAAAACTACAAATTCTGTTAGTATTAATTTAAACAATATTGTTACAGAATTGGTAACAACTTATAAGTTAGCTTACGGTACAAATTCTAATAACACATTATTGCAAGAAATAGCATTGTTAGAAAAGGTATCTAATGAGAATGCCAATTTTGTTGAAATAAAACCTGCCGATTATAATGTGCCTTCTGAAGATGAAGCAAAAAAAATTATTGTTAATTATGATGTTGAATACAATAGATTAAATATTTCTACAAAGATTAAAACTTATTTCAATTTTATTTTAGAAAATGGAAATGATAATTGGATTGATTTACTATCAGCCGTTGCTGTAGATGATCAATTAACTATAAATGAAAAGAATCTGTTGAATTTTACTCTTAATTCTTTAAATGATAATAACGATAAAGGAGATCATCATTGGAAAAGACGAATGATTGTAGCAGCAACATTAGGATTTGAAAAGAGTAGTGCTAATGCTGTTTTTAATGTTGCCTTATTAAAAATTAATAATTAAAAATATAAGAAAAGAAAGTCACCTAATTTGCCCAATTTTCCACACACAGTTTAACCTGTGTGTGGGTTTTAAAAAAGTTTTAGGGAATATTTTTTTCAAGATTATTCTAATAAATAGTTTACAGTGAATAAAGAATCAATTAATTCAACCGTTGAAATATATGTTAGAGAATGATTCAAACAAACAAGCTAAAGAATACAACAAGAAAAATAAGTACGCTAATCAAAATTTAATACCATTTTCCGATTATAATATTAGTAATGAGAATGATATTAGAGAGATGATTACAAAGCAGGAGAAGATTGTGAAAACTTTAGAACGCGAAGTACTTAATTTAAAGCAAACAGCACGTAATAAAATTAATTAAAGTTACACAAGTGCTGACAATATTACCTTATTAAACCTTATGTTGCTTATTCCCCCCCCCTTAAAGACCACATGTGCGTTGTTAGTTTAACACATGTGGTTTTTTAATTTTCTATAAAAGAATAATATTTATAGGATAAAAATAAAGCATAAAAAGAACGGAAGCTTTTAGCTTCCGTTCTTTTTATTTATTAATAGCAGGAACATATTTAAAGTACATTTCTGCTAACGACATATTTTTTACGTGTTCTATACGTTTGTGAAAAACTTAAGGGCTAATTTTATTTGGTTTAGAGAAACCACAAGTCCAATAAATTCACCAAAAGCTTCCGTTTTTTTATTTATTAGCAGGAATGTCTTTAAAGTACATTTCTGCGAACGACATGTTTCTACCGTGTTCTATACGTTTGTGGAAAACTTCAGGGCTAATTTCGTTTGGTTTAGAGAAACCACAAGCGCCAATAAACTCACCAAATGCTTTCATTGTATTTTTATGGAAAGTTGCCACACGTACCGATTTATCAGTAATATCCATACCTTCATAAAGTAAAGGATCTTGTGTTGCAATACCAACTGGACAGTATCCGCTGTCACATTGTAATGCTTGGATACATCCTAAAGCGAACATCATTCCACGCGCACTGTAACAAGCATCGGCTCCTAAAGCCATATTTTTAGCCAAATCAAAAGCAGAAATTACTTTTCCGGCTGCGATGATTTTTATGTTCTTACGAAGACCATACTCTTTTAAAGCATTATTAGCGAATACTAATGCATCGCCCAATGCCATACCCATATAGTCAATAAACTCTAAAGGTGCAGCACCTGTTCCTCCTTCAGCTCCATCAATTGTGATAAAGTCAGGGTAAATACCAGTTTCACTGAACGCTTTAATAATATCTATAAATTCGTCTTTTCTACCAATACAAATTTTAAAACCAACAGGTTTACCACCGCTCAAATTACGTAGTTTTCCAATAAATTGAGCCAATTCGTTTGCATTGCTAAACGAAGAGTGCGATGATGGCGAATGTACGGTTGTAAACGGTTTTACGTTACGTATTTTTGATACCTCTAAAGTGTTCTTTTCAGCCGGTAATAATCCACCGTGACCAGGTTTTGCACCTTGAGATAATTTTAATTCGATCATTTTTACATCAGGATACTGAGATCTTTCTGAAAACAAAGCATCGCTAAAAAATCCTTGGTCATCTCTACAGCCAAAATATCCTGTACCAATCTGCCAGATTAAATCTCCACCAGATCTGTGGTAAGGCGAAATTCCACCTTCACCGGTATTATGAGCAAATCCGCCTAACTTAGCACCTTTGTTTAAAGAAACGATTGCTTTTTTACTTAAAGCACCGTAACTCATTGCACTAATATTGTAAATACTTGCGCTGTATGGTTGCGAGCATTGTTCGTTACCAATTAATGTGCGGAAGTTAAAATCGGAAATTATTTTTGGATAAACCGAGTGTGAAGCCCATTCGTAACCAATACGGTTAGGATCATCTTGCATACCAAAAGAAACGGTTTGTTTCTCATTTTTAGCACGCTGATAAACAATAGAACGTTCACGACGGTTGAAAGGCTTACCATCTAATTCGCCTTCCATGAAGTACTGACGTAATTCTGGACGAATTCCTTCCAAGACATATCGTAAACGACCAATAATAGGATAGTTTTTACGAAGGGTGTGTTTTGTTTGAAAAGCATCTTTAAATGCCAAGTAAAATAATATTACAGGAAGTAAAAGAGTTAAAAAGCTCCAGTTTCTAAGTAAAACTAAATATAATGCTACAATTAAATAGGTAATTATAAAAGCCCAAATAACCTGTCTAATTACAAAACGATTTAAAAATTTTTGGTGTAACATAGGTTTTTAAATGCAAAAATTGTTGTTGTTTATTAAATTGTTTGTTTTAACTATTGCTTCTTTATCAGATATTTTATTAAAAGATAATTTTTAAACCGCATTAAATCAGGTAATTTGGTTTTTATTTAAAAAATATCTTTCTTTTTTATCAGATTAAGAAAAATAGTGTTC
>Ga0308157_10004300_pt1 | contig 19093 bp, 15 predicted proteins | sample PhyBR1_FD_201035 | JGI IMG/M metagenome (GOLD analysis project Ga0308157, IMG submission 201035) | Phyllosphere microbial communities from UC Gill Tract Community Farm, Albany, California, United States - DLSLB.R1 | ecosystem: Host-associated > Plants > Phyllosphere > Unclassified | place: USA...
TTGGCGAGTGCGCGCTTCCTCGACAAGCAGGTGCCGCTCAGTCAGACGGCTGACTTCCGAACTCTCATACTCGGCGAAGCCGCAATACAGCGACTATGTTGTGACAACTGACCATCAGTCCTGCGCTTCGCCGAACGTTTCAGTCTCGAGTGCCCATTCGCGAGCCTGTTCGCTCAGGCTGAACCCCAGTCCTGGGCGGTTGGGAACGATCATCCGTCCACCGGAGATCTCGAGCTTCTCGTTGAATAGCGGTTCCAGCCACTCGAAATGCTCGACCCAAGGATCGATCTCATAGGCGGCAGCCAGGTGCAGGTGGATCTCCATGGCAAAGTGCGGGGCCATTCGAATCCGCGCCTGTTCTCCCAGAGACATGATCTTCAGGAACGGTGTGATGCCGCCGACACGAGGGGCATCCGGCTGCATGAAATCAACCGAACGATTTCGAATGAGGTCCCAGTGCTCGGCAACGCTGGTGAGCATCTCGCCCGTGGCGATCGGTGTTGCAAGCTCCCGCGCCAGGTCAGCGTGCCCTTCGGAATCGTATGCGTCAAGCGGTTCCTCGATCCATGTCAGCCCATAGTCTTCCAGCGCCCGCCCCATTCGGATCGCAGTGCTTCGATTCCACTGCTGGTTGGCGTCGACCATCATGGGAAACTCGTCGCCAAGAGCTTCCCTGATCGCCTGGACACGCTTGAGATCGATCTTGGTATCAGGCTGCCCCACTTTGATCTTGATGCCACCGATTCCGCGCTCGACCGAAGCTCGAGTGTTGTCGAGAACTTCATCGATCGACATCGACAGATATCCCCCGGAAGTGTTGTAACACTGCACCGAGTCTCGATGCGCCCCAAGGAGCTTGGCGAGCGGAAGTCCGGCGCGTTTCGCTTTGAGATCCCACAGCGCGATGTCGATCGCAGCAACGGCCTGTGTCGACAGCCCGCTGCGTCCCACGGAAGCACCCGCCCACACAAGCTTCGTCCACAGCCGCTGAATATCATTGGGATCCTCTCCGAGAAGTTCCTCCGCGATCTCCTTGGCGTGCACATACTGTCCGGGTCCGCCGGCGCGCTTCGAATAGCTGTAGCCGACGCCTTCAAAACCCGCTTCGGTTCGGATCTCAGCGAACAGAAAGGCGATGTCGAGCAATGGCTTCTGCCGTCCGGTGAGGACTTTCGCATCACTGATCGGCGCGGCGAGCGGCAGGCTGACCAACGAGAGTTTGACCGAACTGATGCTGTCTGTGCTCGCTTCACCTCTCCTGAGAGCGGCGAAATGGCTTTCATTCACCGAACTGGTCTCCGTTGCGCTCGTCAGATCGAGGAACGATGCTGTCATGGTTTTCTCCTTCTGTTTTTTGCTGAAATCGGGGTTGGAGGCCAAGTGGACTCGGTGTCACTGGCTCACAGCGAAGTTACGACTGCGAGGCAGCCCTCGGCTGACCGGTGTCAGATCGTCGACCGTGGATTCTCAATAGGCGTTGTCGGTTCGTGCTCATCGGTAGACTCAGATTCGAAGCCTTCCACCTCATCGCGGTCATTGAACTCGTCTCCTTCAAGGCTCTTCGAGCCGTACCGCGTCGCGGCAAAAGTGATGAGACACAGAATCATGATGTAGACAGCGACCGGCCAGTAGTGCCCCGTCCACGCCAGCAGCGCAGTACCTATGACTGGAGACAGACCACCTGAGAGAGCCGCGGCGAGCTCCCTCGACGAAGCCACACCGCTGTATCGGACCTTCGTAGGAAACAGTCCCGATAGAAGCGCTCCCTGATTCGCGCCCAGCGCGCGGATTCCAAAGTTGTACATGATGATGATCGCAACGTAGATGAGTACGGTTGTCCCGGTGCCGATGAGCCAGAAGAACGGGAAAGCGAATACGAAGATGAAGATCGTAGCCGTTCCATAGACGCGTTTCACTCCGAAACGGTCGCCGAGGTATCCGAACACCGGAGTCGACGCGAGGCTGATAAGTGACGCAACAAGGATTGCGTTGAGCCCGATGCTCTTGTCAAGAAAGAGGAATGAGGCAATGTACGTGATGATGAAGGTCTTGACGAGATAGCTGGTTCCGTTTTCAGCCACCACGGCCGCCATCGATGTGAGGAAGTTCTTGGGGTGCTTCGAGAACACATCTTTGAGAGGCTGACGCTTCTTCGCTTCGCCGCTCTTGCGCATTGCGATGAAATCCGGTGACTCCATCACGCCCAGGCGGACCCACAGCCCCACTGCAATGCCGATGACCCCCAAGAGGAAGGGGATTCGCCATCCCCAGCTGAGCAGCTGATCCTCTGTGAGGACGGCACTCAGAAGCGAGAAGATTCCAGTGCCGAGCACAAGCCCGACTGCGTTCCCCCATCCTGGCAGGCTCGTCAACAGCGTACGGTGCTTCGGGGGTGCGAATTCGGCCACCATGATGACGGCTCCGGCGAATTCTGCCCCTGCGCCAAGTCCCTGTACCAGCCGCAGGAACACGAGGAGGAGAGGGGCGAGAATTCCGATGTCCTCATAAGTGGGAAGCAGTCCCATGCATGCTGTCGCCAGTCCCATCATGACCAGCGTGAAAATAAGAATCGAACGGCGACCGAAGCGATCCCCAAGCGCGCCGAAGACGAAGCCACCGAGAGGCCGAATGAGGAATCCCACCGCGTTCGCTCCGAACGCAGCGACCGTTCCTACCAGAGGGTCGAAATCTGGGAAGAAGAGAACATTAAATACCAGCGCAGAGGCTGTCCCGAAGAGGATGAAATCGTACCATTCGACGGTGGTTCCGACAGTGGAGGCAAGCACCGCTCGGGCGATCTGCTTTTTGCTCGGCTGAACCGGCAGTGATGTGTCTGACTTTGACATCGGTGGCTCCTCAACTTCATTGTCCAGAGAGGTGTTGATCGATTCGATTCCCATTCATTCGGAATTACGTGCCGTGAATGAGACGAATGAAGCATAGCGTGAGCCGCTCAACCGTGCAAGCGGTCACATTTTTCGCCGGCAGAACAGCAAAATGAAGGCAGAAACACAGACGCTCTCCCCAGCCGAGGAAGCGGCTGAGGAGAGCGTCGGGAACCTGGGACAGAACCTACTGTGGGAGCGTTCCGCCTGTGGTCAACGTGATCACCTCGGCGGCATGACGGACCTGAGGCCCCATCTGTCCGAGGATGCCCTCCATCCTCTCTGCTACACCGGCGACACTGATCGCCGCCACCGGATATCCAGCAGCGTCATAGATCGCCGCCCCGCAGCAGGCACTCGAGTAATCGAATTCCCGCTCGTCCTGCGACCAGCCCCGCTCCCGCGTTCGCTCGATCTCGTCGCGCAGTCGTCCCAGTGTGCGACTGGTCAGCGTCGACTGGGGGGAGTCCATGAGTCGTTGGATCATCGCCTCACGCTCGTCCTCTGGCAACGCTGACAAGTAGGCGCGCCCGACGGATGTGGTGTGCATAGGACGCGACGATCCCAGTTGCGCAGACACAGCGACCGGCCTGGGGCCCTGCTCACGGTGGATGAAGACCATGACGTCATCGTGCGGAATCGCCAGACTGACGGTTTCCTGCGTCGACCGCAACAACTCGCGCAGCGCCGGCACGGCCACATCTTTGAGCAGGCTCGACCCCGTGGCCGCGGCACCGACCCGAGCCGCCGCCGGTCCTAGCGAGACACGACCCGAAGGGCCATCTGCGCCGAGCCACCCCTGCTCGCGCAATTTGTCAACGAGACGATAGGTCGTGCTCCGCGTGAGGTCAAGAGCCGCCGCAAGATCAGCTACCGTACATGAGCGCACAGAGGAGACGTAGGTGAGAATCGCAAGCCCTCGATCGAGCGCTCCCGCATTGGCGGCGAGCACCGGAACCTCGGCGTCGTCCTGGGTCGTCAATTGGGGCACTCCTCACTGGATGGAACATTTTCACTCCCACTGAGACTACACGCCTCGCCCACCGCTGACAGCGCGTAAGCCGGTCGAATGATCCGCAGTCAGCATGTCCGCGTTTGCCGCTTTCAGCGTGCAGTCGACGTGCCTGCCGCGCTTCACAGCTGCCGTGCGGACGTTGTCATGCAGTCACCGCAACGGCGAGACCACCGGATTGCTGAGTTCGCCGACACCTTCAATATCAACGTTCACCACATCCCCGGGACGCAATGACCGCCGAGGCGATCGAAAGTCACCGCATCCCGCCGGAGTCCCGGTGAGGATGACATCGCCCGGGCGCAGAGTGAACCACGTCGACAGATACTCTATGAGCTGCGGGATGCCGAAGATCATGTCAGCCGTCGTTCCATCCTGCACGATTTCGTCATTCACCCAAGTTCGGATCCGCACGCCGTCGACATCAGGGGCTTCGTCCGCAGTGACGATGGACCCGAGGGGGCAGAATGTGTCCAATCCTTTGCCACGGACCCACTGACCATCCTGCTCCTGGAGGTCACGGGCGGAGATGTCATTGGCCGGCGCGTACCCGAAGACCACTTCGTGAGCCGCGTCCGCCGACACCGACCGACAGGTCCTGCCTATAATTACGGCAAGTTCAGCTTCCCAATCGGCACGCTTCGTAATGTTCTCGTCGACGACGATCGGATCCCTCGGACCGGTCACGCTTGATGAAAGCTTCGGGAAGAGATAAGGAGTGCTCGGTGTCTCCCACCCCATGTCAATGACAGTGTCTCTGAAGTTCAACCCGATTCCGAAGATCGTCGGAGGCATAAATGGCGTGGTCACCTCGGCGTCTTCGATTCGGACCTCGCCTCCGTCGAACGTCACTTCAGCGCCCGCGATCACGTCGAGCACGCTCGCCTTCTCGTGTCCCGCGATACGCCACTGCCGTCCGTCACATTCGGCAAGTCGTCGTCGGCCGTCGATCATGACTGTTCCCAGTCGCATCAGACGCCTTTCACCGTGGCTGCTCGGCTGCCGCCGGAGGAGTCTCCAGCCTCGTCCGCAACCAGAGCGCGGTCAACTGTCGATCCGGTTCTGGCTTCGTATGGGACGACGAGGTCCTCTTCAATCTCCTCAAGTGACTTGCCCTTCGTCTCACGGACAAAGAACAGGCAGAAAAGGAAGCCGATGATGTTGCATACGACGAAGACGACCATCGTCTGCGCGAGCCCGAGGCCGTCACGCATCAGCGGGAATCCGAAGGTGATCGCCAGTGTCGCGAACCATGTCACCATCGAAGCCATACCCATTGCGGCCCCGCGAATGCGCAGCGGGAAGATCTCTCCGAGCACAACCCAGTTCACCGGACCCCAGGTCAGAGAGTAGCTGACGAACATGACGGACATCGCGAGAAGCATCGACAGCGGGTTGATCTCCGCGCCCTTGCTCGCCTCAAATGCCATCCATGCCATTGAGACGGCCATACATGCGCTGCCTCCGACGAGAAGAGTCTTCCGCCCGACTCGGTCGATGAACTGCAGCCCGATGATCACGGAGATGACCTTCACCGTGCCGAGGATCATCGTGAAGATGAGGGCATTCTCGTGTGGCAGGCTGAGGCTCTCGAAGATCGTCGGAGCGTAGTAGGTGACCATATTCAGCCCTGTGGCCTGGCAGAGGATCGGGATGCCCACTCCGACGATGATCGCCGGTCGGACCCACGGAGCGAGAAGCTCACGCTTCGACGGCTTGCGATCGACATTCTCCATCGCAGTGAGATCCGTTTTCGACTCGGCCTCGGAACGCGTCGCGCGCAGCAGAGCTGCCGCTTCATCGCGACGCCCATGCGCGAAGAGCCACCGAGGCGACTCCGGGAGAAAGGGCAGCCCCACGACGAGCAGAATCGCCGGGAGAGCACCTGAGGCAAGCATCAGACGCCAGTTCCCTGAGTCAGCGAGCAGGAAGTTCACGCAGTAGCCGAGCAGCAGACCGGTGACGATCATCAGTTGGTTGAGTCCGGCCAGGCGACCACGTGTCTTCGCCGGCGCCATTTCAGAAAGATAGACAGGGACGAGGGCAGAAGAGCCGCCGACGCCGAGGCCGAGGAAGATCCGCCCCGCGATGAGTGTTCCATTGTTCGGCACTGCCGCGCAGACAAGGGAGCCGACGATGAAGATGACGCCGAGGATGAGAATGACCTTGCGACGTCCTATCCGATCGGAGAGGCGTCCGGCTGCGACCGCGCCGAAGACAGCTCCGAGAGAGGTGCCACCGACGATCATTCCCGTGGTGAAGGCAGTCTGCTCGAACCCGGGAGTCTCGTAGATGTAGGACAGGGCTCCTGCGATGATGCCCGTCTCGTAGCCGAAGAGGATGCCGCCCAGGGCACCGAAGAAGTAGATGAGGAACGGTCGCGGAGCTCGGACGGCGGCCGCCGCTCTGCCCGCGGCGATGCCGGCAGTTTTCTGCATTGCTGGTTCCTTTCAGGAAGAATGACACCCCTCAGCGGACGTCAATCTCATTAAGTAGGATTCACTTTAAAGCATTGAGAATGTGGTGTGCTTCACCGTAGCGTAGGCTAATGGCCAGCGCAACACTTTTTCTCAATGAACGCACCTGCTCCTAACGAATAGGACACGAAGAGAGGATTTCCTCATGTCATCACTGCCCGCACAGCTTGGCCCCCAACGCCCGACAGTCTCTGAAGTCGAGACCTTTCCCCTCGAGCACATCTTGGAGTCCCCCTACGGCACAGCGAAGGGACGCGTTCCCGCCCGGATCGGCACACTCGTCAAGATCACTACCAGCGAGGGCTTCGTCGGCTGGGGCGAGAGTTTCGGCCCTCCGCGCTTCGTCGCGCCGGCACTCGAGGCGTTCTCCAGGGCACTCGTCGGTCAGCCGATCGACATTCGTGAGAACTTTGCACAGCGGATCGTCGCAGAGAACTACCACCTGAGCATCGGCGGCAGCCACATTGCCGCGCTCTCCGGAATCGACATCGCCCTGTGGGACGCTCAGGCACGAACCCTCGGCGTGCCCATCGGCCACCTGCTCGGAGGAGTGATCCGCACCGAAGTTCCTGCCTACGCCTCGATCGGCTACGTCACCGAGAATGCCGATATCGATGACTTCCGAGCACAGCTGGCGTCGGCCGCTGCGGAAGGATTCCAGGCGGCGAAGATCAAGATCGGCATCGATCCGGTCGCCGATCGCCAACGAGCCGAAGCCGCTCTGGCCGAACTCGGCCCCCACGGCGAACTCATGGTCGACTACAACGCGAATGGGACCGTTGACTCCGTGATGCGCTCACTGCGCGGCCTGCTCGATCTCGATCCGCGCTGGGTCGAGGAGCCCCTGCCGCCGTATCAGCATGACGGCTGGGAACGCGTCCGCGAACTCGGCGTGCCGCTCGCCGGCGGCGAGGCGCTCTATGGTCGATTCGGGTTCCGAGAGCCCATCGCCAATGGGCATTTTGACATCATCCAGCCCGATGCGGCGAAGTGCGGCGGACTGACGGAGGCGAAGCTGATCAGTCAGCTCGCCTACACGTTCAATCGGCGCGTCTCTCCCCACTGCTGGGGCACGGGCGTCGCTCAGGCCGCCTGCCTGCAGCTTCTGTCGACGCTGCCCGACCTGCCGTTCGGCGAATTCGGAGGGACTCCGCAGTTCTTTGAATTCGACCGCGGACTCAACCCGCTGCGCGAAGGGGTGCTCGCCGAACCAATCCTGCCCGCAAACGGCACCGTAGCAATCCCCTCAGGACCAGGTCTCGGCGTGGAGGTCGACGCCGAGTGGGCAAGATTCCACCGGGTCGAAGGTCTATTCACTCACGTTGCATCCAAGTAAATTCCTATTTAATGCGATCCAGTTGCACTGAATAGGACTCAGTGTCATGATGGAGGAGCAACACATCTCGTCATAGGAGGCAAAGGCGCATGATCAACAGCGGAGAATCGGAGTCGGCGGCAGACCCCGCGCCACCCCGGCAGGAAACGACGCCAGGGATCGAGGCGCCTCTGCAGGGACGGGTCGCACTCGTCACCGGTTCCGCACGGAACATCGGCCGCGCAATCGCCGACCGGCTCGGCGCCGCCGGAGCCTCAGTCGTCATCGTCGACATCGATGCTGCCGCGGCTGATGCTGCCGCGGATCACCTCACCAGCCTCGGCATACCGAGCCTTGCGATCGCCGCCGATCTCACTGCGACGGAGGGAATCGACTCCGCCTTCGCACAAGCCGAAGACCGGTTCGGCGTCGTCGATGTTCTCGTCAACAACGCCTATGCTCGCATCGACGAGAACTGCTTCGGCCCTTTCCTGACGATCGACCCGAACAACTGGGAGCGATTCTTCGCCGCCAATACAACGATGTTCTTCGGAGCGTGCCAGCGATTCGCCCGTGCCCTCGCACATGCCGAGCAGACAGGCTCCATCGTCAACATCAGTTCGCACGGCGCGGCTCGAGCGCACCGAGAACATGTGCCATACGACTCGGTCAAAGGTGCGATGGAATCCTTCACCCGAGCCGCGGCCGTGGACCTCGCCCCGTGGGGCATTCGTGTGAATGCCGTACGGCCCGGATCGATCCTCGTCACCGATGAAGCCGTCGATTGGGGAACCGGGGGCCGACAGGATACGCAGATCCCTCTCGGGCGTCAGGGAAATCCTTTTGACGTCGCGAACTCCGTCCTCTACCTCGCAGGACCCGCCTCGGCGTATGTCACAGGACAGATCTTCAACGTCGATGGCGGACTCGCTGCTCAGGCCAGAGCTCCACAAGTCGAGCCACACGCACCGGCTGGGCCGACCACCCTCACCGAAATACCCGCCACGCTCCGCCCTTGAGCACGGCCACGATTATGAAAGGCACGACCATGACCACTCCGGACATCGCTCCGCTCCCCGAGAGAGTGTTCGAACAGCTCTCACAGGTGAGCACGGCGACCCTCGCCACCCAGCTCTACCGTCGCGGGATCAGACAGCCGTTCCTCGTCGGCGTCTCACCGGTGGGGACGGGCTTCGACGGTTTCGTCGGTGAAGCCTTCACCATGCGCTTCATCCCGGCCAGAGAAGATGTCGACCCCCTCGGCGATCCCTATCGGACAGGCAATGTCCTGCAATGGCAGGCAGTCGAATCCATCGGCGAACGTCAGGTCATCGTCGTCGACAGCCGCAATGACATCAGTGCCGCCAGTGCCGGTGACATGCTCATCACCAGAGCTCGCGAACGCGGAGCCGCCGGATTCGTCACCGACGGCGCCTTGCGAGATGGGGAGGCCATCGCCGCCCTTGACTTTCCTGCATATTGCCGGGCCAACACCGCGACCACCCGACCGGCTTCCTTCCATGTCGCCGATCTTCAGGTGCCGGTCGGCTGTGCCGGGGTCGCCGTGTATCCCGGTGATGTGCTCGTAGGGGATCGCAATGGTGTCATCGTCGTTCCGCGCGCACTCGCCGCTGAGATCTCTGGCCCCTCGCTCGAACAAGAACGTCTCGAGCACTGGCTCAACGAACAGGTCGCAGCAGGGGCCGAACTTTGGGGTACCTATCCCCCGAACGAAGAAACCCTTGCCCGTTACGACGAGTACCGCCGCACACGGTTTCCGACAGACACCGGATCGCTCGACCGAGCATCTGCGTTTCCGACCACCGATTCGAACGACAATCAGGAGGTAACAGCATGACCGAAAATGCCATCCAGACGCCCACAGTTCAGCCCACTTCCCTCGAGGAGCGCAAACAGACGCTCCGTAATCGCATTCGCGTCTACTTCGACGGCTGCAACGAGGCCGATGTGGACAAGATCGCTGCCCAGTTCACCCCCGATGCCGTGCACTTCTTCCCACCCGGCATCGGGGGGCCGTGGAGAGGAGCTCGCACGATCGGCGAGAACTGGCGTCGACTCGTCAAGACCGTCGGCTCGGCATGGAGTATCGAACGCTACATCGTCGATCCGGATGCACACGAAGCCGTCATCGAGTGGACCCACTGGAAGACTCGGAGCGGGCAGGCACTGCGCGGAGACGAATGGTACAAGTTCGATCCCGAGTCGGGGCTCATCACCGAGATCCGGGCGTTCTATGCGTCCCCCGCTGACGCTCGGACTCATATCCACCTTGAGGACTTCGACTACGTGGCCGAGGGATACCAACTCGAGCCCCCGGAAGCACGGCCTCATCCGGACGCCGAGTACACGGCCGAGCAGGCGGCGGCCGAACGCGAGGCAGCACGCTCCTACATCGGGAAGATCCAGTGATGGCACCCACCACAACGACGACGGCAGAGACAGCTTCGATGATCGAGAGCATCAGCCCGTTCACCGGCGAGTCCACCGGGGCCGTCGCTGAGGCGACCGCCACGACGCAGGTCGACGCGATCGCTCGCGCAGCCGCGGCTGCGGCTCCTGCATTCGACGCATTGGGACGTGGACGTCGTGCCGCGCTCCTCCGTAGACTCGCCGACTTCCTCGAAGAATCCCGAGACGAGATCATCTCCACCGCACATGCGGAGACAGCGATCCCCGAGGCTCGTCTCGGTGGGGAGCTCAACCGCACTGCCTATCAGGCTCGCTTCTTCGCCGACGTCATCACCGACGGCGCCTACCTTGAAGCGACTGTCGATCACGCCGGCGACACTCCGATGGGCCCCGGGCCCGACCTGCGGAGCATGCTGGTGCCGACCGGGCCAGTCGCCGTCTTCGGTGCCAGCAACTTCCCGCTCGCTTTCTCCGTCCCCGGCGGCGACACGGTTTCGGCGCTGGCGGCCGGAAACCCTGTCGTGATCAAGGCCCACAGCTCGCACCCGCGCCTGTCGCAGCTGACCTTCGGAATCCTCAATCGGGCCGCTGCCGAGATCGGCGCTCCAAAAGGCACGGTCGGCATCGTCTACGGCACGGCTGCTGGAGCTGCCTTGGTCGCCCACCCGGCGATCACCGCAGTCGGCTTCACGGGTTCGCTGTCCGGCGGTCAGGCTCTGCTCGACATCATCGCCGAACGCGAGAACCCGATCCCGTTCTTCGGAGAACTCTCGAGCATCAACCCGCTCGTGGTGTCACCGGGCGCGGCCGCATCCCGCGGAACCGAGATTGCAGCCGGGCTCGTCGGGTCCTTCACCACGTCCGGCGGACAGCTGTGCACAAAGCCCGGGGTCGTGTATGTTCCGGTCGGCGCCGACGGCGACAATCTCGTCGCCGAAGCCGCCCGGCAGGTCGAGGACACAGATTCTAGCGTGCTGCTCAATCAGAGGATCGCCGGAGAATACGCCGACTATGCGGCCGCCTCGGCATCGTGGACCGATGTCAGCGTCGTCGCCGAAGGGACTGCAGATCCTGATGGCACCGGTGTCGCCGCGCGCCTGCTGGAGACATCGGCGAAGAGCATCAACGGTCGTGAGCTCTCCGAGTGCTTCGGCCCGACGACGATCATCATCCGTTACGGAGATTCCGAACTTGATGCCGCGCTCGAGACCCTGCCCGGTTCCCTCACCGCGACTGTGCACAGTGAACCCGGCGAAGAGGGCTTCGCCGCACATGTGTTCGATCAGCTGCGGCCCAAGGCCGGACGTCTGCTGCACAACGGCTACCCGACCGGAGTACTCGTCTCGTGGGCGCAGACACACGGTGGACCGTGGCCGTCGACGAACACTCAGTACACGTCGGTGGGCGCTCATGCCATCAAGCGCTGGCTGCGGCCAGTGACCTGGCAGGACGTTCCGGAGGCGCTGCTGCCAGCCGAACTCCGCGAAGGACGGGCCGCCATCCCCCGACGCATCGACGGTGCTCTGATCACCCCGGCAGTCGGATAGGCATCATGTCACCGTCCGGTGCGAGCAGTGAGATTCTTGAGGTCTCTTCCGGTCCGAGCCGCCTGCGGGTGGCTCGGACCGGGGCAGAGCTCCTCTCTGCCGAAATGGCGATCACGTCATCCGCCTCATCAGCGAATGTCCTGTCGCGCGTCGACAATTCGGTCGAGTTCATCTGTTTCGGCGGCGAAACATGGCCGCATCATGCGCCAGTGCTGTTCCCGGCGATCTGCCGCCACCCGGATGACACCATCACCGTCGACGGTCGGCCACACCGTCTGGGACATCACGGGTTCCTCCGCGATTTCGAATTCAGCGTGGTCTCACACGCCGACGACGAGGTGGTTCTGCGCGCGACTGACACCGCCGAGACGCATTCTCAATATCCGTTCTCCTTCGTCGTCGACATCGCCTACCGAGCGGTGCCGACGGGGTTTCAAGTCGATTTCATCGTCACCAACTCCGGCTCCGACCCCATGCCCTATGGATTGGGCTGGCACCCGGCGTTCAGGCGAACCAACGATGATCGACCATCTGTGACTTGGGAAGAAGCGCCTGAACATGTGCACCGAGTCCGTGAGAATCTGTTGACTGAAACGATCCACCCGCCGCCGCACCATGGATCGGTCTGGCCGGCCGATGCGAGCCAATTCTCTGCCGGCGGCCTCATCTGCCCGGTTCCAGTCTCGTCTTCAGTTCGCTGCCGACTCGGCGGAGGACGAAGCGTGGAGATGAGTTGGCGGGGATTCGACCACCTCACCCTGTGGTCTCCGCCGACCGGAGAGGGCACATCGTGTCGTTCCGCAGGCGATGCCGATCTCCTCTGCGTCGAACCATGGCGCGGGCTTCCTGCCCGAGCGGACTGGACCGGGGAAGAATCCGACCGGGTCGATCTCGCCAAGCTCAATCCCGGTGACAGTGCGGCTCACACTGTTCGCTGCACACTTTCCGTGAGCGATACCCACTGAGCTGAGTTCTCGAAGAGCTCGGTTCGCCCTGCTTCTTCCAATCATTCGCCCTACCTCCATTTCGTCGTCCACAGGACCAAGGACGGTTCTGAAAGGTCACTGCTATGCGCACGTTCCTTCGCACCAACTATCGGTGGGTCATCGTCGGCCTTCTTCTGCTCGTCGGCATACTCAACTACCTCGACCGTTCGGCCCTGTCGGTCGCGGCCCCCTATGTCAAAGAAGATCTCGGGCTCGATGACACAGAGTTCGGGATCATTCAGTCGAGCTTCTTCTTCGGCTACGTCATCATGTGTTTCCTCGGCGGGTGGGCGGCCGACAAGATGGGCCCGCGCAAGGTGTTTGCATGGGCTGCTGCGGCATGGGCAGTGTTCTGCGGTCTCACAGCCGCGGCCTTCACTTTCGTCCACCTGTTGGTGCTGCGCGTTCTGTTCGGCATCGCCGAGGGCCCGATGGGGACGACGATGAACAAGTCGATCGCGAACTGGTTCCCCAAGCATGAGGTCGGCCGCGCCGTCGGAGCTGCGAGCGCCGGTCAGCCCCTGGGAGCAGCCGTCGCCACTCCGGTTGTCGGTCTGATCGCTCTCAGCATCGGGTGGCGGGAGTCCTTCGTCTTCATCTCTCTGCTCACGCTGGCGTGGGTCGTTCTGTGGGTGGTGGTCTTCCGCAACCGCCCATCCCAACATCCTCGGGTCAGCAGCGAAGAACTCACCGTCATTGACCGGGGACAGCAGGCCAACGCCCTCACCGAAGACGAATCTTCTCACGGAGTCTTCCACTACGTGTTCTCGTGGCCGGTGTTAGGAGTTGCCGCAGGATTCTTCTGCTTCAATTACATCCAGTTCTTCTTCCTCACCTGGCTGCCGTCCTACCTCGTCGAAGGCCGGGGACTGTCTGTGCACGACATGTCGTTCGTCGGCATGCTTCCCTGGCTCGGAGCCACGGTCGGCTTCCTCCTCGGCGGAACCGTCTCCGACATTCTGTTCAAACGCACCGGACGGCTGCTCTTCGCCCGCAAGACGACAATCGTCATCGGGCTCGGGGTCGCGGGTGTCTGTGTGCTGCTGAGTGCTTTCGCGACATCGACGGCCCTGGCCGTCATGTGGATCACGATCGCTGCCGTCTTCGCGTATTTCACGCCACAGAACTGCTTTGCGATGGTCCAGGACACCGTTCCTGCCGACCGAGTCGGCGCAGCCGGCGGATTCGTGCATCTCCTCGCCAACTTGGCAGGGATCTTCGCACCGGCACTGACGGGAATCTTCGTTCAACATCTCGGCGGTTACACAACGGCATTCGCCGTCGCCGGTGTCTCGGCACTCGTTGGGGTCCTCATGGTCCTCGGGCTCGTCAGGCCGAAGACAGTTGCCAAGGTAGCTGTCTGAGCAGCACGCGGACCGCACTCGAGCGCAGCTGACATACCTGAGCGCCGATCTGGTCAGCCGACCAAGTCTGCCAGGAGGGAGGAATCCCCCAAAGGACCGGCGAGGATGCGTCCGATCTGACACAGTTGAGCGGTCGCCATTCAGCCTAACCGCGAGGCGAAGGCGAGCAGGTCGCGGTCGCTGCCGGGGCGACCGACCAGCTGCACCGCTTGTGGTCCTTCGCCGGCTCCGGCCCCGGGCAGCGGGATCGTCAATGCCGGCCAGCCCAGGACGTTGAATGGCATCGAATAGCGCATGAACTTCGCCGCCGTGCCGGAGTCGATCTCATCCCAGCGGACCACGGGTCCGTCGATGGCCGGAGTGAGCAGGAGGTCGGTGCCACCGAAGACCGATAGTGACCGTTCCCGCAGTTCGGCGAGCGCGTCCAACTGCGTCCGGTATTCCGCCTGCTCGAGGCCCCGTCCCGCCTCGACCTTCTTGGCCACACCCGGTTGGTAGTCCGCGGCACGCTCGGCGAAGAGGTCTCTGTGGACCTCGAAAGCCTCATAGAGGCGGATGTAATCGTAGATCGGTGCGAGGTCGTCGAGGAGTTCGTCCAGGGCCGGCCCATTCGCCGAGGTGATCGTGAGTTCCGGGACCGACTTGAGCAGGTCCCGCGCTCGGTCGCCGTCATCCGCGAAGAGACTGACATCGATGGTGTGTGCACTGCTCCCTCGGCCATCACCCGAACCGGCTCCCGCGATCACGTCGAAAGCCGCGGTCAGCACGCCGAGGTCGGAGGCGAAGAGTCCGACGGTGTCGAAGCTCTGCGAGAGCGGGAAGACTCCGTCGACGGGCACGACGCCGAAGGTCGGTTTGAACCCGAGCACGCCTTGGCAGGCCGCCGGCACCCGCACGGACCCGGCCGTGTCGGTGCCCAAAGCCAACTGCACCACCCCGGCGGCAACGAGTGCGGCCGATCCGGAGCTCGACCCGGCGGTGCACAGTGCCGCATCAACAGGATTGACGACTCGGCCGAAGGCCGACTCGTCGCCGAGGATTCCGTAGGAGTACTCCTGGCAGTTCGTCTTCGCCACAGGGATCGCGCCCGCCGCTTCGAGTCGGTCGACGACCGGCGCCGAGTTAGCAGCCGGGGCATCGCTGCGCACATTCGATCCCATCGTCGTCGGGTACCCGACGAGGTCGATGACGTCTTTGATCGCGAAGGGAATCCCCTCCAATCGCCGAGGCGGCTGACCAGAGTCGCGACGCTCGACTGATTCCGCGGTGAGGGCATTCGCGCGGTCGACGGTCATCGCTGTGACGGCGTTGAACTGCGTTCCGGCTCGCTCCACCTCGGCGAGGGTATGCTCATCCATCCGATGAGCCTATCTGAACCGTCGGCGCCAGTCCGGGCCATGGGCACAGCGCTTCGATGGCGGCGGCGACGTCGAAGGCGCGGGCGTCGTCATAGGGGTGGGCGATGACCTGGACACCCGTGGGGATGCCGCAGTCGGCCATGCCGGAGGGGACGTTGACGATCGGCACTCGGTTGCAGATGTTGAATGGCATCGTCATATGCGCCTGCCAGTAGTGATCGAGGCGCACGCCGTCTCTTCCGCTGTTGTCGGACGCACCGTCCGCCCCGGATGCGCCCTCCCCTTCGCGACCGACGCCGTCGGCGCCGATCGTGATCCCGTCGAGGTAGCTGGTCCCGGCCTCCAACCCGGCCACCGCCGAGGTGGGTGCCAGGAGCACATCGAACCCGTCCATTGCGGACGCCAGCTCCGCCTGGATCTGTGCTTCCATGGCGAGTCCGTCGTAGAAGGAGCGGCGGCCGGCGACCGCCTCGGCGTCGACCATGAACCGCAGCGTGTATTCGGCCAGGGTGTCCTCGTGGCCGCGGGTGGCGGCGCGCATGGCGGGGGCGAGGAGATTCCCGAAGTGGGTGAACGCGGCTTCGAAGATCCGCTCGGCCGTCCACGGCAGTTCGATCTCCTCGACTTGTGCCCCGGCCGATTCCAGCGCCGAGGCGACCGCGCGGGTATTCGCTTCGATGTCCTTCCCGACGGGGAAGTCCCCCAACCGGACGCACAGCGCGACCCTGCGTCCGCGGAGTCGATCGGCCGCCTCGGCGGGGTCGAAGTCGTCGAGGAACCCGGGCGAGGCGATGGTCGCGTGGTCGCTCGGATCGACCCCGACCATGACCTTGGCGAGCAGGGCGGCGTCGGCGACGGTGCGCGCCATCGGCCCGTCCCCGCGGTACCAGTCCGCGGCCAGAGGTTGGGCACCGGGGATCCGACCGTACGGGGCTTTGTAACCGACGGTGCCGGTGAAGGCGGCGGGCAGCCTCGTGGATCCGGCGATGTCGGAGGCCGTGGCCAGGGGCGCAAACCCGGCTGCCAGCGCAGCACCGGACCCGCCGGAGGACCCGCCCGGTGAGAGGTCGGGGTTCCACGGATTGCGGGTCACGCCCCACATCGGCGAGTGCGTGATCGTCGCGCAGCTGAACTCCGGAGAGGTGGCTCGGGCGTGGACGAATCCGCCGGCGGCGCGGATGCGGGCGATGATCGCGGCGTCGTGGTCGGCGACGGTGTCGCGTTCGTGCAGCAGCCCTTGGGTGAGGCCGCGGCCGGCGAGGGCGTGCTTCTCCTTGGCGATCACGGGAAGTCCGAGCAGCGGACGGGTGGCGGCCGCCTCGGCGAGGTCATCGCTGGTGGCGTTTGCAAAGAACGTCTCGGCTTCCCGCGCCGAGGTGACCGCCTCCTCGACGACTTCGGTGACCGCATTGATGCGCTCGTCTTCGGCGGTGATGCGGCCGATGAAGGAGGTCAGGTAGTCGATCGGGGACAGATCCTTGGACCGGAAGGCGGCGAGCGCCTCGGTGGCGGACAGGGTCCAGGGTTCGGTCGTCGAGCTGCTCGGGACTGCGGCCGTGGCGGCGCTGGGGCGCGGGTCGACGCTGCTCATGCGCGAGCCTCGGCGACGGACGACCCGACCCAGACGGCACCGTCGCGGACATCGGCGAGCTCACCGCGGATGAGTTCACCGGCCACCGAAGTGAGTACGCGGACGCCGCGGAGCATGTCCTCATCGGTGGTGAACTCGCGTTCGCAGTGGGAGACGCCGTCGACGCTGGGAACGAACATCATCACGGCGGGCACGCGGTGATTCATCGCCACGGAATCGTGACCGGCCATCGTCTCCAACCGGCGGATGCTCAGGCCTTCGTTGGCCACGGCCTTCTCGGCGAGTTCGACGCCTTCGGTCGGGAAGTGGCGCTTGTCGCGGATGTCGAAGTCGCGGACGTTGATGGTGATGTCGTGTGCGCGGGCGATCTCGGCGATCTGCGTCTTCAGGGAGTCGCGGGCGGCTTGGACGATGGCAGGATCGGAGGAGCGGAGGTCGGCGACCATGTGGACGCGGCGGGGAACGACGATCGGCGAGTTCGGTTCGACGACGTGCTGGCCGACCGAGGAGACGAGGGCTTCTTCCTCGAACGCGTCGACCACCTCGGCAACGGCGAGGACGACCTTGGCCGCGGCGACGAGCGCGTCGTGGCGGTCGGCCATGGCTGTGGCGCCGGTGTGCGACTGTTCGCCGAGGACGTCGATGTCGAGCTTCTGCGTGTACCAGCTGGACTCGACGACGCCGATATCCGTGGCTTCGCGTTCGAGGATTCGGCCCTGTTCGATGTGGATCTCGGCGTAGGTGATCGCATCTGGCGGGGTGTCGGTGCCGGCATAGCCGATGGAGTTGAGGGCTTCGGCGACGGTGGTGCCTTCGAGGTCGGCGACGGCGAGCATCTCGTCGAGGTCGAAGAGCCCGGCGTAGACGGAGCTGCCCATGATCGACGGGGCGAAGCGACCGCCTTCTTCGTTGAACCAGTTGACGACGGCGAGGTTGAAGGTGGGTTTCAGGCCAGATCCGGCGAGTTCCTCTTTGACGCGCAGGGCCGCGAAGAGGGCGGCGATGACTCCGTAGGCTCCGTCGAAGCGGCCGCCGAGCGGCTGCGAGTCGAGGTGGGAGCCGATGAGGACGTACGGGGCATCGGGGACGAACTCGAGGCACGCGAACATGTTCCCGATCGCATCGACGCGCACGTCGAAGCCTTTGTCCGTCGCCCAGCCGCGCATCCAGTCGCGCGTCTGCTTGTCCTCGGGCGTCAGCGCCTGCCGGTCGACGCCGTTGTTGTCGGTGGCACCGATGGTGGCGACGAAGTGGAAGTCTGCGAGGAAGGCCGCGTCGGAGGATGGGGATGCGGACGACGGGGCGGCGTCGGGCGACGGGGGTGCCTGATGGTTCATTGGTTATCGCTGCTTTCCTGTGGGTGGGATGTGGTTTGCAAAGGTCTGGGACGCGGTTGAGGGCGCGGGCGGGCCCGCACATCGCTTTTCGTTCAGTTCATCGCTTTTCATCCCGATGATCTGTACAAAATGTGATGTGAAAGTGGACGAAACTCGATGTCAATGCAGGCTCACCCGTGCTCACCCCAGCCGTCCGCGGGTCTCGGGGAGGCGGGTGACGAAGATGAGGACGAGGCATACGGCGGCCGCAGCGGCCATGTAGTAGCCGGGTGCGGTGTTGACGCCGGTGATGTCGACGAGCCACGTACCCACGAACGGCGCGGTTCCGCCGAGCGCCGCGTAGGAGATGTTGTAGCTGATGGCCGCCGAGGTGAACCGCGTCTTGGTCGAGAAGCGCTCACAGAAGAAGGTGTAGCAGCCGCCGCCGTAACAGCAGAGCGCGAGGACGAAGATCGTCTGCCCAAGGAATGCCAGCCCCATATGTCCGCTGGTCACAAGCCCGAATGCCGGCACCGAGGTGACCGCGAGCAGAATCGAGCCCGCGATGAGCATGGGCCGACGTCCGAGGCGGTCGCCGAGGTGGCCGGCGATGGGCAGGAAGATCGTGTAGCTGGCCATGGCGATCGCGTTTGTCAGGAGCGACTGTTCGCGGCTGAGGTCGCCCGTGGTCTGGATGTAGGTGACGAAGTACGCCGAGAGCATGTAGAAGCCGAGCGCGGTGACGCCGAGGACGAAGAAGACCTGGAGCATTCCGACCCAGTTCTCGCGGAAGCTTTCGCGGATCGGGCTGA
>Ga0308157_10004301_pt1 | contig 19090 bp, 19 predicted proteins | sample PhyBR1_FD_201035 | JGI IMG/M metagenome (GOLD analysis project Ga0308157, IMG submission 201035) | Phyllosphere microbial communities from UC Gill Tract Community Farm, Albany, California, United States - DLSLB.R1 | ecosystem: Host-associated > Plants > Phyllosphere > Unclassified | place: USA...
GGAGTGGGTACACCCAGAGTCCGGTGACAAGAAGACCAACACCCCGCTGTACAGCGGAACCATCTTCCACCGCATCATCTCTGACTTCATGATTCAGGGTGGCGACCCACTGGGCCAGGGCTTCGGTGGCCCAGGCTACCAGTTCGATGATGAGATCCACCCAGAACTGAACTTCAACGAGCCTTACAAGTTGGCTATGGCTAACGCGGGTATCCGCATGGGCCGTGGAACCAACGGTTCACAGTTCTTCATCACCACTGTCCCAACCACCTGGTTGCAGGGCAAGCACACCATCTTCGGTGAAGTTCTCGATGCTGATTCCCGCAAGGTAGTCGACGCATTGAACGCTGTAGCCACCGATGGTCGCGACAAGCCACTGGAAGACGTCGTTATCAACTCGGTCGATATCGAGACCTTGTAAATAGTCGACGCCATTTCACGAGACCCCGACGATCCACTCAGTGGTGTTGTCGGGGTCTCGAGCTTTAAGCACTCTCCCACTACAAAAGGCAGGTACCGATGTCCTACGGGCAGATAAACCCACAGGGCCAAGCAGCGCCGACGTGTTACCGACACCCAGACATCGTGTCGTACATTTCGTGTCACCGATGTGAACGCCCGATCTGTCCTCAATGCCAGGTTTCAGCTCCGGTGGGAGTGCAGTGCGTTGAATGTGTTGCCCAGGCCAATAGAAGTCTCCCGACGCAAAAGACCGAATTTGGTGGCAGGCTTCGCGCAGGAGCCCCGTTGGTGACCTATGCGGTCATCGCACTGAACGTATTCGTCTATCTTTTGCAGTGGATAATCCCCGGATTCACCAATTCACTGGTTCTGGCACCAGCCATTGCAGCTTATGAACCATGGCGACTGATTACTAGCGCCTTTGCACACTCCACAAGTTCATTCCTGCATCTAGCCATGAACATGTACGGCATCTACATTTTTGGCACGCTGCTCGAGCCAAAACTGGGCAGACTACGTTTCACGTGGTTGTACCTTCTGAGTGCTTTTGGTGGCTCACTAGGCATCTTATTGCTCAGCGCACCGTTGAGCGCTACTTTGGGCGCCTCCGGAGCTTTGGCAGGGCTCTTCCTTGCCACCTTTGTCGTCTTCCGCTCTAACAAGCAGGCGCTACGCCAAATGGGTATCATTCTGGCTTTGAACGTTGTCCTTGGCTTTGTTGTTTTGGGAATCTCTTGGCAGGGTCACCTAGGCGGCGCAATCACCGGAATTCTCGCTGCATGCTGCATCGTGCTGATTCCACGAAGTAATCCACAACGAGCCAAGACGCAGTTGCTTCTTCTTACTGCCCTGTCAGTTCTCCTCGTAGGTGCGTTGTACTTTGCCATGGAGGCAGTCAAGTACACCGGCTGAGCATTCGAATACGACTTCAATCGTTATCCACACAGATTATCCACACTGTTAATAACTTACATGCGTGTAACTTGTGGGAGCGTGGAGATAATAACACCCCTGGTTTCCCTAGAAACCAGGGGTTTTCTGCTTGGAGTGCTCAATACTCACAACCTTGTCCCCATCTGTGGATAACTTTTAAACAACCCCTGTAGACAGTGCATATACGAATTGCTGCCCTGTTAATAACCTGGGGTTCGAAAGTTTAACCGACAACAGAGAAGACTGGGGTGATGTGTGCATCTAACCCTTATCCACAACCAGAATCCACAGTGTTAATAACTTACACGCATGTGATTTGATCACACTATATGTATACTGACATGGTCTTTTTGTGAGAGTTTCATATTTTCCTCATCACTATCCCCACCTGTGGATAACTTTGTGAACAACTGTTTGTAAAAGTTGTACACATCTTATGTGGATAAACCGCTGTAACTGTGGATTACATGGTGAAAACTGGCCAGATAAGCAAGATTGCAAAGAACGACATCAGTAGACCAATGATCAAATCGAGAAACTGCCACGCTTTTGGCTTAGCGAAGAGTGGGGCGAGGAAACGGGCGGCGTAGGCCAACGCAAAGAACCATATAAAGCTCGCAACGACGGCGCCGAGAGCGAACCACTTCGCACCTGCCCCCTGGGAAACAGCAACTGAGCCCAGCAACAGCACAGTGTCTATATACACGTGTGGATTCAGCCAAGTCAGTGCAAGCGTCGTTAAGATAACCGCCAGTACGCCTGTCGTCTGGTTAGCTCCAGAGAACTTGAGTGAGTCAGGTTTGATCGCCCTACGGAAAGCAAACACGGCGTAGGTTGCAAGAAATAGGAAACCTCCGAGCCTCGCAGCAACCAGCAGCCACGGAACACGTTCAACAAGAACACCCATGCCGCCAACACCGGCAGAAATCAGGACAGCATCGGAGAGAAAGCAGACAAGAGCGGTAACGAAAACGTGTTCTCTTCTGATTCCTTGGCGTAGGACGAAGGCGTTTTGTGCTCCGATCGCCACGATCAGTGACAGTCCGGTGGTAAAGCCTAAAAACAAAGGTGCAACGGTCATAAGAAAACCGTATGAGAAGAATTTTTCTTAGTCGAACTTAACTTTCTGAATCTAGATTAGAGTTCCTAATGTGAACATCGATGTTGAACACCTCGAGACCCTCCTAGCCGTTGTTGATGCCGGAAGCTTTGACGATGCCTCGATAGATCTAGGAATCACGCCCTCGGCAGTAAGCCAGCGAATCAAAGCACTCGAAAACAGACTTGGTGCAATCTTGGTCGTCCGAAGCCGCCCGGTCATCCCCACCGAACAGGGATATAAAGTACTGCGTTACGCCAGACAAATGTCGTTGCTCAGCACAGAATTTGCTCACGAACTTGCAGCAGACAAGCCACAGTCCATCGCGTTAGGGGTTAACTCCGACTCCCTGTCGACCTGGTTTGGACCGGTCTTTGAACAGCTGTCAGAGATCGAGAACCTATCGGTCGAAATTATTCGCACCGACGAAAATAGGGGATTGGAACTGCTGCGCACTGGTCGAGTCAGTGCAGTCGTGACGGCAACAGCCGAAGCCTTGCAAGGATGTACCAGTAAGAAGCTCGGTGCTATGCGGTATCGGGCAGCTGCCTCATCGCGTATTATCAGCCGATACTTGCAGCAACGGAGTCCGGAGGAACTGGTGCGGACCCCGATGGTGGTTTTTGATCGTGAAGACCCGCTTCAATATGACATGCTCGAGCGGTTGGCCGGTACTGGTAGCCGACCAACGTCCGTCGTTCATCACATCCCAGATTCTCTCAAATACGTCAGTGCCATAGAAGCTGGCATGGGCTGGGGAATGATTCCAGAATTGCAGCTCGTGCAGGCCAAGAAGCTCGAAGTTTTACACGAACAATGGTTTGCGGATGTTCCCTTGTACCTACAGCGTTGGGCTGTTGACTCCATCATCCTCAATAAGATCGATAGCATATTGGTCACAGCAGCCCGTCAAAGTGGCCTTCATTTGATAGCCTGATCCTGTTACAGGCCACGAATGCCTGAAGCCCGGACGAGGGAGCCGTACCCGGAGCGCGACAAGACGGCCAGAGAAGGAAATCTGGCATGTATTGGACCGTACTGATTATTTCTGGTGTTTTTGAGGCTGTTTGGGCCATTGCTCTTGGGGCAAGTGAAGGTTTTTCGAAAGTCGTTCCCACCATCATCTTTTTTGCCGGGTTAATTGTGTCAATGGGTGGCTTGGCTTACGCAATGAAAGAACTTCCGGTGGGTACTGCCTACGCGATTTGGGTTGGAGTTGGTGCGTCACTCGCGGTGATCTATTCCATGATCACCGGTCAGGAAGCATTCTCTGTTCTGAAGATGGCGTTAATCCTGGGGCTGATCGGCTGCATCATTGGGCTTAAAGCCGTTAGCCACTAGAAAGTACCGTTAAATAGTAATTCGCCGGTCCCTCTCAGGGGACCGGCGAAGTTCTATTTCCAGCCTGTGGTCATGAAGAACCCGACCATCGCGATACCAAAACCAATCACAATATTCCAACCACCAATGTTGGGGATGGGGAATAGCGTCTGGGAAAGGTAGTAGACGATGATCCAGAGTAGCCCTAGGAGCATGAGGCCAAACATGACTGGCTTGTACCAACCCGGCATTGGCTTATCAATAGCGTGAGCGCTTTGTCGCTCGGCTTGGCCCTGCGTTGACTTCTTGCGTCGTGGTTTTGACTCCGGCACTCGAATGCTCCCTCGGCTTCATCTGCTTAATATAGTAAATGTGGGAGACATTTAACGTCTTCCCGGTAGGCTTGGGTACAAGAATGCTGAGAACTGCTTTCTGCATTCCTACGTAGCTTCCATACTAGTCGCAACCCGTGAAAACTCCGGCGTTTTGGCTTGCATCAGAACGCGTTGACTAACAGAACGTTAAATGGCGAATGACTAAGGAGCCTAAGAACTGTGAATCGATCCGCCACAGTGCAAGGTCGCCGCATAGACCGTCGACCCCGGTCTGCGGGCAATATTGTCGTAGGATTTTTTGGCGAGCTGTTCATTACTCTGGGCATCATCTTGATGCTCTACGTAGCGTGGGAACTATGGTGGACCAACATCGATTCCGCCCAAGCTCAAAAACAGGCAACTCAGAGCCTGGTGCAAGAATTGGGCGATGTAGTCATCCCGGATCAATCTGATGATTCGGCACCTGAAGATGACAATAAGGATTATGGTCCAGCTCCGGTGACGAAAATTGGGCCGGGAGAGACCTTCGGAATTATGTATTTCCCGCGCTTTGGCGCTCATGGATCACACCACCCGGTAACCAACGGTGTTGGAGACAACGTCATCGATAATTTGGGTATCGGACATTACCCCACGACTCAGCAGCCTGGGGAACTAGGAAACTTTGCAGTCGCAGCTCACCGTCAGACTCACGGCCAAGTCTTCTGGGATATCGACAAGCTTCAAAAGGGCGACAAAATTTATCTACAAACTTCCGAAGGCTATTACACCTACACCTGGTATGCCACGGAAATTGTTGCTCCATCCAACGGCGACGTCCTCCTGCCTACCCCACATCAGTGGGGAGTGGAACCAACAAAATCGATCTTAACGATGACCACCTGTCACCCTAAATACACAACTCAACAGCGAATGATCGCATACTCAGAGTTGACGGATTGGCGGCCTCTCGATGCAGGCCCGCCGAAGGAAATCCGTGACATGGTTATCGACGCAACGAGTTAGGAAGAATAAATGTACGCCTGGATTTTCAGAAACCTTCCTGGACCCGTGTGGTTTCGCATTTTTGAAGCATTGATTCTCATTGCCGCCATCGTGCTATTACTAATGGTGTACGTTTTTCCATGGCTGAACCAGTACATCAGCCCCTTTACCGATTCAACGATTGGCCAGAGTACCTCGTGAGCAGCACCAAGATTTTAGTCATCGACAACTACGATAGCTTCGTCTACACCCTTGTAGGCTACCTACAGGAGCTTGGCGCCGAAACTACCGTTCACCGCAACGATGATCTAAGCGTTCAGGAAGCTATTGAGCTGGCTGCCAATTACGATGGTGTACTAATTTCTCCGGGCCCAGGTGATCCTGCTGGCGCCGGTGTCAGCATTGATCTAATCAAGTGGTGCGGTGAGCAGTACAAACCGATGCTGGGTGTCTGCCTAGGACATCAGGCATTGGCAGAGGCCTATGGGGGAACGGTGACCCATGCCGAAGAACTAATGCATGGTAAAACTTCGTTGGTTAGCCACGATAACCATCCGGTGTTTAACAACGTTGCCAATCCGTTCACGGCTACCCGATACCACTCCTTGGCTGCCGTTCGAGAAAGCATTCCAGAAGAGCTAGAAATCATTGCTCAGACTGCTGGGGGAGTCATCATGGCTCTGGCCCACCGAGAAGCTCCACTATGGGGCCTGCAGTACCACCCGGAGTCGGTATTGACCGTGCAGGGATACCAGATGCTCGGCAACTGGTTGGAATTCTTAGGACTGAAGGGGGCAGCCGAAAGGGCTGCCACCCTGAGTCCACTCTTTAGTGGCGAATAATACTTCGCTGACTAGTTGCCCTCACCGGGATTTGCCGGTGGGGGCAATGTTCCGCTCCGAGACTGGCTCGGCGACGGTGAAGTCGTCTCACTTGGCGACTCACTATTTGAATCACCCGAAGAATCGCTTTCAGATTCACTAGGAGTCGGCGTAGGAGAAGGAGTTGGCTCCGGGACCGGAACAGCCACAGAAATCTTCACCAGATCGCCTGGAGACGCTTCCGCAGAAGCATTCGGCGACTGAGCGAAGAGCGTTCCCTCTTCATACTCATCAGTTTCGACATCAACAAACTGAGCCTTGAGCCCCACATCTTCAGCTTCCAAAGCCTTCTGCGCATCTTCTCGACTCATGTCAGAGACATCAGGAACTTTCACCTTGCCGGTCGAAAGAATCAGATCAACCTCGGAACCGGCTTTTACCTTGGAGCCCAGTTCTGGGCTGGTGCCAATAACCCAGTCGGTGGGAATGGTCGCCGAATCCTCACGCGTTACGGTTCCCACCTCGAGTCCTGCCTGGCGCAAAGCATCTCGAGCTGCAGCCTCGGACTGGTTGGCGAGATCTTCGGGGATCACGCGTTGCTCTGAACCCTCGGAGATATACAAGGTCACCGTCGAATCCTTGGCTACCTGAGTACCTGAGGAAGGATCGGTGCGCGAAGCCTTATTCTCATCGACATCTTCACTAAATTCACGCTCAACGCGCACATTAAAGGTCGCATCCCGTAACAGGCTACTGGCATCGTCTTCCGACAGATTTTTCACATCAGGTACGGCCACGGGCGCCCGCTTTTCCGCATCAGCCTGAATCGAACGGATCACTAAGAAGCTAGCCAACGCTACAGCAACCACGGCGATCAGCGACAAAAGCACAATCAGGCCACGGTTAGAGCGATGGCGCGTCGTTTCCACCGGTGCATCATTAGCCGCGAAGACCGGATGCTCCGAGGTGAGCGGTGCCGACTGGGCTGCAAAACCAGTTTCCGTGGAATCGTGGTTTCCGTAGATCGGCAGGGTATAGGTCGATGGTGTGGCTGGATCCTCATGGAATTCAACCCCGTTCAGGGCATCTTCCAAGGCCGCAGCAAAAGCACCCGCGGACTGGAAACGTTCATCACGTTCCTTGGAGAGTACCTTGGCTAGGACCGGGTCAAAGATTGGGTCAACGTTCTGCGCGATCTCGCTCGGAGCTGGCGGGATCTCGCCGACATGCTGATAGGCCACAGACACCGGGGAATCCCCGGTGAACGGTGGCTTTCCGGTAATCAGCTCGTAAAACAGGCACCCGGCCGAATAAATATCGGAACGGAAATCGACTTGCTCGCCTCGAGCCTGCTCGGGGGAGAAATACTGGGCGGTGCCCACCACAGCTGCCGTCTGCGTCATGGTGGCCGAGTTATCCAGGGCTCGCGCGATGCCGAAGTCCATCAGCTTCACGTGCCCGGCATCGGTCACCATGACATTGGCTGGTTTTACATCGCGGTGCACCACATTATTCGTATGTGAATGATCGAGTGCTTCACACACGCCACGGGCGACGCGCACAGCAAATTCAGCGTCAATGGTGTCCTGAGAAATGACCTGCTTCAGGGTTTTCCCGGTGACGTACTCCATGACCATGAAGGGCAGGCGTTCGTGCTGCTGTTCGGTGGCAGGTAACTCGCCCGTATCGTATACAGCAACGATATTTGGGTGGCTTAATGCGGCGACGGCCTTGGCTTCGCGCCGGAACCTGTTGACCACCATGGGATTGGTGGCCGTATCCGGGCGCAGTACCTTGACCGCTACCTTGCGCGAGAGCACATGGTCTAGCGCAAGGTAGACATCCGCCATACCGCCACGGCCAATGAGCGATTCAATCTCATATCGGTCATTGATCATCCGCGGCAAGCCAGGTGGCAATGCTTCAACTTCGCTCATGGTGCTGTGCTCTGGTCCGATTCCGTGGCAGTCGGCGTTGGGGTAGCAGACGGGGTTGGTGTCGGGGTTTCAGAAACCTCTGGCTCCTGCGAAGGACCGGAAGACACATCCAAGGTGACGGTAGTACCAGGGGCAACCTCACTGTTTGCGGCGACATCCTGAGAAAGAACCGTGCCGGCCACCGAGGAATCAGTCAGTTCCTGGCCCTTGGCAACAGCTAAACCAGCGTTTTGCAGCTGCTGTTGCGCCGCAGAGTAGCTCATGCCGGTCACCGATGGGACCTGGACGGTTTCAGCTGCCATGGCGTAGGTGACCGTAACGGTTTCGCCGACCTCCACGTTGCCCGTGGGGTTCAGCGAAATCACTTCGCGTGGGTCATAGTCGTTGGTTTCCTGCGGCACCGCATTAACCTTCAGGCCTTGACCTTCAAGTTCTTGGGTGACGGTGTCGATATCCTGACCAATCAGTGAAGACGAGACCTGAACGTAGTCAGGGGTCGGGCTTGCACTTTCCGAAGGCGTCGAGGAGGTCTCCGTTGCCGGGGTGCTCTGCTCGGTCGGCTCGGTCGTTTCTTCAGTCGGATCCGTGGATTCGGTTGATTCGGTGCTGCTCTCGGTGACAGTCGCCGTAGGATTCTCGTCGTTATTGCTGCTCAACGCCGGGATCAACCAGGTCAACAGCGCAATAATCACTGCCAGTGAGATGATCACGATCAGAGGGATCAACCACGGACTACGCTTGGATTCCTCAGGCTGTGGATCCTGTGCGTCGGCATCCTCATCATCAAAACCATTGGTTTCCGGATTGCTGGCAGCAGTGAAACCACTGGCGGTATTCACCGGTTCCACCACGGTAGGCATGGCGTTGGTCATCGTTGGCGCAGAATCCTGACGGGTCATGGCGCGGGTTGCGTCATCATCCAGGTTCAGCGCCTGCGTTGCATCCTCGGAAATACCGGTGGCGAGCATGCCAGGCACCGCCAAGGTGGCGGTGTTGGTATCACCAGCGCGCAGTGCGTCGGCAGCCTTGGCCAAAGCGGTCGCGTCTTTCGGACGGTCCGCAGGGTTCTTGGCCAACATCGACATGATCAGCTGACGTACCGGTGCTGGGATGGTATCCGGCAACGCTGGGGGAGCGTCATTGACCTGTGCCAGGGCGATGGCGATCTGTGATTCGCCGGTGAACGGACGTCGTCCGGCAAGGCATTCATAGCCGATCACGCCCAGGGCATAGATATCCGAGCTGCCGGTCGCATTTTGTCCGGTGGCCTGTTCAGGAGCCAAGTACTGGGCAGTGCCCATCACCTGACCGGTGGCGGTCAGCGGGACCTGGTCGGCCAGGCGCGCGATACCGAAGTCGGTAATCTTCACAACGCCCGAAGGCATCACCAAGATGTTGCCCGGCTTCACATCGCGGTGCACCAGTCCGTGCTCATGGGCTGCGGCCAGCGCACGAGCGGTCTGGGCAATCAGCGAGAGGGTACGGTCTACCTCGAGCTTGCGTTCGCGCTCGATAATGGTGGACAGCGGCGGGCCCGGAACAAGTTCCATCACCAAATAGGCGGAGCCTTGCTCTTCGCCGTAGTCAAAGACGCCGGCGATGCCCGGGTGGTTGAGCAGGGCGGTGTGGCGGGCTTCAACACGGAAACGCGTTAGGAAGCTTTCGTTGTCGGTGTATTCCTCTTTGAGGATCTTGATCGCTACAAGGCGTCCAAGGACCTGGTCACGAGCTTTCCATACTTCGCCCATGCCACCGATCGCAATGCGGTCGGTGAGCTTGTAACGTCCGCCCAAGGTGGTGCCGGTTACTGGCCTCACTTGTTGAACACCGCCTTTAACATCGTCTTCATCAGTGCACCGGTCGTATTGTGACCAGTGTTGTAATCTACGTCTTGCAAGGTGACCGTAATGGCCACCTGTGGGTCATCTGCCGGAGCAAAGCCAGTCATCCAGGAATTCACATTGCTGGTGCCATTACCGAGCTGCGCGGTACCGGTCTTAGCGCGGAAGTCCACGCCGGGAACCGCAGCATTCATTGCCGTTCCGCTCTTGACCGGACCTTCCATCAGTTCTGCGAGCTGTGCAGCAATCTCTGGGGTGGTGGCCGTGGAGAACTTCTCTGCTTTTGGTTCTTCGATGACTCGAAGATCCGGGGCAATCACCTTATCGATCATGTTTGGTTTCATGATCACGCCCTTGTTGGCAATGGCCATGGCTGCCATGTTCATCTGCAGTGCAGTGACCTTATTGCTACCCTGACCAATGGCCATACGCGCCAAATCTGCTGCGTCAGCGTCGTCGGTTGGGAACTGGCTTGGCACCACATTCTGCGGGATGCTCAGCTGCTGGCCGAAACCGAAGCGCTCAGCCACATCCGCGAACTCTTCCTTGCCAACGGTCTGGCTGATCTCCATAAACGGAGTGTTACAGCTTTGGGCAAAGATGAAGGCCAGTCGGGCCCGTGGTTCCCGAGCGCAAATACCTTCTTCGAAGTTACTCATCGGCGTTACCGAGTTTGGATAGTTCACGGACGTCGGATTGTCGATCACCGTGTCCAGATCATACTTTCCAGACTCCAGAGCAGCGACCGTACTGAGAATCTTGAACGAAGAACCAGGGAAGTTCAGGCTGCTGATAGCAGGGTTCAGATAAGGACTCAGGCCCTCAATTTCACTGACCTTCTTCAAGTTCTGAGCAGCCTTGGTGGTCGAATGCACGGCCAAGTCATTGGTGTTGTAGCTTGGCTTGGATGCCATCGCAAGAATGTCGCCGGTCTTTGGATCGGTGACAATGATGGTGCCCTTCACGCCATCAGGGATAGCGTTATAGGCAGTCTTTTGCAGATCACCATCGATAGTTAGTTCGACGGAGGCACCCTCGGTCTTCTTGCCGGTGAACATCGCCAATAGACGGTCGTACAGCAAATCCGAGCTGGTTCCGGTGAGCCAGTCATTGAGTGAAGACTCTAACTGGGTGGTGCCGTTGGCCAGCGAGTAGTAACCGGTCAGGTGCGCGTAGACCTCTGCATCGGTGTACTTACGCTGGTACTCGAACTGTCCATCATCGGTGGGGACCGATTCGGCGATGGGCTTGCCGTCAACCAGGATGGCGCCACGTGGCAAATCAAACTCGCGATAAAGCTGACGCTTGTTCAGCGCGTTATCCGTCAGCTGCTGAGCATTAAAGAATTGGATGTAGCTTAATCCGCCAAGGCAGATGACAAAGAGCAGGGTTAGCGCAACCCAGACTCGTTTAATGGCCTGATTCACTTGCTCTTCACCACCTTGGTGCTGGTTGTTGGGGCTTTACTGGGTGTTGCAATTTCATCGGTGGGTCCTGAGACTCCGGACTTGGGCCGGCGTGAATTGTGCGAAATCAAGAGCAGGAGGGCGATGATGATCCAGTTGGCCAGCAGGGATGAACCGCCGGCTGCCATGAAGGGTGTAGCCAAACCGGTCAGTGGAATCAGTCGGGTGACACCACCGATGATGACTACACACTGCAGGCCGAGTGTGAAGGACAAACCGGCGGCTAAGAGCTTGCCGAAGGAGTCGCGAGAACCGAGGGCTGCACGCAGACCACGAGAGACCAGCAACATGTAGAGCAAGATAATTGCGGTCAGGCCGATCAGGCCGAGCTCTTCACCAAAGGAAGCGATGATCATGTCGGAGTTGGCCAGTGGCACGCGGTACGGGGAGCCGGCACCAAGTCCGGTACCGAACAGTCCGCCATCAGCCATACCGAATAGACCTTCAACGATCTGCATACTGCCACCGGCTGCCTGATAGATGGCTGGGTCAAAGGCATTAAGCCAGACATCAAGGCGCCGCGTCACGTGACTCATGGTCAGTCCGGCAACGAAGCCGCCGGCGACCACCATGAGCAAGCCGATCAGTACCCAAGAGATGCGGGCGGTAGCCACGTACACCATGACGATGAACAGGCCGAAGAACAAGATGGCTGAACCAAGATCGCGCTGAACAACCAGCACACCAATGGACAGCAACCAGGCGATGACCATAGGAGCCATATCGCGTAGGCGGGGAAGCTGGAGCGGACCAAACTTATGTCCGGCGAGCAGAATCAGGTCGCGATTGGACGACAGATACCCGGCGAAGAAGATCGACAGGGTAATTTTGGCGATTTCACCCGGTTGCAGGGAGAAAGCGCCGATGCGAATCCAGATTCGTGCACCGTTGATGGTCACACCCAGGTGTGGGATCAGCGGCAACAGAAGCAACACGATAGATGCCAGAAGGGCAATGTACGTGAAGCGGCGCAGGATTCGATGGTCCTTGACGGCCCAGAGAACTGCTGCGGCAATGACGATGGCTATCGCGGTCCACAGCAGTTGTCGGGCTGACTGGGAGGTACCTTTCGCCAAGTCGATGCGGTGAATCATGGCCAGGCCAAGAGAGTTCAACGCCACCGTAATTGGAAGTATTACCGGGTCGGCATATTTAGCGAAAATGCGAAGCAATACGTGAACTGACAGGGCGAGGACCGCCATGATGCTCATCTGAACATAGAAGTCAGTATTGTCGACACCCTCGGTGGTGCTACCCACCAAGAAGAACGCTGCACCACCGACACAGAGGGCCAGTACAAGCAGCAACAGCTCGAGATTGCGCCGTGGTACCGGTGCGGTCTGCACTTCGGTCATTGCATGATCTCCTGACAGTAGGCTGGCAGCTCGGTTTGGGTGCTACTTGATGAATCGCTGGATCCCGGGACTTGTACCGGGCAGTTCTGTTTGGCGGTGACCAACAGTTCCTGGATGATCATCTGGGCGTGCTCACGGTTTTCGGCCGAGATAGTGGCTTCAACTCGTTGGCGTGAATACTCGGGCAAGGATTCGAGTGGAACCTTGCTGACCGTATCAACCTCAGATAATGAGATCGGGCCGAGCTCTTGCGGAACGCCCTTATAGATGGCGACCTTGTTATCCACGGTGCCAACAAAGTATTGGGTCTGGGTCCACATGTAACCCCAGACGGCAAGGGCCACCACGAGGAAGGCCGCCAGAGTGAGCAGAATAGGCATCATCCAGCGACGGCGTGCCGGTGGAATTTCCACTGGATCCAGTACCTGGCCGGCCGCCGGCGAACGGTGCGTAAGCAACGCGGCCGCGCGGCGCTCACCAGTGTGCTGGGTGACCACAGGAATCTGACCGGTCTGCGTAGCTAGCTGAGCTGCTCCGACCAAAAGATGTGGGCGTTGCGAAATTTCGTGACGAAGCAGCGAAGCGCTGGCCTCGACATCGCCCTCAGCAGCAATGGCCAACTGGGCGGTATCCGGAGCCGGTTCCTGTACGGACGGTTCACTGGACTCGTCGGTGCTGTCCTCAACGACCTCAAACATCACCACGGTGACGTTATCGGGTGCGCCATTTTTCAGCGTGATGGCCACGAGGTCGTTAACTGCCTCGTCCATGTCCTTGGTACTACGGATGATCTGCTCAATGATGGGCAGTGGGACCGCGTCGGTCAGACCGTCGGAACACAGCATCCAGCGTTCGCCGGGCTCAGCCTCAATCTGCTGGACATCAAGCTCGGGGGAAGCATCAGAATCGCCTAGAACACGTAGCAACACGTTCTTATGAGGGTGGACTTCAGCTTCTGCTGGCTTGATGCGTCCTTCATCAACGAGTCGTTGCACGAAGGTGTGGTCACGGCTGATCTGTTCAAAGTTATCGTGCTTGAGTCGATAAGCGCGCGAGTCACCGATATGGGCCATGTGCAAGGTGCTGCCAGAGAGCAGCAGGGAAGTCACGGTGGTGCCCATGCCTGAGAGCTTCGGGTTGGCACCTACGAGTTCATTGAGTACCAGATTCGCGGCCTGAATTTCATCAGGGAGAGCGTTTTGCGGATCGACGATATCGGCGTGGTCTAAGTGCACCAGGTCCAAGACCGTGGAGGCCGAGGCCACATCGCCGCCGACGTGGCCACCCATGCCATCGGCAAGGACAGCTAGATACTCACCGGCGTAGGCGGAGTCGTCGTTCTTCTTACGAATCCGTCCGACGTCAGACTTTGCGGCAAATTTGAGTTTGAGGGCCATAGGCTAGGACTTCAATTCCAGGACAGTCTTTCCGATGCGGATCCGCTGACCCGGTTCCACAGGCTGTGCGCGAGTGAGCTGACTGTCACCGACGAAGGTGCCATTGGTGGATCCCAAATCTTCGATGAACCAGCGTGATCCCTGTGGGAAAAGTCGTGCGTGACGTCCGGAAGCGTAGTCGTCGTCAAGCACCACGGTTGCATCCTGGGCACGACCAAACATGATCGGCTGACCGCTTAGTGGGATGCTGTTGCCAGCCAGTGGGCCTTCAACAATAGCCAAGGATGTTGCAGCCTTGCGCGCCGGAGCTTCTGGTTCTGCCAGCTCAGGGTTCTTTTTCAGTGCCCGTGCGCTGGGCTTGCCTGTGCGGGCTCGAGATCCGACAGCCAAATCACGACGCATCGATCCGACAACGCTCAAAACGAGCAGCCAGATCAGCACAAGGAAGGCGAGTCGGAACAGGGTGAGAACCAGATCGTTCATGCGCGGCCTCCGTTATTCGAGGTGATGAGCCGAAAGACTATTTTTGTTTGGCCGATAGTGATGACCGAACCATCAAAAATGGGAGTTTCAGCGGAGATCTTTTTACCGTCCACATAGGTTCCATTGGTTGAACCCAAATCGGACACCACGAAGTTTGTCTTACCGCGGGTTTCAACGCGGATGTGCTGACGTGAAACACCAGAATCATCCACCGGAATGTCGGTGCTTGCCGAACGGCCCAAAACAACCGAGTGATGGTTCAACGCGAAACGCTGCCCTGCAACCTCAAGAATGGCCTGCTTCTGGGTTGGCACCTTGGGGATCTCGTTGATAGGTCGGACATTGGGACGTGGCTGCGCGGTGGTGCGCGGCGATGGCTGGCTGGCTGGCTTGGCGGTAGGCGTCTTTACCGGAGCCGAAGCAACAACATGGGAGCTGGTCTCCTTGACGGAGCCAGTGATTTCCATTTCGCCAGGCTTGAAATCTTGTTTGGATACAAAATGGATCATGACATCGCCATGGACTGAGTAGTCCTGATTGGTGGCGTGCTCTGCGGTGACCTTAGCCATTTCATTAACGACGGCACGTCCCCAGCTTTTAGCGGTTTCGAAGTCTTTGGTGCTCAACGCAACGACGAAGTCGTTCGGAGCAAGACTGCGTCCTTCGCTAATTGGCAGAATTCCGCGATCCATCTCATTGCGCAGGGCAGTAGTCAGTTCTACTGGCTTGAGGTCTGCGGTGCTGGTTCCACGAAAGAAGCTTGTGACGACCTTCTCTAAGCCGCGTTCGACATTGTCGAGAAAGCCCATTATTCGTGCTCCTTCCTAGGGGTCCATTGTTTGTCTTAGTGTCCCGTAATTCATGCGCAAAAGCCGTGAACACAGAACTTCATATTCGATCTTACTGTTTTCAGCTGTGCAAATGCCGAAAAATCCTTGGGTGATCCACGCTGAGGTAACTCAACGATACAGAGGTCAGGAACGAAACCCTGTGTCTCTGACCACATGTCAAGGTTTCGATTAGGTGAACTGAAAATGTGTGTGTAAGCTATTTCTTGTTGCAAAAGCACGATGCAACAAAAATTACATATGCGCGAGTGGCGGAATTGGTAGACGCGCTGGCTTCAGGTGCCAGTGATCGCAAGGTCGTGGGGGTTCAAGTCCCCCCTCGCGCACAAATTAAAAATAGCCTCTGCAATGAATTTTCATTCATTGCAGAGGTTATTTTTCTTTCAGGTATCACTTTGATAACTATTGGCCGCGGCGTGCCGAAACCTGCAGTCCTCGCTGCTTCAATAAGGCCGCCAGTACGCCATCACCTTCTACAAGGATCCCGTTGTGAGAGCCGTCGTAAATCGCCCCGCAACCGCAACTGGGACTGCGATCTTGCAACACCGCTTCGGTGATTCCGTTGGAGGTAGCCAGCTGGGCAACTTTTTGAGCCCCGGCGACAAAGGTCTCGGTCAGATCTTGACCGTTAATTGTGACGACGGTGGCGTTCCCCTGAAGCACGTCGTATCCATCCCCTCCGACGATCTCTGCGGGAGGGCGGGGTGTTGGCAGATCCCCTAGTTCTTCGGCGCATGCGGCGATCGCTTCGCCGCGCGCTACAGCATTGACTATGTTTTGGTCAGTTTTTGCTTTGCCGTTATAACGGCAGGGGATACCAGCGAGACATGAGCTAACAAGTATCGGGACCTTTTTCATGTCTTTATCCTAGTCGTGTGCCATGAATCGAGCACTGGATTAGAATTCCATTGACGATGTGAAAGGTAAGTATTGTGGCTGCGTCTAAAGAACCATTTGAAATCCGCGGAACCATTGATCTGGTCAATGGGCATCGGATCCTTCGCTTAGAACAAGAATCCAGTGACTTACTTTCCAGCCGCGGGCAGGTGGCTGTAGATCTACTTGGCGACTTTGCTGGGTATACCATCGTGATTGATCCTGATGGGCGTCGCGGTCACTGGCTGGATTTGGAGTCGGATCAGGCTCCGGTGATCGATGGTGAAGTTGGGCAACAGGTCCAGCTTTCGGTGCAACCGAGCTCAACTTGGCCTGAAACCACCGTTCCAACAGATCTGGCTGAAGCCTTAGATCAAGCCAGTGATTTGGATGAGACCTGGGTGAGCCTGACGCCCATGGCCCGCTGGGAATGGGTTCGTTGGGTCGGAGCCACCAAGAATCCGGATACACGTCAACGACGTGTTGAGGTGAGCATTTCTAAGCTGCGCGACGGCAAACGCCGTCCATGCTGCTTTGACTTGTCTTCCTGCACCAACCCCGAATTGGCCAAGGGCGGCAAACTCGTTGAATAAGACTGACGCCGCTGGCGCAGTACTAGCTGGCGACACCCCTCTTCGTGGAATCACGAACAATCAATGAACTAGGCAGCATGCTCTGTAGTGGCTCGAGGTCTTTCCCCTCGAGTAGCGCACGCAGTTTCAGGGCGGCCAACCGTCCGCCCTCCTGAGCGTTGAGCTGTACCGAAGTGATCGACGGATTGGACGTGGCCGAGTAGGGAAGGTCATCAAAGCCAGCGACCGCTAGCTGATCTGGGATGCGAATTCCTAGGGCACGGGCTGCGTGTAATACGCCGAAGGCATGATTGTCGGTGGCGCAACCCACGGCGCTCACCCCGTGTTCTTTCCATGCTTGCCACTGCTCACTGAAGGTTTCTGAGGCCGCGGTGACATCAATCATCGAGCTGGCCACGCATTGTGGCAGAACTTCAATGCCGTAATCGTTAGCTGCCTGAAGGAAAGCTTCACGGCGTACCGCAAGGGTTTCTGTCCCGGTGATGGCATCTAAATAGGCGGCCTTGGTATGCCCTTGGGCTGCAAAATGTGCCACCACATCGCGTGCTCCCTGAGCGACGTCCATGTTCACTGCCGGGAATTTTGCGTCAATTCCTGGAGCGTCAAGGGCCACCATCGGTAAGTGGCCACCGATCTCATCAAGGAATTCTTGGCTTGGTGCGTGCACCAGCAAGCCAGCCGGGCGTAGCCCGAGGATCTTGCGAGTTTCACTCGCGCTGGGGGAGACGCCGGAATCCGTGACGGAGAGCATGAGCTGGTAGTCGTTGGCTAATACCGAGCGAACGCCGGCAATGACTTTGGCAAAGAAGGGGTTGGAAATATCTGGGGCTACCAGGATGACTAAGGAACTGACTCCCTTGGCCAGTGAGCTGCCGATGCTGTCAACAAAGTAGCCCAGTTCGCGGATTGCTTCGCGGACGCGTTGCTCATTCTTGGCTGAAACTCGTCCCGAAGACTTTCCATTGGCCACCAAAGAGACCGTCGCCGTGGACACCCCTGCATGCGCGGCCACCATGGCCGCGGTGACCCGGCGTGGTTCGCGGGAATTTCCGGTCTTCTCAGCAATCGTCATGGATCCATCGTAGTCGCTCACTCGACGGGATAAATCCCTAGTTAAGCGCTTGACGCAACTGCGAGAACAGGAAAGAATTGGCTCAGAGAAAGATCATCGCATCGTCACTAACATCCGGCCTCATGCCGGCAGAAGAAGGATGGCACCATGGCTCAGGACAGTGCAGCACCCCGCAAGATCATTTTGGACTGCGACCCAGGCCATGATGATGCGGTAGCCATGATCCTTGCCCATGGAAGTCCGGCCATTGACCTGCTGGCTGTCACCACCGTGGCCGGAAACCAAACCCTTGAGAAGGTCACCGCCAACGCGCTCGCCGTGGGAACCATCGCCGGCATCAGTGGCATTCCCTTTGCTGCCGGCTGCGCCCGACCGCTGGTGCGCGAAGTAGAAACCGCCGCGGATGTCCACGGTGACTCGGGCATGGATGGGCCGGAACAACCAGAATCCACCATCGAATTGGACCCGCGCCACGCAGTAGACGTCATTATCGACCTAGTGATGAGCCACGAACCAGGGGAAGTCACCCTAGTACCCACCGGGGCGCTGACCAACATTGCGATGGCCGTACGCAAAGAACCGCGCATCGTCTCCCGAGTACGCGAAGTCGTGCTGATGGGAGGTGGTTACCACACCGGAAACTGGAGCGCGGTCGCTGAATTTAATATCAAGGTGGACCCAGAAGCAGCACATATTGTCTTTAACGAAAACTGGCCGGTAGTCATGGTCGGACTAGACCTGACCCACCAGGCCTTGGCCACTACCGAAGTCGTCCAGAGCATCGAAAAGATCGGCACCGGCCCGGCCAAATTTGTGCGTGAACTGATGGACTTCTTTGCCCAGGCCTATCGCGACCACCAAGGCTTCGACGCACCACCGGTGCACGACCCCTGCGCGGTGGCCTACGTCATCGACCCGCAGATCGTGCGCACCGTCAAAGCGCCGGTTAACGTGGAGCTTCGAGGTGAGCTAACTCTAGGGATGACGGTCACCGACTTCCGCTCCCCAGCCAGCGAGCAGTGCAACACCTCGGTGGCCGTGGATCTGGACCACGACGGCTTCTGGAATCTGGTGATCGACGCGCTGCAGCGCATCGGCGAAGTCACACCCGCCAAATAAACAACTTCTGGCTAATGTGGGACACATCAATGCCAATTAGGCCCAGACCTGCATAAACTGGGATCACACGAAGATCAGGAGGCGTAATGGCAGGAAAAACCCCGCACCAGAACGTGACGTTCCCATCCTCGGGTGCGCAAGCACACGGC
>Ga0308157_10004302_pt1 | contig 19086 bp, 7 predicted proteins | sample PhyBR1_FD_201035 | JGI IMG/M metagenome (GOLD analysis project Ga0308157, IMG submission 201035) | Phyllosphere microbial communities from UC Gill Tract Community Farm, Albany, California, United States - DLSLB.R1 | ecosystem: Host-associated > Plants > Phyllosphere > Unclassified | place: USA...
TTTCTGTAAATTGTTTTCAATTCTTTTAAAGTAGCAGTTTTATCAACTCCAAGCAATCTTCTGTGCTCTACAACTATTTTCATAATATAATCCTTATTTCAGCCTGCAAAATTAGTCAATTAAATTTCAAAAGAAGGTGTGAATGTAATTTATTTTATTTTAGAAGTCTGATTTTTACGCATTTTAAAACAAACATATCATTTTACGAAACTCGACAAATTGTATTAAATTTTCTTTTAATTTTTAAATCCAAAACAGTAATTGGTTCGTATATAATTTAAAATTCTAAAATTGAAAATTATGAAAAAGAAAACAATTCAAAGAATCTTAAAAACATCTATTCTATGTTTGGCTTTTGTTGGCTGTAACGATGACATCCTACCGATCGACCAAATTGACAATCCGATAGTCGCTCCTGATGTTAATTTTACTGCGCTAATAAACAACAACAAACTGGCATTTTACAATGCTAAAAATCTTAACAATCCTATAAGTACGGTTTCAATTACGGGTGTGCAGTCTGGCGAAACCATTACGAGTATCGATTATCGCCCGGCAACTGGTCAATTATACGGTTTAGGCAGCACCGGCAGGTTATACTTTATTCATGAAGTATCAGGCTTGGCAACTGCTTTAAGCGACCAACCATTAAACCCTGCTGTTTCGGGTGCCAATGCTTCTATTGATTTTAATCCAACTGTTGACAGAATCAGATTAGTAACCGAATCGGGACAAAATTTAAGATTACACCCAGAGCTTGGCACAGTAGCAGCTACTGACGGATCAATAAACGGAGGAAATTCTCCAAGAATTGGCGCTGTTGCCTATACAAACAGTGTGGCTGGAGCTGCTTCAACTCAATTATACGATATAGATTTTGAAGAAGACAAGCTTTACATTCAAACTCCGCCTAACGATGGAGGTTTACAGTTTGTTGGTAATTTAACAATAGATTTTAACGGTGTAGGTGATTTTGATATTAATCCGGATAATTCTGCGGCTTTGGCTGTAACCCGCACTAATGATAAATCAACCTTATATTCAATCAACCTGACTTCAGGAAAAGCAAGTATGGTTGGAATGTTTGCCGAACCTGTTATTAGCTTGGCATTTAAAACAAACCCTGTGGCATTTGCTACCACATCAGACAACAAACTTATTCGATTTAATCCGATGAATGGTTCTTCTTCTCAAGCAGATCTTTTAGGTCTTGAAAGCAATGAAATGATTGTTGGTTTGGATTTTCGTCCAGCAAAAGGAATGCTGTATGCCATAACCAATAAAAGCAGGTTACTTACCATTAATACATCGAACGGGCAAACAACCGCGATTGGTGCTGCGCTGACTCCTGCTTTATCTGGAACTACCTTTGGTTTTGATTTTAATCCAACTGTAGACCTTATCAGATTAGTTAGCAACAGTGGTCAAAATTTAAGGTTACACCCAGATTTAGGAACGGTTGCAGCAACAGACGGAACTTTAAATCCGGGATCTCCGAGTATTACAGGAGCCGGTTATACCAATAATACAGCATCTGCAACATCAACATTATTATATGTAGTTGATTCTGAAACCAATATGTTATACACCCAAACCCCACCAAATGACGGTGTTTTAGTGTCTGTTGGAGCTTTAGGAATAAATATTGAAGCAGATAACGGATTTGACATCGGAGGAACAAGCAACAATGCTTTCGGGTTGTTTACTGTGAATGGCGCAAAAGGAGTTTACAGTATAAATTTAATGACCGGGCAAGCTACTTTAGTATCAAATTTTCAAAATAATATTACAGCAATGGCTGTTGGTCTTGGATTTTAAAATAAACAACAAGCAATAATAAGTGTAATTTAATTAAGTAAGAAGCCATTTAGTTGGCTTCTTTTTTTTACTATTTTATTGAATAAAGATTATTTACAGTTATAAGAGCACAAAACACCTGTAAATATAATAACTCGAGGGGAACTCCCACTCTGGAAAGTGTAAACAGAATAACCTGCTGCATAAATTACACTTTGGGACAATATTATTTAAATAGCCATACATGTTATTTTTGCATTGAGTAAAAAAACTGCATCTGTTGATATTCATAATCCACTGCAGAATTCTTTGTTCTTTTAACTTCCCGATACACTTCACTTTTTTGCGTTTCATAAATAGTATACATTTTAGATATGACTTTTGTTATTAAAAAAATGAGTATATTTGAATTTCTCAAAACACAGAGGACTTATGGAAACGACTCAAAAAAAACATTTAGGACGCAACATTAGCCGCATACGCGAAATGAAAGGAATGAAACAAGAAACACTTGCGGAGCTTTTGGGTATCAGCCAGCAGAAAATGTCGGTAATAGAGAATACAGAAGAATTAGACGATACCAAGCTAAACGAAATTGCCAAAGCATTGGAGGTACCTGCAAACGCGATCAAAGAATATTCGGATGAACGAATGATTAATTATGTAAATAATTTCTACGACAATAGTTTAGCAAACAGTCAAGGAGCATTTTCAGCCTCTAACTGTACCTTCAACCCTTTAGACAAACTTGTTGAGGCGTATGATGAGAACAAAAAATTATACGAACGCCTTTTACAGGCAGAAAAAGACAAGACAGTTTACTTAGAACAATTGTTAAAAAAATAAGAATTACTCAATTAACCAACCATACCAAAAAAAGTAAAAATTCGGCTATTTCACATAAAGACAGTCGAATTTTCTATATACATACATTCTTACCGAAAATGTGTTTTATACACTAAGGTAGCCTTTGCTATGCCTTATCTATGGAGTATCTCCCTACCTGCTATTTTAGAAAATCTTTCGGTTATTCGTTTTTAAGTAATTATTAGTTATGTAAATGATATATGGTAAAAATGTATGTTTTTCATAAACATCATTATCAGCTGTTGATTTAGAATGTTCACACTGGGAACATTTAGCAAAAATTTAAAATAAACTCTCACTTCAGTCCATAGGGATGGTCGATCTAAGATAAACCACATTCAGTGCCAAATAGAGAAAGAAAAGAAATCCTTCAAAAAGCAATATACTTAAAGAGCTAACTATTTAAAAAAACCAAACGTGACTTGCAAAACACCAGCTTTTTTATTGTACTTTAAGTATTAACTACAAATTCACTGACTGTTGAAAATCTAGGAAAAATAAATCTTTAAAACAGCCTTTAGCACAACTTCACTTTTGCTAAAGCAGATTGGTTTACGGTTTAACCTTTTTAAATGTGTACTTTTTGCTGACGATTTACACAAGTGTATTATAGCTTTTTTAATGAGGTTGATTATTATTTAGAACCAACTTTTGAATACAGTATAAAAGCGAGAAAGAACGATATTGACAATTGCTTGAAAGCTGTATGTAAAGAATTACGTGATTACAACGAACTTAACAACATTAAATCGACAAAGTATTTAAAGCAATTGCTTAAACACTACGACAAAGTGAGCAAAAATGTTGTTATTGACGATAACGAAGACGAATTTTTTACTGGTGAACAGCTTGACTATGCTGTCTAGTAACGAACATTTAATTAATAACGGTTGTATTTTTACGTACAACCGTTTTTTTATGATTACATATTACAACTACACCAAAACAACTTTTAAATTAATTGTACGTTTTTAAAAACATCGCACAACCAAATTTAAACAACCGCTATTATACAATTAAATGCACAAACACCCACATTTATAGTATGTAGGTGTTGTACGGTTTGATTGTAGTTTATAAATAATTTGTGGTTGGTGTTGTTTGTAAAAGTTACTTTGGTGTACTTTACCACTATAAAACACACTAACTTACTGCGTCCTTATAAAAGTCGAAACTATTAATATACAACAACAGTAAAGTGTTTTATAGTAAAACAGCCTCAATACGTTTGTAAAGAGGCTGTTGGTTTTTTATTGCGTTAATGTATCAACACTTCTGATACACTACCAAGCATGGTATTACAAATCCGAGCTATCGTTTCTAAATTCAATAATTTCTTTTATCGAATTATAACATTCTATTAATTTATAATTATTTTCAAATATGTCCTCATATACATATGCTATTAAATCTATTTGCTGATTATTAACAACTATATATGGATTCCACGTCTCACCATCATTAGACAGCCGCATTTCCCAGGAACCATTATAATTAGAAATTATCTCTTTACCTACTAAAGCAACATACTCTAAAAAGTACTTGTTTTCATAATTTGGTATTACTTTATCAATCTCCTTTAAAGTATAATGCTCATTAAATTTCATATCTAAACTGAATAGATAATTAGTAATTATACTGTCTACAGATAATGGGAACTTATCTTTATAAATATTCTTTTTATAAAGCAATTCTATTCCATTGCCTTCATATCCCTCATAATCATGTATGACTAATCGTAAATCAGCAATATTCTTGTATAAGGAATAATATCCATCAGAGCTTACAATTATAGTATCATTATTAATTTCATAAATTGTTATACTAGAATCAGACAAAGTTATATCATTATATATTCTTTCTACTTTGTCTGATTCTTTTAATATACTATTAAATTGTTCTTCAGTAAGATCTTTAGTTTCAACATACTTACCATTGCTTAACTCAACATTATTTAGTTTTATTTCCATTCTTTCTTCTTTACAGTTCGTTAATGATAATTGAATAAATAAAATAATAAAAATTTTCTTTCTCATTTTAAATTCCAGTTAGTTTCTACAGATTGTCCTGGACCTTTCAAAAGAGGAGGTATATTCTCTTCTCCCGTTCTTTTATCCCCAGAAATATGAAGTGGTATTATATTAGGGGAAACTCGTATGTTTGAATAATTATCCTCATCAAAGTCCATCGTCCTTTGATAAACATTTACATTTTTAGTTGCAGCATAATCTAATATATCTCGATCTATTGATGCACCAGCAGGGGTTATAAAAATTAAAGATGCAGCACCGTAATCAGAAGCTCTTGCTTTTGGATCATATTTTCCATCAATATACCCTCCTCTCATATTACTTAAAGCATCAATAAAACCTCTTATTTGTCCAGGGTTTTGTGATGGCTCAAATTGAACATTATTAGTAAATTTTGCATCCGTAAAAGATGCGTTAGGGAAGCTAACCCTATGATCATTCTTTGCATTACCATCATTACTAAAATAATGTTTACTTCCTGATCCTACTAAATCTGGTATAACAGTTGTAGTTGAAGTTTTACTTGGTCTAAATTTAGTCGTATTTTTGGTTTCTCCTAGTGATCTAATTACAGCATCTTCAAATATTCTACCCATCCTGGTATAATAATTTGTATTACTTTTATTCAGTCCATTTTTTTGAGCAGTTGCATGAAAATTTCGTACTCCCATACTTTTAAAATCTCTAAATAAATCTGAAAAAATTCGCCACGGACTTGGAGCCATTCCTGTCGGGTCAATCATATTAACAGGATTATTATTAACATATTGATATGGCGTCATGGTTTGCTCCGCCAGCGGATCGACAGATACAAAAATCGAAATCCTTGGATCATAATAACGTGCGCCGTAATAATACATTCCCGTAGCATCGTCTAATTCTTTTCCGTTGAATTTGTAATCATTTTTATACGAGCCTATTGTAGAATTACTTTGATTATGCTGTACCATTGTTTCACCAAACGGCAGGTTATCATAATAATGGGTAGGCTTACCAAAATTATCTGTTAAGTACGTACTACTTCCTAAATGGTCGGTATGATACCACCAGATCGGGTCCGGCGTATCAGGATTATCAGGTGGCGTAGTACCCGGGTTAGGCTCAGGGTCTTGCCACTGATCGTCGCCCGGTGTGGTATCAACCGGTGTTTCACCCGGATTGTAAGGTTCCGGCTCCGGCTCCGTTACAACAGGTGGCTGTATGTAGCAATTTGTGTTTTTGAGCATTTCTAAAATACAGCAAAACGTGTTGCATTCAGGTACCCCTGGTGCATAAAGAATCTTATCAAAAAAGAATCTGTAAGGCAGCATTATACAACCTTGTAATTCCGCCGGTAGTACATTAAAGTTACCCCAGTCATTATCAGTACTATCACCTGTGTAGTCAGTCGGAAACGTGAGGTTATATGTGTATTCCAAATATGTAAAATAATCTACCAGGTCTGTATAACAGCTGTACTCGTCGGTATCTTCATTTCCTTCACCTATGCCTTCACCCGGCGGATAGCCTGTTTCGGGATCTATAATAATGTAGTTTCCGCTGCCGTCTAACTGTACGCATGAAAGCTGTAAAATATTTTCTAGCATCTGGCACGCTGTCATGGTACCACTAGTATAGATTGCCACAATTTGGTCGTAACACTCACTTAACTGACCGAACTGCGGATTGCCGTTGTTGGGATTATACATATTAAGCAACTGCTGCAGCTGCGTTTGACATACAGTACTTACGTTAAAAGGCGTGTACGTAAAAGCGCTGGTTTGTACAGACAACTGTTTCTGTATTTCACGTTCCGACGTTTCGGCAGAAAAATCGTTGGCTGTATCCTCGGGATTGTTAGAAACCAGCCTAGTAGCAATTTTTTTATTATTGGCGTAATAGTGCTTGGTATATTTATTTCGCAACAAATCGTCTACCATATACCCGTTAGGGTAAATGATATAGTCGTCAAAATTACCTATACTGTTTACAAGTTCTCCGTTCTGGTAAACGTTGGAAACAGATCCGACACGTTTTATTGTTCTGTTACCGGAGTGGTCATACAAATAATTGCTTACAAGCATTCCGTCATCGCCAACAGTAAGCAGCCTGTTTTGTTCGTCCCATTCCATTCTTCTTGTCTGGGGTAACCCGTTAAGGTTGTTATTCATGCGTACCATATTTCCGTTAGGATCGTAATCTAGTTCTGTGTGTCCACCGGCACCGCTATACATACCGTATTCTATAGATTTTGGTGCATGTGACTGATCATAATAACTATAATTGGCACGGTATGAATTTTGGGTATGCTCCCAACCATTACTTCCATATTTGGCCTGATGTCTTTGATCTTTACCTACAATACCATGCGTTTTATTGTATTTCATTGATAATGCTACTTCATGCTCTTCCTCATAACCCGACCATTTCGTATGCGCCTTGCTTAAACGGTTAAATTCATCGTAGCTATAATTTTTAACAAACTTACCTCCCAGAAAAAGGTCGTTGTGCTGAGTATAATTATTTTCGATTTGCGTAATATTCTGGTTCTTATCGTACGAATAAACACCGCGGAAAAATATACTTTGGTTATGCCTTTGCAACTGCAAAGCCCTTGCTCGTGAAAAAATATCGTACTCATTGGTAGTAACAATATTATTTCCGTAAACCAGCTTGGTAGGCTGATCAAAATGCTTGTATTCTGCCGATTTCAGATAGTTAAAATTCTGCGTATTTTTAATACTGTAGAGGTTTCCAACATCATTATAGACATAGTTTACCTTTTCCAGATCGGGATAGGTTATACTGCGGGTTCGCCCCCAACTGTCATAGCGATATTCAAACAGGTAGTTGTGCATGGTGCCGTCATGGTCTTTCACATTTCTGTTCTCAGCTGTTATTTCTCCAAAAGCACCGTATTTGAATTCTTGCGTCCCGGAAAGATCTTCTACCTTTTGCAATCTGCCTGCAAAATTTGTTGAATTTGGTGCAGTAACCGATGCTCCGTAAGTATATTTTACCCTGTGACTAGGATAGTTAATCTGGTTTAAGAACTTAGTGTCGTAATCATATGTTATATACTGTCCGCTATTAATAAGATTTTGATTCTGGAAACTAACAGCCCTACCTGCCAAATCATACTTGTAAAGTATTGTTCCTCTATCAGGATGATCTACCCTTGTTACCTGTCCAAAATTGTCATAGGTGTATCTGATATTTTTATCCTCTGCATCTTTAACGTCCGTTAACTCTCCTAATGAATTATAGCTATAACGGGTATCCAGCGATTCGTCTCCTATCTGTCTTGAAATCCTTACCCGACCTTTACTGTCTGCAAAGCTCATTGACTGATTACCTTCGGGCAAGATGCTTTTTTGTGTAAAATAAGAACCTTCAAATCCGTATTCCGTTTTAGTAAGTGCATTTAAGCCATGAACAAACATTGAGGTAGGCCTGTCTTTTGCATCATAAGCATAAGACGTTTTTTTATCGTCAACCAACGTCAGGTTTTGATAATAGGTCATTGCAGTGTCTATTGTTTCACTACAGTTTACATAATCTTCGGGCAGGTAATCTTTTGTTATTCTACCCAGTTCGTCATAAAACACCTTACCAGATATACTGTATCTTGAACCACCCACACAGATACCTGCAGCAGAAAGCTGCTTTTTAGTTTGTACGACACGTCCTAAACCGTCTGTAAAAACACTTGTATATAGCGTTTTAGGCTGTTCTCCACCTACCTCGTCGGCAATATTGTGCAGTGTTAATGCATAAGAAACGGCGTTCCCATAATATTTAGGTTTATAAATATTTTTTATTGCCCAAGAATTATAAGGCGTTTTAACTTTTATTAACCTGTTCAGCCCATCATAGAAATAATCAATAATTTGTTTGTTTGCATCTACCGTTCTAATAGGTGTTCCTCTGTAATTATAATAGGTAATGGCTGTATAGCCAAAATTGTCTTGTGTCTTTTCTACAAACTTTTTGTAAAATTGGTCATACGTATAGTGTAGCTGATAGCGCATTGATTCCGGATCGGAAAGTTTTGCTTTAGGAAATTTTCTACTGACCAGGTTACCCATGTTATTGTAAGTAAAGTCCCAATCGGCATAATCTGCAGCATTGGAAGTAGACTTGTACTTACGTATTTTAACTATATTTTCCTGCGCATCCAAAAATGTTTCTGTTCTGCGGTAAATACCAGAACCGCTTACTATATGACTTTTCGGAACCGTTTTATTTACATTAGTGTTTTCGTGATAGGTGATTCGTACATCAACAGCATCAACTTCATCCCTAAATTCTCGCACCTGTCCGTAATTACTATATTTTGTAATGACAGAAGAATTCGTTTGGGACGAGTTAGAGTTTTGATTATTCTCGTCAAAATTCCATATTTCAGATCTTGTTTTATAAAGTAATGGCAGAACACAAAGGTTCTCACCAAAAACATTTGGCGTACTACTATCTATTACATAGCCTGAAGGATTGTTCACTGGATTAACGGCTTTAAAGAAACGATAGCTGTATGTATTTTCAAAATGCTTGCGGTTGTAAGCATCGATAATATATTCTCTCTTAACAAGATCTTTTTGAAAATAATATTTCCGAATATGAACAGAATTACCTTTACCATGCGCCTCTTCATCCGTTATTTCGTCAATAAGGTATTCTTTTACGTTTGTCTTGTTAATACTTCCGTTACTGTTCAACATATGCGATCTGGTTTTTCCAAACCCAAGAAATTTACGTTCTCTCCTGTCTTGAAATCCGTTTTCATATTCATATACAAAACTTGTATTGTCTTCTCCATCACCACTAAAACCGTCATTAACAGTAACTTTTGTTAATGCCCATTTTTTAAAAGGCATCTTAAAGGTCGATCCATTGTCGTCACCTGATAGGGGATTTTTTGTATCATAGTCCAATGTAATAGTCGACCCTAAAGGACGGTTTACTTTTTTCAGCATATTGGTACGTTTAATTCGAGAATAACGCACTTTTAATTCATTATTAGAGTCCGATTCCAGTAGATCAACAAAGCCGTCTCCATTAAAATCCATATAGCTCACATTTTCCTGAGAAATTTCCTTACCTGCACTAGCACTTAGAGGAAACGAAAGTTTTGGTCCTGTTCCAAAAAATATCGGTATAGGTATGCTGATCGTTGCATTTCCACCTATGGTTGCTGAAATAGTTGTTGTGGTTTTCGACTCTACGGCTTGTCCTGAACTAACAAAGCTGGTTCCTGCATTAAACATAACGGCATTGTTTTGTATTTTGTCTGGCAGACCGTCCCCATTTAAATCAATGAAATCGTTCTTACTTTTACCTCTTACCATCGCAATATTGAAACCTAGAGCCAGATCGCCGTTAGAAAGGTTAATGTTAGGCGAAGACTGCGTAAAAGATGAACCTGTTGAATGGTTGATAAAAGAAATATTTCCTTCGGGCTGTGACGAAAAGTTTTTACCATAATTATAACGCACCTGACCTGTTTCGTCTACCATGTCGGGCAGACCGTCTCCATTTACGTCAATTAAATCTCTTTTAACTGTACTGTTGGTTGTAGTACCGCCACTACTTCCAAAATCATTTGCCAAACCTTTAGCCAAATGAGATTCTATTGCCATTGCGTTATTATTGCTTCCTCCCGAGAATGAAAAACGCTGCATTATTATAGCAGGAGCCCCTCCTGCGCTTGCGCCGGTTGTAGAATTGGATGAGAAATTTAATACATTTTCATAAACTAAATTCTGCGATAATCCACCTTTGTTATTTGTAAGCTGTATCTGGTCTCCGATAATATCGGGATAACCATCACCATTTAAATCTTGATATTCATTTAGTGTATAATTATTTGCATTTGTATGGTTAGTTGAAACACCGAACGCAATAAGTGAAAGACCTGCGGATTTACCTTCTCCTTCCCCTCGCAATTTTTTTATAATTCCGTAAGCTCCATATAGATCAGGTGCATTAGAAGGTTCTTCTGGCACGCCTCCACCTTCTGCTATATCGAATCTGGTATATGGAGAATAAGAACCTGTAGATGCATACAATTTTTTATGATTTTCCCAACGATTATCTATACTGTTGCCGTTTAGTAGCACAAAACTTTGTAACAGGCTACCTGAAGGGCTACTACTGCTTCCATTTGTAAAATCATCAAGGAATGACAAATTGAGGTTCTCGGGATTTGCATTAGGATCTAAAAACAGACTTTCATTACTTTGCCCTGTAGGAGAATCATTTAACAAAGTAGATATATTTATTCTGGATTGATTTATGCGTTCTTTTATAGGCAGATGAAAACTACCTTTGTAACCAAACTGTCCCCAGTTTCTGTACATGCTTCCAAAACCTATAAGATCTTCCTGAGAAAAAACATTAGCTTTATACAGACCTATATTCGCCCCAGTGTTAGAGTAAGCTGACAATGGAACTTCTCCCGTTGTTGAAGTATACAGGTTGTTAGAATTCTGATAGTTTCTTAACTGATTTGCTATGACCTTTGATCCTGTAAAATATTCAAAATAGATTTTTGAGGTAGTACTAAACGGTATCGTTACATTTATCTGGTCGTTTAAGGTACTAGATGTTACAAATGATGTAGGCAAGTACGTTGCAGGCAGATTATTGCTGCCAAGATAGCGCACTCCGGTTACCCTTCCGTTCTGATCTAACTTATAGTCTATCTTAGCCAGCCTGCCATTACTTAATGTCAGCAGTTTTCCCTTTTCGTTTTTTATTGTAAGTGTAATAATTTGATCTGTGCAGTTAGTGGCAGTACAGCCTGCCAGCTGAAATTTATTTTTAATTGTATAACTTTTAGTCACATTTTGATTGGTGGATGTGTAAAAGTAATTTGTATGCTGCTTACTATAGTTACTGTACTTTGGTACAATACTCATAGGTTTGTTTTCGGTAAGGTATATCAGCTTAGGTTTAAACTTGGCAGCTATTTTTCTTAAATCAACTTGTGAGCTAGAATGGACAATTAGCTGGACATAACTAGGCTTGTCATTAGCTACCGTATATGTTTCGGAAAAAGCTGATAAAGTTGTAAGTTCATTTATTTTAACATCCTTGGTAAACCGTACAGGTGTTAAACCAGATATATTTTCCGCAACACCCGTATTTAAATTTCGAGTATATACTAATAAGCTGATAGTGACGTTGTCTGAAATTTCAGATACTGCCCCTGTATTGTTAATATTGAAACTGTCCCAAGATAAGCGGTATGTTCCATTTTGAGGAAGTGTAACTTCACCTGAACCATTAAGCAAAAAAGAATCGGTATAACCTGATGAAATTAACGACATATCGTTTGCGGACTGTAGAGCATGCGTGTACGTAACCGAAGGATTCCAGGTAACTTGTGCATGATGTTGAAGCACATTTGCTCCACCCACTCTAAAATATAAAATATCTCCGGCATTTACACTCAGGTTATTGATATTAGTTGCAAATGTGCCTGTTGTCAAGATTTGCGGTGTAAGAACATTGGTAGTCAGCCCTGCCATATTTTCATTACCCCGTTCAACTGCATAATAAATACCGTTGTTTACGTTAACGTGCTGTTTGTTAATGCTACCGGAAATATTTACAGTACCTGATATTGGTGCCCGCCACATTTTAACGATATCAATCATGTCATTAGCCATTTCTATTGGAGGCAGCTCATTCAATACGGCGTTATCTACCGCGTTGCCCAATAATACCAAACTAGGTGTATTTGAACTATCTTGTGAATAGCTTATTCCACCTGATTGGTTTACAGCCCCGAAATAGACCCTTCTGTTGTCTACGATATCTAAAATACCGTCGTTATTTACATCGCTGACAAACTTATACAGGCTGGTATTGGATTTTAACTTACTACTTGATAAACTACCGAACATAAGACTAAGATTTCCTGTTTTAGTTTCGGCTTCGGTATATGATTTTGTAAGTTCCCTTGTACCAGGAATCTCGCGTGCCATGCTGCTAAAAGTATTTTGGTTTCTGCTTCTAAAAAACAACTGGTTATTTTTCTTAAATACTTTATCAGGCAAACCATCTCCATCAATATCTGTCAGCATTGTATGTGTCTCATTCTGGGTAGTAGAAAAATTGTATGTACCGCCCAGAGTAAGGTTTCTTGAAAAAGGAACATAACTTGTAGGAAAAAATAGAGTTACGATACCTCCTGATATTCCCCCTCCTAATGATAACGTGTTCCCGATTGATCCACCAATTACGGTAGGTACTTTTTGAAATGTAGGGAACAATGTAGGAACATCATTATATCCGTTTATACTCACAGGATTATCAAATAATGAACCCGATCCCAAATCGTCATAATATTCAAAAGTATGTGAATATGTTTCGTTAAAATTCTGTGAGGTATCACCTTGTCGTGAAACAATGGTAAGACGTTCCTGATTGACAACTTTATCTAGCAATGTTTTTGAAAACTTACCTACCTTATATGTAAATTCGTAGCCTCTCCTGATAGCCTCTTCCTTAGTAATATCATTTTCATATCGGTGGTTTACAGCACTGTTCATATAGTGGTAGAGCGTACTTAATAATCGGGACTGTACTTCTTTTACTCCCTGTCTATTGTTAAACGTAACGTCTGTTCTTGGGGTAGATGAATTGCCGTTTATGTACGGAGAGTAGCCAAAGCCTATATAATGACTGTTTGATGCTTCAGTTTCGTGCTGACCATATTCAATTCCTTTTAACAATATTTCCTTTCCTCCTGCTAATTGCCCTACAGTATGGTTGACCAGATCATATTCATAAGTCATTAGGTTACCAAACCGATCGCTTACACTAGAAAGGTACCACTTAGCCCTATTTCCTTCTTGTGTACTCAAAATTGCATTAGGTTCACCGCCATAATAATACTTTGTCCCATTATTATCGGTTACAACCCATGTGTAGTTCGTTGGGGAGGATCCTAATCGCTGAATTTTTGAAAAGCTTCCCTGCACCCGAGGAACAAATTCAGAATTAGACTGCCTGTTAATAAGGTTTTTTTTGTGAGGCAGGTAATGTCCATCATCTGAGTCATTTTGGTACAACATAACTTCTTCTCCATTCAAAAGATAGGACTCGGTTTCTTGGCTAGTGCTATAATTAGGGACTCCCCATTTTGTATTAACCTCAATAAAGGGAACATTAAGATTCCAGCCCAGCCCTAAAATACCGTTACCGCCGTTATTGTTGTAAGAAATTGAAAGATTGGGTTCTAATCCGTTACGGCCAGGAGGAAATACAAGTGGCAAATTCATATTTGCATCCCCTTGATTGTTAATTTGCGGAGCTCCTATTTCAATTATTCCTTCTGTAGGATTAGCTGCCTGTATACCCGAAAGTGTTGTAGGTGTAAACGATTCAGCTTCTGGACTTTCGGGTGTTTGAATTACACCGTTTATATAGTCGGTAAAATGATTGGTAATTGATACTGTTTTTTGTTCAGACGTATCTATGGTATCCATTTTAACCGGAATCCATTTTTTTGCTACTACATCAAAATAAAATGTCTTTATATCACTTGTATTAAACCCCTCTGGGAGCAGCTTTTCATCGTAAGGTATTCCTAAATGAATATTATTTTTAAAACGAGTATTATCGGGAAAGAAACGGTAAGCGGATTCATACTTGGTCACATTTTTAATATTACTGCCCAGCGGAGGGATATCAACAGGTCTAAGTCTTTGTACAGTAATTTCAGTTGATTCATTCAAAGAATTTTTTGGAATTACCACATCAACTTCCTTATAATTCAAAAAACTAAGAGAATCTATATTATAGACTTTCGATAATTTCTCATACGGTTTCTCTGTCTTTATATATCTTTCTGCACTGTAAAATTTAAAATCAGACTTTTTATATCTAGCTACTGATTTATGCTGATCATCAAGCAACTCAATTTCTTCAAAATGTGACGTAACTATCGTATTCTTAATTAAGTAGTCTTTAATAACAATTTGTTTACCTGCAATTTGTAAATATCCGTTTTTTAAAGGTGCAATACCACTAATTATAAAATCGCCTTCACTGTTTGTATAAAATATTCTGTTTTTAGCAAAGTTAGTCTCTAACATTTCAGTGTTAACAGATTTAAGCGTAAGATTTTTAATTTCATACGTACTGTTAGCACTTAAAGGTGATGAAAACATAATATGGTTGTTCCCAACAGTTAGCAGAGATTTATCTAAAAATTTTCTGTGTTTAACCCATGAATTATTCTTTTTAATAATATCACAGCCGACTGCGTCAGAAGAATTGATACTAATATTTACCCCTTCTATATTTTCTATACCTTTAATATCGTACTCTAAATAAAATACTTCATCACTTTTATTATTAAAAGAATCTATATCAAAATTAAAAAAGTTATCGGAAGGGTCGTCATGAGTAACTTCTTCGCTTAAGCCTATAAAACCCGCAGAGATGTCAGGTAAAAATGTTCGCAGTGAAGCATTTTCACTACTGACACTTTTATTAAGTTCTTTTTTTTGATGATTAACAACTTCACCAGCATATTCTTCAACTATTGCTCTTTGTGAATCATTGTCTGTGTCTGTCAATTCGTTTTCTACGAAAGGTATAGCGTGATTATAATACTTTGTTAAAATAACGCCATAATTATCTGCAAATACTTTTATTGGTTGTATAAATATCTCAAAAATAAAAATCCATAAAAGAAATGAACTTATTAATTTAGTTTTAAAGTGATTTTTCATTTAGTGTTTTAATGATTATTTAACAATTAGTTTTTTGTACGTTTTATTAGATCCAATAGAAGACATTATAATATATATACCACTGGTATTCAATCTGAATTCAAAAGATTTTGATGAAAAAGAACCTAACTCCCTATTTATGATTACTTTTCCATTTTCGTTGTATATTATAACTTTTACTTTTGATTCCTTATCAAGGTTGTAACTTATGGTAAAATTATTATCCATATCAACCGGATTTGGATAAACAGTCCAATAGCTTTCATTTACGCTGATCAACTTAGTAACACTTGTTGTATAAGCGGCCTCACATGCACCGTACCCTACCAAAAGAGTATAAGTTCCCGGTAAAATTGTTTCAATATAATTATCATCAGATATAAACGATCCATTATGATACCAGCGTGTGCCAGTAATATTTTCTTTATTAAACCATTCAGGAATGATCTTAACAGGTAGGTGATCTGTTATATAATACGTTTCATCAAGATTACATGAACCGCTATTACTAATTTCCTTTTTAATGTAAACTTCTTTTTCTGTAGAAACTTTTCCATCAGTAATTTTAAATATATATATGCCTGCCTCAAGGCCTGTAATAAGGGTGTTAGCGGATAAGGCATGATACTCTTTTAATTTTTGCTTTTCTTCATTAAATATTTCTAGTTTTATATTATTGGACTTCTGATTAGTCACAATTGTAGCAGAAGTGCCTCCTTCGCAGTTTTTGACAAGTTCAACATTAAAATCAAGACCTTTTTCATCTTCAAGAAGTTCTATCTTAAAAATATTTTTATTAAAGTTTAATGAAACGTCTTTAAAGAATAATGTGCTATCTTTATTAGCCGTACCATATACTTTCTTTATAACTTCATCGTCAACATCTTTAAAAACTAAAGTCGCAGCGGATGTTTCAGCGTTTAAGTTAAGCGTAAAATCTAAATATAATTTCTCGGAATTTTTACTTTGTACCAACCATGACAAATCAATTTTCCTGATAGAACCATCTCCTTTATAACCTAATTCTGACTTACTACGATTAGTTCCTACAAGGAAATAGAATTCTTGTGACAAATCTTTTTTACATTTTTCGGATACCTTAATTTCCATAGTGCCCGTTTCAAAATTTTTCACACTACTATAAATGTTGCTCTTAAAATTTTCTATTTTAGCAATCCCTGTTATATTATTATTATATTTTTTGTCAACATCTTCCTTCCAAAGCCTATCCCCTTTACTGTCTTCATAAAATTTTAATTCTTTCAATTCTATACCATACTTTAATGAAAGATAGGTTAAGATCTGATTTTTTGAATTATCGTTCAGCTTGTAGTTAAAATTTAGGATCTCGTATATAAATACGTCGTTTCCATTTGTGTTGTAAAAATTTAAAAGATCGCTTGAAGTATAGTAATTGAAATGTAAAATATTATTTGCATCCCCAGAACGTAATTTAAAATCTTTACTATTTGATTTTAAATTATTTACTGAAAATTCATTACTTCTATTAAAACCATTAGATTTAAATATGCTTGATTGGGTATCTTTTTCTTTGACAGCTTTGTATACAATAAAAAGCTCGTTCATCCCACCCATACTATTTTCCTTCAGATAATTTTGAGTGAATTTTAAAGGATAAAATTTATTAAGTGTTTCGTCTTTTTCAGTTCCTGATTTAACTAAGCTTTTTAACCATAAAGTATTATTATAAGGAAAATTCTGTGCAAAGAGGTTAGTCACAAAGAACAAAATCATTACAAAAGTAATTTTTTTCATAGTGTTTTTTTTTAAAAATATAATTTTACAAATATATTAACATTTTTAACAAAACAAAAAACATTACACTAATTACTAAATTTTATACAATTAATACAATAATTTTTTACCTTTTTAAAAGATAAATACACAAAAAACAATACTATATTATTTTTAAAAAGCATGTTAAAAACGTAGTAGTTAAAATATTTACAGCGTGCACAGCTATTATTTGCAATAAACTAATTTAAAAAGCCACTCTATACTTTCAAAGGAAACAATATTTTATATAGTTAATGATTTGAAATTATGAATATAAAATTTTAATCATTTGCTAATTATTGTTCAATTTGGTTTCTTTCCTATAGATTCGTTTGTACATCAATGCTTGCTCTCAAGATATAAGTGGGTTATATGATCTAGTTAATTTTATAAAGAATGTAATTTCATCCCTCACTAGATTGGCAAACAAAGTATTATTAATATAAAAGATATAATGTAATAAAGTAAGTTAATGCAGATGGTTTTTTAACTATTACTGGTATTTACTTAACAGAAATAACATCCATAAAAAAACTCCCACAAATTGCGGGAGTTTTATATATATTAAAGATGTCCACCATCTTTTTCGCCATCTCTTAAAGGCACTGTCTGCGGAACAAAATCTTCTTCGTAACCAGGCTTAGAATAATCATAAGGCCAACGGTGTACTTCTGGAATTGCACCCGGCCAGTTACCGTGCATGTGCTCTACCGGTGTAGTCCACTCTAAAGTTGTAGCTCTCCATGGGTTTCTTGGTGCTTTCTTACCATAGAAAATACTATAGAAGAAGTTAAACAAGAATACCAATTGGAATGCTGCACCTACTAATGCAAACATGGTAATTAAGATATTCACATCTACCATATCGTCGAACATTGGGAATGCCGAGTTGGTATAGTAACGACGTGGTAAACCTGCCATACCGATAAAGTGCATTGGGAAGAAAACTCCGTAAGCACAAACTACCGTTACCCAGAAGTGAATATAACCTAAGTTTTTATTCATCATACGTCCGTACATTTTAGGGAACCAGTGGTAAATACCAGCGAACATTCCGTAAAGAGCAGATATACCCATTACTAAGTGGAAGTGTGCAATAACGAAATAAGTATCGTGTACGTTGATATCCAACGTTGAATCTCCTAAAATAATACCTGTTACACCACCTGTAATGAACGTTGATACAAAACCAATACAGAATAACATAGAAGGGTTCATTTGTAAGTTACCTTTCCATAATGTAGTAATGTAGTTGAACGCTTTTACTGCCGATGGAATTGCAATTAACAATGTTGTAAAGGTAAACACCGAACCTAAGAACGGGTTCATACCTGATACGAACATGTGGTGACCCCAAACAATTGTAGATAAAAATGCAATTGCTAAGATTGATGTAATCATGGCACGGTAACCAAAGATTGGTTTACGAGCGTTAGCCGAAATTACTTCAGACGTAATACCCATTGCTGGTAAAATTACGATATATACCTCAGGGTGACCTAAGAACCAGAACAAGTGTTCAAACAATACTGGAGATCCACCTTGATAATGTAACACCTCTCCTGCCAAATAAATATCAGACAAGAAGAATGATGTACCAAAGCTTCTATCCATAATCAACAATAATGCAGCCGATAATAATACTGGGAACGATACAATACCAATAATTGCAGTTACCCATAAAGCCCATATTGTTAACGGTAAACGTGTCATAGACATACCTTTTGTACGCATGTTTAAAACAGTTACCACATAGTTTAACGATCCCATTAACGATTGTGCAATGAACAATGCCATAGACACCAACCACAACGTCATACCTGTACCAGAACCTGGAATTGCTTCAGGAACTGCCGATAACGGAGGGT
>Ga0308157_10004303_pt1 | contig 19085 bp, 31 predicted proteins | sample PhyBR1_FD_201035 | JGI IMG/M metagenome (GOLD analysis project Ga0308157, IMG submission 201035) | Phyllosphere microbial communities from UC Gill Tract Community Farm, Albany, California, United States - DLSLB.R1 | ecosystem: Host-associated > Plants > Phyllosphere > Unclassified | place: USA...
GCGATCGTCTGGCGCGCCACCGTCCTTGACCGGCAGGAGGGCGCAGCATGACGGCTCAAGTTTATCCCTCGTCTGCATGGTATCGCGCCCGCTCCGCTCGGGCTTCGGCTGGCAAGGCTCCGCGCCTCGCTGTTATCCGCGCCAGTATGATCCGGGAACGTCCGGGCGTCGACTGGTGTGTTGGGCTGGTGAAACGCCGCTACGGCATATGGAAAAAGCCGGAATGGCTGTGCGCGGGCACGATACTGGATACGGCGGAAGCCATCGTGAAAGAAGCATGCCGCAAGCATCGCTTGCCGATCGCCCTCGTTTCTACTGGCGGGCCGCATATGCGTCCTTTCCATGTTAATCGGCCCGTGCCGATCGGACGTGTTGCGTGAGCCGCCGCATGGATAGCGCGGCGTTCGCTGCCATCGCGCAGCAGATTTGCGACCGTTTCCCCGTATCCGGTGTGGCCAGCAAGGCTGGGGTGAAACTCATCCGCGCCGGGCGGGAGTGGAAGGCGTGCTGCCCGTTTCACCCCGACAACACCCCGTCGTTCACGGTATATGCGGACGATCGGCGTGCGCACTGCTTCGGCTGCGGCTGGTCAGGCGACGTCCTCGACTTTGTTCAGCAGGCCTATGGCGTAAAGCTGCCCGCAGCGATTGATATGCTGGACGGGGGCGCCCTGCGCGAACTTGAACAGCAGCGTGCGCCTGCCCAACCGAAGACCGACATGCGCCCGGTCGCGCAGCGGATCGTCAAGGGGTCCGTGCCGATCGAAGGGACACCGGCTGCCATCTATCTGCGGTCGCGCGGGATCACCATCGACCTGCCACATACGTTGCGGTTCGCTCGCCTCGCCCCGCCGAAGATCGAGGGCAACGGTGTCCTAGCTGCGAACGGTCCGGGGCTGCTGCCGACGCTGATCGCGATCGTAACGGACGCGGCCGGCGAGCTCGTTGCGCTGCAGCGCACGTATCTGACGGAGGACGGGCGCAAGGCAGCGACGAAGCCGACTGACACCGACCGTAAGCCCAAGGTGAAGTATAGCCTCGGCAATGTCATGGGCGGCTCTATCCAGCTTGGACCGCCGTCCGCCAGCATCCTTGTCTGCGAGGGGCTGGAGGACGGCCTCACCCTTGCGCAGGGTCTGGGCCGTTCGGTCTGGGTCGCGGCGGGTACGTCCATGATGCCCGCCATGATCTTCCCGCCGGTCGTGCGCTCGGTCGTGATCGGGGCGGACGGTAACGCACCCGGCGAGGTGGCAGCGCAGAAGGCGGCCGAGGCGTACACCGCGTCGGGCTTGTCGGTCCGCATCATGCGCCCGACGCCCCCCTTCGTCGACTTCAACGCCGAGTTGATGGGCGACCGGTCATGAACGCCGGTCTCGCCGCTCGGTTCGATGCCGCCGAAACCTATCAAGACGCCTCGCAATATATGGGGCAAGGCCAGCGCTCGGGCTCAGGTTGGACTGCGCCGGACATGACGATCCTCGCCGGCGGCCGGACGACGCCGCCCGTAATGCCGACTGAGATCTTCGGCTCGCTATGGCCGCTGATCCGCGACCTGGCGGCGGGTGCGGGGGCGCCGGTCGATTATGTCGCGGTCGGTGTCCTTGGCGTCGCGGCTTCGCTGGTCGGCGCGAAGCGCAGGGTGCAGCCATATCCGACCACGCCGCAATGGCAGGAGCCATGCGTGTTGTGGGTCGCGCCAGTCGGGGATCCGTCCTCGAACAAATCGCCCGCAATCGATGCCGCTACTAGCCCATTGCGCGGCATGGAGAACGAACTCGCCGAGCGGCACAAGGCCCGGCTCATCGCCTGGCAGACCGAAAACGAACGCGCGAAGGCCGAACGAGCGGAGTGGCAGGCGCAGATTAAAACGGCGACCAAAGAAGGTGTGGCTACCCCGTCCATGCCCGATGCCGCCGTCGAGCCCGCCGAACCTCAGCGCACGCGGTTGCTTGTGCAGGACGCCACCCCGGAAGCGCTGGGCGAAATTCTGGCCGGCAACCCTAATGGTACATTGCATCTGCGCGACGAACTCGCCGCGTGGCTGCTGAGCTTCGACCGGTATTCGCCAGGCGGCCGGGAGTTCTGGCTGGAGGCATATGGCGGTCGTCCGCATATCATCGACCGGAAGAGCAACAAGGCCGGCCCGCTGTTCGTCCCGTTCAACGGCGTCACGGTCCTGGGCGGCATTCAGCCTGAGAAGCTACGCGAGTGTCTGTTGAAGACCGCAGACGATGGCCTCGTGCCGCGCTTCCTATGGGTATGGCCGGATCCGATTATCTACCACCGCCCCCGCCTGATCGCGAACGTCGACCAGCTTGAGCAGGTATATCGACGGCTCCTGCAGCTCGACGCACCGCGGCATGATGACGGGCGGATCGATCCGCACATCCTCCTGCTCGCCGACGATGCTGCCGACGTTTTCGAAGCATGGGTCCGCGACAACGACGCCACAGTCCGGGAAGCGTCGTCACTGTACAAGGGGTTCGTCGGCAAGCTGCGCGGCATGGTTCTGCGGCTGTGCCTCGTCGTCGAACTGATCAACTGGGCGGCGACTGGCGATCGAGAGCCGGCCACGATCAGCCTGCGGACGCTCGTCGCCGTACTTGGGTTCGTCGACGATTATGCCAAGCCGTCGGCGCTGCGCGTGTTCGGTGATGCGGCGTTGCCCGAGGAAGAACGCAATGCGGCGGCGCTGGCTCGGTATATCCTGAAGACCAAGGCGCAACGGATAAACGCTCGGGATATTCGGCGCACCAGCGGCATCGCGACGTTGAAGGTGGCGGCTGACGTCGAGGCGGCAACCGAGGCGCTCGTCGATGCGGGTTGGCTTCGTGGCGCCGGGGAGCGTGCCGGCGACACGCCCGGCAAGCCGCGCAAGGACTTCATCGTCAATCCCGCCGTCCACGAGGTGGCAAATGGGTAGCTGGCGTGACGTCGCAGCAGCTGTTGCTCAGCGTCAGCAACCCAAGGCGAACACCGTCGTGGTCGAGAACTTCGGGTTGCCGGACGACCTTGCCTCGGCGCTGCGTCATCTGGAAACGATGCCGGCGCCGCGGAAGCTTGACCGGGCGACGAACTGGAGCGGCGTCGTCGCCGACACGATGACGATCGCTCGTGATCGATGGGCCGCGAAGGCGATGGCGCTCGGCTGGACGCCGGGCGACCTGTTCGGGATCGGCCTGCGTGACGACTGGGACTTCCAGGGCCTCGCCGTGTGGCTCGATGGCCGTCGTATCATCATGCTCGACGGCAATCAGGCGATCGTTGCAGGCGGCCCCAGCGACCTCGGCAATTACCGATCGGCCTTCATCCGAGGCGGCATGCGTCACGGCACGCACCCTGCCGTCACGCCAGTCATGCTGTGGGAGTTCGGTCAATGACCCGGGAGCTATCGGCACAATTGGCACTATTGGCACGGACACCCGCGCTCAATCTCCCCGCCTTCGCCCTCACGCGGCGTAGGCTAAAAAAGTCATCTATCTATCTATTTCGAAAGACGCCGAGGGCGGGACACGAGGGCCATGCCAATAGTGCCGATAGCGCCAATAGGTCGGTCCCAACGCAGCGAGGAACAGCAGCATGACGAAGCGCAAATCCGAACAATCCGTTGCGCAGGACAAGCCAGCCCCTGGACCAAAGACCAGTGCGGCCATCGAACGAGCGAAGGCAAAGTACGCTGCGCTACCCCCTCGCCCTTTCATGGCAGTCGAAGAGGGCGAAGGTGGAAGAAAGGAAATGACGCCCACCCATTCCGACTCAGCAGGGCATTCGGCCTGGCTGATGTCGTCATTGGGCACCGCGTCCACGTCTTTTCTAGTCCAGCAGCTCAATTCACTGGAAGTGGCAACCGCCGGATCTGCACCGGGCAGTGAATCAAACGCGTTCGGCGTGAACGCAGCGCTGGCGATGCTCGGCGCGATCGACCCGCAGGACGAGCTCGAGGGTGCGCTAGCAACTCAGATGGTGGGCTGTCATTCGCTGTCAATGGCGATGCTATGCCGTGCGAAAAGCACGACCCGCACCGATCAACTCCAGTTGTACGGCAACCTTGCAGTGAAGCTCCAGCGAACGTTCACCGCTCAGATTGAGGCGCTGGCTCGGCTGCGCGGCAAAGGCCAGCAGACGGTGCGGGTCGAGCATGTCACCGTTCAAGCCGGCGCTCAGGCGATCGTCGGCGACGTCCACCACCACGGCCCGGGGAGGGGGCGGGGTCACCAGAAAGACAAGGAACAACCGCATGGAACCAGCCAACCTACGGAACGCGCCGCGTTGCCAAGCCCGAACCCGATCGGGGAGAGCATGCCAGTCCCCCGCAATGCCAAACGGGCGGTGCAGACTCCACGGCGGGCCCAGCCCCGGCGCACCCCTCGGGAATAATCACGCCTGGAAGCATGGCCTTTACAGTCGGGCTTACCTCGACGCTCGACGTGCAGCAGCTTCGCTGCGCCGAGAGTGGCGCAACCTGGCTAAAGAGTTACGCTGACGTGCCATCTCGGTCGTTGGCAAGGCGGGCTTCGCTCGCCAGCTTTTCGCGGCGTCGGCCTGTCTGAACCCTCTGAGGTGTTGACGAAAGTTGACATTCGATGGGACGGTCAGCGATTTTGATGCCCCCAGAATGACGGCGGTTTGTCCCGGCCCGTGCTTTCGATAGGATGGGCCATGACCGATCTGCTTAAGCTCTCGTGGCAAATCCAGTTGGCGTTTGGAGCCGGTTATGCGGCTTACATGCTTTGTTATGTCGGCATCCGCGAACATCACAAACCGATCGACACCACTTTCAAGGTTGTTGTCTTCAGCCTCATAGCAACCGCTACGCTGTGGCTGACGCGTGAATGGACGCCCCTCAATGCCGGTGCTGCCGCATTTGGGGCTAGCCTAGTAGCGGGGCTGGTTTGGCGACTGATCGGGATCAACGGGTTTCGGACGCTTTTGCGAAACAAAGACGTATCTTAGGCAGATGACTCCCCATCCGCATGGCACTCTCTCACATCCGGGAACTCCCAGTTCAGAATGTCCCAGATCTCAGTGCTAACCGACGAGAACGTGTGGCTGTTCTGCGACGATGCACATGCCTTCGGTCAATACCCCTTCGGCCCTGCCCAGTTCGGCCCCAACGGCGACATGTCGTTGTACGTCACTAGCGAACAGCCCGAAGGCGGCACGATGATAACGCATCAAGCTATCTTCCAACATGGTTGGGGTTCTCGAATGACGTTTCTACCCGCCAGCAAGATCAAGCGGGTCACCATACGATTCCAGCCACGGGAGGTATCATCGGTGCGGAGATGGTGGCGGACTTGGCGGCGGCGGGACTGACGGCGGTTTCGACCGAGCCGTATCCGGTATGTAGACCCGCCGCGGAGGCTCGTTCATCGGTTCACTGGCGGTTTAATCGTTCCCGTCGTTGGTACAGTTTTCGGCTGCGTAGTAGCGCCCGTGTCACCAGGCTGTATCGTCTTTGGATTGTGCGACTTCTTCAGGTATTCTTCGACCACCTTACGTTCATCAGGCATGCACGCTCTCCTTCAAGCCGCAGGCTATCTAACGGTGACGGTTTAGTCGAATCCTCATAAAGTGCGGAACGGATATGAACTCCGGGAGCGTTTCCACCCCCGGAGCCGGTTTACGTTAAAAGGTAGATGAGCACGGCGAAGGCTCTCACCAACGCAGGAACATCACACTTCACGTCTACCTTCACTTCGAACCGAGGTTTCATGGCGATTCCTCGGGCCGTGACGCGCCACAACCCAAAGGTTGAGAGCTAGGCCTCGGGCGAACGGATTGACCGCCGTTCACCGAATGATCGGCCCGATCTTCCCATCAGCGCCACAGGGACGATCGGCATCGGCTTGACGTGGGAGCCTTCGAGACTGAATCCCTCAGTCACCAAGCATTGCAAGGCAAACGAAGGTAGATCCCCCGATGTTACCGGCGTGTCGCAATGATGGGCCTTGTCAGGGGCTTCATTACGGGCCGGCGTTCACTACCTGCCCGGGCCTTGATCATGAGTCCAGTACTCAAGCCGTGTACCGCCGACAATCATGACGGCGGTAACTACGATTTACCGCCACGAGAATAGTGCGGCATGGCCACACGATCTATCCTCGACCCCGAACTTGCCGGCCGCCGCGCCGACTGGCTCGCCACGTTCCAGCAGTTATCGCAGGCTCGAGATGGCGCAAACTGGGCGCTGGTCGACTGGATCGGCGCGGCGGGTCAGGACGGAACCCGTATAACGACGGCTGAGATTGCCAAGGCGCTCGACCTGCCGCGGACCCGCGTCTGCAACCATGTGAAGCTAGCCACCGCTTTCCCTTCCAATCGTCGGGACCTGCGCCTGTCATTCGACGTCCATGCCCACCTCGCCTGCCTGCCAGACGAAATTCGGTTCGATACCTTGGCGACGGCAGCCTCTGAGAGATGGGGCGAGCGGAAAGCCCGGTCAGTAGCGGTGGCATATCGGCAGGATCGCGCCGGTTTTGAAGATGAGGACAAGGACGACCAGCAAGCAGTGCATATCATGCGTGCTTGGAACCGTGCCTCCCCAGCGGCACGCGAATATTTCGCCGGACTTCGTGACGTCGCAGGCCTTGGTATCGTTGACGAGGAAACAGCCTGTGGCTGACGAATCGCTCAAGGCGCAATCGACTAAGGTGGCACAACCGGTGCCGGCCGAATTCCGACAGTTGTTCGTCCAGCATGGGTGGGAGCGGGTCAACCACCTCTTTGGAAAGCGCGCTTCGTCCCGCTATTTTACCGTCCTGGGAGCAGAACAGCTCCGTAGCGAACGCGACGCCTATTTGAGCGCACGCAAGGCACGTAGCGAAAATGGGCACACCCGGCGGTTCGCCAAGTGAGCAAGACCCTAGGCGCCGTTCTGGGCACCCTCTACGGACCTGTCAGCGGTTACGCCATCAACGGAAGCAAGGGCTTTGTGCAAGGCCTAGGCAACGCGACGGCGGCTCTTAGCGGCCCCGCCACGTTCGGCGCCTACGTTGCCGGAGCGGCGCTGGGTAGCCTGAAAAAGTCCCCGCGATCGGAGCAGGCCGAAAACGCGATCAAGATGGCCATTCCGCCGAAGACGTCGGGCTACGGCACTAACCGGCCGTACCTCGCAATGGAGCTCTACCGATGACCGTCTACAACCTCTTCGCGCAGGGCGATTGCGCCTACATCCTTTCGGACACTGCGATGACGGCGGAGAGCGGAGAGCTTATCCGCGACATGCCGAAGGTAGAGCAGTTCGCTAAAGCGCGCCTTGTCGTTGGCTGGACCGGCTTTGCGCCCATGTTCAAGGGTACGTATGTCAATCGGGTGGTTGAGAAGCTTGCCGCGCTGGGAATCAAGTCGGATCATCCTAACCAGGGGGAGATTCGAGCTGCGCTCCCTGGCGTATTGCGGGATATGCACGCCGAGAACCTCGCATGGTTAGCGGGCGATGCCTTGATGGAGGAACGCGCGGCCATCACGCTCGTCGTCGCCTGCTACGGAGAGTCGGAAACCTCCCCGGTTCTGCTGGCAGCTGAGACTGGTAAAGAAGGCCCGGTTGCCCCTTATGAGCTGTTCCGCGTCCGGCAAATGATGAGCACGGACGGCCCTGATGCAGAGGCCTTTTTTCGTCAGACTTTCGGCGGGTTGCCGAACATGTCCGACCCGAAACAGTTCGATGCGCGAAAGGATGGGCTCACCCTGCTTGAGCTCCAACGGCGCATCCCGCCTGCGCCTTGGCATTTTGGCCATTACGGCGTTGGGGGCAAAGCCATGCTGACGGTGATCGGTCCGAACGGCATCTGCACCGAAACACTAAAACGATGGCACGACAAAATTGGGCAACCAATCCGACCCGATGCGGTCAGGAAGATTTTTCCTAAGCTCCCGAGGCTTAGGTAATCGGTAGCGCACTTGCACCCATTGCACTGGGGGAAGCGATCGATGTTCACTAAGTTTGACCTCGCCGACATGGCACGTCGCGTTCGCAACGTCCGCCGCGGCACGTTGAAACTCCGCGAAATTAACCCACCGTTGATGTTCTCGACTGATCTCTACATCGCCGTTTACAAACCGATAGTTGTCCTCTGGGTCCGTGCCGCGGAGCAGGTAACCGCGGCCTATGAGGCGACGCTATCCGAGCTAATTACCGACTCGCCGGCAGACCTCAATCTGATACTCAATCTTGCGGCTGATGAGTTCGGCCGATTGTTTCTCTCGCTCCAGCCTGCCTTGCAAACCTGGGCTAATCGGCTTGAAAAATGGCAGCGCGACAAGTGGGTCGCGTCTGTCCTCTCTGGCACTGGAGTGGATCTGACAACGCTGCTTGGACCCGAGGATATGAGGCAAACCGTCGCCACGGCAATCGAATGGAACGCTTCGCTGGTCAAGGACGTCTCAGCGCAGGCACGGCAGCGGATCGCCAACGCAGTGTTCGACGGCATCCGTAATCGCACCCCAGCGCGCGACGTTGCAAAGACCATCAGGGAGTCGGTCGGCATGGCCCGCGATCGGTCACTGCGCATCGCGAGTGACCAGATGCTTAAATTGTCCTCGGCGTTGGCGGATGAACGTAGGCGGCAGGCCGGTATCGAGGAATGGGAGTGGCTGCATAGCCGTAAGTTGCACCCGCGAGCCGATCACGTTGCCCGCAACGGCAAGATCTATTCAGACACGAACCCGCCGCCGACGATGCCCGGGCAAGAGCCTTATTGCGGTTGCCGCCAGCGCGCCCTGCTTCGGTGGGACTAGTTAGCGGGAGAACTCTCAAGAACGTGGAGATTGGAGCGCAGGGGGCGTCATTTCAAAGGCATCGGAGTTGCTTCACAAAAGCGACAGAACTGCGAATCGTCGTCGATCTGTTTGCCGTATTGCCCGCAGTACGTCGCCTGTGCCCCTAAATTGCTGTCGTAGAAAGCGTTCTGAGGCCGTTGCATCAATATTCTATGCATCGGCTTCGCTATTGCCTTGTGTGATCTTGGCCTTGGAACCGGTCCCAGCTACTCCCGAACATGAGACACGGGGGACGCGATTATGACGTTGAAAAGCTTGCGCATTGGTTTTGCCGCAGGGGCATTGGCAGCCTGTTGCGCATCATCGCCAGTCCTTGCTCGTGACTGGCCAACAACCGGAGGTTGGGAAATTTTCGAAGGTGATGATTACTGCGGCATGGCGCTTGAATATGACGGCAAGGGCGACACGGTGCTGAGTGTAGGACAAAAATTAGACGGTGACGCTCTTGTGATCGTCACGAACTATGCTTGGTCGGCAAAAAAGGGCGAGGCCTACGACCTGAGATTTTATGTCGGGGATCAGGTGTTCAGCGGGGGCAAATCCATTGGTACGGGGGAGAGTTACGAGCGAAAGGGTTTTATCACACTGTTCGGGGCCGACTTTTTCCCGGCGTTTTCTTCGGGCACGAGCTTCAAGGTGTATAAGGGCGATACGCTCGTCGATAGCCTCTCGCTTGTCGGATCCGCGAGCGCGAGTGCGATGGTAAGTAGGTGTCTGGCGCATGTGCGGGGCCTTCGTGCGGCCGAAGAGCGAGAACGGAAACGATTTGCCCATATTCCCGATGACCCATTCGCCGACGCCAAGACCGCACCCGTGGCGGCCGAGGCTCGAGACAGGTCGGAAAACTGGGTTTCAGCTGATGATTACCCACCCTCTTCAATACGGGCCGGCGAGGAAGGAACGACGCAGGTTCAGTTCACGGTGAATGCCGCAGGCCGTGTGGAGAATTGTGTCGTTATGACATCGAGCGGCTCACCCGCGCTTGATCGCGCAACATGTAGCAGCCTGACCCGGCGGGGGAGGTATACGCCGAGCGCCCAATCGTCAGAACGCACGACTTCATACACGTGGGTCCTACCTGAAAACTAAGCGTGTCATCGGCGTGCAGGACGGAGAGCAGCCGCCTGGCGTCACGCCTCGCTATTTAGAACTCATCTTCGGGTCGCGACGTCGGGGGCGTCTCGCTAGATCGATAGACGGTTGCTGCCCTGAGCCGCTCCAGCTCCCTCCGATTTAACTCTGCAGCGTCTTGGCTGTCGTGAGACCGGCGACGGATATTGTCAGAGGCAGGTCGTGCCCTTCGTTTGCTCTTCTTACGCGCTACCTTTGTCGCGACTTTTTTTGCTGGTGTTTCGACCCTCGTATCCGCGACAGGGGGCGGGACCGTTGCCGTCGGCTTCATGAGAGAGGCCAGGATATAAAGCACCCCCACCCCCGTCCCTACTTTCCAGACGATGGGAGACACTGGTTTCGGCCTCCCGTGGCGAGGTGGGGGCGGTTGCCACGTATGATCGTAAACGGGATCTTCTTCCTCGACCGGATCAGGGTCGGGCTCTGGTTCCGGCCCAGGAGTAGGTGGCGGCGCCGGGGGCGGAGGAGCAGACTCCTGAGCCTGCTTCCTTTGGGTGGCCTCGTCGCGGTCCCGCTTGGCCTTGGCGAGGCGCGCTAATTCGGTGTCGTAGTTGGCTTTGCGCTCGGGGATTTTTAGAATGTCCCAAGCTGTGTTGATTCTGACCAACCGCTCGGTCTGAGCGCGAGTTGGCTTCTTCAGCGCCGCAAATTGTCGGCGGAAGGCATAGTACGCAAGCTTGATCGATTCCTTGTCGGCATCGGGGGTTAGCCCCAAGGTCTTATACGCGTCTTTCGCCACTTTGCGCCCTACCAGTCTGGATGCTGGTTTAAGTCCCACGACACGCTGCTAAACGCCATACCGCTTGTTTCCACCGCTAGTGATACAATAGCGCCCGCCGCGGGGCCCAACGCAGATGTTGCGGCCAGAGCAAGGGCAAGATCCGCCGCCATAGTTGTAGCTTGGTGCGCTTCGGACGCGGCTCCGTCTCCGTGTCGAACGGTGAGACGTGCTGGACCAGAACGAGGACCGGCGACTAGGCCGGCTGATGCGCCCCCTGTTCGTATAGGCGCTTCGGCTCACGGCACGGGTCTGCCGCAGGCTTGCTCGGTTGGTGTCTGCGGTGCTCTGCTCACCGAGATAACGTGATGCTACCCAGCAGCTTCGCGGCGCATGGCGGATCAGCGACCAATCATCCCGGCGACGTTCTACGGACACGTCGGTAGCGTCGGAAATTCGGGCAACGATGTGCGCAGTGGCCCTGGCCTGGCTCCGACAGTTAACGTTGCTCGTCACAGTCGTGGCGCTCGCAAATCCCGAAATAAGGCCAACGAGGATTACCAGGCATCTCACAATACCGCTCATTCACCACCCCTGTACTTATCAAGCATCCTCTTAGGCCGGGTTAGCCGCGCGACGGGGTCAATCCGCGATCACAGTTGCGTTCATTTTGGATACGTATTTGTCGTTGACCTCGAAAGGCTTGCGCGACACGCTTCGAACACCGGCCTGGGGAGGCCGAATTAAAGGGGATGGTATGAAACTCGATATTCTCGCGCTCGTGTGCGCGTTGACGACTGGTGTTCCAGCAATGGCGCAAGACGCACAACCGAAGGCCTCGATCGTGATGAACGATGACGTAGGTGTACCTGTGTTTCCCTATGATATAACCGACCGCCCATACAAAGTGCTCGGAGAAGTGAAGGCCGGGGTGCGCAAGGCTACTGTGTTCAGCAAGTCGCCGTCACAAGCCAAGATCTATCGCGAGCTGTGGGAGCGCGGTCAGAAGCTTGGCGCCGATGCCGTCATCAAGGCAAGCTATGGTGACGCTCATGTGACAGCCGTGAGCTGGGGTAAAGCGAATGCGACCGGGACCGCGATCAAGTTTTTGGCCCCAGGTGAGATCGCACCAGCTACCGCTAAGCCATGATTGGTCGGTCGATCGCCTCGATGGTGGCTCTCGCCATTGGCGTTGCGCCCGCGATCGGCGGATCGGCAGCTATTGCGCAGACGACGTTGCCGGGCGGGCCAGCCCCCGTCCTAGCCGGCACCCCGGTCGAACTAATGGTAATTAAAGAAGTCGATAGCCGAAGCGCTAAGGAAGGCGACCGGTTCAAGTTGCGCGTCAACTCTCCCGTCGTTGCCAATGGCATTGTCGTCGTCCCCGGGGGAGCAACCGCGTGGGGTGAGGTGACATACGTGAACGGTACCGGGGCGGCCGGCAACAAGGGGCGGCTGGCAGCCAAGCTGTTGTATATTGATCTGGCCAATGGTCCCTTGCCTATCTCAGGCTCGCAAGGAACCGAGGGCAAAGCCAACACCGCCGGCGTCGTGATCGGCGTATTCAGCTTTGGGCTTCTCGGTCTGCTGATGAAGGGCGGTAACGCACACTTCAAGGCGGGCGATATTCTAACGGGGTATATCAGCCCGCCAGCCCAAACGGTGGCGACGCAGTAACCGCAATCAGACCTATCCTTGGGCGCGGGTGCGAGCCCCGCGCCTTCATGGTTAGATTGGTTTCGAGCCAGCCGTACCGTACTTCGCGAACCCGGCCGACCGGATGTCCATGCGGGGGCCGGTGTTTCCCAAGCGGAATAACGTCAGCGGGTAGACGATACGAGCAGCCCCCCCGCCTTCGTGGACCTAGTCTTTTCTAATCAGCGCCCGAGACATCATATGGGCAAACGCTGAATTACAGCTTCTTCCGACGAGGCAACAATGGCCCCCAGTCGGCGCCGCCGACATTGCCCCAGGCCCACAACGGCGTGTAGGTCTGCGTTGGCACATTGAACGGTGACGCCAACAGCATCCCTCTGTTTCCATATCCTAAGCTGCGGCTGTTCAACCTCGCCTCGTATTGCTCGCCGTCCTCGTCGGGCTTCTGCTTACTCTCCGCTGCAAGCAGAGACGCTCCTATTGCACCGCTTCGGGCCACGAATGCATCGCGCTGAGCCTGTGGAACGGTCTCCAGAGCTTGGCTCAAGAAAGGGATGCCCGACTCGTCGATATAGCGATAGATGACAGCATCTAGCCCCAGTTCGGCGGTTATTGCCTGAACTTCGGCTATGCCGTCGTCCCAAGCGGCGGTGAACACGAACGCAAGACGTGAGCTTCGCAAAAAGCTCTGGATGTCGTTGCTAAACAGATTGCGGTCCTCACCAAGCCCGGCACGCAGATCGTCTCTTCCGAATCCAGCAGCAAGTATGTCGCGGCTCTGCCCACCCGAACCGACAAAGTCATCCAGAAATATTATCGGCCTGCCGCCATGTTGCTGGAATGCATCGTCAAGTGACAGGCATTCCGATATTACAGTGCCCTGCAAATCCGCAGCGAAGTAGCCATGGATTGCCCCGCTGTCCCTCGCGCTTCCAAACGGCACCACTAGCGCGCCACCGAAGTCCGGATGGGCCTTCACGAAGTTTCTTACCGCAGTAACGGTGTCATTGCGATTTAACATACGCAGCGATCCAAGTATCTTCACGGCGCACTCGACGTCTTCGTCTGTATCAAACTGACGCAGCCACCGCTTCACCGCCGTTTGCGCATCCTCGTCTTGGTCGGCGGACTTTTCTCCACCGATTGGCGCCTGATACATTTCAAAGGTTGGCACAAATTCCTTGATGGCCCGCGCGACATCGGCATGACCAAGGCGAGTTGGCAGGGGACGAATGTCGAAAGGAGCGTCTTTGTAGTACCCACCTTCTTTGAGCCGGGTCTTGACTGACTGAATGCCTTCGGGATCCCTTTTGCTCATCTCTAGCGCTGATGAAGGGAGTGCAACGCCGTGCTCTGTACGAAGGAGTCGCTCCAATGCGACATAGACGATGTCGGCAATGGCGCTGTCGGCAAAAACGTATCCGGCCGGCTGGTCAGACAGATAGCTGTCTGCCCAGGCCGTTCTGTTTACCAAATAGTCCTTGAACTCCATCGGGCTGCCGGTTTTGGTGATGAGATAAGCTCTCCCAATCTGGGTCCCGCCGGGTGTCTTCCCGATGGGATGCACCATGATCGCGCCTTCCAGATCGATCCTGCTGCGAGCGGCCTGCCCTATAGTTTCTATGATTTTGATGGTTTCATCGATCAGCCGCGATCGAAATGCCTCACGATCCTGCGGGTGCTCGATGACTTCGCGAAAATCGATGAGCCCCCGCTTCTGCGCCTCCTCTTGCGCCTGATTGTTCCCAGGGTACGTCCTTTGCAACTGGAACGCCTTGACCGTGAGACGTCGTACCCGGAGATCCCTCAGGATGCCTACGGCCTTCTCCAAGCGTTCGATCGCTTCGCCCGACGCGGACGCTAAGTCGAGTTTCAACGACGCCGCAATGCTGTCCTTCGACATTGCCAGCATCTCGTCGTCGTTGTGAGCGTATACGAAGCGCAACACCGCTCGAGCACTTGTCGCCGTAGCTAACAACACCAGCGCAGACCGGATCATCTGCTCAATCGCGACAACCTTCGGGTGCCGGTATATCTTAGAATAGAGCAACACTCGCGACAGGTGAAGCTCGTCAAGTATCGAGATGCCCGACCACTTTATCCCAATAATCACATGCCGTGACTGTGCTTGAATATCTCTCCCGGAATTACCTGGCAGCTCCGTCGCGTCCATCTCTCGAAGCGCGATCTTCTGGACTAACCGTGAAATATCAAGAAGAGAAGGCGTTCCAGCGCTCTTAGCATCACGCACAAAATAGTCTAGTTTATCGGCATCGAAAGGGCCAGATATGATTTCATGTAGCAAAGGCATCTTATCGTCGATACTTTTCCCGACGATTGCTCTTGAGAGCTTATCCACAATTTGCTCTACATTCGACAGCCGCGTTCCACTTAACCGGATGTAGTCAGAGTCATGGTCCGTTAACGTCGAAATTAGTTCCTTCATTGAAGGCGAACGAACGACAAAGTAAGCAAATATTTCCGATAGTGACCGTTGTTCGGCACGATGAAGTTGACCGAATTCAGCAGGTATCGACGTGAGGGCGTCCAGAGCATCTATCGCATGCTCGGATACATGCGAAAATGCTGCATGACCGACATCGTGCAGCAGCGCGGCCAACCGTAGCAGATTGACCTTACTTGTGGGTATCAGATCCCGGATGTTTTCTTGAGAGCCGAGCGTATCGATGGCGGTCGCCAGATACTGTACCTGCCTGAGAACGCCGAGAGTATGTTCGAACCGGGTGTGTATGGCACCTGGATACACCCAGTGCACGACCCCCAGCTGCCGAACGAGACGCAGGCGTTGTATCAGCGGGCTGTCGATCACGGCGACCTCTGGCCCGCTGAGACCTATCGTTCCCCATAGAGGATCGTTTATCTCCTTGCGCGTGGGATTGCGCCCGCGCTCACGGAGTTCGGCCACGTAGCCATCGAGATGATCGGCTGCGAATTGGAACGCAAATTCCTCAAACTCGGCAAGCGCTATCGACTGTGTCATCTAAAATGTCAGGCTGGGAAGTAGTCGTCTACCATCTTCTCCAGCAGCTCCGTCGGCACTGGGCTTCGCTTTAGATACTGCTGCGCCCGCTCAGGCGAAAGCTTCACGTCAAATGTGCGGAACGTCGGGTTGTTGAAAGAGACGAGCTCCTTCTCCTTCGCAGCGGTCAACGTGTCTCGCAGACAAACGGAGTCGCCATGGTACGGATCGACGTAGAACGAGAAATTGGGCCGCAGATCGTGCGACTGCTCTGCGGAAACCAGATCGCCGTAAGCCTTCTCGAAACGGCCGTCGAGCTCAGTGTCCGTAAGCCAGAAACGGGTGCGCTTTTTCAAAGCCAAAACTGCGACAATTCCCGCCACAAATTGGTCGGATGTCACTAGCCTTGTCATACGTTCCCCCAAATTTCCGTGCTCATCCGTAGCCTCCTTCGGGCGCCAGCGTCCACTGGCCTAAATTAAAATATTTACGATCCCCTGCACGAGGGACATGACCGCTGCACCATATAACACGCAACGTGCCCAACAGTTCGACCCGCAGACGTCGTCCAGCTCGAACGGCACACGGCCTCTCGATATATGGCTTCCGACAGAACGCCGGAAAATCATAGACCCCACGCTGGGTTTGGAGGATCAAGCCCGCACCGTCGGCACCTCGTCTATGTTGGTCGTCCACGCTGGCGACCGCATTTCAGATCGCATTTTCCACTCGCGTTTGAACCCCTGCGATGCCGTCACTGCGGTCCACGTCCCGAACTTACCGTTGATCGCGTCGAGCGCTCCCATCAGCCGGTCTCGCTTGGCTGTATCCTCCTCAAATAGCGTGCGCGGCCGCTCGCTCTCGGGAAGCAGATCGTCGAGCATGATGCCCGCCTTCGTGTAGGCGTAATCATCCCGCCATGCCTTTTCCGCCCCTCGCCTGGCTGCCGCAATCAGCTCGAGGCTGTCGTTTGTCATCGGGTGCAGCGTCACCATGCGAGATGCGCCGTACTGGGGTCGGTAGGGCTTATGCTTGTTCGTGTGAAAGAACGCGGTCAGCCGGGCCGCGACCAACCCGTGCGATCGCAACTTTTCACCAGCCCGTAGTGCATATTGCAACAGCGCGCCCATCATCCGCTCGAAGTCACAGATCGGCGTGCCGAACGAGCGAGTGACCGACACCACCCACCGCGTATGCGTCCTTATCTCGCGCGAGCTGCGCGTCGACCTCGACAAGGTAATACCAGCAGCTCGCTTGGCGGAGGATCTGGCCGCCGACCACCTCGACGTCACGGACATTGTCATGTCGGTTGAGGATCTGTTTGAGTTTACCGTGACCGACAACCAGCTGGAGGCGCTGCGGACTGTCGCCGACGTCATCGCTCTGGTCGACGGTCCCGCAGACGACGCCGCTATGCGACAGGCCGCCTAGAGTGAGCGCGTGCATCCTCTCGATCTGGACGATCACGCGCAACCCGATCGATCATCCGGGCAAGTTCGTCACCCGGCGGCACGACGTGACCGCCGCCGGGTCGACAGCCACTGGCGATCATACGATCGCTGATAATCTCGGTATCGCTCGGAACGCGGTGCCGGTTGGATCCGTAAACATCGGGCGCGAACCCGCCGATGACCCCGTTATTGTGGAGAGTTGGATATGACGATGCACATGCGCATCGAGGCGGCCGATCGGCTGCTAAACCTCGAGGAGGTAAAAGGCATCGTCGGCCTCGGCAAGACGATGATCTATCGCAAAATGAGGGCGGGGGAATTCCCCATGGCCTGCAAAGCCGGCGGCTGCTCGACTAGGTGGCGCGAGAACGAATGCCGCGCATGGGTCGTAGCGCAGCTCGCGTCTCGCGCCCCCGCCAATGATTCCTGACCGACCAGAATCCGTCGGGACGGCCGTTGCTTCGCGAGCAGGCTTGCATATAGCTTAAGCAAAATGAGGCTTGCGACGATATGAAACAAGAACAAGCGATCAGCATCGCGAACGACCTCTCCAAAGGGTCTGACACGCAACTGACGAAAGCTGCGATGTTCGCAGCCATCCTGCTGGTCGTTCATTTGCTCGACATCAAGCCCTCAGAGGTCGAGACATTGGGCTTGAAGGTGACACTTAGCGACCCTTCTATTCTACGCGGTGGACTAGCGCTTATATTCTTTCAGCGTTTGTACGACGGCTTCCTAAATCAGTTTTTTTCAGACGCCATCATGCCGGTATCGCCTCGAAAAATTTACCTTCGGTTCGTCGTGAGGCTTAGCAGAAAGAGGGGGCGTTCGGTAAAGAACTCTAAGCGCATAGCGCGTTTTCGATTGGTACTTCACGATGTGGCTCTGGCACCGTACGCCTGCTGGCTGGCTACCCTTTTTCTCACGGCCGGCTACTTGGGGATCGTCGATATAGGGGATCTGGCCAACTACGTTTGGTACCACGGCGGCGAAGCGTGGTGGGATGGTTTAGCGAACTAATCCGCCTCCCGTTACGCGGCCGGATCCGTTTCGGCGATGCCCGCTGAGATCGCATGAACGAACACGCCGGACATGCGCTGACGGATCCGCTTAGCTGTCTCAATCGCGCCGTGCTTCTCAATTGCCTCGAGCACCTTCAGGATCCGCGGCGCCTTCAGTTCGCCAATCGGCAGCATACCGATCGCGACGATGACCCACAGGCGACAAAGCCAGCGTTCGGCCAATGGCTTACGACGCAGAGGGACCGAAGCGATCTCCTTGGTCAGCTTGCGGTCGGAGCAGTCGCTGATCGCCGCTTCCCCCGCAACGGGGGTCCAGAAGCTGTGCGGAAGCACCTGAGCGCTATGCCGGCTGAGGGGGACATGTTCGCCGCAGTGGATGACGCTGAGTCGGATTGGTTGTCTGCATGATGCAGGACGCGTGGGAGCAGGCCTTCGCGCTGATGGCTGATCATGGGCAACTGGGTGCCTGTCATATTGTCGCGTCCGGTATGCAGAAGACGCCAGATGGCGAGCCAGAGCAGTACCGACAGTGGGAGGTTCTAGCCGACTGTTTGAACGCGGTGGCGGACGCCAGCCGGACAAAGCACTAATGCCGCTGGTGACTCGATGATCGCCCTCGCACCCCCGACGACCTTCTCTTGTAATGTCACGCGTGTTCACGACGGCGACGGCCCCCTGTGGTGCTCGAACGGCATCAAGGTTCGGATCGCCGGGGTTCAGGCGCCAGACTTCGAAAGCGCATCTCCTTGTCGGGCAGCGGATCCGCGGCGGGTGAGCTATCGCTGCGACAATGCCGCTGCCCAGCGAAGTCAGCAGATCATCGAGCGCCTGGTGCTGCGAAAGACGCTTCGTTGCGAGGCGACCGGCAAGAGCTACAGTCGCGTCGTCGCTCGGTGCGAGCTGCCAGGCGGTCGGTCGCTGTCGTGCGCGGCGGTAGCATCGGGCGCGGCTGTCCGGTGGGATCGCTATTGGCGTCAGTATCGGATGGCGGAATGCCTATGAGCCATCGCACAACGGCAGTGCCGGCGTGCTCTTTACGGGATCGCCACGACTCCCTAGGTAAGCCGCTAGCCAAAAAGGAACCAGGGCATGCCCGCGGCACGTGACGTCGCTCAACACATCTTGGAGCATCGAGGGCCGATGACCTCGATGAAACTTCAAAAACTGGTCTACTACAGCCAAGCGTGGTCTGTGGTATGGGACGATGATGTTCTTTTTTCCGACCCAATTGAGGCGTGGAAAAACGGACCGGTCGTTCGCGACTTGTGGGAGGCTAACCGCAATCAGTTCCGAGTTCATTCGGTAGCAGGCGGCAATTCAAGTCGGCTGAACGCGGATCAACAGGAA
>Ga0308157_10004304_pt1 | contig 19080 bp, 15 predicted proteins | sample PhyBR1_FD_201035 | JGI IMG/M metagenome (GOLD analysis project Ga0308157, IMG submission 201035) | Phyllosphere microbial communities from UC Gill Tract Community Farm, Albany, California, United States - DLSLB.R1 | ecosystem: Host-associated > Plants > Phyllosphere > Unclassified | place: USA...
CAATGCGTGGCGTTCGATCAGGCCCTCGAGCGCGGCGGTGAGCATGGCCTGGTTGCCGAGCCGGGCGTAAGGCCCATTGGCACGTGCGAACGGGATACGGTTGCTGCCGACGATGGCGACCCGGCGCACCTTATTCGTGTCAAGGTTCATAGCGGACATCCTGGGTTGGAAGAAACGTGCTGCAAAGGACCCAGGCGAACGACGCGGGCCTTGCCGTGGTCCACACTTTGAACCCTTTGACCCGGAGCACGTTCCATGTCCGATCGATATATCGACTTCGCCAACTCCGACCTCGGTCGTCGCCTGGTAGGTGCTGTCGGCCTGCCATCGCCGGCGCGTCTGGAGCGATGGCAGGCCGGGCGATTGCGACCTGTGGAAGGCGCCCTGCTGTTGGGCGGCGGCGCTCTGGCGAACAAAGTGGCCGGCTTTGCCCAACGCTTGACCGACACCGCCTACGGTGTCGGCGACCTCCCGGAGTGGACGGCAGGGCTAGGCCCCAAACTCAAGGCTGTGGTTTTCGACGCCAGCGCCATCGCCGACAGCTCGCAACTGGCACGCCTGCGCGAGTTCTTCCAGCCGGTGATCAAGAGCCTGGACCACAACGCGCATATCGTCATCCTTGGACGCAACCCGCGCGACCTGGGCGATCCCGAAGCGCACATTGCCCAACGCGCGATAGAAGGTTTCAGCCGGTCGCTGGCCAAGGAACTGCGCAACGGCGGTACTTTGCAGTTGCTGTATGTCGCGCCACAAGCCGATGAGCAACTCGAAGGTGCCTTGCGCTTTTTTCTCTCGCCCAAGAGCGCGTTCGTGTCTGGCCAGGTGCTGTCGCTGCAAGCCAGCAACTCGCAGGTCACCGACTGGACCCGCCCCCTGGCCGGCCGCAAGGCACTGGTCACAGGTGCCGCACGTGGTATCGGCGCCTCGATCGCGGAAACCCTCGCGCGCGACGGTGCCGAGGTGATCCTGCTCGACGTGCCCCAGGCCCGCCATGACCTGGAAGCGCTGGCAGCGCGCCTGGGCGGCCGTACGATAGACCTGGATATCTGCGCCAGCGATGCGCCCAGTCGCCTGATCGAAGCGCTGCCCGAGGGGATCGACATCGTCGTGCACAACGCAGGCATCACCCGTGACAAGACGCTGGTCAACATGACGCCCGAGTACTGGGACTCGGTCCTTGCGGTCAATCTGCTCGCCCCGCAACGCCTGACCCAGGCGTTGTTCGACAGTGGCACCTTGCGCGATGACGGCCGAGTGGTGCTGCTGTCGTCGACCTCAGGCATTGCCGGTAACCGCGGGCAGAGCAACTATGCAGCGAGCAAGGCCGGACTAATCGGCCTGGCCGAGGCGTTTGCGGCCCGGCTGGCCACGCGCGGCGCAACTATCAACGCCGTGGCGCCGGGCTTCATCGAAACCGGCATGACCGCGCAGATGCCCTTCGCCCTGCGCGAAGCCGGCCGACGCATGAGTTCGCTGGGCCAGGGAGGTCAGCCCCAGGACGTTGCCGAAGCGATCGCCTGGTTGGCGCAGCCCGGCAGCGGCGCCGTCAATGGTCAGGTGCTGCGCGTGTGCGGCCAAAGCATTCTGGGAGCCTGACATGGCCATCCATTGGCAGACCCTGACGCGCAACCCCGACCTGCCCAGCGCCTACTTGAAAGCTGCGTTCAACCGCAAGGTCACCGGCGAGCGCCTGCCCGAGCTGGGTCTGCGCTGCAGCTTGTCGGCCGACCCGCGGCACCTGGCGGCCTACCGCGAGCTGTGCGGATTCGGTGAGGGTGGCATGTTGCCTGCCACTTACCCGCACGTCCTGGCGTTCGCCTTGCAGATGCACCTGCTGACCGACAAACACTTCCCGTTCCCCCTGCTGGGCCTGGTGCATCTGCGCAATCGTATCCAGGTATTGCGCCCCTTGGGCGGCGTTGCCGGCGTACGGGTCAGCGTACACGCGCAGAATCTGCAAGCCCATGACAAGGGCGTGACGTTCGACCTGGTGACCCAGGTCGATGACCCCTTGGGCCCGCTCTGGCAGGAACACAGCACGATGCTGTGTCGCCAGGCCAGTGCCGAAGGCTTGTCACACCCTGTGCAGGCCACACCTCGACAACCCGAGCCGGCGCTGGTGGCCGTGCATCGCTGGTACGCCGCCGCCGATACCGGGCGACGCTACGCGCGGGTGTCGGGCGACTACAACCCGATTCACCTCAGTGCCCTGAGTGCTCGCCTGTTCGGTTTTCCCACTGCCATCGCCCACGGCATGTGGAGCCTGGCGCAGACCGTGGCAGCCCTGCGCGAACGCTTGCCGCGAAGCAATTACCAGTTGGCGGTGGAATTCCACAAGCCAGTACGTCTGCCCAGCGAGTTGATCCTGAGCGCCAGTGCCGCAGGCCTGGATGGGCAATTGGCGCTGCATGGTCGCGACGATCTGTTGCACATGAGCGGAACCTGGGGGCCGGTGGCCCAGTAGCTATTGCGTTCGGCAAAGTTCGGCTTGAAGCTATGCGCCTTCAGGAGCTTTGCAATGAACCTAGACGCACTTACCCAACGCCTGCACCAGATTCGTGAAAACAACGACTGGCGGCGTTTCCACAGCCCGAAAAACCTGGCCATGGCGGCCAGCGTCGAGATGTCCGAACTGCTGGAAATCTTCCAGTGGCTGACCGAAGACCAGTCGCGACAACTGTCGGCCGAGCAACTCGAACACGCCGGCCAAGAGGTCGGCGATGTGGTGCTGTACCTGTTGCTGCTGTGCAGTGAACTGGGGCTGGACATGGATCAGGTGGTACGCGCCAAGCTGGCCGACAGCGAACGGCGGTTCGCTCGATGAGCGACCGCCATTTCGATCAGCTGGCGACCCGTTTCGCGGAAAAGATCTATGGCGGCGCCAAGGGCGCGATCCGACTGGCCGTGCTTCAGGCCGATCTGCTCGAAGCGTTGCCGAAGCGATCCCTGCGCGTGCTGGACGTCGGTGGTGGCCTGGGCCACATGGCCTTGTGGCTGGCCGAGCAAGGCCATCAGGTCACCTTGAGCGAACCAGCCGAGCCGATGCTCGACGGCGCCCGCGAGCGCTTTGCCGCCGCAGGCCAGAACGCCACGTTCATCCAGGCGTCCTGGCAACAGTTGCCCGAGCTCGAGCTACCTGCATTCGACCTGGTGATCTGCCACGCGGTGCTGGAATGGCTGGCCGAACCCCATGCCATTCTGCCCGTCCTGCATTCGCTGACCGCCGCACATGGCTGGCTGTCGCTGGCGTTCTACAACCGCGATGCGCTGGTCTATCGCAACTTGCTCAAGGGTCACTTCCGCAAGCTGCACAGCAATGAGCTGGCCGGCGAGAAGCAGAGCCTGACGCCCCAGCAGCCGCTGGACCCACGCGAGCTGGCCACGCAACTTGAAGGCACATGGCGTGTCGAATCAACAAGCGGTGTCCGCGTGTTCCATGACTACATGCCCATCGACTTCCAGAAGCGCGCCGACCTTGAGCAACTGGTGGAAATGGAGCTGGCCCATCGTCGGCATCCGGCATTCGCTGGCCTGGGTCGCTACCTGCACTGGATCTGCCGCCCCGCTTGATCGGTATTCTTGATCGGTATTAGTGGAGACTGCCATGCGTCGCCTGTCCCTTTGCGCTGTTTGCCTGGCCTTGGCGGCCTGTCAAAGCCCCAACCCCTACGTCGCCAGTTCCAGACCCTTGCCGCCGGCACCTGCGCAAGCGGCACAGACGTTCGATGCCAGTGCCTACCCGGCACCCCCGCGCGATTACGCTCGGTACCGCAATTGGGCGTGGGTCAATGGCCAACTGCCTGCTGGCACCAGTTGGGCGGACTCGGCACAGATTGCCGAAGCGGTCAGCAACGCGCTCGACCAACGTGGCTTGCGACCCCAGCGCGGCGGTGACACTGCAGACCTGCGAGTCGGCACCAGCCTGCGCATGGAAACCCGCCTGCAACAGACCCGCGACGACGTTGGCTACGGCGCCGGCTATGGGGGCGGTTATGGCCCCTACGATCGCTATGACCGCTTCGGTGGCTATGGCAGTTATCCAGTGGTGCGCACCTACCAGATCCAGGTAATGGTGGTGCGCATCGACCTGTTCGACGGCAAAAGCGGCCAGCCTGTCTGGAGCGCCAGTGCTGAAACCAGCAGCCAGGGCAGCCTGAGCGATCGTAACGAGGCGTTACGTAACGCGGTGCAAAAGGCGCTCACGGCTTATCCTCCGTCCTGATCCACAGGAGATTTCATCATGTTGCGTCGTCTTGCCGTTCTACCGTTGGCCCTGGTACTGGCCGCGTGCCAAACCCCTCGGGTCAATCATGACTTCGATGCAAGCCGCGACTTCGGGGCCTACCGCAGTTGGGCCTGGAAAGAGCCGGCGGTGCAATATCGGCCGGACGATCCACGGGTCCGCAGCGATCTCACCGAGCAGCGCATTCGCCAGGCGGTAAGCAGTCAACTCGACCAGCGCGGCCTGCGACCTGCCGCTGCCGGTGGCCGTGCCGACGTGACCTTGCAAGCGTACCTGATCGTCGACAACCGTCAGCAGCAGGTCACCACCAACTACGGCGGCGGTTGGGGCGGTGGTTACTGGGGGCCGTACTGGGCCTCACCTGCCATGAATGAAACGCGCAACATCGACTACAAAGTGGCGACCCTGCAGCTGGACATGCTCGATGCCCGGGACGGCAAGTTGGTGTGGCGTGGCAGTACCGAACAGTTGGTCAACGACAATGCCGTGTCGCCCAGTGAACGCAGCACTGTCATCCAGAAGGCCGTGAACGACATTCTCTCCACCTACCCGCCGCGCTGAGCCACTGCGAGCACGCGAAAAAAAGTACGGCAGCCACCCCACCGTCGAGCGCGAGGCGTCTAATCTGAAAACAGAAGGCCTGTTTCAGAAGTGATCCACTGTCGTACTCAAGCGGGTGCTGCCATGCCAAGTCTCGTTCTTCTGTTGTGGTTTACCCTGTGTGCCGAACAGGACATCCGCCATCGGCGCATCGCCGACACACTGACCGTTGGCGCAGGGGTGCTGGCGTTGGTGTGCCTTTTCTCCACTGGGCACACCTGGATCGGCTCGAGCATGGTCGAGGCGGCAGCGGCACTGGTGCTGAGCATGGCTCTGACCCTGCCAGGCTACCTCAATGGCCGGCTGAGCTGTGGCGAGGTCAAGCTGCTCTGGGCGCTGGCCCTGGCGTCAGACAGCAGCCACCTGATCGGAACTCTGATCGGTGGCATCGTGGCCCTGGTGTTGTGGGTGTTCGTCACACCCTTGATCTGGCAGCGCCTGAGCATTCGCTATCGGCGCAAGGCGATCTACCTGGACCCAAATGCGGCGACGGTGCTGCCGCTCACTCCCTTCCTGCTCGCTGGATTCGTGCTGACCCTGTTCTGGTTGAGCTGACGACACGCTCAGTCGACGACGGTCAATTCGACCCTGGCCGTCTGCCCCGCTTCATCCAGCACACTGACCTGATAACGTCCCGTGCGCTCGAACACGGCGTTCAGACTGCCGTCGTCGGCGAGGTGCTCCTGGGGCGCGCCATTGATGAACCACCACCGCAAGCCTTGCCCGCCGAGCGTGGCGAGGTGCAGCCGCAAGGGACCGCTGTGGGGCGTTGGATGGCGCAGGCGATCGCCACTGCGTGCTCCGACGATCGACATCGGCGCCATGGCCGGCAAGGACGGCGCGGGGCACTCAGGGTCTTCATCTGGCAATCGTAGTGCGCGGTGCTCGGCCTTGGGTAGCCAAGGTTCAAGGGCAGCAGGCCAGAGTGCGATGGATCTTGCCTGGGCACCAGGGCAGGAGACGCTCGCACGTAGCCCGCGGGGCGAGAGCCAAAGCTGCTCCAGCAGACCCGTCCCAAGTGGTTGATCCAGTGCCTGCAAGGTGGGCGGGACGGTGTTGTCCAGGGTCCAGGCAAAGCGCTGGCGGCGGCAGTTGGGGTCGCCGCGATCCAGCGGCTGGCCCAAGGGCCAGCAGATCGCAGCCACGCCGACGCTGGACGGTACGGGCTGGATGGGCGCAGCGATAGCCCGCTGCGTGTCGCGGTTGCTCAGCACATCGTGTACCTGCAGCATCAAGGGTGCAGCCGAGGCCAGGCCGAACTGGCCAGGTACCGGGGTGCCATCGGGCCGACCGATCCACACTCCGACCAGATAACGGGGCCCTACGCCGATCGACCAGGCGTCCCGGAAGCCATAACTGGTTCCGGTCTTCCAGGCCAATGCCGGACGCTGGACGAGGTTGCCGTGCAGGTCTTGATCGGGCCGCGCCTGACCGCTGAGGATGCGCCGCACGATCCAGGCCGCGCCGGCCGACATCATGGGCCGCTCGTGCAGTCCATCCTGCGGCTGCCAGCGCAGCGCGGCGCTGTTGCCGCCGCGCGCGAATGCGCTGTAGCCGGCCACCAGATCGTCGAGCCGGCTGCCCACGCCACCCAGGATCATCGCCAGATTGGGCTCGGCGGCCAGAGGCCAGCTCAGGTTCAGGCCACCGTTGCGCAACTGCGCAGCGAAGCGCCTGGGGCCCAGGGCTTCGAGCAACTGCACGGCGGGCAGGTTGAGCGACAGCGACAACGCCGAGCTGGCTGCAACCGGACCGCTGAACCCTGCGGAGAAATTGCCGGGGCGGTAGTCGCCATACCGACGCGGGACATCCTGCAGCAGCGACTCGGAGTGAATCAGGCCCGCATCCATGGCCATGCCGTAGAGAAACGGCTTGAGCGTGGAGCCCGGCGACCTGACGGCACTGACCATGTCGACATGGCCGAAGCGCCGGGCATCGGCGATGTCGACGGAGCCCAGGTAGGCGCGCACGGCCATGGACTGTGCGTCCACCACCAGAATCGCCGCCGATGTGCGTTCGGGCAGGCGCGTGCGCCAGCCCAGCAGCAGGTCTTCCAGACGCCGTTGCAGGCTGGCGTCGATCAAGGTGTGGATCAGCGGTGGGCTGTCGCTGCGGTTCAGCCGGCGGGCCAGCAGCGGGGCCAATGCTGGCTCCTGCCGCGGGGCCAGCAACAAAGGCTCTTGTTGCGCTTCGCGGACCTGCGCGACGGACCACACGCCATAGTCGGCCATGCGTTGCAGCACCTTGTCCCGAGCGGCCTGGGCCCGCTGCGGATGTCGATCCGGGCGCAGGCGGCTGGGCGCCTGGGGCAGTACTGCCAGCAAGGCGGCTTCGCTGCGGGTGATATGCGCCGGTGACTTGCCCAGATAGGCCCAACTGGCCGCTGCCACGCCTTGCAAAGTGCCACCGAACGGCGCGCGATCCAGGTACAGCGTCAGGATCTGCGTCTTGCTCAGGTGCCACTCCAGCTGCACGGTGCGCCATAACTGCCGCAGCTTGCCGGACAAGGTCCGCGAGTGTGGATCGAGCAGCCGTGCGACCTGCATCGACAGCGTACTGCCGCCGGACAGCACTCGCCCACCGCTGAGGTTGAGCCACGCTGCGCGGGCAAGCGCCAGCGGATTGATGCCGGGATGCTGATAGAACCAGCGGTCCTCATAGGTCAGCAAGGCGTCGAGGTAATAAGGCGAAACCTGCTCGAGGCTGACCGGATAGCGCCATACGCCTTCGGCATCGGCAAAACGCCACAGCGGTGTGCCGTCCTCGGCGAGCACCACGCGCGCGAGGTCATCGCCAGGCAGCGGCAGCGGCCAGAGGCGGTCGGCCAGCCACAAGACCAATACCGGCACACAAAGCGCCAGCAGCGCGCGACGGATGAACCTGCATCGATGCGACTTTGCCAAAACGAGAACGCGGCGAATCAAGGGCGCCGACCTTGCAGGCGCTGTCGGGAACTTGATTCGTGGGTGCATGGCCAAAGGGGGCACAATGGCATGAATGCCACTAACCGAATCAGGACGCGACTATGCATGTAGAAGGCTTTTTCGAGTGGTTGGGACAGGCCCTGGGCGCCATCATCCGCTGGGTAGTGGACAGCCTGAGCTGGTTGTTCAGCCTGCTCGGCAACGCAGGGGGCAACTTCGTCGACGGCCTGTCGCGGACCTTGGGCATGGACACCAACATCGTCACCATCGCGGCCCTGATCGTGGGCCTGCTGTTCCTGTACTCCGCGGTCCGGGCGTTCATGCGTGCATCGATCATCATGGGTGTCATCTGGGCCGTGCTGGGCCTGTGGTTGTTGAGCTGGATCATTCAATAGCGCCGGTAGCGCACGGCAGGGGCAACCATCGGCCGCCCCTGCCGGGCCTTACCGGGGCCTTACCGTAAGGTCCGAAGGAGTGGCGCCGACCGCCTGCCAACCGGGCCGGTACATCGACTCCACCTGGGGTGGCGGCACCTTGTAGGTACCCGGCGTCACGGCACGGGCCAGGTACAACAAGTGTGTGCTGCCGTAGCCATCGAGCTTGAGCGCGGCCACGTAGCGGTCATCGCGAAACTCCTGATGCTGCAAACTGGCATTCTGCATCGATTCACGCCACTGCCTGACGTTGCTGCCGGCGCTGTCCAGGCTGGCGGCGCTTTGCGCCAGATTCTGGTTCTCGATTTCCAGGCCAGCGGGCAGCAGATCCACCACCAGCGCATCGGGTACACGCTGCTTGGCGCTTACCGCCAGATGCACCAGCACCAGATCACCGCTTTTCAGGGTATCGAGCTTGAGCGGTTCGCCGTCCAAGCCCAGGTATTGGCGACGGATCGAGAGCGTGTCGGCGTGCGGTGCCGGAGGCCGAACCGGGTAGCCCGACAGGGTCAGCTGCTGGTACAGCGGCTGCTGCGCCTCACTGCTGACGGTGAGCGACTCGGACAGCGCGCTGCCGGCCAGTTTCAGGGCTGGCTGGGTGTCGCTCAGCTGATGACTTGCGCCGGCACTTTGCAGCTGGGCGGTCCAGGGTTGTTGAGGCGTCGCCAGGGCGTTGCGACCGGCCAGATAGACCGCGTTGCGCTCCTGGGTCGACAGCCAGCTGCTGCTGGCGAGCAGGTCCGAAAGAGTGAACAGGCGTTGTTCGAGTGTCGGCTTGCTCAGCTCGTTTTCCTGCAGCAAGGCGAGCACCAAGGCCTGATCCCGTAGCGGGCTGCCATAGTCGCCAAGCCACTCGTTGTCACTGCGGCCCGCCGCTAGCCCGGCTTGCAAGGCTTGGTCGGCACGGGGCTGGTCACCCATTTTCTGCAGGGCAATGGCCAGTTGCACGAGGGGCAGGCCCGAGCGTGCATCGGTGCGCCGTTCGAACAGGCTGCGCAACGCGCCCAGTGGCGCCTGTTGACTGCGTGCAAGCACCAGCCCCGCGTAAGCCTGGACAGCAAAGCGGGTGTGTTCCAGGTTGTCGCTGTAGTCAGCCTCGATCAGGTCCCGCTCCTGCAGGTAGCGCAGCAGTCGCTCGCCCGCCTTCTTCAAGGGCTCTGGGGGTACGGCGTAGCCTTGATCGCGTGCGCGCAGCAGGAAGTCGGTCACATAGGCCGTCAGCCAGTACTCTTCTTCGCCCTCCGCGCTCCACAAGCCGAAACTGCCGTTGTAGCGCTGCATGCCCAGCAGCCGCTCGATGCCGACTTCCATCTTGCGCTTGCGCTCGGCATCCGTGTCGCCCTCCACGCCCAGCTTCTCCAGGCTGGCGGCATCGGAATACAGCGACGGGTACAGGCCGCTGACGGTTTGCTCCAGGCAGCCGTAAGGATATGCCCTGAGCGCCTTGATCTGCTCACCGATGTTGAGCGGCGGTCGGCTCGACAGCGTCAGCAGGGCCTCACGCCCTGCGGGTTCGAAGGGCGATAGGGCACCGGCAGGCAGCGTCCAGGGTTGTTGGTCCTTGAGCACGCTGCGCAGATGACTGACCAGCGCCGGATAAGGGGGACGCACGCCCAGGGTCCAGTTGCGGGCAATGGGCGGCAGGGTTTCGCCGGGCAGGTCGATGCCATCGATCAGCACTTTAATGTGCCCCTGGCCCAACCCGCCTGAGGCTTGCACCTGCACGTACAGCGTCTGACGCTCGCCCTTGGCCAACTGCAACTGCTTACGGGGGGCGTCCACCAGGGTCAACGGGCCTTCGGTATTCAACTGCACGGTCAGGGTCTGTGCACGTTCGGTCAGGTTGGTGACGTCGAGCGCGATACGAGCCTGGTCGCCCCCTGCAAGGAAGCGTGGCGCAGACAGCTCCGCAACCAACGGCGCGGCGACGACGGTCTTGGCCTCGGCCATGCCGAAGCGGTCCTCGGTCCAGGCTTGCGCCATCAGGCGCAGCTCGCCGTTGAAGTCGGGGATATCGACGGTCAGTTGCCCTTCGCCTCGTTCGTCTAGCGTCACGGGGGTGCTTTGCAGGGCGACGATGTTGACGCTGGTCGGCGGGCGCTTACCGCCCTTGGCCAAGTCAGCCGCATCGCCCCCGAAAGCCAGGCTGGCCAGTCGCCCCTGCCCCGCTTCGATCAACTGGCCATAGATGTCCAACTGGTCGGCACCGTAGCCCTTGCGACCGAACAATGCGGCGAAGGGATCGGGTGTGGCGTATTGAGTGATATTGAGGATGCCCACGTCCACTGCGGCCAGCAGCACATGGGCCTGACGCGGGATGCTGCCGTCGCTGTTGCGCGCCTGCACCTTGACCGTGAGCGGCTGCTGGGGACGCATGGTAGCGGGCGCGTCGAGCGTCAGCGCCAGCTTGCGTGCGGCGCGATCGAGCGGCAGGTGCAGCAGGCCGACCGCGCGCTTGGGGGTGACGTTGGCCTTGCGCTCGCCAGGACGAATCACCAGCGCGCTGATGTAGAGATCATGCCGGGCCCATTTCGGATCGACCTTGATGTCGAAGGTCTTGCCCTCGGCGGGCACGTCGATCTCCTGCCACCACAAGGGGCCTTCTGCAGACTCCACCAGCAGATAGCCGTTACCGGCGGCCGGTGGCGTCACCGTTACCCTGGCGGTGTCGCCGTCACCGTAGTGGGGCTTGTCCAGTGCCAGCTTGACCTGGTCCGGGCGTACCGCGCCGCCTTCGGTGTTGTCCTGCCAACTGTAGCCGGCCCAGAAGCGCAGGCTGCTGACCAGACCGGTTTGTGGATCCTCGACCTCGACGCGATAGGGCCCCCACTCCACCGGGAAACTGACCTTGGCGGTGGTGCCCTCGGCGACCGAGAGCGTTTCTTCGCTGAGGTTCAGGTATTTCTCGTTGTAGTTGTAGCTCCAGCCGTCGCTCTCGGAGTAGTTCCAGTAATAGTCGCGGCGCTCGCGCACCAGCCGTACCTTGAGGGCATCGGCAGCCAGCTTGTGACCCTGAGCGTCGGCCACCAGCACCTCGAACTCGGCCGGGCCATCACCGTCGACGTTCTCGCCGTCGAACATACCGCGGACGCCCGGCAGACGATCCGCAGGCCAGACCGGTTGCACCAGCCGACGGGTGATGGGCCGGCCGCCGGACTCCTGCAGGCTGGCTTGCAGCACCACTTGCAGCGGTGACCTGGCTTCGCTCCAGCGGCTGTCGATGGCGAGGTTCGTCTTGCCCTGCGCATCGAGGGTGGCTTCGTCGAGCTCCAGGTCCTGGCTCAGTTCGCCTTCGGTCAGCGAACCGAACTGGAAACCGGGCAGCGCGGGCACGGCCTCGCGCAGGGGGCGCACGTAGACCTGGCCGCTCAGCCGATTGCCTGAAGCCGGTGCGCCGTAGAGGTAGCGGCCGGTCACGTCGACATTCAGCGCATCGGCAGGCGCAATGGGCATGTCCTGGCCTTTGAGCTCCAGCGCCATGCGCTCGGGGAGGAAGTCTTCTACCTGAAACTCGTAGACCTGGGGCTTGCCGTCGCCTAGGTCGAGCAACAATTGCCAGCGTCCGGTCGGTGCTTCGCCGGCCAGTGGCAATTGATACCGATACAAACCCGACTCGTCAGGCTGCCAGACGAATTTGCGGCTGAGCTGGTCGTCCGGGCGGCGGACCTCGACGTTCACCGGTTGCGGCTTGACCGGGTGCCCGTCGTTGTCACGCAACAAAGCATTGAGCAGCACGGTTTCGCCGGGACGGTAGAGGTCGCGCGGGCCGAAGACGAAAAACTGCAATGGATGTGCCTTGGGCCCGGCGATGTCGAACTCGGCCAGATCGAGGGCTGCGGTGTTCAGGCGCAGCAAACTGGTCTGCTCGCCCAAGTGTGCCAGCAGCACCTCGGCTTTCACCGGCGAGGGCAGTTCAGCGTGGCCGGCGGCGTCGGTCTTGCCTTCGCCGATGACCCGGCCCTTGCCGTCAAGCAGTTGCAGGCTGACGTCGGCCAGGGCCTTGCCGCCTTCCAGGGCTTGGGTAAAGACATCCATGCGGTCGGCGTAGCGATGCACGGACAGACCGATGTCGCTCAGCGTGAAGAGCGTCGCCGGTTGGGCGTAGTCGTAGGTGCCCGAGGCGCGCATCACCGCCAGATAGACACCCGGTTGCTGCAACGGCTCGATGCCGGCGATGGGCAGCAGCAGAGTCTCGCGGGTGTTGCGCGCAGGATCGAGATCGAAGCGACCGCCGTAGACCAGTTCGGCCATGGGCAACAGCTCGCGGGATTCATAGCTTTGCAGGCTGCTGTTGCGGCCCCAGCGACTGAGAAACGCCGGCAGCTGCTCGGGCCGTATACGGAAGAATTCGACATCGACCTTGTCGACGTTCAAGGCAATCACCGGCAAGCCTTCGGCCAGGCGAGTCGGCAACAGCGAGCCGCGGCTGGCAAAACCCACGGTGGGCTGCAGGTCCTGGGTTTCCAGACGGCTGGTGTAAGAGGTGGCCAAGGTGGTGCGGTTCACGGAAAGCAGGCCGGCATCCACCGTCAGCACCAGTTTGCGCTTGGGCTCCAGATGGCGAAAGCGCAGCTCCATGAAGTTGTCGGACAGCTCCCAGGCGCCATCCAGCTTGCCACGGGTGCTGTCGACCAGGTGCACCTTGTCGGCGAAGTTCTGCTGGGGATCCAGTGGTGCGCTGAAGGTCAGCGAAAGGGTGCTGGCGCCGTCGAGCTGGATTTCGGAGGCATCGGCGACGGTCAACTCGCGGCCTTCGTAGCGCTTCGCCAACGCCGGCAGATCGACGACGGCTCCAGGGTTGGCCGTAGCCGTTGCGGCCACTGGCGGCGATGGTTCGACGGGTTTTTCCGCGGTCGATGAATCGCACCCGCCGAGCAGGGCCAGGGCGCAGGCCAGAAACAGTCCTTTGTTCAATGTGAAGTACCTGGGGCAGTGAAAAGCAAGGCTGAGAATATATATCAATATTGACGTTTTCGTAGGCAGGGTTACCGGTTGAGACAACTGTGCCGCGGTGTTGCGGCTGTGGGCTACAATCGCCGCCCTGACGACGGAGCTTGCATGTCCACCCTCATTACCGACTGGCGCCATCGCCCGACCCACAAGCGCGTCTGGGCCCTGGCCGCGCCGATGATTCTGTCCAACCTGTCAGTGCCGCTAGTGACGCTGGTGGACAGCGCCGTGATCGGCCATCTGCCCCATGCCCACCAGTTGGGCGCAGTGGCCGTAGGTGGCAGCCTGTTCACGTTCATGGTGTCGCTGATGAGCTTCCTGCGAATGGGCACCACGGGGTTTGCCGCGCAGGCGGCCGGGCGCCGAGACGGTAATGCGTTGCGCCAGATCCTGGTGCAGGGCCTGGGCCTGGGACTGTTGTTTTCCCTGCTGCTGTCGATGCTGGCCCTGCCCTTCAGCCACCTTGCCCTGAGCTTCATGTCGCCGTCGGCTGCACTGGAGCAAGCCACCCACGACTTTTTCCAGACACGCCTGTTGGGGCTGCCCGCCGCCCTGGCCAGCTACGCCTTGATCGGCTGGTTCCTTGGCACTCAGAACGCACGCGCGCCCTTGCAACTATTGCTGACCACCAACCTGGTCAACATTGCCCTGAACCTGTGGTTCGTGCTCGGCCTGGACTGGGGCGTCGTAGGCTCGGCGCGCGCGTCGGTCATTGCCGAATGGGTCGGCGCCCTGCTCGGCCTGAGCCTCACCCGCCCATCCCTGCGCGCCTATCCGGGGCATCTGCTGTGGACGGCGCTCAAGGCATGGCGCAACTGGCAGCCGCTGCTGGGCGTAAACCGCGATATCTTCCTGCGCAGCCTGGCGTTGTCCGGGGTCTTTCTGCTGATCACCCTCCAGGGCGCCCGTTTCGGCGACGCCACCGTGGCCGCCAATGCGCTGCTGCTCAATGGCCTGTTGATAACTGCTTATGCGCTCGACGGCCTGGCCCATGCGGTCGAAGCGTTGTGCGGCCATGCCATCGGTGCACGCGATCGGCAAACGCTGCGCCGCTCGATGGTGGTGGCCTTCGGTTGGTCGTTGATTGCCAGCAGCGGGTTTGCCGTGCTGTTTCTGCTCGGTGGGCATGTGTTCGTCAACCTGCAGACCGACATCCCCAGTGTCCGCGACGCGGCCTATCCGTTCCTGCCCTACCTGGCGGTGCTGCCGCTGATTGCGGTGGGGAGCTATCTGCTGGACGGCCTGTTCATTGGTGCAACGCGGGCACGGGAGATGCGCAACGCGATGCTGGTCAGTGTGGCGGTGATGGTGCCGATTGGCTGGTTGAGCGCGGCGCTAGGGAATCATGGCCTGTGGATGAGTTTTCTGCTGTTCATGGCGCTGCGTGCGGCGACGCTGGGGTGGACGGCGTGGCGGTTGCAGCGGCGGGATGAGTGGGTGTCTTAGTTACGTGTGGTTTGTCAGGGCCCTTTCGCGGGTAGAACCCGCTCCCACAGAAAGCGCTGTTCCACAGGGGACCCTCCCTTTCAAAGGTGGGCTGTGACGAAGCGGGCCACGTCGTCGACTACCGGTGCGAGCCAGCGCAGGGGCCAGGCGAAGGAGGCGACCAGGGTGCGATGATTCAGCCAGCGGTAATAGCGCTCCTGCACCGTGACGCCGGCGCTGCGCAATCGGCGCGCCAGGCCTTCGCTGTTGCGCACCGGGTCCACGGTCGAGTCGTGGGTAGCGGCAATGAGCAACGCCGGTGGCGAGCCAGCCAGCGGCTGGTTGATAGGCTGAGACTCGGGCGGGGAATCGGGGAAGAAGAATACCGGCTGGGCTTCGGGGTTCTCGATGGGCAGGAAATCATAGGGGCCGGCTAAGCCGACCCAGCCGCGCAAGGCATCGGCAGGCACCCCGGCTTTACGCAACCACTGCGGATCGAGGGCGAGCATGGCTGCGTTGTAGCCCCCGGAACTGTGGCCCATCAGGAACAGACGGCGAGCGTCACCACCGTACTGACCGATGTTTCGATAGGTCCAGGCAACGGCTTGAGCACCGTCCTCGAGAAAGCTGGGATAGCGCACCTGCGGATACAGCCGGTAATCGGCGACCACAACGAGCATGCCGCGAGCGGCGAGGGACTGGGCGACGAAACGATAGTCGCCCCGCTCGCCGCTGTTCCAGGTGCCCCCATAGAAAAAAACCACCACCGGTGTGGCCGGCAGTGGTCGAGTGGGACGATAGACATCCAGCTTCTGCCGCGGGTCGAGGCCGTAGGCCACGCCCTGCGTAAGCTGGTAGTCACTGGATGGTGTCACCACATCCAGGGTGCGCAACCCGGAGCAGCCGCCCAGCAGCCCCAGCAGCCCCAGCAGGGCAGCGAGGGCGAGCAGCCGGGCAGCCAGGCCCATGCGTTACGAGGACAGGTACGAGGAACGGGTCAGGCCCAGGCGCAGGGCGTCCAGGTACTGGGTGCGTTCGCGGGCAGTGATCTTGGCGCTGGCAACCTTGTCACGGTAATGCGTCATCAACTCTTCGGGAGACAGGTGTACATAGCGCAGCATGTCTTCGATGGTGTCATGGGTTTCGATACCGGCGCTGTACACGCTGCCATCCTGACGCTGATAGATGTTCACCGAGTCGGTGTCGCCGAACAGGTTGTGCATGTCGCCCAGAATTTCCTGGTACGCGCCGACCAGGAAGATGCCCAGCAGGTAGTCCTCACCCTGGTTGACGGCGTGCACCGGCAGGCTGGTCTCGATGCTTTGCTCGTCCACGTACTGCTTGATCTTGCCATCGGAGTCGCAGGTCAGGTCCTGCAGCACGGCGCGACGCAGTGGCTCTTCGTCGAGACGATGCAGCGGCAGGATCGGCAGCACCTGGCCGATGGCCCAGGTGTCGGGCAGGCTCTGGAACACCGAGAAGTTACAGATGTACTTGTCGGCGAGCTTGTCGTTGAGCTCGTCCAGCACCTGGCGATGGGAGCGCTGACGCGCCTTGAGCGAGTTGTGCAGGCGACGGCACACGGCGAAGTAGCACTGTTCGGCCAAGGCCTTCTGCGCCAGGGTCACCTTGCCGTCGGCGTACTGCGCAGCGATGTCGCTGATGTAGTGGGTCGCGCGCCAGTAGTTCTCGGTGACCATCTCGATGTCGGTCGGACCCAGCAGGTCGACCAGCCACTGCAGGGTTTCGGGCAGGCTCTGCTTGTCGACGATCTCGGGGACTTCATCGTTGTGACGTTCGACGTCGGTAACCTGCACCACCAGCATGGCATGATGCGCGGTCAGCGAGCGGCCGCTTTCCGAGAAGATGTGCGGGTGGGGCATGCCCTGGGCATCGCAGAACTCCTTGAGCATGCCCACCACGACCCCGGCGTAGTCGTCCATGTCGTAGTTGATCGAGCTGGCGTTGCGCGAATGGGTGCCATCGTAGTCGACCCCCAGGCCGCCACCGACGTCGATGTGATCGACCGGCAGGCCGAGGGAACGTAGCTCACCATAATAGCGAATGGCTTCCTTGAAGCCGTGCTGGTAGTCCGCCAGGTTGGCGATCTGCGAACCCATGTGGAAGTGCAGCAGGCGAATGCCCTGGTCCAGCCCGGCTTCGCGGAAGCGTTCGACCACCGACAGCAACTGCGCGGCAGACAGACCGAACTTGGACTTCTCACCACCGGTGTCGGCCCATTTGCTCGACGCCAGGGACGACAGGCGCACGCGCAGGCCGATCTGCGGCTTGACCTTGAGGTCGGCCGCTTCCTCGATGACCAGGGCCACTTCGGATTCTTTTTCGATGACGATGAAGACGTTGTGGCCCAGCTTCTGGCCGATCAGGGCCAGACGAATGAATTCGCGGTCCTTGTAGCCGTTGCAGACGATGGTCCCGCCTTTGGGCGCCAGCGCCAGTACGGCGAGCAGCTCAGGCTTGGAGCCGGCTTCCAGGCCGATGGAGACGCCTTCGGTGGCAATGATGTTTTCCACCACCGCTTCCTGTTGGTTGACCTTGATCGGGTACAACGCGGTATAGCGGCTCTGGTATTCCAGACGCGCGATGTTGGCGTCGAAGGCACCGGTCAACTGGCGTACACGGTCCTGCAGGATGTCGGGAAAACGTACCAGCAACGGCAGCGACAGGCCGCTCTTGCGCAGGTGGTCGACCTGTTCGTAAAGATCGATCGGCGAGCTGTCCGGGCCGTTCGGACGAACCTCGACACGGCCAGCCTCGTTGATGGCGAAATAGCCCGCGCCCCAGTGGCGGATGCCATATACGCTGCGGCTGTCGGCCACGGTCCATTGGCTGCCATCGTCTTTGCGTGTGCGTCGTACGGACATCGAGGTCCCCTATGAAAAAAGTCGGTTGTCGCGGGCCGGCGGGCCCTGCGCAGTGTAGAGGGTAAAGATGACGATTGCTGCGCCTGCTGGGGTAGACCCCGACGCGTACTTCAAGTTTACAAGGCGTGCAGCTCAGCCACCGGATTTGCGGGCCTTGAAGCCCTGCTTGACCAGTTCGGCAAGCAGCAGCTCGACATGGTCGCCCTGGATCTCGATGACGCCGTCTTTCAAGGCCCCGCCCGTGCCGCAACGGCGCTTGAGGGTGGTCGCCAGTTCCTTGAGTGCATCAGCTGGCAGCGGGACGCCTGTGATGGTGGTCACGGTCTTGCCACCACGGCCCTTGCTTTCGCGCCGCACCCGGGCGATGCCGTCGCCTTCGGGCACGGCCGTTTGCTTGCAGGTGCAGGCGTCGATGGGCTGACGGCAGTCCGGGCAATGCCGACCGCTGTCGGTGGAGAACACCAGGCCGCCCAGGGCGGCGAAGGATGCGGCTTTCTTTGCCACCGGCATGCCTCATGTGAAGTGGATCAGGCCGCGCAGTTTAACGGGAAAAGGGGTGTGTGCTAAGTGCCTGGAGGGGGCATTTGCCGAGGTTGCGCGGATTTCATGAAGCGCTGTGGAATATCCGCGGCTGTGCGGCGTCCGTTTCGCGGCCGATGACCGCTCCCACGGGGGCGTGACACTTGTGATCTTGTGGGAGCGGTCATTGGCCGCGAAGAATTCAACCCGCCAGGTCTCGTCAGGCGTTGTCGCGGCAGGCCAGAAAACGCAGCAAGGCTGATACGGAATCGGGGCAATAGGGCTCGGTCGTGCTCTCGTCCAAGGCCTGTTGGACCGGGATGAAGCGTGCCTCCAGAACCTCCTCGGGTTGCAACTCCAAGGGCCCATCCCACACCGCCGAGAACACCGCGCACCAGACCCGGTTGCCCGGCTGGTCGAAGAAGAACGTGTCGTGAAAGTGCAGCGCGACGCCGCTCACGCCCAATTCCTCGCGCAGCTCGCGCGCGGCCGAATCGTCGTAGCTTTCCCCGGCCCCGACCATGCCGCCTGCCGCCACGTCCCAGTAGCCTGGGTAGATCGCCTTGCTCAAGGTCCGCCGGTGCACGCACAGCTCACCGGCGCGGTTGAACAGCAGGATGAAGGTGCAGCGGCCGATCAGCTTGCGCGCGCGCAACTCGGCGCGGGGCAGGCTGCCGAGCACCTGGTCCTGCTCGTCCACCCAGGTGATCGGCTCGGCGTCGGAAGCCGCCCGGTGGGCGGCCTCGCGGGCGGAGGGTGTCATCAGCCCTGGGACAGCAGCTGACGCAGGTCGATGACCGCGGCGTTGGCGCGCGAGATGTAGTTGGCCATGACCAGCGAGTGGTTGGCCCACATGCCGAAGCCGCTGCCGTTCAGCACCATCGGGCTCCACAGCTGTTCCTGGGAGGCTTCCAGCTCACGGATGATCTGGCGCACGCTGACGGTGGCGTTCTTCTTGGCCAGCACGTCGGCGAAGTCGACTTCGATGGCGCGCAGCAGGTGCGACAGCGCCCAGGCCTGACCGCGGGCTTCGTAGAAGACGTTGTCGATCTGCAGCCATGGCGTCTCGACCACTTCCTCGTCGACCTGTGGCGCCTGGC
>Ga0308157_10004306_pt1 | contig 19076 bp, 15 predicted proteins | sample PhyBR1_FD_201035 | JGI IMG/M metagenome (GOLD analysis project Ga0308157, IMG submission 201035) | Phyllosphere microbial communities from UC Gill Tract Community Farm, Albany, California, United States - DLSLB.R1 | ecosystem: Host-associated > Plants > Phyllosphere > Unclassified | place: USA...
GTGGCGCTGATCATGCGCCACCTCTCGCGCGACCTCGACCGCCGCGAGTTTGGGACCTACGGCGCCAAGTCCGGCATCCGCGTCGCGGCGGAGTGAGCCGATGGCCGTCAATCTCGGATCGAACGACGGCGGCGATCTCGCCGAGAACGCCGACATCAACATCACGCCGTTCATCGACGTGATCCTGGTGCTGCTGATCATCTTCATGGTGGCCGCGCCGCTCTCGACGGTCGATGTGCCGGTCGAGCTGCCGGTCTCCGCGGCTCCGCAGCAGCCGCGCCCCGAAAAGCCGATCTTCGTCAGCGTCAAGGCCGATCTCGGCGTCGCGCTGGGCGAGGACGCGGTGGACCGGCCGGCCCTGGGGGCGGCCCTCGACGCCGCGACCAAGGGCAACAAGGACGAGCGCATCTTTCTGCGCGCCGACAAGGGCGTGCCCTACGGCGAGCTGATGGGGGTGATGAACCTGCTGCGCGGCGCCGGCTACCTCAAGGTCGGCCTCGTTGGCCTTGAAGACATGTCCGGGGGAGGTCAGCCGTGATCCATCCGCCGCCCGAAGCCTTTGTGCGGGCCGCCGAGCGGAACCGCACGCATCAGGAGAGCCGCGAATCCTCGTCGGCGGTCCCGATCCTGGGCTGGGCGGCGGCGGGCCTGCTGACGCTCGGGGTTCATGTCGGCCTCTACCTCCTCCTGACCCGTCAGGCCGAGACGCCGGCCGCCCCCATCGAAATGCCCGCGGCGGTGATGATCGACATGTCGCCGGAGCCCACCGTGGCGAAGTCCGACAGTGACAACGCCACGGAAGGGCCACCCGTCCCCGACAGCGACGAGGCCGAGCCCGAACCGGTCGAGGAGGCGCCACCGCCGCCGGGCCCGGAGCCGGTCATCGAGGCGCCGCCCCCGCCCCCGGAGATCAAGCCGCAGGCCGTGCTGCCGCCGACGCCACCCAAACAGGTGAAAAAGCCCGAGCCGAAGCCGCCCGAGAAAAAGCTGGAGAAGAAGCCGGTCGAGAAAAAGAAGCCCGAAAAGCCGGTCCGGAAGAAGGACCGCCCGAGCAAGGCCGCGCGTAGCAGCGGCGGTCCCCGCTCGGATCAGGCGACGGCCGACCGTACGGCGGCCTCCGCCGCCGGCGCCTCGATCAGCCAGGCGTCGCGGGCATCCTGGCAGAACGAGATGCGGACGCGGATCGTGCGCGCCAAGCGGTATCCCCCCGGGGCGGCGGGGGCCACCGGGGTGGCGGTGGTCAGCGTGAGCTTTGCAGGCAACGGCAGCGTGGCCGGCGCACGTCTCGTCGCTTCATCCGGCAATGCGGCCCTCGATGCCGAGGCGGTGGCGGTGATGTACCGGGCCGCGCCCTTCCCGCCGCCCCCCGGCGGCCAGCCGATGACGCTGACCGTCCCGATGAACTTCAACCGCCGCTGAGACGGTCGCAGCGTCCTGGCGCCGACGGGCACCGGGACGGAGTAATCGCAAGAAACCGAGACCGATGCTTCCGAATTCTTCCTCTCCTTTGAGCGGGCACACTGCCTCCGCCGTTCCCGCCTCGGCCTTCCGGCTCGACAACGGGATGCAGGTTGTCGTGATTCCGGATCGACGCAGCCCGATCGTCACGCACATGGTCTGGTACCGGAACGGATCGGCCGACGATCCGGCGGGCAAATCCGGCATCGCTCACTTCCTCGAACACCTGATGTTCAAGGGCACCGACGCTCACCCGGCCGGAACGTTCAGCGCCCTCCTGGCCTCCGTGGGTGGCGAGGAGAATGCCTTCACGGGCTGGGATTTCACGGCCTACTACCAGCGCGTGCCCAAGGAGCATCTGCCGACCTGCATGGCCTACGAGGCGGACCGGATGCGCGGCCTCGTGCTCGACGAGGCGGTGGTGGCCACCGAGCGCGCCGTCATCCTGGAAGAGCGCTCCATGGTCGCCGATGCCAATCCGCCGGGGCTCCTCGGAGAGGCCGTGGCGCTCGCCGCGATCCCGTCCCATCCCGCCGGCCGGCCCATCATCGGCTGGCGCCATGAGATCGAGAGCCTGACCCGGGCGGACGCGCTCGCCTATTACCGGCGCTTCTACACGCCCGAGAACGCCCTCCTCCTCGTCGCGGGCGATGCGGAGCCGCAGGCGGTGCTGGACCTCGCCGCCGGGGCCTACGGCGCGATCCCGCCCTCGGGCGTCCCTCTGGCGCGCAGCCATCCTCAGGATCCGCCGAGCCGTGCCCACCGTCAGGTCACGCTGGCCGACCCGACGGTGAGCGAACCGCAATTGATGCGGCTCCACACCGTACCGTCCCCCGGCACGGCGGCGCCCGGCGAGGCCGAGGCTCTGGAACTGCTCGCCTTCCTGCTCGGCGGGGACGATACCTCGGTCCTGCATACCCGGCTCGCCGTGGAGCGGCCCTGCGCGACCCGCATCCAGGCCTCCTACTGGAGCGCCTACTTCGCGGGCCGCTCGCGCTTCTACATCAACGGCCTCCCTGCACCCGGGACCACGCTCGAGGAACTCGATCAGGCGGTCGATGCGGTTCTCGGCGACCTGCGCGAAACTGGGTTCGAGGCGCAGGCGGTCGAGCGCGCCAAGACGCAGCTCGTCGCCAATGTGCTCTATGCCCGCGACAGCCAAGTCAGTCTCGCCAATTGGTACGGCATGGCCCTGTGTTGCGGGCTGCGTCTCGATGAACTCGCCACCTGGCAGGCTCGCATCGAGGCGGTAACGCCCGAGGCGCTGGGCGCGGCCCTGGTCCTGCTAGACCGGCAGGGCGGGGTCTCCGGCCATCTCGTCCGGTCCGAAGCGGCCTGAGGAGCGGAGGCGCCCGTCATGACGATCCACGTTCCCCCCCCTGCCACGACCTTCGCCGAACGCGTGCAGCGCGTGCGAAGCCCCGGCGGCCTTGAGGCCTGGCTGGTCGAGGACCACACCCTGCCGATCCTCTCGGTGCAGTTCGGGTTCCGCGGCGGACCGGTGCTCGATCCGTCGGATCGAGCCGGCGCGGCGCGGATGCTCGCCGATCTGCTGGCGGAAGGTGACGGGCCGCTGGAGGGCGGCGCGTTCCGGCGAGCCCTGGGCGACCGGGCCATCCGCCTGTCCTTCTCGATCTGGAGCGACACGCTGCGGGGCGAGCTCAAGACCCTCTCGCGCAATGCGGAGCGGGCCTTCGAGCTGCTCGGGCTCGCCCTTCGCGCGCCGCACTTGGCCCCGGACGACGTGGCGCGGATCCGGGGCGCCGTCGCGTCCGAGGTGCGCGCAGGCCTGAGCCAGCCGGACACGGTCGCAAGCCGGGCCTTCGCCGCCCGTGGCTTCGGCGGGCATCCCTATGCCCGCCCCGCCAACGGCGACCTCGCCAGCCTCGAGCGCATCGAACGCGCGGACCTCGTCGCCCTGCACGCGCGCATGGTGAGCCGCGGCAATCTTCGCGTGGCCGTCGTCGGTGCGATCGGGCCCGAGGCGCTCGGCGTCGCGCTCGACCGCGCCTTCGCCGAGCTTCCGCCGGAAGCGGTGGCGCTGACACCCGCCACCGTACTCGGCGGTCTCGGCGACCAGATCGTGACGCGCCTGGAACTGCCGCAATCCACGATCCGGTTCGGGCGGCCCGGCATTCCCCGTACGGACCCGGATTTCGCCGCCGCCATGGTCGTGAACCAGTGTCTTGGCGGCGGCGACCTGTCCTCGCGCCTGTTCCGCGCCGTCCGGGAGACGCGGGGCCTGTGCTACTCGATCCGCACGATGCTCCAATTCGCGGACGGCGCCAGCACGCTGGTGGGCACGACGGCGACGCGCAACGACCGCGCGGCTGAGGCGCTCGGCGTGGTCCAGGAGGAGATCCACCGCCTCGCCCGCGAGGGCCTCGCCGCGGACGAGATCGACAGGGCCAAGGGCTATCTGCTCGGCTCGCACAAGCTTCGCCTCGACACCTCCCCGGCCATCGCCGCCCTGCTGCTCCAGTTACAGTTGGACGGGCGCAAGCCGGACTGGCTCGACGCGCGCAACCGCTGCATCGCGGCGGTGAGTCTGTCGGACGGCGCGCGCGCGGCCGAGCGTCTGCTCGGTGACGGAGGGCTGCTCGTCGCGGCGGCCGGCGATCCGGAGGGACTGTGAGCGTGCCGATCCGGCCGCGCACACGAGGACAGAGGGCGGTACGGACCGCCGGACGGGGAGGTGAGAGCATGAGACCTATCGTCGTGATGAGCCTGGGACTGATCCTCGCCCTGCCGAGCGCGGCTGGGGCGCAGCCATTGCCGCAGGACGCGGGCGCCGGCGCCGTGCCGGGCCAGCCGCAGGACGCCGCGTCGCGGCGGCGGGCGGAGCAGAACGCGATGGCGGCGGAGACGCGCGGTGCGCTCCTGGCGCCCGGAGCTCCGCCGCAGGCAGGGGGCATCGCTCCGCCGGCCCAGAGGCCCCCGCGGTCGGAGAAGGCCATCGGACCGGATCTGGCGGCCTATATCTTCGCGCCGATCGGAGGGATCGTCGGACCGATCACCGAGGGGCTTCACGCCTTCGATGCCGCCATCGCCCCGATCAACGAGGCGCTCCAACCCATCACCGGCCCCTACGGCGCCGCGCTGGTGGTGGGACCGGACGGCGCACCGCTTGCGCCGGAGGCCACCGCGGCCGCCGCCGAACCGGCCGCGGCCGAGCCGCCGCGGTCCGCGCGCGGTCCGCGCAAGTAGCCACGCCCGCCGCCCCACACGGCCCGACCGGCGCGTCGCCGGCCGAAGACCGCTCAGCCCCGCCGAAATCCGGCGCGGGCCCGGAAAAGGTTCTCACCCATGTTCCGCTCGGAACTGCTGGTCGGCGATCCGGCACCCGCGATCCAGGTCGAGATCTTCCTGAAGGGAGAGCCGATCGTCGCCCTCGCACCGGGGAGGGTCCACGTCATCGAGTTCTGGGCGACCTGGTGCGGGCCCTGTAAGGCCAGCCTCCCGCACCTCACGGAACTTCAGAGCCGCCATCCGCAGGTTCCGGTCATCGGCATCGCGGTGGGGTGGACGGATCTCGACGATGTGCGCGCCTTCGTGCGCGAGCATGACGATGCAATCGGCTACCGGATCGCCGTCGATCGGGCGCCAGTCAACGGCGCGCGCCGGAGTTGGATGCGCGCCGCTTGGTGTGATGCCGCCTACGAGCAGGGCGTGCCGACCGCCTTCATCGTCGATGGCGAGGGTCGGATCGCCTGGATCGGTCATCCGATGGATCTGGACGAGCCGCTCGCGGCGGTGGTCGAGGGGCGCTGGGACCTGCCTGCCGAGGCCGAAGCGCACCGGGATCGGTTGGCACAGAACAAGGTCCGCGAGGCCAGGGCTCTGGAGCGGGCGGTCGGCGCCTGTTTCGAGGCGGGCGATCGCGACGGGATCATCCGGGCCTACGACACGGCCTTCGCGGCCGAACCCGAGCTTGAACGGACGCACGGTTTCGGCAAGTTCAAGCAGCTCGCGCCCGGGAGTGACGCCGCGCTGGATTACGGCCTGCATCTGGTCGCGCACGCGGCGGCCGATGACGTCAACACGCTCTTCAAGATCGGCACGAGCCTGACTCAGGAGATCGGAGCCCTGAAGGGATCGGCCCTGACGCGCGCCGCGGCCCTGAGCGTCGAGGCGCTGGAACGGGTGCGGCTCCTGATCGGCCCCGAACCCAGCCCCAGCCTCGCCATGCGTCTCTCGCAGGCCCTCGCGGAGGCCCTGCTCGCGTCGGGCCGGACAGGCGACGCGGCCTTCGCGGCCGGGCAGGCGCGGCAGGCCGGGATCGAGGCCGGGGCATCCGCCGAAGCGCTGGCGGAAATCGAGGCCCTGCGGGACCGCTGCCCCAGCGCCGCGCCAGCGCGGCCGGCCGGGCCGCGGACGGTGATCTGCGTGGGCGACAGTTGCAGCCTCGCCTGACGGCGCCGCACAACCGACACAGGACAGGATCGGCGGATTCGTCCACAAAACATGCGCGCCAGGCGTGTGAAGTCCGGCGCCTCGTCCCACAAGAAATAAGCGACCGCGGAGCAGCGCCGGTGAAACGCGCGTTTCGCCGATCCGTTTTCCGCCTTGGGGCCTTCGCCCCGCGGTGTGCCCCGCTGCGGCACGAGCCGAATCCACCTCGATGACCCTCCACACTTGGCTCGCCTTCGTGGCGACCTCCAGCATCATGCTCGCGATCCCGGGGCCGACCGCCCTGATCATCCTGCGCTACGCCGCCCAGGGTGGCCGCGCGACGCTCCCCCGCGTCGTCGCGGGCGCGGTTCTGGGGGACAGCGCCGCCCTCACCATCTGCAATTTCGGCCTCGGCGCCCTGCTCGTGGCCTCCTCGGGCCTGCTGACGATCCTCAAGGTGGCCGCGGCGGCCTACCTGATCGGCCTCGGTCTCACCGCCCTGTTCGGCCGGTCCGCCGCCTCCGAGGCATCGGGTACGGCGCTACCGCCCGGCGGCCGTCCCTTTGCCAGCGTCTTCCTCGTCACCGCGCTGAACCCGAAGGGCATCGCCTTCTTCTGCGCGCTGCTGCCCCAGTTCGTCGAGGCTTCGGAGCCCGTCCTGCCGCAGCTCATCCTGCTCCAGGCCACGTTCTGCACGCTCTCCCTGGTCGCGGCGATGAGCTGGGCCCTGGCCGGCACGCTCGTGGCTCGCACCACGGGGGGGCTGTTCCGGCGCGCCACGGGCCTCGTCCTGATCGGCGCCGGGGTGGCGCAGATGACGGGGAGGCTTGCGTGACCTGGGAATGCGAGCCGCCGGGCTCCGCGCGGGCGCGCCGCTGGATCGCGGAGGCGGTGGAGACGATCGAGGCGGATTTCAATCGCTCCGCCGACACGCATCTCCTGCGGGTCCCGCTCCCGGCCTTCCCCCACATCACCCTCTACCTCAAGGACGAATCGACCCATCCCACCGGCAGCCTCAAGCATCGGCTGGCGCGCTCGCTGTTCCTCTACGGCCTGTGCAGCGGTCGGATCGGCCCCGGCACCACGGTGGTCGAGGCATCGAGCGGTTCCACCGCCGTGAGCGAAGCCTATTTCGCGCAACTCCTCGGCCTGCCCTTCGTCGCGGTGATGCCGCGGGCGACCTCCGCCGAGAAGGTCGTGCAGATCACCCGCTACGGCGGTCGCTGCCACTTCGTCGAGACGCCGTGCGCCGTCTACGCCGAGGCCGAGCGGCTCGCGGCCGCCCTGGGCGGCCATTACATGGACCAGTTCACCTTCGCCGAGCGGGCGACGGACTGGCGCGGCAACAACAACATCGCCGAATCGATCTTCGCGCAGATGGCGCGCGAGGCGCATCCGGTCCCGGCCTGGGTGGTGGTCGGCGCCGGCACGGGCGGGACGTCGGCCACGATCGGGCGCTTCATCCGCTATCGGCGCCTGACGACTCGGCTCTGCCTCGCCGATCCGGAGGCCTCGGTCTTCCACCGCCACCTCGCCGACCGTTCGGTGCACCTAGCCGACGGGCAGCCCTCGATCATCGAGGGGATCGGCCGCGGGCGCTGCGAGCCCTCCTTCCTGCCCGACCTGATCGACCGCGCCGAGGCGGTGCCGGACGCCGCCAGCCTCGCCGCCGCACGGGTGCTCTCCGAGCGGCTCGGCCGTTCCTGCGGTGGCTCGACCGGCACCAACCTGTGGGCGGCGGCCCGGATCATCGCCGACATGTCGGCGCGGGGCGAGGCCGGCTCGGTGGTGACGTTGCTGTGCGATTCTGGTGAGCGCTACCGCAGCACCCATCTCGACCCGCGCTGGCTCGCCGCGCGCGACCTCGTGCTCGATCCCTATCGGGCAGCCATGGACGCATTCTTCGATCGCGGCCTCTGTCCCGGCGCCGCTTTGTCGGCCTGACGACCACAGTCACATGATGAGGATGCGGGCGACGGTCCGGTTCTCAATCGAGAGGCGCGGCGCCCGGTAGATTTCTCAAGCGGAGCCGTAGGGATTCGGCCGCCATCTCAGACAAGGGAGGGGAGAGCCAAGTTCAAGAGGCCGCAATGATCAAGGTTTGGGGGCATTCCGCGTGCAGGGCCGGTCTTCCGGTCCTCGCGGCGCTGGTGGCCAGCGTCACGCCGGTGCAAGCCGGCCTCGATACGACAATCGAATTCAACATGCCCGCGGGTGATCTCGCCCGTACGCTAGTTGCAATCTCGCGCCAGGGCGGCGTGATGATCTCCTTCCCGCCCGAAGTCGCTACCGGCCGCCGGGCCGCCGCGCTCCAGGGCAGTCTCACCGTCCGCGAGGCGCTGACCCGGGTTCTGGCGGGGACGGGCCTGCGCATGGTGCCGGGCGTGGGTGGCGGCGTCACCGTCGTTGCCGATACCGGTGCCTCGTCCTCCGCCGCTGCCACGGGCCTCGGCGACGTCGCCGCCATCGACGTGACCGATGAGAGCGGGGGATCGCGCTTCGGCGATGTCGGGTTTCAGGCCGGCGACGTGGGCGATACGTTGCGTTTGGCCGGCGCTGCGGCGAAGGAGATTCCGCTTTCGATCAACACTGTCACATCGGAGGTGATCCGTTCTCAGGGGATCACGACGGCAACCGACGCTGTGCGCAACGTGTCGGGCGTGGCCATCGGCTCGTCTAACGGACAAGTACCAACCTTCACGATTCGTGGGTTCCAAACGAGTAACGTCACAGTCAACGGGCAGGGCGCCGCTGGCTTCAACAATATTGTCTCGCCTCAGCCGCCGATCGATGAGGTGGAGCGTGTCGAGGTACTGAAGGGCGCAACTTCAATCCTGCTGGGAACGAGCACGAACGGTGGTGCAGTAAATATCACTACAAAGCAGCCCACCAGTGTAGAAATCAGGGACATGATCGTTCGATACGGCTCATTCAATTACAAGACGGTCGCATTTGATTTTGGCGGTCCCATAACTTACGCGGAAAATCTAAATTACCGATTTATTATGTCTGGAAACCAGGCTGACACGAACTACGCAGGCTACCGTGATCCGTATGAATATCTTGTTTCTCCGGCCATACGCTGGGACGATGGCACAACGATGTTCCAGGCTGGCATTCGATATTACAAGCAAAATCGTCTACCACCTCAGTATACATTGATTCCGGAGGAGAGCGGCGGGATTCGTCGGCCGCTCCGCATCCCTCTCGGCACAACGCAGGTTAATCCGAGGCTTCACTTTCTCAGTGAAACGATTGAAGTGCTGTCAAATCAAACATACCGGTTCGGCGATATACTTGGATTCGACGCCACGTTTAACAATATGTTCTTATATAGGAACGCGTCGGGAAACATTAATAATTTCAGCTGAAGCGCGAACGCGAGAGCAGATCGCGCTGGACGGTATCTTGCTCAGCAAAACTATCTTGTTTACCAGCAAGACTTCATAGAGAATAAAACTGATTTAACTTTAACTTACGATGCTGGTTTTGCGAAACAGACATCTCGATTCGGCCTTGACTTCAGGGATATCAGCTATAGCTCTACGACCCGCAACGGTGTAGGTGCTCGAACTGATCCGCTGACCACTCTGCCGCAGCAGCCGTTACTTCGCGTTCCGATAACCTCATTCACGAACAACGAATACCTCACCACAGACGCGAGATATGTCGGATACTATTATCTTGAGAAATTCGATACACTCGACAATCGACTGCATATTCTCGGCAGTGTGCGTTATAATCGCAACAGACAACAAGGCCAGTCAAGCCTGATCGCTGCATCGCAGGACAATGCAGTCCCAGCGTTGGCAAGCGGATTGTCCTGGGAAGCCGGCGCCGTGTTCGACGTCACACCGCACTTCAGTGTTTATGGAATCCGTTCCAGCGGCTTTGTCCCGAACTACGGGCGTCTCGCCACCGGCGAGGTGCCACCTCCAGAGAGCCGCGAGCAGATGGATGTTGGCGTGAATCTATCGCTCATTGATAAGAAGCTCACTGTAAAAGCTGGCTACTTCGATCTTGCCCAAACAAACTTCACGCTATGTCCGCCTAGCTCAACCGACTGTCAGCGAGATCTCATTCTCATTCCGGGCAAGAGATCTTCTGGTTTTGAGCTTGACGTGCAGGGCGAAGTCGCTCAAAACTTTAATATAATAGGTTCGTTTTCTTCTACTGTAGCAAAATTTGAATCTACTGAATATCAGCCTGCCGCAACTGGTATACCGCAATACACCGCGAGTTTGTGGGCGACTTATACATTTCCTGGCGGGCAGTTTCGGGGGTTAACTTTCGGGCTTGGCGCTCAAGGGCTTTCCAGCAGTGTCACCAGTCCCTCGGGAAGCGGAGTCGATGGCAATGCTCCCCTTTATACAATTCCGGGATATGTCACCGCTGAGGCCTTAGTTTCGTACGATTTTGATCGCTGGTCAATTCAACTGAAGATAAATAACTTATTTGACAAATATCATTACAATCCAAGCTATTTTTCAAGTCTTGTTGGAATTGGTCAGGGGCGTAACTTTTTGTTTTCTGCACGTTATTCATTCGAGTGATTGGATGAGAGGATTGATATCTATCCTGGAGCGTTAGTGGGCAAGCGCTCATGTTGATGATCGGCCTCATGTGCTTAGAAGGACAGGGCATGGTGCGCGGTTCACAACAGGACACCGCACCATGACTGTACCCCGCATCAATGATAGCTAGCCCAGCATCCGAAGCGTCAGACTACATCGTCGACGCCCGTCTTCTCCGGCGGATCATCCGCCTGACGGTGCCGTTCTGGCGCCGGCCGCAATCCTGGCCGGCCTGGATCGGCCTCGCGGTGCTGCTGAGCCAGGGCGTCCTGCTGTCCTATCTGGTCGTGCGCGCGGCCGCCCTCCTGAAGGACGCCACCAACGCGCTGCTCGGCCGGGATTGGGCGGCGTTCGAGACGGCGCTGACCGCCTACCTGATCGTATGCACCGTCAAGATGCTGCTGCCGCAGGCGCGCTTCATCGTCGATGCCTTCGTGGAAGCAGCGTGGTGCCGTTGGCTGAGCCGGCACGTGATCGATCAGTATCTGGCCCGGCGCGCCTATTACGACATCCGGTTGCGCGGCGACCTCGACAATCCCGATCAACGCATCGCCGAGAGCGTCAAGCCTTTCATCGAGCATGCGATCCAGATGCTGCAATGGACGGTCGGCGTCATAGCGCGGCTCGGCGGGGCCGTCGCGGTCTTCCTTGCTATCGACGAGCGCTTCCTGCTCGTGGTGCCGGCGCTCGGGCTCGTGCAGATCGCCGCGACCTATCTCACCGTCCCGCCCATCGTCCGGCGCCAGCTCGCGCTCCAGGTCGCCGAGGGCGATCTGCGACGCGACCTTGTCCATATCCGCGATCACGCCGAGGCCATCGCCTTCTACAGCGGCGAGGCGGTGGAGAAGCGGGCGGTGATGGATCGCACCCGCGCGGCCGCCGACCGGTCGTTCCGCCTCGATCGGTTTCAGGCCGTGCTGAACCTCACGGTGCACGCGGCCCTCGCCTTCGCCTGGATGGCGCTGCCCTACCTCGTTCTGGGCGAGCGCATCGCGGCGGGCGAGATGAGCTACGGGACGCTGGCCCAGGCCACTGCGATCACCCTGATGATGCGCGGCGTGATCGACACGCTCTCCCTGATCGTCGCCTCGCTCGGCGAACTCGCCGTCCGGGTCGCCCGGCTGGTGCCGCTCCAGGAGCGGTTCGATGCGATGGCACGGGCGGACGAGCGGACCGACATCCCGCGGATCGCGATGCGCCGCGGCGGTTGCCGCGTGTCCGTCGAAAACCTTTCCCTCGAAACCCCGGACGGGGCACGACAGCTCGTGCGGGCCTTGAGCCTGACGGTCGAGCGGGGGGAAAGCCTCGTGATCGTCGGGGAGACCGGTGTGGGCAAGAGTTCGCTCCTGCGCGCCATGGCGGGGCTCTGGACCCGTCGACAGGGCGCCATCGCCATGCCCCCGGCCCGCGATACCCTGTTCCTGCCCCAGCGCCCCTACTTCACCGGTGCGGATTTACGTGCCCAACTCCTCTATCCACACGGGGCGGCGATGTCCGACGCGGCGCTGCTCGAGGTTCTGGAGGCGGTGCGCCTGCCCGACCTCGCCGCCACCCATGGCGGCCTCTCGGCGGTGCGGGACTGGTCCCAGACCCTCTCCGGCGGTGAGCAGCAGCGCGTTGCCTTCGCCCGCGCCCTGATCGCCCGGCCGGACTTCGTGTTTCTCGACGAGGCGACGAGCGCCCTCGACGCGGCGACGGAGACGCATCTCTACACGCGGCTCGCCCGCAGCGGCGCCAGCTATATCAGCGTCGGGCACCGCCGCGGCATCATTGCGCACCATACCCACATCCTGACGCTCAAGCCCGGAGGGCGCTGGACGCTGGCGCCCGTGGCCGCGCGCTCGGCCGAGTTGGCGGAGGCACCGTGAGCGGGCTCGTCGGAGAGGGCGCTGCTGCCTATGATCCCTCGGTGTCGTCCTCCGCCCGAAAGGCGGATCTCGGCATCGACGGTCTCCTGCTGCGGCGCATCGCGCGCTTCTTCATTCCGTTCTGGACCCGCCGCGCGGCCTGGCCCTACTGGATCGCCATGGCCGCGATCCTCGGTCAGACGGCGCTCGCGACCTCTCTGAACCTCGCGTCGTCCTATGCCCTGAGGGACATGACCAACGCGCTGACGGAGCGCGACGGACCGCTGTTCCGCTGGAATTTCCTCGTCTACGCGGCACTCTTCCTCGGCGAGATCCTCGTCGGCGGGCTCGCCCTGATCCTCACCGCCTGGATCACCAAGAGCTGGCGGATCTGGCTGACAGGGTGGATCGCGGGACGCTATCTTGCCGACCGCGTCTACTACGACATCGCCCAGCGCGGTGGCATCGACAATCCGGATCAACGCATCCAGGAAAGCGTCTCGAACGTCGTCACCCTGTTCTTCGGCCTGCCGGTGAGGGTGCTGGGCTCGCTCGGCGCGCTCGCCGCGGGCAGCGCCGTGCTCGGCTCGATCGACGGCGGGCTGATGGGGGTGGTGATCGCGGTCAGCCTCGCGCAATGCGTCGCGACCTATCTCGGCTACGTGCCACTCGTGCGCCTGCGCTACGCGGCGGCGATGGCCGCCGGGAACCTGCGCTACGGCCTCGCCCACGTCCACGCCAACGCCGAGGCGATCGCCTTCTACGAGGGCGAGCCGGCCGAGCGGACACGGTTGCACGGGCAGGTGGACGCCGTCGTGCGGTGCGACCTTATCGTCACGCTGTTCCGGCGGGCGGTGACCGACATGGCGCCCCTCCTGTTCGGATTGGCCTGGGTGGCGATTCCCTACCTCGTCCTCGCGCCTCGGCTTTTCGCCGGAGAGATCGATTTCGGGACCCTGACGCAGGGCATCGCGGTCTCGGCCTCCGTCGCCGCCACGGCGGCGGCGCTGCTCGGCATCCTGGCGCCCCTGTCCGGCGTCGCCCCCCACTCGGTGCGCATCGCCCAGATCGTCGAGCGCTTCGACGCAATTGAGGCGGAGCAGGTCGCGGGGGGCGACCGGCGGATTGCGATCGAGCACCGCGCCGACACGGTCGCCCTCGACGCCGTCAGCCTCGAAACGCCGGGCGGCGAGCAGCACCTCGTGCGCGACCTGAGCCTGACGATGGTGCCGGGGGAGAACCTCGTCATCGTCGGCCGGACCGGCGTCGGCAAGAGTTCGCTTCTGCGCGCCATGGCCGGCCTATGGACCCGTGGAAGCGGGCGGGTGGTGATGCCGCACGCGGCAGATTGCCTGTTTTTGCCGCAGCGCCCCTACGTGACGCTGGCGGATCTGCGGACGCAACTCCTCTATCCGCACGGCGGCGACGTGCCCGATGCCGTCCTGCTCGACGCGCTGACGGCCGTGCGCCTGCCCGACCTCGCGGCGATCCATGGCGGCCTCTCGACGATCAAGGACTGGGGGCAGATCCTGTCACTGGGCGAGCAGCAGCGGCTGGCTTTTGCCCGCGTGCTGATCGCGCGGCCCCGCTTCGTCCTCCTCGACGAGGCGACCAGCGCCGTGGACGGCGCAACCGAGACGCATCTCTACGGCGTCCTGGCGGCGACGGGCGCGCGCTTCGTGAGCGTCGGGCACCGCGCAGGCATCCTGGAGCATCATGCCCAAATGCTGACCCTGGAGCCCGGCGGCGGCTGGACGCTGACTCCGCTGTCGGCCACTCCGCACCCGCGTTAAATCCGGTCGCGATCGAAGATTCGGTCGAAGCCGTCTCGGACCTGACGGCATCAGGCCGGCGCCGCTCGGTCCTTGTTGTGATGCGCCTTCTTTCTACGAACCGATGACCACTTCGTCGGAATGCGTTTCAGGCCGCGCGTAACGGCCCGTCTCTCCCACCGCGCGAACCATCGTACCTCTGTACCATGGCGCGCAGCGGCCATCCGCCGCCGATCGCGGGGCGCCGACCTCCCTTCGCTCCGATGGCCGCAGCCCAGGCGCAGCGACCTGTCGAGGTCGGCCTCGCTCTGCGGATTGGCGTCTCGATTGATCCCGTCGGATGCAAGCCGGCCCATGGGCGGCACAGCCCGCCCGGTTGCACCACCGGCTCAATCCTGTCCGGAGCAAGGAAATAAAGTGCTGGACGAGGCGGAGATCGCGAGAGCGTGGAATGGATTGGATCACATCTCTGTCATATGTTGGCATGCCGTCTGCATAGTACTCGACGCCGCATCCCGGCCTCGGGGCCGGGATGCGGCGCTGGAACAATCGTCTGTTCCAGCGCTAAGCCGAAAAGCAAATTTTTGTGCGCGCGAACATCTTTGGAAAGCTTGACTTCAACATAAGGTGTAAATCTAGGCCAAGACCTTTTGCGATTTAACGAAGCGATTATCCCCGCATCGCGCGTGCGGCGGATGACGAAACAGAACAACTGGCTGCCTTCACTTCTGCGGTGGAGGTCGAGCTGCGAGCGCGGGGGTATTGATGGCACGTGCTGCGGGCGTTCAGGATTCAAGGCTGATCGAGACGCTGTTCCGGGAGCATTCCTCCTGGCTCGGCTCGTGGTTGTCGCGACAGCCCTGGACGGTCCACGCCTCCGAAGATATCGTCTCGGATGTCTTCCTGTCGCTTCTGACCTTGCCGAACGTGGGAAGCGTGCGTGAACCGCGCGCGATGATGACCACGATCGCCAAGCGGATCATCTTCGAAGCCCGCCGCCGCAAGAAGCTTCAGAACGCCTACGAGGATGCGCTCCTGGCCATCCCGGAGGCTGTGGATGTCTCGCCGGAAGAGCGGCTCATCATCGTTCAGGCGCTTCAGAAGATCGATGTCGTGCTCTCCAAGCTGTCGCCCAGAGCCCGCGCGGCCTTCCTCATGAGTCAGATCGATGGCATGTCGAACAAGGAGATCGCCCAGGAACTCAACGTCTCGCTTAGCGCCGTGAGCAAGTACATGACCCAGGGCTTTTCTGCAGTCTATCTGGCAAGGATGGAAAGCTGAGGGATGGTGAACGTTCGGCCGAAAAGCAACATCGACGATCCCCGGATCGACGAGAGCGGCCGTGAAGCCATCAAGTGGATGGTGGCCGTAAGCGCTGGACAGATGTCAGAGGGCCAGCTTCGGGACTTCGAACGGTGGCGCAGTGCCAGCCCCGGCAACGCCGAAGCCTGGAGCCGCATGTCGGGCGGTCTCCAGCCCTTCGACATCCTGGCCCGCTCCGGACTTCCCCGCGGCACCGTCTCCCAGATCCGTGGGCAGGCGGGTGCGCGCGACCGCAGGTCGGTCCTGGCCGGTTTGGTTGGCCTGGTCGCGGCGGGGGGCGTCGGCACCACCGCCCTGCAGCGCTTCGTGCCGCTGCAGGACCTCTTCAACGATCGATACACCCGCACGGCCGAGCACGCGCGCTTCGAACTCAGCGATGGCAGCAAGGTCGTGCTCGCGCCGCGCTCGTCGATCAACGTCGCGCTCACTGCGGCGGAGCGACGCCTGGAACTCGTGATCGGCCGGATGATGCTCGACGTGTCCGAGCAGGACCCCCGCCCGTTCGTGGTTGATCTGGGCTCGTTTCGGCTCGATGCGTCGGCGGGCAGCTTCGTTCTTGACCGGCGTGAGGGGCGCCTGGCCGTCACGGGCCTCAAGGGCAGCGGCACGATCCAGGGGGAGGGGCGTCACATCAACGTCCTGACGAGCGAACGTGTCAGTCACGACGGGACCGGTTTTTCCCGCAGTAAGATCGACGCCGAGGCCGAAGCGTCTTGGACAACCGGGCTTACCGTGATCGACGATGAATCCGTCGCGAGCATCGTCGAGCAGATTCGCCCCTACTTTGCTGGTTTCATCCGGCTCAGCCCCGAAGTGGCGGATCGGCGCGCGACAGGCGTATTCAACTTCTTCGAACCCATCGCTGCTCTGGACACACTCGCTCGATCCGTCGGTTTGAAAATGACGCAGACCGCCGGCCTCTGGATCAAGATCGAACCTTGGGCCTGAGCGAAGGCCGGCCGTCGAGCGCAGGTTCCTATCGATGCTGTTGTCGCTGTCCTCCGGGGGCGCGCTCCAGCCGGGCGTGTTCCCGGCGCGGGCTGCAGGCTGGGGCCAAGGCCGCCGATCGCGCTCGTCGATCGAGAGATGGCGCGGAGCGCTGTCATTTTTCGCGCTTCGTTGCACAGAGCAAAAGGGAACCTCGGCCATCGCTTGGCACCGGGGCCTTCTCGGAAAGGGCCTGAATCTCGATGGCGACGCTGACGGACGAGCAACGGAAATCCGTGACCTATCTCGCCGGGGTCGACGAGACCGGTGCGATCGCGACGCTCGTGTGGCGGAATTGGCGGCGGGACAATCCGGCGACCTATACGTCCGATCGAAGCTTCGTCAACAAATGGAATAACGACTCGGACGGCAATACGCTGAGCGCGACCAGCAAAGCCGGGACGCCCAGCGGTGTCATCACCTACTCGTTCGCGCAGGGCGTCTCCGTCTCGGCCCAGGCGGCGTACCGCGACGGCCTGAATCTTTGGGCCGACATCGCCGATGTCCGGTTCAGGGAAGTGCCGCTCTCGCCGCGGTCCAACCTCATCCTGGATACCGATGCTGCCCGGGGAGCCGTGACCACATCGCCAGGCTCGCTGCGGACGGCGCCGGGGGCGACCGACATTCCCTCAGTCCTGACCCCGGTCACGAACCCGCTGGGCTACTCCGCGAACGTCAACATTCCGGACAACGACCAGGGCTTTGGCGTCCTCGGCGACTTCGCCACACGGGGCGTCAGCACGGTCACGCACGAACTCGGCCACATGCTGGGGCTGGGCCATGCGGGGCCCTACAATGAAGGCGTGGATGCCGCTAGTCAGTTCAATGCGTATGACAGCCAGCAATGGACGGTCATGTCATACATCACCGCCAATAATACTAATACGTCTTACTATGCGCAAAGCCCCATCCAGGGAAGCAACTGGGGTGAAGCGCACACGCCCATGATGCTCGATATCGAGGCGACGCAGCGCCTCTACGGTGCATCCAAGACCTCGACTTTCTCGAGCGGCCAGACTTACGGCTTCAATTCGAACATCTTCGGAACCTCGAAGTTATATTACGATTTTTCCTACAATGTAAATCCTGTCGTCACGATCTACAATGCCGGAGTCAGTAACACGCTGGACCTGTCCGGGTACGACACCGACGCGACCATCAACCTGAATGCCGGTGCCTTCAGCTCCGCCGGCGGCCTCGTCAACAACATCGGCATCGCCTACAACACACGGGTCGATACGGCGATCGGCGGTGCCGGCAACGACATCATCTATAGCAACGCCAACAGCAACCGGATCGACGGCGGCGCGGGCACCAACACGGTCGTCTTTGCCGGGGCGAAGACCGACTATGCCGTTGTCCGCACATCCGCGAACGCCGCAACCGTCACCGACAGGACGACGGGCGCCGTCAGCACTCTGACGAACGTGCAGGACATCACCTTCGCTCCGATCTGCTTCACGACCGGGACACGGATCCGAGTGGTCCGTGAAGATCATGAGATCGACGTCCCGGTGGAGATGCTGCGGGTCGGCGATGTGGCGGTGACCGCCACGGGCGGGCGTCGCGTGCTCCGCTGGATCGGTCATCGGACCCTTGTGCCGGCGGATTGCGCCATCCCCTCCGAAGCGTGGCCGGTCCAGGTACGGGCCGGCGCTTTCGGCACAGGGCGTTGCGGCCGCCCACTTCCGATCCGCGATCTCCGGCTGTCACCGGGCCACCCCGTTCTGGTCGGAGCCGATGCCGACAACGCGGGCGGCGTGCTCGTGCCGGTGATGTGCCTGATCAACGGCACCTCTATCGCCCGCACCGAGGTGGCGAGCGTCACCTACTGGCACGTCGAGCTCGACGCCCACGACATCCTGCTCGCCGAAGGCCTGCCCGCGGAAAGCTACATCGATCTCGGCACCCGCCCCTGGTTCGACGGGGCAACCGGCGCGCTGGTCAATCCTGATTTCATCGGGCGCGAGATGAGGGGCCGCTGCCGCCCGGTGGCGGTGGATGGCCCGGTCGTGGAGAGGGAGCGGATGCGACTCGCTGCCGTCTTCACCGTGACTTTGGATGCCCAGTGCGGCTGGGAGGGGACCGAGACCTGGATCACCCCGTAGGCTCCGCCCCTCGTTTCTCCCCGGGAACGGTGTCCGGCCCGCTGCAGCGGGCCGGCATGTCCTTGGGCGTGTAGGTCAGTGCCGCGGTAAGGTGTGCAGCCCGCGCAGGAAGAGGTCGACGTCCTCCCGCGTGTTGTAGAAGGCCAGCGAGGCGCGCACCGACTGATCGACGCCGAAGCGGCGCAGCGCCGGCAGGGCGCAGTGGTGGCCCGAGCGCACCGCGATCCCGAGGGAATCGAGGTGGTGGGCGACGGCCTCGTTGGTGAGGCCATCGACCGTGAAGGACATGACGCTCGCCTTGTTGAGCGCGGTGCCGATCAGGCGCAGGCCCTTCACGTCAGCCAAGCCTTCCTGCGCATATTCGAGCAGGTCGTGCTCGTAGGCCGCAATCGCTGGCAGGCCGACGCTCTCCAGGTAATCGAGCGCCGCACCGAGACCCACCGCGCCGGCGATGTCGGGCGTGCCCGCCTCGAACTTTTCCGGTGCGCCCTTGTAGACGGTCTTGGCGAAGGTGACGTCCTCGATCATGTGGCCGCCGCCCTGCCACGGCGGCATCGCCTCCAAGAGGTGCCGCTTCCCGTACAGGGCGCCGATGCCGGTCGGCCCGAACACCTT
>Ga0308157_10004307_pt1 | contig 19069 bp, 17 predicted proteins | sample PhyBR1_FD_201035 | JGI IMG/M metagenome (GOLD analysis project Ga0308157, IMG submission 201035) | Phyllosphere microbial communities from UC Gill Tract Community Farm, Albany, California, United States - DLSLB.R1 | ecosystem: Host-associated > Plants > Phyllosphere > Unclassified | place: USA...
GTCGACCAAATCATTAGTTGACATCTAAAGTCATGTTTAATAATCACTGCCTTACTGGATTAAACGAGTCAAGTTTAATTCTTGTTTTTTCCAGAGCAAGCCCGAAGGTTTCTCCTTCCAGCCAGCGCTGTCACTCCCCTCGGGATGGGGAGGATGTAACCTATTGAGAAATTTAACTTTCTCACCTCCGGCGGGGCGTGAGAATTTTGCTTTGTCCTTCAGGAGATACTAGGCAATGCGGGCAATAAATGGGGAACAGAAGCGGTCATTCTTGGCGAGCACCGGTCTCGCAGTCGTAATTCTGGCAATGGCGTCGAGTGCATACGCGCAGGAACAAACTGCAGCGACTGAAAGCAACGGCGTCGAGCTGAAACCTATTACTATCAAGAATACACGCGGAACAAAGGGATCGGTTTCGGATACACCTTTGGCAAACGTCACAACTGCTGACGAAATCCGCAAAAAAGACATCGATTCTGTCAACGATTTGAGCAACACGCTAGAGCCAGGTCTTGCTGTAAACACGACAACTGGCAGCGTAAATATTCGTGGCCTTCAGGATGATCGCGTACTGACGACCATTGACGGCATTCCAATTCCTTATCTAGATGCGGCGGTCCGCACTGATGTAAATGGCGGCGGAAGCGATGCATATGACATTTCCGCTCTCTCCGCATTTGACGTCTTATATGGCGCTGATGCCAGCCGCCTTGGTTCAGGGGCTATGGGTGGCGCAGTTGCGCTTAAGACATTGGAACCTGAAGATCTGCTCGCTCCCGGTAAGGCATTTGGCGGTCTCGTCAAGCTGACCTATGATGGCTCGGACAGAGCTTTCATCAGTTCTGGTGCTGTTGCACAAAAAATTCAGAACACGTCTGTTCTGTTTCAAGGCTCGTACAAGCGCGGCCATGAAATTCAGGGCACTGGAGACATCGGTGGATATGGTGCAGCACGCACCGAGGCCGATCCGAAAGATTATGATCGCAGCAATCTCATGTTCAAGCTGCGCCAGGAGCTCGAAGGTGGGCACACCATCGGCATAACGGCTGAACGCAATCGTTATGACTCTGATACCAATTTGAATTCTGATGCTGGGACGACCTACGACAATCGGAACTATAACCAAGGTCGCAAGAACGATCGTGATCGCGTATCGCTGGATTATCGTTATGAAAGCCAGAATGACGGCCTCGTAAACAATGCCTGGGCAACTGTCTACTGGCAGCGGATGACGCGCTCTTATGAGACAGATACAGTACGTCGCGGGTCGGTAGCTGGACCTTACAGCCGTAGCTATAAACTAGAGGATGAGCGTTACGGCACCAGCGGTTATGCAAACCTCGGGTTTGATACCGGTACATTGTCTCACTCGCTGACTATTGGCGGTGACTTCAGTATCGGAAAGAACACGCAATCTATGACCGGCGATGACGCTTGTATCCGTGGCACTGCTACGCCTTCTGATTTGCAGCGCGTCTGCCCATTCCTGCATATCAATCAGGCGGACACACCAGATGTGGATTCCTATCGTCTGGGCCTGTTTGCTGAAGACCGGATCGAAATCGGTGATACGCCTTTCGCAATCACTCCGGGCGTACGGTTTGACTGGTTCAAGTATGAACCAGATTCAATTAGCGGATATGCCAACAATTCAGACAGCCGTATTTCGCCAAAGCTTCGCTTCTCGTGGCAAGCCACATCAAATCTTGAGCTATTTGCGCAGATATCCACGACTTATAAAGCCCCGGAAGTTGATCAGCTTTATGTCACCTACCTGTCTGCCGGTTATGGCACGATCGGCAATCCTAACCTTAACCCTGAAAAGGGTTACGGCATTGATGTCGGCGCAAACTTTGGCGATCAGAATTCGGGCGGCAAGATCACGGCATTCGTGAACCGCTACAGTGATTTCATAGATACCGTGACCACCCGTACAGCCCAATTCCCATTGGGTCTGACCGAGTATCGTAACCTCGACAAGGCACGGATTGCCGGTATTGAAGTAAAAGCGCACCATAACTTCGTAAACGGCTTCAACGTGCATGGTACGTTGGCTTATGCGAAGGCTATGAACCTGGATGACAATATTCCATTGGCATCATCACAGCCCTTCAAGGGTGTGTTCGGTGTAGGCTACAATACTGAAACCTGGGGCGTTGACACCAGCGTTGTCGCAGCAGCCTACGTCAATCAGACCATTTCAACCCAAACCGGGACACAAACACGTCGTTTGCCAGGCTATGGTCTCGTCAATTTGACGGGTTGGTGGGAGCCAAAGCAACTGAACGGCACACGTCTCCAGGCTGGCGTCTACAACGTATTCGACAAGACCTATTACAACGCTATGAACGTCAACAGCTTAGCTAACGTGACTGAGCGTTACTCAGAAGCAGGCCGATACTTCAAAGTATCGCTAACGCAGAAGTTCTAACACTTTTCGGGAGGTTACGACCTCCCGAACACTGATCGTCGTGTCTACGAAGTCCACCCATCTCTGACCGCGGCTGTGGCCTTCATATCCCAAGATGCGGCGCGGCGAGTGCGGGCCCTACCACCGCACTCGCCGGAAAACCAACAGGACAAGGCAGAACATCTGTGCAATTGTTCTGTAAAATTTTTTAGCCAGTCCATCTTTGTAAAGAAAAGGATCAGCAATGTTCATCGCAATGAATCGCTTTAAGGTTCTCGTCGGCAATGAAGCCGATTTCGAGACCGTTTGGAGAAACCGCGATTCCCAGCTCTCCGAGCTTCCGGGCTTTGAAAGCTTCAATCTGCTGCGTGGCGCGACCAATGAAGAAGAAGGCTATACGCTCTATTCTTCCCACACTGTCTGGCGCACACGTGATGATTTCGTCTTCTGGACAAAGTCCGAACAATTCCGCAATGCTCACCGCAACGCAGGCAACAATAAGCCGCTCTATGCGGGGCCACCACAGTTCGAGGGATTCGAGGCCGTTGAAGGCGTTTGAACCACTCTCACGTGATGTTTTCCACATCGTGCGGCGAAATAGCGCATAAGTTTGAAGCAGGGCAATAACCGCCCTGTTTTACCCATGTAAAAGTCTAATTAACGTTTAAAGATGGGTGCTTAACTCATATTTAGAATAATTCTAAGTTGTTGATTTTTAGAACGTTTCAAAAACATAAAATTTGACAGAACCACTCCTCCCCCGCCATAACCTGACTTAAATTGGTGGGTTTTAAAGACTTGCCTAAGTCTACCTTTGATGTTCGGGCCTTTAACCCCTGCGATTGGAGGAACCTTTGTTCGGTTCAACACGGAATTTTGCCAATACTGAAGTAAAAATGGATGCGACACGCTATATTTTTAACGATGAAAATAGCAACGAACAAGGTGTGTCACTCCGCATTGTGAACTTTATACAATCACAGCGCATTGCAGATGCTGGAGTTTACTTTTCATGCTAGTCTGCAGCTGTAACGTTATTACCGAAAAAGATATTGAGATCGTCGTCACACAGCTTCTCGATGAAGACTGCTGGCGATTAATTGTTCCTGGTACCGTCTATAACGCCATGTCCAAGAGCGGTCGCTGCTGTGGCTGCTTCCCAAACGTCGTAGAAACGATCATAAGGGTGACCGAAGAATACCATCTTCGTCACAACCAAATGGACGAAAACGTGGTCCTGTTCATGGATCGTGTGCGTTCTCTACGAGACAAATTCGGGAGTTCATGGAATGAAAGGCGAACCAAAGGTCATCGAGCGGCTTAACGAGGCACTGTTTCTCGAACTTGGCGCAGTAAACCAGTACTGGTTGCACTATCGTCTGCTCAACGACTGGGGTTTCACGCGTCTTGCTAAGAAAGAACGTGAAGAATCCATCGAAGAAATGCAGCATGCGGACAAGCTGATCGACCGGATCATCTTCCTTGAAGGCCATCCGAACCTGCAGCAGGTTGCGCCACTGCGCATCGGTCAGAACGTCAAGGAAGTTTTGGAATGCGATCTTAAGGGCGAATACGACGCTCGCGCATCCTACAAGAAGTCCCGCGAAATCTGCGATGAACTCGGTGACTATGTTTCCAAGCAGCTTTTTGACGAGCTTCTGGCAGATGAAGAAGGTCACATTGACTTCCTCGAAACCCAGCTCGATCTGCTCGCCAAGATTGGCGAAGAACGTTACGGCATGCTCAACGCAGCACCTGCCGACGCAGCCGAATAAGTTCGGTTGAGCGAAACTTTAAGCCGGGGCTTTGCTCCGGCTTTTTATTTGTTTTGGCCTTCGTAACGGTATGCGAACGCATAAGTTTGTTTTTTCAGAATCCAAGCCTGTGGAAATTTCCAATGATCGATTCCACCATATCCATTCGCAAAGCCATTGACGCTGATCTTACGGCAATTGTAGCCATGCTTGCGGATGACGCTCTGGGGGCCACTCGCGAGGACAACAGCAGTCCGCTGAACCGATGCTACACGGATGCGTTTAAAGCCATAGATGGCGACCCCAACCAATTACTCGTCGTCGTCGAGCATGGTGGAAAAATAATCGGCTGCTTACAGCTCAGCTTCATCCCGGGGCTATCGCGCAAAGGCATGTGGCGCGGGCAAATCGAAAATGTGCGCATCGCCAGTGACACACGTGGCGGCGGCATCGGTAGGCAAATGATTGAATGGGCAATTGAACAATGTCGCGAACACGACTGCGGTCTGGTACAACTTACGACCGATAAATCTCGTTCCGATGCTATACGTTTCTACAAGTCGCTCGGCTTCGTTGACAGTCATGAAGGTATGAAATTGTCGCTTTAGGGCACAAGTCCTATTGGAGTAAAACGGGGATCGCACTGCGTTCAAAAAAACAAAAAAGGGCGCTTGAAGCGCCCTTTTCTTTGTTTAAATGCGTCACAGCTTATTGCGGCAGCTTGTCGTCAACGCCAGCAACGTAGAAGTTCAGACCGAGCAAGGTCTTGTCGTCAGCCTGTTCGCCTTCCTTGAGCCACTCGGAGCCGTCCTGCTTCTTGATCGGGCCAGTGAACGGCTTAAGTTCACCCGACTTGATCTTGGCTTCAGTTTCTTCAGCCATTTTCTTAACGTCATCAGGCATGTTGGTGTAAGGCGCCATCTTCACGAGGCCTTCCTTCATGCCCCACCAGATGTTCTGAGTCTTCCACGAACCGTCAAGAACTGCCTTGGCACGGTCGATATAGTATGGGCCCCAATCATCAACGATTGCCGTAAGCTGGGTTTCAGGACCGAACTTAATCATGTCCGAAGCCTGACCGAATGCCTTGATGCCGCGCTCATGCGCAACCTGGATCGGTGCGGTCGAATCGGTATGCTGGGTGAGAATGTCTACACCCTGATCGACGAGAGCTTTAGCAGCATCCGCTTCCTTGCCCGGATCAAACCAGGAATTGACCCAGATGACCTTGACCTTGAAGTCTGGATTGACCGACTGTGCGCCGAGCATGAATGCATTGATGCCCTGTACGACTTCCGGCACAGGGACCGACGCGATGTAGCCTGCAACGCCCTTGGTCGACAGCTTGGCAGCAATCTGGCCCTGTACATAGCGTCCTTCATAGAAGCGCGCATTGTATGCCGACATGTTGTCTGCAGTCTTGTAGCCGGTTGCGTGCTCAAACTTCACATCCGGGAACTTGGCCGCCACTTTGAGTGTCGGGTCCATGTAACCGAAAGAGGTTGTGAAGATCAACTTATTGCCTGCACGCGCCAGACGCTCAATCGAGCGTTCAGCATCCGCGCCTTCGGGCACCTTTTCGAGGAAAGTCGTCTCGACCTTGTCACCGAGAGCTTCGATCATCTCCTTACGGGCAACGTCGTGCTGGTATGTCCAGCCGAAATCACCTGGAGGCCCGATATAGATGAAGCCGATCTTCAGCTTGTCTTCTGCATGTGCCGCCCCACCAAGCATAAAGCTGGCCGCGGTGGCGATTGCCAACAACGTCTTTTTCATGTTCCCTGCGCTCCTTTTTCACCCTCAAAATATAACAGCACCCCGTGGGAGCCGGACTGCCGTTCAAAACTGTTACCTGTCTGGCACGAAAGACTTGCCGAGCGATGCAGGCGTGTTCATCATCGTCAAACGCCTGTTGCGTGAGATGATAACCAGAACCACGATGGTCGCGATATAAGGCAAGGCCGACAAAAACTGCGATGGCAGGCCGAAACCAAGCGCTTGCGCGTGCAACTGGCCAATTGTGACTGCACCAAACAAATAAGCGCCGATCAGCACGCGCCACGGACGCCATGAGGCGAACACAACAAGCGCGAGCGCTATCCAGCCGCGTCCTGCCGACATGTTCTCAACCCATTGCGGCACATAAACGAGCGAAAGCTGCGCCCCGGCAAGCCCAGCGCAAGCACCACCAAACAACACAGCAAGATAACGGGTGCGTACCACATGCACGCCGAGCGAATGGGCCGAGCCATGACTGTCACCAATGGCACGCAATTGCAGACCCGCACGCGTGCGGAACAGAAACCACGTCACCCCAACAACCAGCAGAATGGAGATATAAAAGATCGGGTCCTGCCCGAACAGGAAACGGCCGACATAAGGAATATCGCTAAGATATGGAATGCTGATTGCATTAAGCCGCACACCCGGCATACCGACAAAGCTTTCGCCAAGCATTGCTGAAGCGCCAATCCCAAGAATGGTCAACGCCAGACCGGTCGCAACCTGATTGGTTACAAGAGTCAGCGTCAGAAAAGCAAAAATGCCTGAAAAGAGACTGCCTACAAAGATAGCAGCCAACATGCCAAGCCAGGCCGAGCCTGTGTATTGTGCGGCGGCAAAGCCCGAAACCGCACCCATCAGCATCATGCCTTCGACGCCAAGATTCAGCACACCAGCGCGCTCGACGACAAGTTCACCAATTGCTGCGATCAATAGGGGGGTTGCCGCGGTTGCAATGGTGAGAAGAATTGCCTGTGTCAGGTCCATTGATCACACCTTCCCTGCTGAACGGCCCGCTACAAAGCGGATGCGATAATGGATGAGCGTGTCGCAGGCGAGTACGAAGAACAGGATCATACCTTGAAACACACGGGCCGATTTTTCTGATATGCCAATGGCGACCTGTGCGGCCTCGCCGCCCAGATAAGACAGTGCAAGCACAAAGCCTGCGGCTATGGCACCCAGAGGATTAAGGCGGCCAAGGAACGCAACAATGATCGCCGTAAAGCCGTAACCAGGTGAAATCACGGGACGAAGCTGGCCGATGGCACCAGATGTTTCCGCCATACCGGCAAGGCCCGCTAGCGCACCTGAAACAGCAAAGACAAAGAAGACCAGCTTGCCAGAGCTGAAGCCAGCAAACCGCCCCGCCCTTGGGCTTTGTCCGATGACCTTGACCTCAAAGCCTTTTAGCGTTTTGGCGAGAAGAAACCACACTGCCACAGCAGCAAGGATTGCAAAGATGAAGCCCCAATGAGCGCGACCTGATGCGCTCCAGATTTCCGGCAAAACGGCACTCGGATTGAATTGGCGTGTTTCCGGGAAGTTGTAGCCATCAGGATTGCGCCAGGGTCCGCGCACCAGCCAGTCAAGGAACAACTGCGCGACATAAACCAGCATGAGGCTCGTCAGAATTTCATTGGTGTTGAAACGAACTTTGAGCAGCGCCGGAATGGATGCATATGCGGCGCCACCTGCCATACCCATCAGCATCATAAGCGGAAGAACGATCCAAAGCTGCAATTCTGGAAACATGACTGGCAGAATGGAGCCGGTGATCGCACCTATAATGAACTGACCTTCGGCGCCAATATTCCAGTTATTGGAAAGGAAGCACACGCAAAGGCCAACAGCAATCAAGATAAGTGGCGTCGCCTTGACCAGCAACTCATGCCACGACCAAACATCAAGCAACGGCTCGACAAAGAAGACGTAAAGCGCCTGAAACGGGTCTTTTCCCATCATTGCAAAGGCAAGTCCGCCAAAGACCATCGTGAGCGCCAGCGCCAGCAAAGGCGATACTGCGCTAAAGATTTTTGAAGGCTGAGGCCGTTTGACCAGTTCTATACGCATTATGCTGCCCCTGCCTGATCCGCGCCGGAAACACCGCCCATCAGAAGGCCGATCTTTTCCAACGTCACTTCGGCGATGGGCATGGGATAAGAAAGCGCGCCATGATTCATGACTGCAATATGATCGCTGATTTCGAGCAGTTCATCGAGATCCTGACTAATGACGAGAACAGCAGAGCCGGAACGTGCCAGATCGAGCAGTGCCTGACGGATATGCGCAGCAGCTCCGGCATCCACGCCCCATGTCGGCTGGTTCACAACCATGACAGATGGAGCGCGATCGAGTTCACGACCGATGATGAACTTCTGGAGATTCCCACCAGACAGTGCAGAAGCCGGTGGGTTTTCAGCGCTCTTGCGAACATCCATCGTTTCGATAATACGCTTTGCAGCGGAACGCAGCGCGCTTTCGGCAATCAGCTTTAGTTTACCACCGCGCAAAAACGCTTTCGCGTCAGTCTTATAGCGCGACAGGAAGAGATTATCCGTCAACGGCAGGGATGGCACAGCACCGTGGCCAAGTCGTTCTTCGGGGACAAAGGCCGCACCCATCAAACGTCTTTCGCTGATGCCGAGTTTACCTGCATCTTTGCCCCGAATACGCACGGCTGAAGCTGACGATTGAAGAAACTCGCCGGATACAGCTTCAAAAAACTCGCCTTGCCCGTTGCCCGCCACACCCGCGATACCGACCACTTCACCTGCTTTTACCGAAAGCGAGATATTGTCGAGAGCGGTCGAAAAGGGGCCGCGCGGTGCCTGAGACAAGTTTTTGATTTCAAACAACGGAGTAACCGTGGCTTCAACGACATCAATCGGTTTGCGGGCTACGACCTTGATGTCATTGCCGACCATCATGCGTGCAAGCGACGCCGCAGTTTGCTCTCGCGGGTCGCAATGAGCGACCACCTTGCCATGACGAAGCACGGTTGCGCGATCACAAAGCCGCTTCACCTCTTCCAGCCGATGGCTAATATAAAGGATCGATTTGCCTTCTGATTTCAGGCGCTCCAGCGTCTCAAACAGCCGATCAGCTTCCTGCGGCGTCAAGACTGAGGTCGGCTCATCGAGAATGATCAGATCCGGCTCTTGCAGGAGACAGCGCACAATCTCGATACGCTGGCGCTCACCCACCGACAGATCACCAACATGAGCCTGCGGATCAATAGGCAGGCCATATGCTTTTCCGATCTCGCGCGCACGTTTCGCCACTTCGGAAAGCGGCAGTACCCCGTCAAGAGACAATGCGATATTCTCGGCAGCAGTCAGCGAGTCAAACAGGGAGAAATGCTGGAAAACCATACCGATGCCCAGCTTTCTTGCCGTGGCGGGTTGGATAATCGCCACGCGTTCTCCCTTCCAGACGATTTCGCCCTCCAGCGGCTGTAGTGCACCGAATAGCATTTTAACGAAGGTGGATTTCCCAGCGCCATTTTCGCCCAGAAGCGCGTGAATTTCCCCCTCTGCAATGACGAGATCTATCGCGTCGCAGGCTCTGAGTTGACCAAATACTTTTGTGAGCCGGCGGACATCTAAAAGAGGCCGGTCGGATAAAGACGCTGACATTGTTCCCCGAGGTTATTTTTTTAAGACCTTATCCAGCAAGACCGCAATTGAAAAGCCAAAAAGAAATCGGCGGAGGACATATGCACACCGCCGATATTGCCGAAGCACAATTCGTTATCCTTATGGGAGCAGAATACTCGCGCCCGTCGTCTTGCGCGCTTCCAAACCTTCATGCGCTTTACGCACATCTTTGAGCGCGTAAGACTGATTGATTTCAATCTTAACTGCACCGCTTGCTACAACGTCGAAGAGATCGTTTGCGGTTCTCTCCAGATCAGGGCGCTTCGCCACATAGTTGAACAATGTAGGACGGGTCGCAAAAAGCGACCCCTTCTGCGCAAGAATGTTCAAATCAAATGGCGGGATTGTTCCAGAAGACTGGCCGAAGCAGGCAAACATGCCAAGCGGCTTCAACACGTCGAGCGAGCCCATATAGGTGTCGCGCCCAACCGAGTCATAGACGACGTCCACACCTTCGCCGCCGGTCAGTTCCTTGACGCGTTCGACGAAGTTTTCCGTGCGATAGTTGATCATATGGTCATAGCCGTGAGCCTTGGCAAGCGCGACTTTGTCTTCTGAACCTGCCGTTCCGATGACAGTCGCACCAAGATGCTTGGCCCACTGGCCTGCAATAAGCCCAACGCCGCCTGCAGCCGCATGAAACAGGATCGTGTGGCCGGGTTTGACGACGAAGGTCTGACGCAGAAGGTATTGCGCAGTCATGCCCTTGAGCATCATCGCAGCGGCCGACTTCAGCTCAATCGTTTCCGGCACTTTCAGCAAACGATCAGCTGGAAGAATGCGCTCATCGGCATAAGAACCTGGTGTCGCCGCATAGGCAACGCGATCACCAACCTTGATACTATCGACGCCAGAACCCACAGCAACGACAGTGCCTGCGCCTTCATTACCGGGGATGAACGGCATCTGAGCGGCCTTGTAAAGCCCAGTCCGAAAATAGACATCGATGAAATTCAGGCCAATCGCCTCGTGGCGCACTTTCGCCTCACCCGGACCCGGCGCACCAATTTCAATCTGTTCATATTGCAGAACGTCAGGACCACCAGTCTGATGGACGCGAATTGCATTGATCACGATGCTTCTCCAGTCGTTGTTTTCCTATAACCTCGTGCGCCGCTTGGTCGCTACACAACGACGCTCTAAACTATTGAACCTACGCATCGTGCTTTCCAAAAATCGATTCCGATTTTTGGGCCGATGCTGTAGCAGCCGCAGCCTCAGCGGCAATCACTGCAGCCGTCCGACCAAGATTGGGGAAGAATTGCATGATGGCACCGATGAAGTAGATATAAAGCCCGGTCACTGTGATACCGACACGGACCCAGAGCGGCGCATCAAGCATGTAATACAGACCTGCCGCACCGAAAGCACACCACAGAAGGAAGACAGTCAGGTTCAATGGGCGTAGACGCACCACGCGCACCGGATGCAGGAAGCTGATGGGCAGGAATGAGAGGATCGCTGAAGCAACGACGATGGCAAAGGCTTCCCACTCGCCGGGCCTGACGATGAAGAGCGTGAACACCACCATATTCCAGACAACCGGGAACCCTTTGAAGAAGTTCTCTTTCGTCTTCATACCCGTGTCGGCGTAATAAATAGCACTCGAAACTACAATAATTGCGCCAGATATGAAGGACAGGTTCGTCCCCATAAAACCGCTTTGGTAAAGCGCGAAGGCCGGTATCAGAACGTAAGTCACATAGTCGATGATGTTGTCGAGCAACTCACCAGACCAGTTGGGCAGCACATATTTGACTTCGAGCTTGCGAGCGATCGGACCATCAATGCCATCAACGAACAGAGCCAGACCCAACCACCACCACATTGCAGTGTAGCGGCCATCACTCGCTGCAACAATTGACAGAAACGCCAGAAACGAGCCTGATGCTGTGAGAAGATGAACAGAAAATGCCTTGGCCTGAGGCGCGGTCACCTTCTTCGCTTTTAATTTTCCGGTCAGTCTGGTTTTCACGCCGTTCGCCATTTCTCTTGAAGGCTACCCTCAATCTTCCAGCATTCATCCTGCCGGGTGCGGGTTAGCCAATATGACTCTGAGGCTTCAAGCCAAAAAGCCGTGATCTTGCGTAAAGCTTTCCCCGAATAAGGTGAAAAGAGCAAGTAAGTCATGAGACAAAACCGCCCTCATTCCACCAAAGATTAGGTTTTAATTAACGCGACATTGGCCTTTTCAGCCTATTTGCGGTTAAGTGGGGCTGAAACAGAACGAATAAGAATCGCTTTCGGCCAGCATTTTGGCGAAGGATAGAATACGATGAATGACGTGGTTGTCGAGAAGCCCCTTACCGAGATCGTCATCAGTGGCGGTGGACCAGCCGGGATGATGGCAGCACTTGCTTTGAGCGCAAAAGGCTATCGGACAGCATTGCTCGGCCCCGAAACCGACAAGAGCGACCGCCGCACGACCGCACTCATGATGCCTGCAATTCGCTTTCTCGATGAGATTGGCGTTTGGAACGACATTGCTCCGGAAGCAGCCCCTCTCGCCTCCATGCGCATTGTTGATGCAACGCGTCGCCTCATTCGCAGCCCAGCTGTTACATTTCGTGCCGGCGAGATCGACGAAGTTGCTTTCGGCTACAATATTCCAAACGCAGCACTCAATCAGAAGCTTGCGGAAGCGGTTGAGAAAAACAGAGCGATTGAACGCATCACGCTTCCGGCAATCGAATATCGCAACAACGACGACCACGTGACAATCACGCTTGCAGGCGGCGATACGCTCCATACGCGCCTTGTTGTTGCCGCCGATGGCCGCAACTCAGCGGCACGAGAGGCTGCAGGCATTCGCACGCGCCGCTGGAGCTATCCGCAAACAGCTGTCGTGCTTTCGTTCAGTCATACGGTCGATCATGAAAACATCTCGACCGAATTTCACACCGAGGAAGGCCCATTCACACAGGTTCCGCTTAAGGGTAAACGATCCAGCCTCGTCTGGGTGGTTAATCCAGGGCGTGCAGAAACGCTGCTCGCACTTGGTGATGAAGCACTGGGGCAGCGCATCGAAGAAATGATGCAGTCCATGCTGGGCAAGGTCACTCTGGACGTCCGTCCGCAGGCATGGCCACTGTCTGGTCTGGTTCCGCATGCTTTTGCTGCCAAGCGCACTGTGCTGATAGGCGAAGCTGCTCACGTGTTTCCGCCAATCGGTGCGCAAGGCCTTAATCTTGGGACGCGCGATGTGGAAACGCTTGTGAAGGCCATCGCGAGTGATCCGTCAGATCCGGGTTCTGATCGTGTCATGCGCGCTTATGATCGTGGTCGTCGCCCAGACATTCTGGCCCGCACAGGGTCGGTTGATGCGCTGAATCGGTCGCTCCTGTCACCAATGCTGCCAGCACAGATTGCACGCGGCGTGGGACTTGAAATGCTGCGTTCTTTTGCACCACTCAGAGCATTCTTCATGCGCGAGGGTTTGCGTCCCGGCAGTGGTTTTTCGCAGTTTATGCCCAAGCTTCCAAGCTTGAGCGAACGCGGGAAAACCTCACCAAAGCAATAAAACGCCCCAATAAACGAACCTGAAACCTCCCGCAGCTTTATTTCGGCGCGCGGTGAACTACATATGTCTTATGAGTATGGCACAGATAAAACACGCTAAGTTTCAGATCGGACAGGTGGTCAAGCATCGGCTGTTTCCGTTCCGCGGAATCATTTTCGATGTCGATCCGGAATTCGCCAATACGGAAGAATGGTATGAATCCATTCCCGAAGAAGGGCGTCCGCGTCGTGATCAGCCATTCTACCATTTACTGGCTGAGAATTCAGATTCGGAATATGTGGCCTATGTTTCGGAACAGAATCTTGTCCCAGATCTCAGCGATGAGCCACTGCGCCATCCACAGCTCAACGACATGTTTGAGCGTTTGGAAAACGGATCATATCGCGTAAAACTGCACGCAAACTGAACTTTGCTGGTTGTTTCTGATTAGAAGGCACAACAAAAAGGGCGCTTTGAAGCGCCCTTTCATTTTCATGACATCAGAACAGCTTAGTTAGCTGCACCCTTTGCCTTGGCCTGTTCAGCCTTCATCTTTTCTTCGAATTCCTTCTGGCGCTTTGCAACAGCGTCCTGAAGTTCCTTCTGACGTTCTTCAAGTTCAGACTGCCTCAGGCCTGGACCCGTAAGAGCGGCTGAGAAGCCGGTCAGTGCGACTGGAATCGGATTCTGCTTGTTCTGGTAGTTGACCGAAGTCAGAGTTACCTTGCTGCCCTTCTTGAGAGCATTGATCAGATCGTCGGAAAGCGGAGCTTCCGCAATGCAGCGATCTGGGAAGCAGATGCCGTATTCAAGCTTGGTTGGCTTGTTGTTGTCGATCTGCAAACCAACGCCAGCCGGGATCAAGCGACCAATCGGAACAGTGACCTGAAAAATCTTACGATTGATCTTGCCCTTGATTTCGATGAGGTTGACAGCGGTTAGCAGCTGGCCGGAGTCAGCAGTGATAATGTTCTGCGTATTGCAGATATCGTTATCTTCCTGCTTCGAGCAATCCTTGAACCAGCCCTGTGGTGGCTGCTGCTGTGCGGCTGCAGGTATCGTCGCAGAGGCAAGCAGGGCGAACGCGCCAGCAAATGCAGATGCGGCAGCGATTGTCTTCGTGCTGGTCATGATCAACAGTTTCCTTTCAAGGCTTTGATCTTCCGTCTCTGGTTTGAGTCAGCGATAGACCGTCACTGATTTGAAAATGCGGCAACAGCGTGACCTCCGGGACTTATCGTCCCAATCCGAGGGCCGTGTTACAACGAGTTCAGCTCCGAATCCAGATGGTTGACGGCATTCAGATAGCAAAATACGCCATATTTTTTGTTTTAATCTGCACTGTCGCGCGCCAGACACGCTCTTAATCCGCACAAACGCGAGGTTCATGCTAATTTCGCCACACGAATCGATACTAAACTCACACTTATTTACAGTGGACCTATTAAGTTGAACGGGGATGCGAGAAAGTTGACTGGATTGTTTGCTCTTTTCCGCAACGCAGCTTTAGCAAGCCTGCTCGGCTTCTTTGCGAACATTGCTCCAGCATGGGCAGAAGATAACGCATCGCCAGACTATGCGCTTTCAATGCATGGTGACGTGGCCCTACCCGCTGACTTTACGCATTTTCCTTATGCGAACCCGGATGCGCCCAAAGGCGGCGCACTTAAAATGGGTGTCGTCGGCACATTTGATAGTCTCAATCCGTTCGTGCTCAAAAGCATGCGTACGACCGCCCGCGGTCTGTTTAATGATGCCGATTTTGGCAACATGCTTTATGAAACGCTCATGCAGCGCTCACGGGACGAGCCGTTCACCCTCTACGGATTGCTTGCGGAAAAAGTTGCGGTCGATCCAGAACGCAAATGGGTGGAATTTACGCTTAATCCAAAAGCAAAGTGGTCCGATGGCGAACCTGTTACAGTGGATGATGTCCTCTTCACTTATGATATTCTGACTGAAAAGGGGCGCCCCCCATACAACAACCGCATGAGCCGGATTGAAAAAATCGAGAAGACCGGTGAACGCTCCGTACGCTTTGTCTTCAATGACAAGTCAGACCGCGAATTTCCTTTGCTAATTGCCGCAACCATGCCCGTGCTTCCCAAGCATGCAATTGATCCTGCAACTTTCGGCAATTCGACGCTGAAGGCACCTCTTGGAAGTGGGCCCTATATCGTGTCAAGCGTTCAGCCGGGTCAACGGATCATCTATAAGCTGAACCCCGACTACTGGGGCAAAGGGCTGCCTACCCGACGCGGATTCGATAATTTTGAAACTCTGAGTATCGAATATTATCGCAACGAAACCGCCTTGTTTGAGTCCTTTAAGAAAGGGCTGCTTGATGTTTTTCTTGAAGGCAACCCTACACGCTGGGAAAAATCCTATAATTTCCCAGCCGTGACACAGGGAAAGGTCATCAAAGAAAACTTCGAAAAAGGCACACCGGCAAACACGCTGGGATTTGTCTTTAACACGCGTCGTCCGATTTTCGAAGATCGCCGCGTGAGACAGGCGCTTGGACTGCTATTTGATTTTGAATGGGCCAATCGGAATCTCTTTGCTGGCCAATACAACCGCTTACAAAGTTTCTGGGAAGGCTCTGAGCTATCATCCGTGGGCAAGCCCGCAAGCGCGCGCGAACGTGAACTGCTGGCGCCGTTTCCAGATGTGGTTCGCAAGGACGTTCTGGACGGAACTTGGCATCCTTCGATCACAGATGGAAGTGGCCATGATCGTGGGCCGGCGAAGACAGCTTATGAGCTTCTGATTGAAGCAGGCTTCTCTTTCGAGCACGGTAAAGCCATCGATCCATCCGGCAAGCCTTTACAGTTTGAAATCATGACACGCTCGCCAGATGAGGAAAAAGTAGCACTTGCCTATAAGCGCAATCTTGGACGCCTTGGTATCGATGCGGAAATTCGTAGCGCTGACGATGCACAATATCAGCAGCGCCTGCAGACCTTTGATTATGACATGATCCTCGGCGCTTTGACCGGCTCGCTATCACCCGGCAACGAACAATGGCAGCGTTGGGGTTCTGCATCACGCGAAGCCCAGGGAAGCTTCAATTATCCTGGCGTTGCTGATCCGGCGGTGGATGCCATGATCGAAGCAATGCTTGCAGCACGCAAACGTGACGATTTCGTCAGTGCTGTGCGTGCCCTCGACCGCATTCTCATATCCGGCGACTACTATATCCCACTCTATTATCTGCCTTATCAGTGGGTTGCGCGTTGGGACAGGATCGGGCATCCAGAGAAGACATCGCTCTATGGCTATCAGCTTCCTACATGGTGGCAGGTTGCTCAATAGCTTGAGTTGATAAGGCCGTAATTCACCCTACATTTTAGCACTATAGAGATAAGCGAACAGGAGAACACATCTCCTGTTCGTCAAACGGAGCACCTTTATGACAGCAAGAAAAATCACCATCGATGTTGTTTCAGATGTCGTCTGCCCATGGTGCTTCCTTGGTCGTAAAAGACTTGAACAGGCCCTTGCGCTGGCGCCTGAGGTCGACGCCGAGGTCCGCTGGCGCCCCTATCAGCTCGACCCTTCTTTGCCAGCACAAGGCAAGGATCGTCAGGCCTATATGCGCGAAAAATTCGGCACCGGCTCGAAGATTGACGACATCCACAAGCAGCTGACCGAGCTTGGCGAAGAGAATGATATCGTCTTCGATTTCGAGGCCATTACGCGCGCGCCGAACACGCTTGATGCACATCGCCTGATCCATTGGGCAGCACAAGCTGGTCCCGGCAAGCAGGATAAGCTCGTCGGCACCCTGTTCTCGCTCTATTTTGAGCAGGGACAGGATATCGGCGACCATGATGTGCTCGTTGATGCTGCTGCCAGCATCGGCATGGAAGCGCCGATTGTCGCCCGGCTTCTGCAAACTGATGCCGACAAGGCCACGATCCGTGAGGAAATCGACACCGCCAATCGCATTGGTGTGCACGGCGTGCCGTGCTTCATTATCGATCAGAAATATGCAGTTATGGGCGCTCAGTCAGCCGCTGTTCTCGCGGATGCCATTCAGCAGACAGCTGAAGGCTTTGAACCGGGTATTGCCGAAGATCGCTGAAGGCAAAGCTATAAAAAAGCCCGCGCTCCATCTGGACGCGCGGGCTTTTTCTTTGAATAATTGAGTGCCTACATGCTCTGATCGGACACGCGAACCAGAGTCCAGCATGGCTGCTTGGCAAATTCATATTCCATATATTCGCCGCCGTCCGTGCCCTTGATGACAACGATCTTATTGCCATTGGCACCATCTTTGTATTCGGCCTGCAGCTTCTGGCGCTCCAGCGTCGCCATATCTGGCATCACAGGCCATTCAACGTCAGCGAGTGGAACTTCCTTGCTTGTCTTTTTTGGCTCCGGATCAGCTTCCATGTCGAGGCCTTCAAAGATGACTGTCTTTGCGGTCTGAGCTTCCTGAATCACAATGTTATGGCTGAAACGCGTGACAAAATTCTCGATACCTTCAACCTTGCAGTTGAGTGTGGTCAGAGCAAAAGCCGATTGAGAAGCCAACACAAGTGCACCCACAGTGCAGGAAATGCGCAAAGCATTCTTAAGCATCAAAGTTCTCTCCGTTTTAAAATCTCGGGACCAACAGGCGGCTCCGAACCCTCAATGTTTAATCCCCGTGTGCCTCAGCCACCAGTAGCAATTTTTGCGAGCTGAGTCATGATAACTGCCGAGCCGTTGAGTCGCTTCTCCGGTGTTGCCCAATCGCGGATGAAAACAATACTCTGATCTGGCCTGATCTTGGCCATAGAACCCTGTTCCCCGATCATTTTCACAAGCCCGACCGGATTTGCAAACGTGGCGTTGCGGAACTGGATAACCACGCCTTTCGGACCGGCATCGAGCTTTTCGACATTGGCGCGGCGACACAGCGCCTTTATATAGACGATCTTGAGCAGATGCTGCACTTCTTCCGGCATAGGGCCGAAGCGGTCGATCAGTTCTGCACCGAAGGCATCTATATCCTGCGGCTCTGCCAGGTCGGCCAGACGACGATAAAGCCCTAGACGCAATTGCAGATCCGGCACATAAGCTTCCGGGATCATGACAGCCGTACCAATCGCAATCTGCGGCGACCACTGGCTGTCTTCGACCTCAATCGTGCCCTTGAGCGTAGCAACTGCCTCTTCCAGCATCTGCTGATACAATTCGAAGCCAACTTCCTTGATATGGCCTGACTGTTCTTCGCCGAGCAGATTACCCGCGCCTCGAATATCCATGTCGTGACTTGCTAGCTGGAAGCCTGCGCCCAAGGTATCAAGTGATTGCAAGACTTTCAGACGACGCTCGGCAGTAGCCGTCAATGTGCGTCCGGCAGGGAGCGTAAAGAGCGCAAAAGCACGCTGCTTGGAGCGTCCAACACGTCCGCGCAACTGATAAAGCTGCGACAAACCGAACATATCGGCACGATGCACAATCATCGTATTGGCCGTCGGAATATCGAGGCCCGATTCCACGATGGTTGTGGATAGAAGGACATCATATTGCCCGTCATAGAAGGCATTCATAATGTCATCAAGCATGCCCGGGGCCATCTGACCATGAGCCACGGCAACTTTCAGCTCGGGAACATGTTCCTTGAGGAACTCCTCAATTTCCGTGAGATCGGCAATGCGTGGACAAACATAGAAGCTCTGACCACCACGATAACGTTCGCGCAGCAATGTTTCGCGGATCACCAGCGGATCGAAAGGCGAAACGAAAGTGCGCACCGCCATACGATCCACCGGCGGGGTGGTGATGAGCGAAAGTTCACGCACGCCCGTCAAAGCGAGCTGCAATGTGCGCGGGATCGGCGTTGCTGAAAGCGTCAGCACATGAATGTCTGACTTCAGCTCCTTCAGCCGTTCCTTGTGCTTCACACCAAAATGCTGCTCCTCATCGATAATGAGCAGGCCAAGATTTTTGATCTTAATCGAATTACCAAGAA
>Ga0308157_10004309_pt1 | contig 19067 bp, 20 predicted proteins | sample PhyBR1_FD_201035 | JGI IMG/M metagenome (GOLD analysis project Ga0308157, IMG submission 201035) | Phyllosphere microbial communities from UC Gill Tract Community Farm, Albany, California, United States - DLSLB.R1 | ecosystem: Host-associated > Plants > Phyllosphere > Unclassified | place: USA...
GGCCGCGCCGGTCAGATTGTTGTTGATCAGGGCGGTGGCCACCCCGACCTTGGAGAAGCCGAACCAGGCCGCGACGTATTCCACGCGGTTGTGCATCACCAGGGCGATGACGTCGCTGCGCTTCAGGTTGCGGCTCTTGGCCCAGTTGGCGTAGCGGTTCGCCAGGGCCTCGAACTCGCGATAGGTCAGCTTGCGGGTCTCGTCCTCGACGGCGATGTTGGGGCCGAACTTGTCGACCGCCTCCTCGATGTCGTCACAGGCCAGCACGTCGCTGTCGAGGGTGATGGGCTTGATGCGCTTCAGAAGCCGGAACAGCCCGCTCGCGAACTTGATGTCACGCCGGATGTTTGCCGCCAGTCCCATGGGTGCGCCGCCTCTTCCCGAATTTGCCCTTGCCACGGTGATGGACGGCGAGGGGCGGCGGGTCAACCGGCGGCGGGGACGCAGGCCGGGTCATTCTGAAAAAAGACAAGCTTTCGCGTGCTTTTCAATGACGTAAGGTCAAGTCGAAGGCCGACGCAACGTCAACCTGATGCTGGGATGACGGCGGCGTTCACACTGGGTCGTCTACAGAGGAAATCAGACGAACGTCGTCATGACTGATGACGCCGCCGCCGCATCTCAGCGCGCGGGGGGCGCCACCCGCCAGATCGCGTCGCCCACGTCGTCGGCGACCAGCAAGGCGCCGCGCCCGTCGACCGCCACCCCGACCGGCCGCCCCATGGCCTCGCCCTTCTCATTGCGGAAGCCGGTCAGCACGTCCTGTGGCGGCCCGTCCGGCCGCCCATCGCGGAAGGGCACGAAGATGACCTTGTAGCCGGACGGCGGATTGCGGTTCCACGAGCCGTGCTGGCCGATGATCGCCCCGTTTCGCCACTGCGGCAGCAGCGCCCCCGTATAGAAGGTCAGGCCCAGCGACGCCGTGTGCGGCCCCAGGGCGTAGTCGGGCTTGATCGCCCTGGCGACCATGTCGGGCCGGGCGGGCTGCACTCGCTCGTCGACGTTCTGGCCGTAATAGCTCCACGGCCAGCCGTAGAAGGCGCCCGGCGTGACCGAGGTCATGTAGTCGGGGACCAGATCGTTCCCCAGGGCGTCGCGCTCATTGACCGAGGTCCACAGGCGGCCGTCCTGCGGGTTCCAGGCCAGGCCGACGGGGTTTCTCAGCCCCGAGGCGAAGACGCGCCGCGCCCCCGTCGCCGCGTCGATCTCCAGGATCGCGGCGCGGTCGACCTCCTCGTCCAGTCCGTTCTCGCCGATGTTGGAATTGGAGCCGACGCCGACATAGAGCTTGGTCCCGTCGGCCGAGGCGACCAGGCTCTTGGTCCAGTGGTGATTGCGCCCGGCCGGCAGGTCCGCGACCTTGACCGGAGCCGCGTCGATGCGCGTCTGGCCTGTCTCATAGGGGACCATGACCACGGCGTCGGCGTTGGCGACGTACAGCCGCTCGCCGACCAGGGCCATGCCGAAGGGCGAGGTCAGCCCGCCCAGGAAGACGGTCTTCGTCTCCGCCGTCCCGTCGCCGTCGGCGTCGCGCAGCAGGCTGACGCGGTCGGCGCTGGGCCGTTCGCCCGACCCGGCGCGCGCCATCACCAGCCCCTCGATCCAGCCGCGCAGGCCCCCCTTCTTCTCCTTCGGCCTGGCGGGCGCCTGGGACTCGGCGACCAGCACGTCGCCGTTGGGCAGGACGTAGAGCCAGCGCGGATGGTCCAGCCCGGTCGCAAAGGCGTTCACCGCCAGGCCCGCCGCCGGGATCGGCGTCCGGCCTTCCGGCCAGCCGACGGCGGGGGCGATCTTCACCATGGGGACTCGCTGCGGCTGCGGCGCCGGCAGGTTGGGCGCGGCGCCGAACCCGTCCGTTTCCGGCAGCACGCTTTCGGTCTCGCAGGCCGCCAGACCGAGTGCGGCGACGAGGGGCAGGGCGAGGAAGAGGGGGCGAACAGACATGACGGACATCCTGAACGATTGCCCTTCATCATACGCCGTTTCGCGCCAGAAGGGGCCTCCCCCTTGAGCGGGCGGGGCGCCCTGCCTATCTGCCATCCCCGAAGCCGGGAGGGGCTCCATGCCAGCCGTCATTTCCATCGAAGGTCTGACCAAGACCTACAAGTCCGGCCATCAGGCCCTGAAGCGCGTCGATCTGGAGATCGAGAAGGGCGAGATCTTCGCCCTGCTGGGTCCGAACGGGGCGGGCAAGACGACGATGATCTCCATCGTCTGCGGCATCGTCACCCCGTCCAGCGGAACCATCATCGCCGACGGTCACGACATTCAGTCCGACTATCGCGCCGCCCGCACCCGCATCGGCCTGGTCCCGCAGGAGCTGACGACCGACGCCTTCGAGACCGTCTGGGCCACTGTCGCCTTCAGCCGGGGCCTGTTCGGCAAGGCGCCGAACCCAGCCTATGTCGAACAGATCCTTCGCGACCTTTCCTTGTGGGACAAGAAGGACGCCAAGATCATGACCCTGTCGGGCGGGATGAAGCGCCGCGTCATGATCGCCAAGGCCCTGAGCCACGAACCGGAAATCCTCTTCCTGGACGAGCCTACGGCGGGCGTGGACGTCGAACTGCGCCGCGACATGTGGGCCCTGGTGCGCCGCCTGCGCGATCGCGGCGTGACCATCATCCTGACCACCCACTACATCGAGGAAGCCGAGGAGATGGCCGACCGCGTCGGCGTTATCCTCAAGGGCGAGCTGATCCTGGTCGAGAAGACCGCCGACCTGATGCAGAAGCTGGGCCGCAAGACCCTGACCCTGAACCTGCAGGAGCCGCTGGCCGCCCTGCCGCCCGAACTGGCCGAGTGGCCGCTGGAGCTCAAGAATGACGGCGGCGAGATCGAATACGTCTTCGACTCCAACGCCGAGCGCACCGGCGTCCCGTCCCTGATGCGCCGCCTGTCGGACCTCGGCATCGGCTTCAAGGATCTCAGCACCCGCCAGAGCTCGCTCGAGGACATCTTCGTCGGCCTGGTCCATCAGGATCGGGAGGCCGCGTGATGAGCTTCAACGGATATGGCGTCTGGGCCATCTACCGCTTCGAGATGGCGCGGGCCTTGCGCACCCTGTGGCAGTCGCTGGTGACGCCGGTCATCACGACCTCCCTCTATTTCGTCGTCTTCGGCGGCGCCATCGGCAGCCGCATGACCGAGGTGGACGGCGTCCCCTACGGCGCCTTCATCGTGCCGGGGCTGATCATGCTCAGCCTGTTCACCCAGTCGATCTTCAACGCCTCCTTCGGCATCTACTTCCCCAAGTTCACCGGGACGATCTACGAGATCCTGTCCGCCCCCGTCTCGCCGCTGGAGATCGTCCTGGCCTATGTCGGGGCGGCGGCCACCAAGTCGGCGATCCTGGGCCTGATCATCCTGGCCACGGCGGCCTTCTTCGTGCCGCTGGAGATCCTGCATCCCTTTTGGATGCTGGCCTTCCTGATCCTGATCTCGACCACCTTCGCCCTGTTCGGCTTCATCATCGGGGTCTGGGCGCAGAATTTCGAGCAGCTCCAGTTCATTCCCATGCTGATCGTCACGCCCCTGACCTTCCTGGGCGGCGCCTTCTATTCGATCGAGATGCTGCCCGAGGGCTGGCGCACGCTCGCCCTGTTCAACCCGGTGGTCTATCTGATCTCGGGCTTCCGCTGGGCCTTCTACGGCGTGGGCGACGTCAGCGTTCAGGTCAGCCTTCTGGCCACGCTGGGCTTCTTCTTCGCCTGTCTGGCGGTGGTGGGCTGGATCTTCAAGACGGGCTATCGTCTGAAGAACTGAAGGCCACGAAAGCGCCGAACTCGGCGCTCACCGTCCTGGCCCTCTAACGCCTTTTCGACCTGATGCGCGCTCGCCTGAGCGCCGGAGACCGAATGTCCGACGCCGACGACAAGCCCCAGACGACCGATAATCCGGCGCCGCAAACGCAGCCCGAACCCTTCCGCCGGGGCCAGATCACCTGGGGCCGCCCGCCCCAGGCCGCCTTCCATGTCGGCCCGCTGCCGCGCGACGAGGGTCTGGCCCGCCTGACCGCCATGCCGCCCCATCCGAAGCCGTCGCAGGCCAGGCCCGCCCAGACCCAGCCTGCGCAGCCGCGCTCGCAGGCGGCCCAGCCTGCCGCCGCTCGCCCGGCCGCGCCCGCGGGTCGTCCTTCCGGCGTCTTCGGCGGCTCCATGGTGCCGCGCCGCCAGCCCGCGCCGACCGCTTCGGCTCCGCAACCCGCCGCTCCGCCGGCGCCGCAGGCCGCCCCCGCCACCGCGCCCGCCGCAGACCTGACGCCGCGGTCGCTGCCGGACGCTGCGCCTCAGTCCGCGCCTGTCGTCGCGGCTGCGACGGCCGCGCCTGCGGCGGAAGCCGCTTCGGCGTCGTTCGTCCAAGCCGAGCCCGCGCCCGTCGTCGCGCCGCCGGCCGCCGTGGCGGCCTCCCCGGCGACCTCCCTGGCGCCCAGGCCTCGCTCGCGCTGGCCGCTTTACGCCGGCGCAGCGGCCGCCGCCGTCCTGGTTCCTGTGGCGGTGTGGCTGCTGGCCCGTTCGGGCGCGGACGACGCCGCGCCTCCGCCGCCTGCCGTCATGACGGAACCTGCGGTCGAGACTCCCGCGATCCCTGTCGAAACCTCGGCGCCGACGCCGCAACCCGCCCCGGCCGTCGTCGAGACGCCCGCCGCCGCGCCCGTCGCGCGCGCGCCTTCGCCGCGAACCGCAGCCGCATCGCCTGCGCCCGCGCGCCCGACGCCGGCTCCATCCCGACCGGCTCCGGTTCCGGCCCCGACCTCCGCGACCTCGACCTCCGCGACTCCGGCCCCCGCCGTCGCGACGCCCGCGCCGGTGGTGGTCGTCACGCCTCCCGCCGCGTCTCAGTCCGACGTCCCGGTCCAGGCCGACGGCCCGCCGCCGACCCAGGCCCGACCGGCCCAGACCGACCCCAACGCCCCGATCGTCACCCGGCCCCAGCGACTGGACTGATCGACAAACGAAGCCCTAGCGTAAGGAGAAGGCTAGGCGGCTGACCGTCAGTCGCCCCGGCTCCACGCCATGTCCCAGCCGCAGGCGCGCTCTATGCAAGGCTTTCAGGGCTTCGGCCCCGAAGCCCGCATTCGCGGGATTTTCCGTTTCGATGCGACAGTCTTCCAGAGCGCCCTGCGCGGCGACGATGCAGCTATAGATGACTTCCCCATGGCTCAGTCGCATGGCTCTGGATGGATAGGCGGGCGCGGGAGCGGAGGCCCAGATCTCCCGCAGACTGGCTGGACGAGAGAACGAAGGCTCGGTCTCCAGCAAGCCGTCACGCGCTGAATCCGGGTCTGTCCCGCAAGCGTCCCGGACCGCGTCAATGGCGCTGTTGTCGGAAGGCAGAGGCAGTCGGAGGCGCTCGCGGGGCCGTCCCGGCTCGACCGGGGTCGTGGATGACGGATGAATGACCAGGTCGCCGCCTTGGTGGAACAATCGGGCGACGCGGCCCGGCCGGATGGCGGCCATGACTGCCTGTCCGGGGATGTTGATCCAGGTCTGACGCTCCTCCTGGCCGTTCTGCGTCCAGGTCAGGGGCCGCAGGCCGGGAGCGGCTTCGACAGGAAAGCCGACCAGCAGGGCCTCCAGTCTGTTGTTGAAGCAGCGCAGGATGAGGCTTTGTCCGCCTTCATAGCTGATGCTGGCGCTCGGCCCTTTGTCGGTCTGGGCCATATCCCAGCCATCCGTCGCCTGCGCCTGGGCGGGCGCCCCGGCGAGCAGCAGGGGCAGGGCGAGCAGGATGATCGCGCGCATCGGGTCGGCCTTCTTGGCTATTTCAGCGGCAGATAGCCCCGCTCGACCATGCGGCGCAGGGCGTCGAAGGCCTCGCTCAGTTCGTCATAGGCGGTGCGGGCGGCGGTCAGGCGGGCGACCTGATCGGGGGTGGCCGGCGCGCCGGATTCGGCCAGGCGGATGGCCTCGGCGCCCCAGCGCGCCCGCGCCTGGGCCGTCAGCACCGCCAGTTTCTGAAAGGCGGCGACGTCGACCTGGGCCAGGGCGTGGCCGATCAGTTCGCGGTTGGCGACATAGGCGGCGTAGTCGATCTGCTCCAGCAGGCCGCGCAGGCGGCGCTGCTCCTGCGGCTCCATGTCCTCGGGCTGGAAATGGTCGCTGGAACGACGGCGGGACTGGGTCAGCATGGTCGACATGACGGCCTCGGGCGAAACAGCAAGCCGCAGCCTGACCCTGCTTTGGTTAACCGCCCGTTTGCGCGGCTTGCCGGAGGCCGGTCTGGACGCCTCTGGGGGCCAGCTTCAGCCGCTCGCGATCCGGCGCGCCCAGGCCGCGCGGGCAGCGCATCGGCCGATAGTCCTTGGAATAGCAGAGCCGCGCCTCGCGGAACCAGCCGTCCGTGGTGGCGATGAAGACCCCGTCGCGCGGGAAACCGGGATTGGCGGCGACGAAGGCGTCGCGGATCGCGCCGGCGGTCAGGCGCTGGGCCGGGATGACTTCCAGGTCCGGCTTGTTCAGTCCGTCCCACATCCTCGCCGCCTGGGCGAAATAGGCCTCGGGGCTGTCCCAGCCGCAGGTCCCGTGCGCGGCCCACTCGTGCTGCTGCAGGCTGGGCGAGGGCGTCATGCAGAAATGCCGCCGCACCGTCTCGACCGGAATGGCCGGACCGGGCGCGGCGCAGTAGCGCGGGTGCCTGTTGTCGGCGCCGTTGGGCCACAGCCCGTGCAGGGTCAGGCCGAAGGCGTTGCCGGCGCACTGATAGCGTTCGTCGGGATAGTCCTTGCCGCTGCGGCACGCCTGAGGCGACCAGCTGACCGCCAGCATGTTGAAGGCGACCGGCACGTCCGGCGCCGCCTCGTCCTGCGGGATGCGATAGGGGCGGGCGGGGCGCAGGTCGTTCGGCACGTCGCAGACGGCGCCCGCGGCCTCGGTCCGCTCCGGCGTCGCCTCCTGCGAGGCTGTGCAGGCGGTCAGCAGGACCATCAGGGCGGCGGAGACGAAAAGAGGGCGCATGGCGGTCTCGTAAACCCTGCGTGATCGACGGCCAAGGCGGAACCGGCGCCAGGCCCCGCTCATTGATAAGCGTAAGCATAAGAGGATGAGTCCATGCCCGATCAAGCCGCCTTCGAAGCCGCCCTCGAGGAAGCCATCGCCCTGTTCGAACAGGGCGAGACCATGAACCAGGCGCGCTTCGACGACCTTCTGGCGGAGTTGCAGGCGCGTCTGCCGACCCTGGCCTCGGCACCGGAGCACGATCCCCGCGCCGAGAAGGCCCGCGCTCTGGCGGTGCGCGCCGCCGCCCTGGAGAAACGCGCCGCCGTCGGCCACGGCCAGATGGACGAGGTCAACAGCCTGTTGTCGCCCCTGATGGGCAAGAAGGCGGACGAATAGGTCTCTGATCCTCTCAGCGGCACGCCGCGACGCACGCCTGCGCCAGCACTTCGGCCGAGTCGATCAGCGGCGCGTCGACGTCGCCCTGATCCAGCAGCAGCGGCACCTCGGTGCAGCCGCCGATCACCGCCTCGGCCCCCGCCGCGATCAGGGCCTGGGCCAGAGCGCGCATGGCCGCGCGCTGGTCGGCGCCGACATCGCCGGCCTTGACCCCGAACACCACCTGCATGAAGCGCTCGCCCTCGGCGGGGGAGGGGGCGACCCTCTCCAGCCCCTCGGCGGCCAGGGCCTCGGCGTAGAGGCGCGCCGCGCCCGGCGTGGCCAGCACCCCGACCCGTCGCGCCCCGGTCGCGCCCGCCGCCTTCGCTGTTTCCGCGATCATATCGATGAAGGGCAGGCCCGCCGCGCGGATGGCGTCGGCATGGGCGTGGGCCGTGTTGCACGGCATGGCCAGCACCTGCGCGCCCGCCGTCTTCAGCGCCCGCGCCATTTGGCCCAGCGTCCGGCCCGCCGCCTCGGGCTGAGTATGGCGATTGGGCACCTGGGGGTTGATGTCGGCGATGATGCGGATGTGCTCCTCGTCGCCCGTCGCCGGGGTCAGGGCCTGCACCCGCGCCAGAAAGGCTGTCGTCGCCGCCGGCCCCATGCCGCCCAGAACGCCCAGAACGCGCGCCATGCTTCTACTGTCCTGCTGAACCCCCGCGATCCCAAGTAAAACGGGCGCAGAGGGAAAAATGATTATTGTTCGACAAAGAGCGTTAACACGCTGAAACGGGCGGAACCAACCGCGCGGCCGGGGATTGTGCAATCGGACACGTCGGACGCCCCCCAACCCCGACGAAGTCTGCGGCGGCCCGGCCTTAACGCCCCCCCGACTGAGAAGCCGGGCCGCCCCCTCTCTTCCCCACATCGCTTCGCTTGACCCGCTCCGCAAACGGGCTAGGCTTGCCGCGTTCTCCGGGGGGTCGCAATCGAGCGGCTGAGATTGAGGTTTCTCCTCTGACCCGTCGAACCTGATCCGGGTCATGCCGGCGAAGGGACGAGTTCACCGCTTTCGACGCCCGAAGTCCGGCGTAGGGGGCGCTCATACCGCGCCGGCGGACCTCTTCTCGCAGGAGGCCGCCAAATGAATATCCACGTTTCCAACGAACAGCCGCACGAGCCGCAGGTCGACGTCGCCCTGGCCGACGCCCGCAAGGAAGTCGCCGCCGAGCACGGCACAATCCCCACCGGCCCCCGCGCGGGCAGCCAGAAGGTCTATGTCGCGGGCGAGCTCTTCCCCGACATCCGCGTCCCCTTCCGCGAGGTCGCCGTCCACCCGAGCGCCAATGAGCCGCCGGTGACGATGTACGACAGCTCCGGCCCTTACACCGACCCGTCCGTGACCATCGACATCAAGAAGGGCCTGCCGCGCGTCAAATCCAGCTGGCAGCTGGATCGCGGCGACATCGCCCCCGTCGCGAACCCGCGCGAGGTCAAGCCCGAGGACAACGGCCACGCCAGCGGCAAGCACCTGGCCCCCCGCTTCGACGTCTCCAACCACCGCGTGTTCAAGGGCGTCGAGGGCCGCCCCGTCACCCAGTACGAATACGCCAGGGCCGGGATCATCACGCCCGAGATGGAATACGTCGCCATCCGCGAGAACCTGCGCCGCGAACAGACCGCTCCCTGCATCCGCGACGGCGAAGACTTCGGCGCCGCCATCCCCGACTTCGTCACGCCCGAGTTCGTCCGTCAGGAGATCGCCCGCGGCCGCGCCATCATCCCGCACAACATCAACCACCCCGAAGTCGAACCGATGATCATCGGCCGCAACTTCCTGGTGAAGATCAACGCCAACATCGGCAACTCCGCCGTCCTCTCGTCCGTCGACGACGAGGTCGACAAGCTGGTCTGGGCCACCCGCTGGGGCGCCGACAACGTCATGGACCTGTCGACTGGCCGCAACATCCACAACATCCGCGACTGGATCATCCGCAACTCCTCCGTCCCCATCGGCACCGTGCCCATCTATCAGGCGCTGGAGAAGGTGAACGGCATCGCCGAGGACCTGACGTGGGAAGTCTTCCGCGACACCCTGATCGAACAGGCGGAACAGGGCGTCGACTACTTCACCATTCACGCGGGCGTTCGTCTGCCCTTCGTGCCGATGACGGCCAAGCGCGTGACGGGCATCGTCTCGCGCGGCGGTTCCATCATGGCCAAGTGGTGCCTGTCCCACCACAAGGAGAGCTTCCTCTACGAGCATTTCGAGGACATCTGCGACATCATGCGCGCCTATGATGTTTCGTTCTCGCTGGGCGACGGCCTGCGCCCCGGCTCCATCGCCGACGCCAACGACGAGGCCCAGTTCGCCGAGCTGCGCACCCTCGGCGAACTGACCAAGATCGCTTGGGCCAAGGGCTGTCAGGTCATGATCGAAGGCCCCGGCCACGTGCCGATGCACAAGATCAAGGCCAACATGGATGAGCAGCTCAAGCACTGCCACGAGGCGCCCTTCTATACGCTTGGCCCGCTGACGACCGACATCGCCCCCGGCTATGACCACATCACGTCAGCCATCGGCGCAGCCATGATCGGCTGGTTCGGCACGGCCATGCTCTGCTACGTCACGCCCAAGGAGCATCTGGGCCTGCCCGACCGTCAGGACGTCAAGGACGGCGTCATCACCTACAAGATCGCCGCCCACGCCGCTGACCTGGCCAAGGGCCACCCCGGCGCCCGCGCCCACGACGACGCCCTCAGCCGCGCCCGCTTCGAGTTCCGCTGGGAGGACCAGTTCAACCTCTCCCTGGACCCCGAGACCGCCCGCAAATTCCACGACGAGACCCTGCCGAAGGAGGCGCACAAGACCGCCCACTTCTGCTCCATGTGCGGCCCCAAGTTCTGCAGCATGAAGATCAGCCAGGACATCCGCGACGCCGCCAAGGCCCAGAACGACGCGGGCGCCAGCCTGACGGACGCCGAGGCGGGCATGGCCGAGATGAGCGCCAAGTTCCGGGCCGGGGGCGGGGAGATCGAGGTGAAGGTGTGATTTGAGGCGCAGGCTGGGCGGTGCTGAACTGCCCAGCCGTTGTGTCTTGCGGCGACTCCGGATAGAACAGAAAAGGAACGGATCGCGCTTATGGCTTATGACGGCAAAGCGATAGCTAACTTTGTGCTCGACACATGCGAGAAATTTGATCGCCCGGTGTCCAACCTATCGCTACAGAAAATAGTGTATTTCTGCCATGTGTGGAGCCTTATTGAACTAAATCGTCCGCTTATAAAGCACTCGTTTGAAGCTTGGGAATTTGGACCGGTTCTTCCTTACTTGTATCGCGAGTTTCGAAAATTTGACCGGTCCCCAATCTTGTCTCGGGCATCAACAATTGATCCCGCATCAGGGGCTTCCCGAATCGCGGAATATAAGTTTGATTCTGAAACTGCCGTGCTCCTAGAGAAGGTTGTGTCTTTCTACAGCCAAATTCGAGCTGGCGATCTAGTTGAGCTAAGTCATGCCGAGGGGGGGCCTTGGGACGAAGCTTGGAACCACGCTGGCGTGGTGAATCCAGGCATGAAGATCAAGGACGATAGTATCGTACGCTTTTATTCACACGCGTTTGTCCCATTCTCATTGCAGTGACCTAAATAATGGCCAAGCTGAAAGTCCCCTCTGCACAGCATTTAGCGCGGAATTGGGAAGGCACACCGGATAAAGTTCGGAAGGGCTTGGTGAAGCTGGTTCGGAATCCGCCAACGTTTAGCTATCAGCCGCTTTTTGGTTATGTCCGAGACATGTTGCTTTGGGGCGTGTCTGAGCAACAAATCGAAACTGCAATTCGGACTAAAATCAAAAGAGAGAACGTACAAGACCTATATCTTGAGCTTTTGCCTCTAATATCGTCGCATTTCTTAGGCGATCGTCCAAAGTATGTGATGGCCGTCGACCGTCGTTATTACGCGGCGGGTCGAGGCTTAATGGTGCCCTTTGATCCGCCGATCATATATGGTGGCGCTGATGGAATGGTGTTCCCATGGTTTAGTTTTTGGAAATCAAATCCATTGTCTGGCGAGAGATTGTCCCTCTTCGTGACGATAGTTAAAGAAATATTGTGTGATGATCCTGATTTAGAGAGCGCAAATTTTCAAATAATGGACTTCAGTGCTCCGAAAGGAAGTGTAGAACGTAAGTTGTCTATTGTTAATTCGAACGATGTTCCGATACTTTCAAGCGCACGAAAACAGGACATGCTAGAGGTGTTTGCTGAAGGGTATTTCGCTGCTCTTGATGAGCTTCGAAACGACCCTGTCGCGGATGTCAAAGAAGCGCCGATTGTCGGTCCAGATCAGTTGAAACTATTTGACTGAGTAGGGGATGCCCACCCTCGTCCTCCTCGCCGGGCCGAACGGCGCCGGGAAGACCACCTTCATCAACGGCTTCCTGCGCGAACGGGCCGAGGCGTTTCAGTTCGTCAATCCCGATGAAGTGGCGCGGTCCCAGCCGCATGGCCCCGGTCGCGATCTGGCCGCCGGGCGGCTGGTGCTGGAGCGGTTGGAGGAACTGACCGCCGCCCGCGCCGACGTGGTGCTGGAGACGACGCTGGCCACCCGCACCCACGCCCGCCGCATCCGCGACTGGAAGGCGGCCGGATACCGCTTCGAACTGGTCTATCTGCGTCTGCCCTCGGTCGAGGCCTCCATTGCTCGCGTCGCGCACCGGGTCGCGCGCGGGGGCCACGACATTCCCGAAGAGACGCTGAGGCGACGCTATCCGCTCAGCCTCGACTACCTCGAAACCGTCTACAAGCCGCTGGCCGACAACTGGCAGGTCTACGCCAGTGGCGGCGAGACCCCCGAACTGCTAGATTGGGGACCGCGATGAACAAGCCGCTGTTTGATCACGAAACCACCCTGAAGGCTCTGCGCCGCGCCGCCGAGACGGCCAAGCACGGCACGCGCGAGGAGCAATCCGGCAAGTTCCTGCCCCCGCCCGGCTGGAAGGGCCGTCTGGTCACGGGCGCCGCCGCGCCGAACGTCGAACCCAAACGCAAGCGGGCCTGATCCTCTTTTTTCGTCATCCTCCGGCAAGCCGCGTCTTCGCGGCGCAGACCGGGGGATCCAGCGGCGCCCGTCAGGGCGAAAGTCCGCGCGTCGCGGTTGGCGTTAAGATCGCCTTCGGCGCCGCTGGGTCCCCCGATCTCGCTTCGCTCGTCGGAGGATGACGAAAGGAAGAGGGGCTCCCCGTCCGATCCTGACGCACCCGTCCTCCATCCTCCGCCTTTCAGGCAGGAGGCGGCGCGATGGACGATCAGGCTTCGGGCGGGCGGGAGAAGGACTGGTCCGAGAAGGATTGGCCCGAGAAGGACTGGCATGAGGAGGCGCCGCGCATCATCGCCTCCGGCCGGTGGGAGCAGGACGAATACGGCGACACCACCTACATCCCCGACCATGTGCGGCCCTCGACCGCCGAGCGGGCCGAGACGGCTGACGCCGGGCGCGGCCATTACTACGAAGACCCGGCGCCGCGGGACGGCTATCGCGTGCACCCGGATGCGGTCTGGGCGGCGGCGCGGCGCGACTATCTGGCCGGGGATACGGCCGAGGCCGTCTGCGACCGCTATGGGCTGAAGCTGGGGACGCTGCGGTCCCGCGCCGCGCGCGAGGGCTGGCGCCGCTGCGACGCGGGCGACCCTGATCCCTGGCCTGACGACGACGATCCGGTCGAGGATGCGGCTGCGGACGCTCCCGATCTGGCCGCGATGGCGGCTCAGGCCCTGATGCGGCTGAACCGGGCGGTGCGGCGCGGCCGGGCGGCCGAGGCGGCGTCGTGGCTGCGCACCTGGCGGGCGCTGACGGATCCGGCCCTGCTGGCCGCCGCCGAGCCTGAAAGCCCGCCGCCCGCGCCTGAACCGGACCCGCTCGACACGCTGGAAGCCGACATGAAGGCGGTCGCCGCCGTCGCCCGCGACGCCGCCCGTCTGGCCCCCGACGACCACGCAGGCCGCCGCGCCGTCGAGGCCCGCATAGCCGCCCTCAGCGCCCGCCTCGCGCCGGAAGGTGAGGCGGCGATTTCAGACGATTCAGACGAATTGGACTCTGTTTTTCCTGACGAGGCGCCGCCCTGATCTTCTTCCGTCATCCTCCGGCGAGCGTAGCGAGATCGGGGGACCCAGCGGCGCGCGTGAGCGCGAAACATACGACGCTAACGCTTGAAGGAAGATCGCCTTCGGCGCCGCTGGGTCCCCCGGTCTGCGCCGCTGCGCGGCTTGCCGGAGGATGACGGAAGGGATTAGCGTTTGCCCGCGATCTCGCGCAGGGCGTTGACGAACACCTGCGTAGGCTGGCCGCCGGAGATCAGGTATTTGTCCTCCACCACCACGGCGGGGACGGAGGTGATGCCCCGCGCGCGCCACAGGGCCTGACTGTTGCGGACCTCCTGCATGTAGCGGCCGGACGCCAGCACCTCGGCGGCCTCGGCGCGGTCCAGCCCGGCGGTCTCGGCGGCCTCGGTCAGGACGCCCGCGTCCGAGACGTTGCGGCCTTTCGTGAAGTGGGCGCCGAACAGGGCGTGCTTCAGCGCCGCCTGCCTGTCCGGCGCCGTCAGCCCGGCCCAGTGCAGCAGGCGGTGGGCGTCGAAGGTGTTCCACATGCGGCTGTCGTCGCGGAAGTTCATCTCGACCCCGACCTCGGCGGCGCGGGCGGTGATGGCGGCGCGGTTGGCGGCCGACTGTTCGGGGGTGGAGCCGTATTTGCGGGCCAGGTGCTCGCCCATGTTCTCGCCCTCGGGGGCGATGTCGGGGTTCAGCTCGAACGGCTGGAAGGCGATGTCGGCGGCGATCCCTTCGCCCTCCAGACGCTCCAAAGCTTGTTCGAGCCCGCCTAGCCCCACGGCGCACCAGGGGCACATGACGTCGGAGACGAAGTCGATCTTCAGCGGCTTGAGCGGGGCGGCGTCGGTCATGGGGGGACGGCTTTCTGGAACAGCGTGTGTGACGAAGCATATGGGCGCGCGGCGGAAGGAGGCAAGGCGCGCCGGGCATTGATTCACGGCCTGCCAAACGGCACACCGGATCGGTGAAACAGAGCCTGATCATTGATTGCGACCCCGGCGTGGACGACGCCACGGGGCTGCTGACCGCCTTCGCCTCTGCTGACCTCGACCTGTTGGCCGTGACCACGGTCGGGGGCAACGTCAGCGCCGAAAAGACCGCACGCAACGCCCGCATCCTGCGCCAGATCGCCGGGCGCGAGGACGTGCCGGTGTTCGCGGGCGCCGACCGCCCTCTGCGCCGCGATCCGGCCGGGGCGGGCGAGTTCCACGGGCTTGAGGGGCTGGGCGACCTGACCCCGTTCGAGCCCGCCGCGCCTGTGGCAGAGGGAACGGCGGCTGAGGCCATCGTGCGGCTGGTGATGGCGCGGCCTGCGGGGTCGGTGGCGCTGGCCGTCATGGGGCCGATGACCAATCTGGCGCTGGCCCTGCGGGCCGAGCCGGCGATGGCGGCGCATCTGGGGCCGGTCGTGGCCATGGGCGGCGCGCGCTCGGAAGGCGGCAACATCACCGCCTCGGCCGAGTTCAACATCTGGGCCGACCCGGACGCGGCGGCCGAGGTCTTCGCTTCGGGGTGCCGCATGATCGTCATGGGGCTGGACGCCACCCATCAGGTGCGGGCGACCGAGGAACGGATCGCGGCGATCGAGGCCCTGCCCACGGCCTCGGCCCGCACGGCGGCGGCCATGCTGCGCTTCTCCCAGCGGGTGGAGCGGCGGATCGTGGGCTGGGATGCGGGGCCGCTGCACGACCCCTGCACCGTGGCCTGGCTGCTGAAACCGGAGCTGTTCGAGCTGACCCCTTGCCGCATCGCGGTGGAGACGGACAGCGACCTGACCCGAGGCCACACGGCGGTCGAGTTCCGCGTCGAGGCCGCCGGGGCGAACCATTTCTGGGCGACCAAGGCCGACGCGGCCGGGGTCTTCGCCCTGATTACCGAGAGGCTGGGAGAAGGCGCATGAGGATCACCGTCGTCGGCTCGATCAATCTGGATATTGTGGCGGCGGCGCCGTCCCTGCCTGCGCCGGGCGAGACGGTGACGGGGGCCGCCCTCTCGCGCCACCCCGGCGGCAAGGGCGCCAATCAGGCTCTGGCGGCGCGTCGGCTGGGCGCCGAAGTCTCGCTGATCGGCCGGGTCGGCGACGACGAGATGTCAGGCTCGGCGGTGGCTCTGATGCTGGCGCACGGCGTCGACTTGTCGGGGGTGGAGACGGACCTCGCCGCCCCGACCGGCGTGGCCCTGATCACGGTCGATCCGACCGGCGAGAACCAGATCACCGTGGCCGCCGGGGCCAACCACTTCGTCACGCCTGAGCAGTTGCCCGCCCGGATCGAGACGCCGCTGATCGCCCAGCTGGAGCTGCCGATCGAAACGGTGGAGGCAGCGGTGGGCCGGGCGACGGACTTCGTCTGCGTCAATCTGGCGCCCGCCGCGCCGGTGTCGGAGGCCCTGCTGCGCCGCGCGGACCTGCTGGTGGTCAATGAGACGGAGGCCGCCTTCTACGGCGACGCCCTGCACGTCGGCGGCGGGCTGGTGGTCGTGACCAAGGGCGCGCGCGGGGCGGTCATGTATCGGCGCGGGGTGGCGATGGCCTGGGCCACGCCGCCGCGCATCACGGCCGTGGACGCGGTGGGAGCGGGCGACGCCTTCGTCGGGGCGATCGCCGTGGCCCTTCTGGAAGGCATGGAGCCGGACGCAGCGCTTCACTTCGCCTGCGCCGCCGGGGCGCTGGCGGCCACCCGGCCGGGGGCGCAGCCGTCGCTGGGCGACCGCGCCGAGGTCGAGGCCCTGATGGCGGGATAGGGCCTTCTACTTCCCGAACAGGTCGGGCGCGACGGCAGGCGGCGCCTGCGGCGTCTCCAGCCCCAGATGTTCATAGGCCCGGGCGCAGGCCATGCGGCCGCGCGGCGTGCGCTGGATGAAGCCCTGCTGCAGCAGATAGGGCTCGATCACGTCCTCGACCGCATCGCGCGCCTCGGCGATGGCTGCGGCCAGGGTGTCCATGCCGACCGGCCCGCCGCCGTAGTTCTCGATCAGGGCCTTGAGGAAGCGGCGGTCCAGGCTGTCCAGCCCGGCCTCGTCCACCTCCAGCCGCGCCAGCGCCCGCGCCGCCGCCAGCCGGTCGATGGCGGTTCCTTCCGCGTCCGCGAAGTCCCGCACCCGCCGCAGCAGGCGCCCGGCGATGCGCGGGGTGCCCCGCGCCCGGCGGGCGATCTCCATGGCCCCGTCCTCGGTGATGGCGGCGCCCATCTTGCGCGCGGCCCCCCGGATCACCGCCGTCAGCTCTTCGGGCGTATAGAACTCCAGCCGCAGCGGAATGCCGAAGCGGTCCCTCAGCGGCGTGGCCAGCAGGCCCGCCCGGGTCGTGGCCCCGACCAGGGTGAAGGGCGCCAGGTCGATGCGCACGCTGCGCGCCGACGGTCCCTCGCCGATGATCAGGTCCAGCACATGGTCTTCCATCGCCGGATAGAGGATCTCCTCCACCTGGGGCGCCATGCGGTGGATTTCGTCGATGAACAGGACGTCGCGCGGTTCGAGGTTGGTCAGGATGGCCGCCAGGTCGCCCGCCTTGGCCAGAATGGGGCCGGAGGTGGCGCGGAAGCCCACGCCCAGTTCGCGCGCTACGATCTGCGCCAGCGTCGTCTTGCCCAGCCCCGGAGGCCCGAACAGCAGGACGTGGTCCAGCGCCTCGGAGCGTGCGCGGGCGGCGTCGATGAAGACCTTCAGATTGCCCTTGGTCGCCGACTGGCCGACGAACTCGGACAGGGTCTGGGGCCGCAGGGCGCGGTCGTGCTGCTCGCCGGGCGCGGGGGCGGGCGAGATGATGCGGTCGTCGGTCATGCGGCGCCCCTCACCGTCCCAGTTCCTGCAGGGCCGTGCGGATGACCAGCGGCAGTTCGGCCTCCTCGCCCAGCTTGATCAGGGCGTGATCGACGGCGCGGCGGGCGTTGACCTCGGCGATGCCCAGCCCCAGCAGGGCGGCGACCGCCTCGCCGGTGACGCTGGGCGGCGGCGGGGCGACGGCGGCTTCGACATGGACGCCCGGTGCGGTCGGGGCGAAGACGCCCTCGCTCAGGCTCTTGCCCTTCAGTTCGGTGACGATGCGCAGGGCCAACTTGGGTCCCACGCCGTTGGCGCGGCCGACGGCGGCCTTGTCCTCGCGCGCGACGGCTGCGGCCAGTTCGGCGGGCGGCAGGATGTCCAGCACGCCCAGCGCCGCCTTCGGCCCCACGCCCTGAATGGTCAGCATCAGGTTGAAGACCTTGCGTTCGTCCCGGCTCAGGAAGCCATAGAGACGCGGTCCCTGATCCTGGCTCCACTGGCTGTGAATGAACAGGGTGGTCTCGTCGCCCGGCGCGGGCAGACGGCCCAGCGTCCGCGCCCCGCAGGTGGCGACATAGCCGACCCCGCCGCAGTCGATCAGGCATTCGGCCTCGCCGACCTCGGCCAGAATTCCACGCAGACGGCCGATCATGCCGCGCCTCGCACCGCGACCGCCTTGAACCGGCGATGATGGGCGTGGGTGACGGCTACGGCCAGCGCATCGGCGGCGTCGGCCTTCACATCGCCTGAGGCGGGCAGCAGGCGTTTGATCATGAAGGCGATCTGGCTCTTGTCCGCCTGCCCGGCCCCTACCACCGCCTTCTTGATCAGGGTCGGGGCGTATTCGGCCACGGAAAGGCCCGCCCGCGCCGGGGCCAGCATGACCGCCGCCCTCGCATGGCCCAGCTTCAGCGTCGAGGCCGGATTGACGTTGACGAAGACCTCCTCGATGGCCGCCTCGTCGCAACCATAGGCGGCGCAGACCTCGCCCACCTGCTCCAGCAGATGCAGCAGCCGCTCGGAGAAAGGCGCCTTCTCATTGGGCGCGACGACGCCGTGCGCGATCCAGCGCAGACGGCTGCCCTCGCTTTCGATGACGCCCCAGCCGGTGCGGCGCAGGCCGGGGTCCAGCCCCAGGATCCGAGTCGTTTCGTTCGCCATCCGTTCCTATTGCCCCAAAGAGGGTTAGCGAACAATGACCGGGCGGCCGGTCGCTGGCTCAATCGTCTCGGGGCATCACCGAAAAGCCCGCCAGCCCCGCCTGTTCGCCCAGGGCGTGGGACAGGGCGTCGACCTTCAGCGGCATGGGGCCGCGCGCCTTGACGTGGTGTTCGTGGATCTGGCCGTCGGGGCTGACGACGTGGCCGATGCGCGTGGGCTTGAGGCCGTTCTCGGCCAGAAGGGCGCGCAGGACCTTCTCGGCCGGCGCCGCGCCGCGCGTCCAGCGCAGGGTGACGTCCATCACGCCGACATGGGGCAAGCGCGCGTCGAGAAAGCGCAGGATGGCCAGCACCAGCAGGGTCGCGCCCGCCGCGATCAGCCCCAGCTTCCACAGGCCGACGCCGAACATCACCCCGATGGCCGAGGTGGTCCACAGCGACGCCGCCGTGGTCAGGCCGTGGACCGAGAAGCGCTCGCGGAAGATCACTCCGGCGCACAGAAAGCCGATGCCGGTCAGTATGCCGTGCGCCATCCGCGTCGGGTCGATCACCAGCCGCTGCTCGGGCAGGGCGACGAAGGCCCAGCTGGCCTGATGCATGGCCGCCAGCATCAGGACGCAGGAGGTCATGCAGACCAGGATGTGGGTGCGGAAACCCGCCGGATGGCCGTGATAGGTCCGCTCGATGCCGATCAGCCCGCCCGTGACCATGGCCGAAGC